>JADMIO010849021.1_pt1 | contig 20389 bp, 17 predicted proteins | sample 8958161 | NCBI WGS metagenome assembly JADMIO01 (sample SAMN16585339, study PRJNA669376) | soil metagenome | isolation source: Crop rotation soil | place: USA: Cullars Rotation, Alabama | collected 2011 | reverse complement strand
GCCGCGACTTCAAGTCACGTGAATTCCAAGCTTCGGATCCCACTGTGCTGGAAAGTGAGGATCGCTACCTGAGGGCGCTCTCGAGACGGCTGGTCCCAAAAATCACCTGTGTGTACGCTACCCGAATGCAGCGCGAAGCGATCATCCTCTCGTACGTGCGGGGAAAGAATGTCCTCGATATCGGTTCCGTGGGTCAGGACATCGCTTTTTTTCAGGGAGCGCTTGCAGATCGCCCGTCCGAAGCCAGCCAAAAGTACGCTCTCTGGAGCATGGTGAAATCCGAAGCCGCATCGCTCGTAGGCATCGACCTCGAGGCGCCCGAAATGACCCAGGGAAAAGAGGACATTGTACGCGGGAACATGGAGACCCACCGCTTCGGGCGTGAATTCGATGTGGCGGTCGCGGGCGATGTAATCGAGCACGTGAGCAATCAGGGACTCTTCCTAGAGAACATACACCGCCATCTCGTGCCCGGAGGGAAGCTGATACTCACCACGCCGAACGCCAAATGGCCGACGGTTTTCCTCATGCCGAACGAGACACACACGCTCTGGCATGATCGCTATACGCTGACGCACATGCTTTCGCGCGCGGGGTTTTCGATCGAACGCTTCGAGTATTACTTCGGCAACAAGCCGAGCTATGCCTGGTGGGCGCGGCCCCTCGTTTGGCGGCAGGCGATGATTGTCGTGGCAACGAAATCCCCTTTGAGCGCCCCCGGAAATCCGTTATAGATTCCGGGTATGTTCGAAGAGCTTCCCTTCGGGGCTTACAATTTCAACGTGCTCCGCGGCCTCCTCGAAGGTTTGGACATCATCAAGCTGGGGCTCGGCGCGGAGATTGGCGTCTTCGACGGAGGGACGTCGATGTATCTCCTGGGGTCGTTCCCGGAGCTCACGCTCGTCAGCGTCGATCCGTACAAAGCGTACGTAGAGTACGATCAAAATCGGATGGACAAAGCCGAAGCACTCGCGTTTGCCCGGCTCGAGAGATTCGGCACCCGCTCCAGACGCATTAAAAGCACCTCGGTCGAGGCCGCGAGCGCGTTTCCCGCGAATACTTTCGACTTCATCTTCATCGACGGCGATCATTCGTATGAAGCGGTAAAGGCCGATCTCAATGCTTGGTACAAGACCGTGCGGCCGGGCGGGCTCTTTTCAGGCCATGACTATCGCTGGGACGGGGTGAAGCGCGCGATCGAAGAATTTGCCGCGCTTCACAAACTCACCGGGAAATGCAGCCCGAAAGAGAGCGATATTTGGTGGATCATCAAGCCGTAGCGCAGGGTAGGAATGATTGAAGACGGACGCGCCGGCGGCGCGTCCCTACCCGGGTCCGTCATGAAATAGCCGCATTATTTCGATCCAAACAGCGCATCTCCCGCACGCACCGCGAGATCAGTCCCGCGCTGTAGCACGCCGCGCCGCCAGGTTTCGTTCGCCGGGCAGAAAAATTCTCGGCTCAGTTCGCGTGAAACATCCGCAAGGCTGCTCTCCTTCGCCTGCGCGCAATAGTTCTCGACCGCCAAGGTGCTCAGCAGCTGCTCGGGGTAGGTGCCGATCTCCTGCACGCAGCTCGCCGCTTCGTGCGCGCCGAATTCCTTGGCCAATCCTCCCGCGATGCTTCCATGCACCCGGTTGAAGAACGGGATGGTCGCGTGCGGATCCCGGATGGTGTGCCGCGGCGCGAGGCTCGCTCTCAGTTTTGCAAAGAGCTCAGCGTTCTCGCCCAGGAAGAAAAGCGTATCCTCGCCGCCTTTCCCGAGACCGGTGTGGATATCGATGAACAAAAGGCGTGCGGTTTCTCCGATTCGCGCGGCAAGGTGGCGGGTCAGATGATTCAAGTTCTCCGACCGTTCGCGCCCGCCGTAAAACGGATCGCCCGGATATTCGTACTGCCCGGGAGCGAGCGCCTTCTGAAGCGCATGCCGCTCCTCTGTGCTCATGTGCTCGAAGCGCTCGAGACTTGCTTCGAGCTCCTTCGCGCTTGCCGGCGACAAAAGCCCGCGCAGTTCCTCGTAGCCCTCGGGAACGCCGCTGTAGGAGGAGGTGAAGTTGCGGTTGAGATCGACGTTCTGCGCGTTGCTGCGCCGCTCGTTGGCCATGCCGAACGGATTCAGCGCGTGCACGAGCATCAGGCGCGCAGCCCTGGGAAGCTGAGGCCTCGCGGCGAGCAGCTCCTGCTGAATCGCCGAGCCGACGCGGCCTTCGCTGCCGTGGACCCCCGAGATTACGACGAGCACCGCATGAGCGCGCGAAAGCGGGAGCTGCCCGCTCAATTCGGCGATGTCGATGGTAAGCGCTTCACCGCCGGGGGAGCGGCCCCCGACCGGATACGAGGTCAGCGCGGCGCCGGCATCTTGCGCGAGCTGAACGAATCGTTGCCGCGATCCCTTGTAGTCCGACGCGAAGCGCGCGGCGATCCAATCGGCGCCGATGCGCTCGTTCGGCAGGTCGCAGGCGATGTCGTGCGCGAAAGATATCGCGTGCGCGGAGTCCTCGACCTGCCACTCGGCGGCCGGCACGTGTTTGAACTCTCGTAATCGGGCTGCTTCGAACATGGGGAACGAGCTCCGTGGTGCTGGACGAATAATAGGCAATGGGCAGCGTTACCCAACAATGTGTTGAAATTAACATTATTCAATTTTCGAAGTGCTAAGAATTTCAAAGACTTCGGAAAATTTCATACTTCGTCTCATTCCCTAGTCTCACTCGTCCAGCTCGTCCAATTCGCCGAAATAGTACCCGCGACGTTCGGGTTTCTTACCTCATCTCAATCGGCATGAAAAAAATACTCTTCCTCGCACTCTCGGGTTTACTCGCTGTTTCTTCTGCGCATGCCGCGCCCCGAAAATTCCTCGGTTTGAATACGAGCGGAGTGCTTTACGAGATCGACAGCTCGACGGGCGCGCTCACGGTGAAGGTGAACGGCGAGATTCATTCGTTCACGCTCGGCGGCTTCTTACGCACCAACCAAGTGCTCTATTACGTGGCGGCGCCGAGCGGGGCCACTGAGAATGCGATCTTCACCTATTCGATTCCGAGCGGAACGCTGCTGTCCGTCATCGATCTCGATCGTGACGGCGAGGTGCGCGCACTGTTCAGCAAGGGCAGGAATCTCTACGGGCTCTTCTACGATGCCGCCGGCGGCGTGAACGCGATCTATAAAATCAATCCGGCAACGGGCGCGACAACGCTGGTGCTCGACCTCTCGGACCTCGACGTCGAACCGATAGGCGGAGCGTTCACCCAGCTCGGGAAGCTCTACTACATTCTCGCCAAGCCGAACACCGACAGCACGCAGCGGCGTCTCGTCAGCTTCAAGCTGAAAGCCGGAACCGCGAAGGCCGTGGAAGTGCTCTCGCCGCAATCCGCGCCGGTGCTCTGCGACAGGCTGCAGGCGGTTCCGGACGGAAAGGATTTCGTGTGCCTCGCGTCTCCGACGACGACCCAGGTAGACGTCTGCAAGCTTTCCGCCAAAGGAAAAGCCAAATGCAAGGGGACGCTCCCCGGCATCGAGCGCGTCGGCGGAGGATTCACCATGCCCGTGCCGAGCGGCAAGAAGTTTTTCGCGGTCGTCTACGCGACCGGAGAATCGAACAATCAGCGGCTCGTGCAGTTCAATGCCAAGGGAGCGCTGAAGGCTTCACCGGCCGTGGCGACGCTGCTCATCGGCGCGAACTGAGCGGCAGAAAGAAAGAAAATTAAACCACCGAGAACACCGAGAGCACAGAGTAAGGCCGGAGGAATTCTTCCCTCTGTGGACTCGGTGTCCTCGGTGGTTCAAAAGAAAACCACGAAAACGCGACAGACGCGCTACTTCGTCTTCTTCGCCGGCTCGGCGGTGCCTTTCGACTCGATGCTCGAGGCGGCCATCGTATAAACGACCGTCACTTTCTCACCGGGTTTTAGCTGTCCGCTAATCTTGGTGTCGGGAGATTTTTTGATCTCCCACTTTTCGTCGCCCTTCTGCACCACGACGGTAGTGTCCGTCACTTCGAGCACGGGGCCGGTGACTTGATACGTTTTCGACGCAGCCGAGGCGCCGGAGACAACTAGCAAGCTCGCCAGCGCTGCTGCGACAGGGATCTTCCACATAACGCACCTTGAATTGAGGTAAAAGTTAAAGCGCGCAACAAACCGCGCGAAACGGCTCACCTTAATCCTCGCCGGGCGCAGAATCAATCGATAAGCTGTTCAGGGTAGAGTGGGGGAGTTTGATAAGGATCGCCTTCGGAGTAAAATCAGGAATGTCCAAAACCGATTGTTTTACCGACCGTTACATCGGGCATCTTCGCCGCAGCTCCGAAGAGTCGGAGGTTGCACGGGCCGAGAGGCTGACGGAGATTGGCGCGAACTTCCGCGCCGGCGTCGAAGCACTCGCGGCGCTGAAGCTGGAAGAACTTCCTCCGGCGGTGAACCCGCGCGAAAAGTTGCTCGACCGCGTCCTCGAGGTGCTCGATCAAGGCTATCGCCAGAACGACGCGCTGCTCCTCGTGTGCGGGGAAGAGAAGGGGAGCTTTCGGTACTCGTTGCTGCCTGCCGATACGGCGCAGCAGATAGTTACTTTGCTCAACGAGGATCGCGAAGCGCTGTCCGCGCTCGGAGCGAGGATTTCATTTGAACGGTATTCGATCGTGTTCGGGGGAAGATATTTCGCTCCATCACCTTCGCCGGTGACGGGGGAGCCGCGAGAGTTACCCGCGCTCAAATTCGAGCGGGTACGCGGCAAGCCGTAATCTTCGACTTCCCGTGCACGTGAACGTGAACGGCTTCGGTTCCCGGCTCCGATCGCCTGACGTCCCACGTCCTACGTCTAACGTCGACGTCGGACGTTAGACGTCGAACGTCCGACGTCGACGTCTTACGTAAGACGTAGACGCCGGACGTCAGACGTAAACGTTGGACGCGCCGGAGGCGCGTCCCTACCCCGCGAATTTGGAATCGCTGAACGTTATCGGTGGACGCAGCCCAACCCGCTCGGCAGGCGGATATCCTTGCATCCATGCTGCCGCTCCTGCGGTGAGCATTTCTGCTCGCTCGGCTGAAAGCCGGCGGGGCAGCGATCTTGCGCCGCGGAAACGCCGGGCTGGCTCACGGGCTGGTTGCTCGCGAGTACGCGGTCCTGCTCTTTCACGTAATCCATCCCTCGGTCATTCACGTCGACGCAACAGAGGCCGGCCGAGCTGCTGATGTCGCGGCAGTCCTTCTTGTTGAGTCCCATCGAGGCGCAGCTCGCCGGACATTTGCGGCAGTATGGATCTGCGACTGCAGTCGAAGCTCCGGCTGCAAGCGAGACGGTGAGCGTAAGTGCGATGATTGCTTTGTCGAACATGGTGTAGTCTCCAATAAAGAAACGGATGAGTGTACTGTGTCTGCGCCGGCGGCGCGGCAAAGGAAATGTTATAGGCTGAAACAATGCACGGTGCCATCACATAAATCACCCGCGGATGACGCGCGTCAAAACCCTGGAAAGCGTTCCCGTGGATGGGCCAATCAGTGCGCGCAAACGAGCGAAGAGCCCTGCTGAACCAAGCGCGAGACTTCGGACACCAGACGAGCCTGATCGATCGGCTTGGAGAGATGCGCCTGATATCCCGCCTGGAGGGCCGTTTCACGGTCTTCGGAGCGCGCGAACGCGGTGAGCGCCGCGGCCGGGACCGCGCACGTTGCGCTCGAAAGCGCGCGCAGCCGGCGGATGAATTCGTATCCGTCCATGTCGGGCATTCCGATGTCGCTGATGATCACGTCGAAGAGGCACGAAGCGCAAAGGTCCAGTCCTTCGCGCGCCGATCCCGCCGTGGTGATTCGCGCGCCGCAATCTTCCAGAAAGCGGGTCACCAAGTTCCGGGAGTCGGGGTCGTCGTCGATTACCAGCACCCGCGCGCCCGACAAATTCGCGAGGCTCTCGTGAGTCGAGGCGAGAAGTGATCCGTTCCCGATCTCGGCGCTCCCGAACGGCGATGCGAGGGGGAGGCGCACCGTAAAAGTGCTGCCGAGCCCGAGGCCCGGGCTCGTTACTTCGACCGATCCGCCGTGAAGCTCGGTCAAGTGCTTGACGATGGCCAGTCCCAGCCCGAGCCCCCCGAACCGGCGTCTCAGTGAAGAATCGGCCTGGCGGAAGCGCTCGAACACGTGCGGCAGGAATTCAGGCGGGATTCCGGTGCCGGTATCCGCCACGGTGATCACCACCTCCGGACCGCGGCTTTCGCCGCGCACCACCACTCGGCCCCCGGCGGGAGTGAACTTCACCGCGTTGCTCAGGAGATTCCAGAGCACCTGCTGAATCCGTTCGAAGTCGCCGGTGGTCACGACCTCGGTGTCCAACGAGCGCTCGATCTCGACTCCGCGCTCGCGGGCCGCCGGGCGGATCGATTCAATGGCGGCGTCCATCACCTCCGAAATTTGAATCGGCCCGAGCTCGAGGTGCAGCTTCCCCGACGTAATGCGGCTCATGTCGAGGAGATCTTCGATGAGCTTCGCCTGAAGCCGCGCGCTGCGTTCGATGACATCCATCCCTTGCTTCACGTCGGCAGCTCCTTTCTGGCCGCGGCGAAGGAGCTGCAGCCAGCCGAGGATTGCGTTGAGCGGAGTGCGGAGCTCATGGGAGAGGACGGCGAGAAACTCGTCCTTCATTCTTGCCGCGTGCTCGGCCTCGCTTCGCGCGGCCCGCTCGCTAATCAGCAGCGCTTTTCGCTCTTCGGCGGCCGCATGCAGATCCGTGGTATCGACAAAAACCGCTATCGCCCCCCGCGAAGCACCGCTGGAATCCTTGAGCGGCACGACATGTCCGAAGAGGTAGCGCACATTGCCGTCGTTGAATCGTATCTGCAGCTCTTGATCGCGCCGCTCGACGCCCTCGCGGGCTGACTGCTGGATAGGGGAGGTGGCCGCGGATAATTCCTCCCCGGAGCGATGGAGCGCGAAACGCGCGCGACAGTCGGCATCGGCGCGCGAAAGATTCGCGCCCGGCGGAAGATGAAAAAATTCGTATGCCGCGCGGTTCCCGGTCACCAGCTGCGCCTCGCGATCACGCGCGATCATCACGATGGCCGGAGTGGCATCCATGATTGCGCCCAATTCCTTCGCCCGGCTGAAGCTCTCGGCTTCCGCGCGTTTTCGCGCCGAAAGATCGCGCAAAATGTGCTGAAGGGCCGTGCTTTCGCGCCAGGGAATAACCACCGTCGTAAGCTCGGAATCCACGTGGCGGCCGTCGAGGCGTATGATTGTTTCCTCGGTCACGCTTACCGCGCCGCCCAGCACGAGTGATCGTTCGCGTACGAGCGCCGGGGCACGGTTGCTCTCCGGAAGAAATTCACTGAACGCGCGCCCGAGAATTCCGGTGACGCTCGCCGAGCCGAGCAGCTTCGTGCTCGCGGGGTTGGCGAAGACTATCCTTCCCTCGAAACTGACGAGCATGGCATCGGGGCTCGAATCAACCAACCGGCGATAACGCTCCTCGCTTTTTTGTGCGAAGTTTTCGCTGCGTCTGATGCGTTCGATGTAATCACGGAGCTCGTATTGATTCACGCGCGCGCGCAGCGCGGCTTGTACCGCGCTGACGACGCTTCGCACCGGCGCCGGCCGCTCGAGGAGGGTCACGTTTTCGAGCGCCCGCAGCGCGCTGGCCGTTGCGACAGACTGGGTTCCCCCGCGCATCAGAATCACGAAAGGGAGCTTGGACCACGCCGGCTGCGCGCGCAGGCTGCGCGCAAGATAATCTACCCGCTCATCGGTGAGCAGCTCCTCGGTGAGGAGCACGGCGCCCGCGCCGAGCTCAATCTTTCGAACCAGGCTCTCGATATCGTCGCACTGCACTCCGAAGAGGCCGTTTCCCGAAAGCACAGCGAGGCTCACCTCGGCATCCTTCTTCGTCGGCGCCAAGACCAAAACCCGGTGTAGGTTGCTGCTCTTATGCAGCATCGCCGAGCCTCTCGTGGTGCTCAGGAGTGACCCGAGGGACGCCGGATAGAATTCCGCTGAAATTCCGAAGCGGCTCGCTGATGCTGATTCCCTTCGCGGAAAAAGCGAGCTCCCGGATGCTCGACTCATGCAAGCTCGAGCGCTTTTTCAGTACGGAGATCGCTTTGTGCACCTGGCCGTCGAATTCGAAGTAACGCAGCATCACTACCGAGTCGGCGAGATAGCTGGTGTCGACGGGGCTTCGCATGTTCTCGCCCACCATGCCGTGCTGCGCGACCACCATCAGGGTGGTCACCCCGCAGCGGCCGAGATAGGTGAGGAGCTCGTGCAGCTGAATGGTGAGAAAGCGCTCCTCCGGCATCGCGTTGATGTAGCCGTTCAAACTGTCGATGACGATGATGCTCGAGCCGTCGAGCTCTACCGCCTCGCGGACCATTCCGGAAAACTCTCCCGGTGATACTTCCGCCGGGTCGATCTGCTGCACGTGAAGCTCTCCCTTCCCGCGCCCCTCCCGCCATTCGATCCCCATAGCCTTGGTGCGCAGCTTTAGGGTGGCGACGCTTTCATCAAAGGCAAAGACGGTGGCGTGCTCGTTTCGGTTCGCCGCCGCGACCGCATACTGGAAAGCGATAGTGGATTTTCCGCTGCCGGCAGGGCCCATGAAGAGCGTGCTGGTGCCCCGGTCGACGCCGCCTCCGAGAAGCGAATCGAGCGCGCCCACCCCGCTCATGATCTGAGAATCCTCGAACGGTATGCTGTGCTCCGCGGCTATTAGTCTGGGATATACTTCGAGCCCGCCGGTGCGGATCTTGAAGTCGTGAAATCCGCCGCGGTAGCGCGCGCCCCGGAGTTTCAGCACCCTCAACCTACGGCGCTCCGCCCCGTATTCAGGGGCGAGCTGTTCAAGCGAAAGCACTCCGTGCGCGATACTCTGCAGCTGGATGTCTTGTCCCCCCACAGTTCGATCGTCGAGCAGCAGCGCGGTGCATTTGCGCCCGAGAAAGAACTGCTTGAGCGCCATGATTTGCCGGCGGTACGTGAGGGAATTTTGCGCGAGCAGGCGCAGCTCGGAAAGAGAATCGAATACTACGCGCGAAGGTTCGACCCGCTCCACGGCGTCGAGCACGGATTTGATAGTTTCGCTGAGCTCGACCTCCGACGGGTGATACATGGTGAGCGCATTGTCGGGATCGAGCTCTTTTTCTCCGGCGAGAATCTCGACGATATCGACGCCCTTGACGGACCATCGGTGCGATTCCGCGACAGAGAGGAGCTCCGGTTTCGTTTCCGAGAGACTGAGAAACAAACATTTTTCTCCGGCTCGGGCGCCCTCCAAAAGGAATTGAAACGCGAGCGTCGTCTTTCCCGAGCCCGGGTCGCCGTCGACAAGGTGAAGCCGGTTCCGCGCGAACCCGCCGCCGAGGATGTCGTCGAGCCCGGCGATCCCCGTGCGGGCATGAATATTAGAATCAACCTTGGCAGGCATCGTGATTGTCTTGAGAATAGCCCAGGAGCCACTCTCTCATATCGGTAGCTCAACAGGTAAGATCCTGCTATCCGAAACCCCCAGTTGCGCGGTGTTTCGCGCAAGCGGAATGATCTTTATCGTCCCTGATCGCTCATTTGTAAGGTTTTTTGAGCCGCGCTATCCTTCGTGGGCGAGGAAAAGACGTCCGCAGTTTCGCTGGACCGCTCCGCAAAACCGACCGGGAAACGCGTCATGCTGCTACCTACTATCTCTACGCTTGATCCCCGAAACATGGCTCCCGGTGATCTCATCACCGCGCTCTGCGCGGACGGGGTTGGAGCGGGAAATTCGCGGCGATTGCTCGCCTGCGCACTCGGAAGGGGAAAGCTCGATCCCGAATATTGGCTGAGCGAAGGCATTCTCCCGCGTCGGATGCGGCCGAAACTTTCGGAGCTTCCGCGTCTTCGGCTCGAACGCCGGGTAGTTTCCGCCGTCGACGGTTTCGAGAAGCTCGTGCTCGCGACCCCGGACGGGTTGCGCATCGAAAGCGTTCTCATTCCTCTCGAGCGGCCGGGTTGCGTTTCAGTTTGTCTTTCATCGCAGGTCGGATGCGTGATGGGGTGCGAGTTCTGTGCCACCGCACGGATGACCAGCAGGCGCAATTTGGAGACTTGGGAAATCATCGATCAATTCATGCATGCCCGTGAGATTGCGGAGGCGAGCGGCCGCAGAATCACCGGCGCCGTATTCATGGGCATGGGCGAGCCGTTTCTCAATTACAATCGCGTTCTCGCCGCCGCCGAGCTGCTTTGCTTTCCGGTGGAGGGAGCAATCGCAGGGCAGGCGATAACCATCAGCACCGTCGGCATCGTTCGGGAGATCCTTCGCTTTACGAACGAGCGACGTCCGTTTCGCCTGTCGATTAGTCTCGGCGCCGCGACGGACGAAAAGCGCGCGCGCCTCGTGCCGGTCGCCGCGCGTACGCCGATTGCAGAGGTCATGCACGCCGCGCGGAGGCACGCGTTCGCGAGGAATACTCGCGTGAATCTTGCGTACGTATGCATTGCCGGCGAGAACATGGGAGATGACGACGCGCGCGAGCTTTCGCGGGTCGTGGGCGACACGCCGGTGCGCCTTGATTTGATCGAGGTGACGGATGCGACGGGGCGATTCCGTCGTCCCGATGCGGACGAGATGGGGGCCTTCCGTGACGCGCTGCGGCGCCATCTGCCTCATCCGGTCGCGCGCCGGTATTCGGGCGGCGCCGACATTCAAGCGGCGTGCGGCACCCTTGCCGGAGCGTCTTCTGCGCCGAGTGCGATAGTTTTGTGATACTTCGCGGCAACATTTCAATTTTATTGCGCTTTTTGTTTGCCTCTAGCTGAAGCAGACGCTCCCAATACCCCGATTCTAATGAGTAGTTCTGAGGGGGAGTGCTATGTTTTCCGGTGGTTTTTTCTTTGGCGTCGTCTCGGCGGGAGCGCTTCCTGCGCCGTCGATGGCGCAAGCGGCTCCGAGCTTTTCTAACACCTCGCTCGTCATCTTCTTCGGAATTTCCGTGGCGCTGTCCGTCGCCGCCTTTCTCATGGCCGGAGTCACTTGGATCACGCGGCGCAGCCCCCGGGCGCGCGAGCTTTCTTCGCTTTGCGATTACCTCCGGCAGATTCTCGCGGTCTCCGAACAACAGCTGCTCAAAAATCCGAATAGCGAGCTCGAGCTTCGCAGCGACATCAAATTCATCAAGCAAGACCTCTCCATGATCCGCGAGCTCGTGTTCGAGTCGCTTCAACGCGAAGACGAACGCGAAGCGCGTGCGGCAGAGCGGCGCGCCGAAGCCGACGCACGGCAGCCCGCCGAGCCTCCGAAGCTCGTGCGCCGCTCCGTCCCCGCGAGCCGCGTGGCAAACATGAGCCTCGCTGAATTCTTCACGAAATCAGAGAACGAATAACCGCGGAAGGGAGCGCTCAGCCCGCCTTCACGCGCTTCGCGGCGCTCGGCAGCTCGAGCGTGCCGCTCTCGTTATAGCGAATTTTCCCGAGGTCGTTCGGCCTGACCCGATCGACCTGCCCGACACACGAAGCCGCGGCATTCGGAGATAATGCGAACTCCCGGAGCCTAAATTTGCATACGGTTCCCGTGCGCTCTGCTTCTTCGATGACCGATGCCCTCGTCCCCGCGGCGTTCATGCACATTTTCACGCACGGAAACGGCGAGAGCTTCGAGAGCGCCGGTATGAGCTCACCGCGCACCGGGTCCGCGAAATAAAGCGACCAAACGCCGGTCGCCTCGTGGTCACGCCCCGCGTTGGACGAGAGCAGCAGGAGATTTCCGCGGGCGCTGAATTTGCCGAGCATGCTTTCCGCCGGGAGTTCGAGCGCGAGCCGTTCAATCAACTTCTCGCGGGTGTTACGCCGGACGAGCACGAGACCGCGCGATTCGGGAAGCGGGCCGAACTCACCGAATATTTCCAAAGTGCAGGGGCCTTTGTCCCATTCGGCGATGACGTACGCGCGCGCCGGGAGGCGAATATCGGTATACCCGCAACGCTCGGCCAATGTCGTGCCGGGCGGCGACGCTCCGGGGAGAATCTCCACGACCATGCTGAGCGCCGCACAGAGCCTAGAGAAATCACAGCGCCCGTCCGGAGCCGCGAGCTCGTGCTTTGCGAGATTCAGCATATCGAGCGCTTTGTTGTGCAGCTCGCCGCCGACGCCGACGGATTGGTTCAATTCCAGAGGGGAAAGTTTAGCGGAGAAAAACTCTAAAAGCTGCTTCACGCTCACGCGGGCGGTGACCGTGTCCTGCGACTTGGCCGCAAGGAGCGCGAGATCCGCCAAATGCTTCGCCGATTGGCGGCAGTGCGCGCGGTCCGCTTCGGTAGTCGGGAGGATTGCGGGTTGAGGTGAAGAGCTCGGCTGCATGGCGTGTACTACGCCACAAGTTTGCTGCAAATCGGACGGTCAATCAACCGGCAAACCGCAGAACCAGGGCGCCTAACGGCGCATGGCTAAGAAGAATTTGTAACGCGAAGGAACGAAGGTACGCGAAGGGGGGGATTAACCTTCCCCCTCCGCGTACCTTCGTTCCTTCGCGTTAATTTTCCTTTTTCCGATTCTCCGGAGGGGCCTGTCTATTTTTTCTTCTTCTTGGCCTTGGCCACGGTTATCGGCGTATCGTCCGCAGTGACGGTCTCCCCGGACGCGGTCGCGCTCACGCTCAGCACGTAGGTCACGACTTTGGCCGTGGTATTCTTCGGAACCGTCAAGTTGCCGCGGTATTCGCCGTCTTCGCCGGTCGAGGTGAGCTTCGAAGTCTTGACGACGCGGGCGCCCTTCTTCAGTTTGGCGGTGACGTTCGAGATGGTCGTTCCGTCCACCGTCGCAGTGACCGTCAGCGTGCCGCCCTTGTTCGGGAAGCTGCTCTTGTTCACCTCGACGCTGATGTCGTCATCGCTTTCGCCGTCGTTACCGTCATTGTTCTCGTTCGCCGGTGCGCCCGCGGTATGCACGACGCAGTTGTTTGCCTCCGTGTACGAGATCCCGCAGGTGGTGACGTAAAGCTTCGGCTGATCGTTCAGGAGCACGGCGGCAAGCCCGTCCGAGGTAATGAAGTCGATTCCGGGATTGAAAGCCCAGCCTTTCTTGAACGTGCCGCCGCTCGTGAAAACGAAAGCGCCGTAACCTTGGCCGCCCGAGTCGCGCATGGCGACGACGTCACCGTTACTCAGGGTATCGACGGCGGTGGGATAGGGCTCGGTTTCGAAATGGGTGCCCGGAAGCATCTTCGACCCGCTTTGCGATATGCCTTGAACGTAATATGGAAAACCGCAGGCAATGTACGCCTCATGTCCTTGGGACGGCGGCGCGACCCCGCCCGGAATTACCGCAAGTCCGCGGCAATTGCTGCCAAGGTCGCCGTGATCATCCTCGGCCACGAACGCCGGCGCGAGGGGATTCGCAACGTTGATCTTGTTGAGTCCTCCAGGCGATCCGAAGCGTTCGAGAGCGTACAGCACGGTGCCCGCCGCATTCGTGTCCAGCTGGATATCGGAGCCGGTGCTGTCCAGACCGCTCGTGAGCCCGAACTGGTTGACGATTGCCGCCTGCGCGGTGTCCAGCACGTAAATATCGTCGAAGGAATCAGTCGTCGAGAAAAAGATGATGTTGTTCGTGCTGCCGAACGCCGTGCTGTCCGGCAGGTTTCCGGCCGTGTCATACGTGGCGATCAGCGTGTCGTTCGCCAGGTTCAGCACGCTTATCTTCCCGGAATTCAGCGGAATTGCCATGCGGGTTTTGTCTTTGCTGACCGAGAGAGCGCCGCCGTCGACCATCGGCTGGCCGGGAAGGGCGACGAAACTTACGGCGTCGTTTGCAACCGTAATCACCGCGAGCCGGCTGTTGCTGGAGTCCGCAACGTACACTTTGCCGTTGCCGCCGTTCACGGGCGAACCCATCTTGCCGGTGAGGGTGGCGGTGAGTTGCGAAAACGAATCAGTGTCTGCGCGCGCGTTGGAAGAGACGGCGCACGCCAAGAACGCGCAAAGAAAAGTTGCGATGCCACGGTTCATAGAAACCCTCCAAGAAGCTCCGCCTCTTTCCTCGTCGGGGAACTTAATCGGAGCGGGTACGGGGAACCTTTATCGATGGACGCGAAATTCCCGGAGTCGCTGTCGGTTTGAGATTAAATATCGCTAAGACGCTGTCGCCTCGAACTATTCGATCAGGCGGGATTTGAGCGAAAGTCCGATGCTGAGGAGTATGTCGTCCAGATCTCCCAAGTCCGTTCCGCTGGCCGTGAACAGGTACTCTCCCACTTGGGGGTGAACGGGGATGCCGTTTTCCATGGCGGCCTGATAGGCGGCGAAGGGAAGGATCGGATAGCGTATCGGCAGATTCACCGTGCCGACTAACTCCCGGCCTTGGTTGAAATAGACACTAGGATCGGTGAGAACGCCCGCGGGCATCTCTACGTTCGCCATGCGCCGCAAGAAATTCGACTTCAGAGAGCTTTGGTCGTGATAATCCTGGTAGGGATCAGTCCTTTCCAAGCTCGTGCCGCTCAAGGCGCCGATGCCTACCGTGAAAATCTTGACGTCCGGAATTCGTACTCGGGCCCTGTCGGCCTGCTGCAGCGAGCGGTCGTAATGCACTAGCTCCTCGGTATTCCAATGCATCCACGGGGCGGGATCCCCCGGCGCGGTGGCGGGAGCGATCGTGCAGAGACTGGCATCGGTCACGGAGCCAAGTTCGGTTTCGTGTAGATTGAAATCCGCGTTGGTTCTGTCGTTCGAGCAGGACGCCGTCGGCGCTCCATCGGTTACTATCACGATCGCTTTATTCGCGGTTTCGAGGTACGAGTGCGAAGCGACATCGTGAAGCATCTGCCGCTGAGCCAGGCGCAGCCCGAAATCATGGTTCGTGCCGGTAGGCCAGGTACGCGGATCCGCGGTGAGACCTGCATCGTACGCGACGACCTGAGCGGAAACGATATTGTCGAAATTCTTGCTCGCGGTGGAGTTTTGCATGAAATGCTTGGTCATGTTGGCATCCGTCGGGACGTAAGCGTTCCCGGCGAATATCACGAGGCTCATGAAGTCCATTCCCGGCTCGAATAGGCCGATGAACTTGATCGCGGCGTCCTTAAGGGCATCGATCTTTCTTTTCCCGCCTACTACCGAGACCATGGATCCGCTGAAGTCGAGCACCAATGCAATCATGGTCGGCTTCTGCGCCGCGCGCGACGTCGCGGCGACTATGGTCGTATCCCTCACGCCCGGAAGCACCCTGAGCAGCATCGTCCGTGCCTTGATGGTCCCGTGAAGCGCCAAGACTCCGGGCTTCGGCGGAGGATTTTCGAACCAGACGTTCACGTCGCCGGGGCGCAGCCCCATCGCAGCCAGGTTGTTGAGCGCGATTTGCCTCGCCAGCGGACCGGCATCCTCGTCGGTGTCATCGTTGGAGAGAAGCTTGCTGCCGCCGACCGCACCGGCGTCGAGCGCGCGCTGCAGCCGGAGTTTGTCGCGGTAAATCTGCCCGGCGTCGACCGCCAATCCGACCGCCGCCATCAGACCGACGACGATGAACACTCCGATGGCGATGGAGAATCCGCTTTCGCCGTTTCGACTAGTAGAGGGTCGTTTCATACAGCACTCCATCTTGGGAACCGTACAGAGCGGATAGCGGGAGGATGAAGCGCGAGGGCGAGGTGGATCGCTGCTTGAAAAACACCTCGCTGATGACGAGCCGCGTTTTATAGTCGTCGTCGAGCGTGTCCGGATTCCCGCCGTGGCCCTCTACGAGATCGTCGATGCTCTCGGCGGAATACCTCGTCGGAAAGCCGCTTGTGGTCTTGTAAACGCCTCCGTTTAGCGTGAGCCCTTTCCACGCCACGAGCTTCAAATCGTGAGGCTCGTCGTCGTCATAATCCCAAACTTGAATGGCCACTTCCGCGCCGGGCAGCGCGGCAGTGGCGAACGTCGCCATCGTAGCGTACACGCCATTAATGCAGTCTTGCACCGTAGCAACTGGACGCAATTCGCATTGTTTCATGCCGATCTTCGCCGCCTCTCGCGCGATCGTAGACGCCGCTTCGAATCGCTGGAACGCCCTGGAGACCTCGACGGCGCAATATCCGATCAGGATGAGAACCGGCAGCAGCAAGGCGAGTTCCAAGAGCGCCCCTCCGCGCTCACCGCGAAATCGGGGCGCCGGCATCACTCGACTCTCCCCACTGCATGAACGGAAATCGGAATCCGGTAGCGAAAGATGAGCGGAAAGTTTCGCGTTACCCGCAAACTGAAAATCGCATCTTTCTGAAGTGGAATACTCGTCGTGCATGTCGGGTCCGTTACCGGGCAGAGGTGGATGTCGTTCACCGAGATGCCGATATTATATTTTCCCGCGGCGAGCCTGAGGTGATCTTTTACCTGGTCCGCCGTGTAGTGCCTGAAGCTTATCGAATTACGAATTTCGGTTACCTCACCCAAGCTGGCCCAGCGGGCGGTGTCGTTCACGAGGTACTGTAACGTGAGCTGGCGATAGAGGAATACCCCCAGTTCGGAGAACGCAAAGATGATGAAGAAGAGGAGCCCCACGCTGACGGCAGCTTCCGCCATGAAGGCCCCGCGTTCGCGCTTGTTGCGGCAGGGCGTTCGAACCGGGCGGGAAAAAAACCTTCGGGATGCCATGAACAAAACCTCTGTTAAGATACATCCGGCCGAAAACCGTTCATAACAGGATCCCAACCGGGTGTCCGTTTGCTCCACGCAACTTCACGGGCTCAATAAGTACTCGATAGCACACAATAAAAATGGGCCGTTGTACGCCCTCCGGAGAGTCAGAGAGCGCACAACGGCCCGTTTTTCAGCGAAGCCGGTTGGCTACTTCGTCTTTACGTAATCAATTTCCATCGTGCGGAATTCCTTGCCGTCCGGGCCCGGCGAGTACATCTCGAAGACGTGGCGCTTGTCGTCGACTTGCTTCAGCGCCATGCGCATCGAGCGTTTTCCGTCTTTGGTGAGCGGGCAGCTCATCTCGCCTTTCAGGGTCAGAGTCTTGGCCGCCGGATCGTAGAATCCGTTGCTCACCATCACCGAAGTTCCCATGGAATCCAGCCAGACGGACGAGAACTGTTCGGCAACGGTGTCATATCCCGTGAAGCCGAGTCCCGTGAAGGGCTTGTCCATGAACGATCCCGTGAAGTCCTCGCGCAGGAATCTTCCGCCGAATACCGGCGTCTTTACCGCTTTGCCCGTCGACACTTCCGGCGCGGCATCCGGCGCCATCCACATCTTCGAGGTCACCTTGTAGGTGCCGGCAAACTGCTTTAGAAACTCGTGCTGTTCCGTAGGGGTCGAGGCTTTCTTGAAGGCGGCTTCCATTTGTTCCGGGGAAGGCATCGCCTCGGTTTGGGCGGCGGGTTTCGCATGACTCCCGCACGCGGCGAGTCCGGCGGCGAGAACGGCAACAGCGATTGGACGTAAAAATGCGCGCATACATGCTCCAATGAAAAAGTCCTTTGACGGGAGTGTAATAATAGAAGCGGGCCGAAGTGGCAACCGCCGGGATCATGCGGCGTTCGGGGGCGGGCAAAATACGGGGAAATTTAACGCGAAGGAATGAAGGTTCGCGAAGGGAGGAGGGAATTAACCACTCGGATGATTTCGTGCTTTCTCCTTCGCGAACCTTCGCCCCTTCGCGTTACAAATGATTTAATCCAAAAATGTTACTGGTTACTCGGCGACGTCTATTTTACAGAGCGGCTCAATTCGGTTTTATTTTTCCGGGTTGCGCCGGATCTCCGGGCTTGGCAGGCCGAGCTGGCGCTTTACCGAGATGATGCGCAGGGCGGGTTTGCCTTCGCTCACCCGCGTAATCGACTCGGCGAATTGCCGTGCCTCCATCCGATCGGTGCGCATCAGCGAGTCGAGCCTTACCGCGATAGCGAGCATGCTGCCCGAATTGCTTCGTGCGTCGGCCAAATAGTCCTCGCAAAGTTTTCGGGCCGCAACGTTGTTCCCTGCGCGATACTCGAGGTCGGCGGCATACGGCTTCGAGTTGTGAGGGACTGCCGGGAAATGCGTGCGAATGAATTCCACTCCGGCCGCCGGTTTGTGAGCCATCTTGAAGGCGACGAGCGCCGCTCCGCACACTCCTTCGAGCGCATCGGCGCTGTCGCAAATTCCACAAAGCTCGCTGATGCGGCCGGGATCTCCCTGCCGGGCGAACGCGCTGCCGACGGCACGGAGGGCAATATGCTTTGGAACGACGCCGTGAGTCAGGCACCAGCGCGCCATATCCGACGCGAGGTCCGTGGAGTTGATCGTAGCGAGCGACTCGATAGCCGACGAGAGGGGATCGCGCTTCGGCGGTATCTCGTGAACCTTGGCGCGCACGAATGCGTCCCGCGCTAGGTCAGTCGCCCCTACTTGGATAAGAAGCGGGATGGCATGGGGAAGAAACGCGGCGCGATCCTTCTGCTCGATGAGCCCTGTATGCGCGTAGACAAGCCTGGCGAACCCGGGATCTTTCAGCTCGCAGGCGGCGTCCAGCGCAAAGAGCGCGCCCCGCGGACCGATGGCAATTCCTTGGTCGCGCGCGAAGCCGAAGAGGGTGCGGAAAGTTTCCGGGACGCGGGTTTCGTCGAATTTTTCCAGCCGGTTCGAAATCCAGACCGCAAGAGCCCCGGCGTCCCCGCGCTCGGTGGCTCTCAATATTGTGAGCGCTCGAGCCGAATTGCCCCCATCCAAGAGCTCGAGCAGCATTTCGTCGAGTTTGGGGTGAAATATTCGCGGACTCGCGCTGAGCGCACGCCGCACCATTTTACCGGGGAAGGGTTCGAGGCGAATCACGTCTGCGAACCGGGGCGCCAGATATTCGACCGCGTCATGCTTCCGAGCGCCCAAGTACATGTAGGAAAATTGCTCGATGAGCCCCGCGTCTTTCCAATCGAGCGCTTTTCCGATCGCCGCTTCGAATGCTTTGGGCTCCGAGAAGCGCTTGAGCGTCAGGTGCAAAAGAGTAACCGCGCGGTTGCGGTCGCCTCGCTCCTCGAAAACGGCCACCGCCGCGGCGCAGCCTTCGAGGGAAAAATTCGAAATGCCGGCGGTTTTCAGAAGCCCGGAAAGATCTTTCGGAGCCGTATGGTCCTGCGCGATGGTCCCCGCAACCTCCGCGCTGCGCGGCTTCATGTTGAAGGTGCCGCGAAGTTCCGAGGCAGCGGGGTGCGCACGTGATTGCGCCTCAATCTGCAGGACTACCTTGCGAACTAAAGTTTCTGCCGGCCGAATATTCGAGAACATTTGCGCATGCATCAGCACGCGCCGCGCCGTTTCGAAGTCTTTGCATTTCATCGCGGCGTTCACGAGATTTCGCATGTCCGCCGCTTGGGCCCAGCCGGCCTCGGTCATGCGCTCGAATTGATCGGCGCAGCGGACTAGATCTTTCGTGTTGAGCAAATGTTCGAAGCGAGCGCGCACCAGCTGAAAATTTCGCGGGAAGTGCGTGCGGGCGAACTCGAACAATTCGCCGGAGCGGGATGCATCGGAGAGGTTTTGAAACGCAAGCTCGCGAAGGAGAGGTTTCGAAACATCGGAAGGCGAGAGGCGCTTGTAAAGCGCCCAAGCGCGGTCGGTATCCCCGATAGCCCGCAATTCCACGGCCGCAAGTGCCGCGAGCGGCCCGCGCTCACCGGGGTGCCGCTCGAAAAGATCGATGAGAAGCGCGGCCCGAGCTTTGCGCCATTCATCGAGCCCTCCCCATTGTAGCTCGGATCGGCGCCGCTGCGCCGCCATGGGAAGTACTTCGACTGCGTTCTTGTTCGCTGGGGAATCCGGGATCTCGCGCTTACGCAATTCGAGTATTTCGAGTTTGTCGCGGTCTCGCGCCGGATCCAAAAGCTGTGCGATCTTGTTCATGAGCGGGATCGAGAGAGCAGAAGCGGGAAGCGTCGCGAAAAAATCCCATGCGCGGCCCCCGGAATCATCCGCAGAATATTCGCTGGCGATGGCGAACGCGTATTTCGGCGCATTGACCGGATCCGCCTGCATGCCTTGCATGAGCGCGTCGCGGCGGCTTTCGCGCCACGCGTCGTAGCCCGGTTTGGGAAGCGCGTCGAGTTCCGCTTGCAAGGCGGGAGAGAGGCCGCCGGACGAAGACCGGTCCTGACCACGAGGAGATACGTGGGACCTAGGGGATGCCTTTGATACTTCCGGCATGGAGGCTGGTTCTATCAAACGAGCCTACGGTATGATAGGGCAGCCTGCCAAAGGCGCCTACGGCTGGGGGATTTGGTGGGGATGAGCGGGCTCAAACCCGTTGAAATCCCCTTGGAAAAATTTACGGCTGCTGATTTATAATGGGTCTATGAAAAAACTCTCACCACTCTTCGTTTACGGATGTTCGGCCTTACTTTCCGTTTTCGCGCTGTCGGGATGCTCCGATTCCTACAATAGCCCCTACGGCGGTTACGGCGATCCTTATTACGGCGGCTCCGGGGAAAG
>JADMIO010361696.1_pt1 | contig 20389 bp, 21 predicted proteins | sample 8958161 | NCBI WGS metagenome assembly JADMIO01 (sample SAMN16585339, study PRJNA669376) | soil metagenome | isolation source: Crop rotation soil | place: USA: Cullars Rotation, Alabama | collected 2011 | reverse complement strand
CGACTTCAAGTCACGTGAATTCCAAGCTTCGGATCCCACTGTGCTGGAAAGCTTCTCGCCATTTATGCAACTCGATAGTCTGGACAACTTTCCCAGAACAACGGGAGACATGGAATCGCACCTGATTTCGGTGCTGTTTGAAATCGGGATGTTTTTTGTGTTTACCGGGATCCTCAAGCTCTTTCCCCGGCTTCTGTGCACCAGTGTGCGGCCACCAGCAGTGAGTTTTTCCTGTTTCTCGCGTGACATAAGCCCATTGCAGTCGGCCTTCTTCTGTTTTGCCGTTCCTCTCCGTATTTGATTCTTTCCATTCCCGAAGTGTGTCCGTAGCGCAAGAGTTTTCTTTAAGCAGTAAACCCAGAAACCTGTTTTGCGGGCGCAGATCTTAGGCGAGCACTTTCAGTCGCTTTGCCTGAAATGGAACAACTGCAATTATTGAATCGAAATCAGGAAATGGAAATGAAATCCTCAGAAGTGTACACATCTACCACTGCCGGCGCTGTTATGGCAGCCCAGCCCGCGCTCTTGAATGCAAGCGACGTCGAACAGTGCTTCTGTAATGATGGCGCGGAGATGGACGAAGACGAATGGCTGGTGCAGGGATGCGTTCAGGGCGATCCTAAAGCATGGGAAGCACTCATTGATAAATACAAGCGCCTTATATTCTCAATCCCAATCAAGTATGGCGCTTCATCGGCTGATGCCGCTGACGTTTTTCAATCAGTTTGCATTGAAGTCATGAACTGCCTGCCGCAATTGAAGAATATCCAATCGCTGCGCTCATGGCTTATTACCGTTACCATACGCCAGTCCTACCGCTGGAAGAAAAAGCAATCCAGCCATGTTGAACTGGACGCCATGGAACCTGATATCGCGGAAGGATTGGCTTCCATACCTCCGGCAGAAACGCTTTTCCAGTTAGAAGAGGAGCAGATTGTGCGGGAGGTTGTCGCCAGGCTTGAGCCACGACACAGGGAACTGGTTCAGCTGCTTTTCTTTGAACAACCACCACTGCCGTACGCTGAAGTGGCCCGGCGCATGGGGCTCGCCACCGGATCCATTGGCTTCATCCGTGGGCGTTGCCTTGAAAAACTGCGCAAGGCGCTCATGGAATACGGCTTTAATGAGTAATGAAGTAAGTTGAGGCGCGTAACGGCATTGAGTGGCTGGTGCGCGTTTCAGCGTGCTCAGCAACGGTTTAAATATCCAGGAGAGGGTTATCTCGCACGAGAAAAGCGCTCAGTGCTTGCCGCATTGAGCGCTTCTTGTTCTTTGAAAAATGACTTCAAGTTCTGCGCGTAGAAGCCGCTAGCCTTCTGGTTCCGGCGCTCCACCTTTGCCGTTTCTGTTACGCCATGAGGATTGCTGATGCAAAATAGAACGTCCGGGTGAGGAAAAACGACGCCGCTCGCAGCATTCATCCGGTAAACATCCAGCACTACATTCAATTGAAGGATTTCCTGCCCCAGCCCGAGAAGGATGCCATTCCTTTTGGCATCGGCCATGGCCGCTTTTAAATAGACAATGTCCTGCTCAATTGCTGCCGCTGCTTCCAACCACTTCTGATCGTCATTCATGAGCCCTTGGTCTCCAAACCAGTGAATTATTTACTCAACGCCATTCAACAATGAACTGCTCGCAACACTAGGCATTGGGCTTCCTCCCCGGTAAGGTCAACAAGCCATCTGCTCTGGTTTCAATCACTTAGCCAGGTTATGTCCGTATATTCAATTTTCGCTTTATTACTCTATAAGGGTAGAGATAAGGCGCGGAAAATATAGAGAGTGTGCAAGTTTATGCAAAACTTAACTATTTCCTCATTTTGGAAATAGGGGCCTGATATCGAAATGCATCCACCCCCGATCCCCACCTTGACAGGGCATTTTTGGAATTAATTGCCTGCGTTCTACGCCCTCGCAAAATCAATGTATCCGCGCTGAGGATCGGCGCTGATTAATTTCACGCGCAGCTTGTCGCCCACGTCCGCGCCCTGCCCATGGACCAGCAGACCTTCCACGTGAGGTTGAAGTACCCGCACAAAAGTTCCCTTGGGAGTAGCGCCGGTCACAATGGCGTCAAAGGTCTGCCCGATTCGGCTGCTCATGGTCACGGCAGCGATTCGCTTGGACATTCCACGCTCGACTTTTCGCGCCGCATCTTCCTTCACCGTGCAGTTGGTTGCGATCGCTGAAAGCTCGTCATCGGAATACGGGCTTCTTTGCTTCCCCAGAACGGACTTGATGAGCCTTTGCGTGACGATATCCGCATAACGGCGGTTGGGAGCCGTGGAGTGCGTGTAATCCTGCACGGCCAGGCCAAAATGTCCGGGAGAAGGCTGGTTTGGCTGCTCAAGAACGTATTCGCCCGGTCCCATCAGCTTGATCACGGCCAATGAGACGTCGGCGAAATGGTCAGGGTCGGCGGCTTTGCGCGTTTGCAGAAAATCATTGAGGGCTTTGGAATCAGGCTGTGCAGGCAGCTTGCCGCCGTGCTGCGCCGCCAGCGCCACAATGCGGTCCCATCGTTCTGGCGTTTTTACCACGCGACGAATGGAAGAAATCCCAGCTTCTTCCAGCGTGCGTGCCACCACGCCATTGGCGGCGATCATGAAATCTTCAATCAGCTCAGTAGCGCGGTTTTTCTCCTGCTTTTGCAGGTCCACGATCTTGTCATTGAGTATTACCGGATGAACTTCAGTAGTTTCAATGTTGAGCGCGCCATGGCGATAGCGTTCATTCTTGAGCGCCTGCGCTACTTCGTCCTGCAATTTGAGTTGGGCCTGTAGCTCAGGCGAAGCAGCTACCTTGGCCGGTGCCGGACCAGTGCCTTCCAGCCATGCTCCCACTCCGTTGTAAGCCAGCTGCGCTTTGTTGACGACCAGCGCCGGATAGATTTGATGCTTGCTCACCTGGCCGTTGCTATCAACTACGAATTCCGTAACTACGCTCAGCTTGCCGTCCACTTCAAGAAGTGAAGTGGTGCCGGTGGAAAGCTCTTCCGGTAGCATGGGAAAATTGCGCACGCCGGTGTAAACCGTGCACGTTTCTTTGCCCGCATGCAGATCAATGGGAGAACCATTCGGCACGAAAGAATCCACATCGGCAATTCCGATCATTACTTTGGTTGTTCCGTCCGTGAGCTTTTCCGCGTACTCAATCTGGTCAAGATCGCGAGATGTGTCATTGTCAATGGACGACCACAGTAGCTTGCGCAGGTCCTGTACGTTTCCGGGGGCTGCCTGCGGTGGCTTGCTTTTGATTTCCGCCAGTTGCTGCGCGACCGCCGGAGGAAATTCCGGCTCAAAGCCATTTTCCAGCATGAGCTGTTTGGCCGCTGCCTGAAGATCGAAGTGAGTATGGGAATTATTCATAAAGTGAGCGGAAGCCAAGAAGCTTAACATGAGAAAGAGCTTGCATGCTCCCATGTTCAGGCGTATCGGGCGGAAAACCTATTGTTTGGTTGCGATGATTGGGGTAGGTTAACAATCGTGATGCGAACAATCTTCCTGTTTTTACTATCATGTTGCGCTGCCGTGGCATTGGCGGAGAAGACCGTTCCGCTCTCCAAGGAGCAGTTGGCGGAGATCAGCGCACGCGGACGAATGCTGGCCGAATACGATGAGGCGGCTGAGCATGCGACAGATGCGGTAATGGCAACGCATCCGAAACAGGACAAGGACACTCGTTCTCTCTGCCGCAAAGCGGATGCGAGTTGGACCTGCGTCTTTGGCCGCCTAGCCGCAGACAAATTTCTGATCGACTACGAAGCCCTGCAGGGTGCGAGTGAGAAGGAGTTTCAGGTAAAACATCATGAGCCACCAGTGGAAGATGCTGGATTTTTCTTTGCCGCAGTAAAGGCCATGATGACGGCGGGAAATGATTTCCAGAAGACTGCTGAAAAGCGTCCTTACAATCCAACCGTGCTGCCAGCGGCTTCAGGGCAGTTTTATGTCTATATGGTTCCCGCGCAGACGAAAAAGGGCGTTTATCCACTGGGCGGCGATGCGCGATATCTGGTCAGCACGGACGGGAGCACGATTGTGGAGAAGAGGCAGTTGCATAAGAGCATTCTGGAAACAACCCAGCAGGCTCCCGCCGGAGCAAGGATTGCGGCGGGAACTCACAATCATGTCCTAAGCAATGTCCCGGAAGACACAGATGTATTTTTCGTTCTGACCAGGAGACCACTGATGCCAGAATATGTCGGTGTGGGTAATCATAGGGTCTATGTTGTGGAGAAAGACGGGACGATCAGGCTTGTAAAATAGGAAATGCTGTTCGCATGAAAAGGCCGCCTGAACTGGCGGCCTTTGTGATTCAGGGGAATTTACTATCGCGCAAACGTTCCTACAAACGCGCTGCGCTTGTCATGCAGAGTCCATGAAGTGTTCAAGTCTTTGCCGCGATATTCGTCGGTCATGGCCACAGCGGCCATGGCGTCGGTGGTCTGCGTGAGCGGTTTGTAGAAAGTATCTTCATTGCCGCAAAGGTGATCTTTCTCACCGATGGCGCGGGTCTCAACTGTCACGTCGCTCCCGGCCTGCAACCGTGCGCGCGTGCTGTGCTCGCCCTGGGCTACTTCCATGTCAATGGGCGCATCGACCACGCGGACAACATGGCGCAGAAGCTCGCCACCCATCTGTTGGGCGAAATTGATCAGAGCCTGGCGCTGTGCGGGCGTGGCTTGGCGGTCGACAAGCAGAACTGACTTTGCAGGATACGGCTTGCCGTAAGGATCGCCCAGCGTGGCTTGCGCTTTGATCGCTCCGACAATGGTTAAGCCGTCAAGTGAAACGCCGTCCCACTTGCCTTCGCCAATATGCCAGGCGACGATTGCCTCCTGGCCGGCCGTATTCATCTCCCCATTGGCAAAGCACTGGCCCACGTAAACATCAGCACTGCGAGTTTCAAGATATTGGCCTTTGATCTGTGGACTGGCGGCGAACGCAACCATTCCCAACAGCGCCATGAACAAGAACGAACCTATAAGCTTTCTCATCGCACGCTCCCTGCTCTCTCTATTGTAGTCAGCAGGATGAAAGATTCAACTATGAGGAATGGCTTTCGGTGCCTACAAAAAATGAAGAGACGTAGCATGCTACGTCTCTACGAGAGCTGTGATGTTGTGAAATGTTTCTTGTGACTGGTTACTTGCTTGCTCCGCAATGGCAGCCGCGCTCGCCGGAACAGCAATTTCCCGGTTCGGCCAGCTTGCCGTCAGGGCCAATACAGGTCTGAGTCATGGCGCACCAGAAAAGGCCGTCGCCTGAGCGCGGAACCGTGGGATCGGGCTCTGACCAGATGTATTGGCTCTTCCAGTGCAGCGCGGAGCACAGCCCCGGACGGTCAGTATTGAATCTTTCAGGTACGTTGCTCATGCTGCGCCTCCTGCTGGTTGCGATCCGGCTGCGGCCAGAATGGCCCGCTTTACGGCAACGCGGGCAAGGTGGATTTTGTGGGCGTTGTGTCCCAGGCTTTTGGCTTTTGCTACCGCAGCTTGCGCGGCCGCGTCTGCCGTAGCCTGCGTTACGGCTTTGCCTTGCAGGGCCTGCGCTGCTTCTGCTGAGACCCACGGAATGGGCGCTACGTGCCCCATGACAATGCGAGCGCTCTGCACCGTACTGGCGTTCATCGTTAAGGCGACAGCGGCTGTGGCATAAGGCCAGTCAAAAGCTTCCTTCTGGCGGACTTCATAATGCGCTGCGCGAACTCCCGGAGCGGGCGGCACTATGACGTGCGAGATAAACTCGTCCGGTTTGAGATCATGCTCGCGTTCCTGCTCTGTTTTGGGGATGACAAAGAATTTTTCTATAGGAACCTCTCTTGGCCCACGCGGGCCGACGATCCGCACCTTTGCGTTATATGCGATCAGCACCGGAGCAATGGTGGACGGGCTGACGAAAAGAGCAGGGCCATCGTTGCCCAGAATCGCGTGATAGCGATTGTCGCCCTGAAGGACGAGCGACTTGCCGTCTTTCTGCGCCAGCAAGCCATGACCAGCGCGGAAATACCAGCAGCGTGGGCGCTGGCAAAGATTGCCGCCGATCGTGGCCACGTTGCGAATCTGTGGGCTGGCGGCATCACCGGCTGCGGAAGCCAGCATGGGATGCTGATGCTGGATTTGGGATGCGTGCGCAATTCTATCCAGCGTGACCAGAGTCCCAAGCTGCGTTGCGCCGCCTTCATTACTGATGGCGTGCAGGCCGGCAACCTGCTTGATATTCACCAGCCGCTTGGGCGTGGTGATTTCATCCTTCATCAGGGAGAGCAGATCACTGCCGCCGGCTAGAATTTCCACTTCACCCCAGCTTTTGCCGAGCAGCGTGGGAACCTGGTCTGCGGTGGTGGGAGAGGCGTAATCAAACGGTCGCATTGTTGCCTCCTTGCGGGTTGAGCGCGTCTACTACGCGATCTGGTGTGATCGGTAGGAATGGAACGCGCACGCCAATAGCATTGGCTACGGCATTGCCGATTGCTGCCATAGGACCAACCGTCGGTGGCTCGCCCAGACCGATTGGGCCGCGCTCGTCATAGCCCTTGCCAGTCATCATATGAACCACCAATTCGCCCACATCGCCGATGCCAGCGAGACGGTAAAAATCCATGTTTGGATTGAGCATGGTGCCAAGGTTCTTATCCATGATTTTTTCTTCGTAAAGCGTGGTGGCGATTCCCATGATCATGGCGCCGTAAACCTGGCTTTCAGCGGTTTTCATGCTGATGATGAGCCCGCAATCCTGCACGCAGACCATCTTGTTCATCTTGACCACGCCAGTTTCGGTATCGACAGAGACGTCAGCCATTACTGCGCCGCCGACGCCGCTGGAAATCAGATCACCCGGCCCGGGGTTCTTGCCCAGGGCCTGAACGGGCTGAGTGCCGAGTCTGGCACAAGCGTCTTTCCAACTCATGCTGCGCGAAGGCGCAGATTTCACGCGGATGCTTCCGCCAACGGCTTCCAGATCTTCCGGCTTGGCGTTCAAAGCGGAAGCAACTTTGGCGAAGAGTTGGTCGCGTGCGTCAATGGCTGCGCGACGCGTAGAAGAACTCACGCCGCCAATCGTCGTGCTGCCGCCCGATCCACCAGACTTGGGATATTGATTGTCGCCGATCTTTAGTTCGATTTGATTCAGGTGCAAGCCCAGCGTGTCACCGGCGACAATCAGGATTGCCGTGCGCGTCCCAACGCCAAGGTCTTGCGTACCCATCTGGATTTCTACTGATCCGGTTGGATAAATGGTGAGAGCGCAGTTGCTTTCGTGTCCGCGTCCGCCCCAGGTGTGGAGGGCCAAACCCAGGCCGCGCTTTGTGGTGCCGGAGCCCTGCCCGCGCGGATGCCAGTTCTGCTTCCAGCCGATCAGGTCAGCGGCAATCATCAGCTCATCACGGTAAGTATCGGCGCGATGGTATGTGTCTTCTGACGGCGCGGTGAGCGCGATGTTCTTCAACATCAGTTGCAGCGGGTCCATGCCGAGCTTTGCTGCGCAATCCTCAATGGCGGACATCGTGATCAGGCAGCCTTGAGGATGATTGGGTGCTCGCCACGCGCGCGCCGGGCCGATATTGGTAGCAATGGCCGTATGCTGCTTGCGCAGGTTTGGAATGTTGACGACATATGGCATGGGCGGAGCGCCGCCGCCGCCGGGACCGCCGGTTCCCCACGAATCGGATTGCCACGCAGTAAGCGTGCCATCTTTTTTTGCTCCGACTCTTACTTTGGCAAACGCTGAAGGGCGACAGCCTGCGATTTCCAGTTCAGCATCGCGCTCCAGCATCACGCGTACCGGCTTACCGCCGGCCTTTTTTGAAACTTGCGCGGTGTAAGCGCCCCAGCGATCAATACCAAACTTGCTGCCAAAGCCGCCGCCAATGTGGTCCTGGTGAACATGGACGTTAGCTTCAGGAATCTTCAGCGCTTGCGCGTATTGGCCCGCAAGTCCGGAAACATTTTGCGTCGATATATGAGAGAAAAGGTGATCGGCGTCCGTCCATTCCGCGATGGAGCCGTGGCTTTCCAGGCAGCAATGCGTAATGACCGGACAGCCATACACGCCTTCAGAAACAACTTCAGCTTCTTTAAAGGCCGCGTCAGGATCGCCTTTGACCTGCTGCGTTTCCTTCTTATAAGGCGAGTCGTTAGGCTGCGGCTCCTTCACGGGAGCTGCCTGCATCGCTTTGATCACTTCATCGCTGACTTCATTGTCTTTCAGCCGCTTTTCCAGTTCCGGCGTCACCTTGAAAGTCAGACCGCGCTTTTGCACGGCGGCAATCACCTGATCGTCTGGTGCGTCGTCGTTCAACATCTGGCCGATGTCGCGAAGGCCGAGAGGACCGGTGTTTTCAGCAACGTTCTGCGGTTGCGTGAAGTCGTCCACGAAGAAGGAGAGCGGCTCATATTCAACTTTTACGGCGCGCGCCGCGTCTGCTGCCGTGGGCTCATCGACGGCGGCCACGACAACCACGTCATCGCCCGCCCAGTGAATCTCACTGCCTTTATCCTGAATGATGTAAACGCCTTTTACTCCGGGCATTTTCTCTGCGGCGGAAATATCTATGCTTACAACTTTGGCGTGCGCATGCGGGGAGCGCACTACTTTGCCGTAAAGCATGCCGGGCCGATGCACGTCATAGGTGTACTTGGCGCGGCCTGAAACTTTGTCCGGCCCATCAACGCGAGAAAGGCGCTTGCCAATCAGCGTGCGCTGGTCGGCGGCGGGCCATCCATATTTAGTGTTGTCGTCTGCCATGGATCAGGCTCCTTTCGTCTTGGCCGCCTGAAACACGGCAGCGCGCATTCCGGCATAGGTTCCGCAGCGGCAGAAGTTTCCGCCCATACCGTGCTTGATCTGCTCCGGCGTGGGATTGGGGTGCTGGTCAAGAAATGCCTTGGTGGCCACAATGAAGCCCGGCGTACAGAAGCCGCACTGCTGCGCATCGTTATCGATGAACGCCTGCTGTATAGGATGGAGATGTCCCGGCTGACCGAGTCCTTCGACAGTCGTAATCTGAGCGCTTTGCGCGTCGATGGCCAGCACCGAGCAGGAGTACACGGCTTTGTTGTCCATCAATACGGTGCAAGCACCGCAGGTGCCGCGATCGCAGACGCGCTTGGCGCCGGTAAGCTCGAACTGGTCGCGAAGTGCGTCCAGCAGGGTGACGCGTGGCTCAAGCTGCGCGTTGAGCTTCTTGCCGTTCACGTTGAGCGATACCGGAACTTTACCCGGGCCCTGAACGTGAGGTTCGCCCTCGAGTGCGAGAGCGCTGACGTGGCTCACCAGTGGAACGGCGGCAGAGACGCCGGAAATTCTCAGAAAATCGCGCCGGGAAACCCCAGAGCTAGAAGATGACGTTTTGGATTTTTTAGGCTTGTCGTTTTTATCTTGCTTTGCAGGCTTATCGGGCAGATCGTCCACAGGATGCCTCCACGATTGCGTATCAGAATGACAGCAATTTGCGAAAACGAAATTGTAACTCTCAGAGGTGGAGTGTGTCTTGTGGTGACGCAAAAACCAAAATCTCACCACGGAGACACGGAGGCACGGAGAAGATCGGGGGCCGGAAAGCAGCCGCAGATTCCATAGATGAACGCTGATCGGAATACACAGCAGAAAAGCAAATTGCTTTTGAACCACAAAGGACACGAAGGAACACAGAGGAAAACCAGAATCTCACCGGCGGAGGCGCAGAGAAGAGCGGGACGTTGGAAAGTGATTGCGCAAGCTTGCTTTATGGCCAATGCCGTTCCGATTTGGGAAATGTTAAATGGCAGTGAAATGCACGGATAATCTGGAGCGAAGACTCAAAATCAAACTATACTGATGCGCCGAAAAATTTATGACGAATCTATTGAGGGTTTTTCTCTTTGTTATCGCGATCATGGGTTTTGGCATCGCACGCTCACAGGAGGCCAGAACTCCAGCTTGTCCGCGCGGCGATGCGGACTTCGCCGCGGTACAGAAGAAAGCGGAAGCGAAGGATCCCGTAGCGGAGACAACATTAGCTTCCTGCTACGATCTGGGACAGCATTTGCAGCCCAATGGAAAAGAGTCGATACGTTTGCTGACCGAAGCAGCGAACCAAGGCTATGCGCCGGCAGAGTATGAGCTGGGACGGATCTATCTATATGGTCGCGGGATACCGACAGATTACGCGCAGGCGCTGATCTGGGAACGCAAGGCGGCAGAGCAGGGCGATCCGCGAGCGCAGAGGGACCTTGCCTTCATGTATGAGCGCGGCTTCGGCGTTGCCGCCGATCCAGCGCAAGCGGCAGAGTGGAACCGCAAAGCTGCTATGCAGGGAAATGCGGAGGCGCAGGTGCATCTGGCGAAAGGGCTCGATGAAGGTGCGGGCATTAGCAAAGACAGTAAAGAAGCGCGCAAGTGGTATGCGAAAGCTGCGCGGCAGGAGCAGCCCGCGGCGCAGTTGGAGCTGGCGAGAGAGTCTGCAGGGCAGGGCAATTGTCCTGTGGCAGTGCATTGGTATAAGGAAGCTGCAGCGCATGGCCAGGAACAGGCAATGTATGAGCTCGGCAGACTTTATTTAAGTAAATGCGGGCAAGACAAAGACAAGGCATTTACATGGCTCACCATCGCGGCGCGCTTCGGATCAAGCGAGGGCAAAGCAGAGGCTGACAAGCTGGCGAAGACGTTATCGGTCGCGCAGAGAAAGAGAGATCAGTTCCGGGTTGCGGAATGGATCAAAGAACATCCCGGCAGTGACAAGGAAGAAGACGAAGAGAAGAAGCGCTAGTGTAGTAGCCGAAAGCCGAATTTCTTACCCTGTCAGCGCAACCGGTTTTCAATGAACATCGTAGTTAACGCTGTGGGTCGGCAGACCAGAAGGTTTTGTTATAGTCCTGTCCAGCTTGTAACCATATAGAAGATGGTGGCTCTATTCTATGAGCCGCTGCCGTGATGGCCTTTGACGCTTCCGGGCGTGTGCGCATCCTGCGGTAATACTCGGGCCCCTGTCTTAAAAAATCCAAAAGAAGCGAAAGAAAGAGGTGCTGGTATGAACCACGCAAAGAAAGTGGCAACTCTCCTGACAGGCTGTGTGTTCCTGGTGCTGATTGCCGCCTGGGCGCCCGGTGCAAAGTCCAAGAGAGCATCTTCCACCAATGCAGCGGCCGCTGCTGTCCCGGCCAATGATCAACAGATCAATAACAACATGCAGGCAATGTTCAACCAGGGGCGGCAGATCTTCCGCTATGACACTTTTGGCGACGAAGCCTTCTGGGGCGACACGATTCACTTGCACCAGGCAATTGCCGGTGAAAAGCTGGGCGGCGTAGGCGGTGGCGTGAGTCCAAAGACCGCGCTTTCTGTCGGACTAAAAGTGGATGCCGATGCGCTACCAGCCAGTCTTGTGGAACAGATCAAAGCCGGCAAGGTGAACCTTGACGATCCGGCCACGACGCTGGCGCTGCTGAAACTGAATTCAGTGCTGGGCGTTACAGGCATTTTCGACAAGCAGGGAAAATTGCAGTCGATGGGCATTCAATGCGCGCTCTGCCATTCGACGGTGGATAATTCCTTTGCGCCGGGGATCGGGCACCGGTTGGACGGATGGCCAAACCGTGACCTGAATGTAGGCGTGATCGTATCGCTGGCTCCGAACCTCCAGCCCGTCGCCGACCTGCTTGGTGTTGATGTGCCGACTGTAAAAAAAGTGCTGACGAGCTGGGGACCAGGCAAATACGATGCTGAACTCAATCAAGACGGAAAAGCATTTCAGCCCGACGGCAAATCAGCAGCAACGCTGCTGCCGCCGGCTTTTGGCATGGCGGGCGTGAACAACGGCACCTATACAGGTTGGGGATCGGTTACGTACTGGAATGCGTACGTCGCAAATACGCAGATGCACGGCAAGGGAGCCTTCTCAGAACCCAAACTGACAGCGGACCAGTTCCCGATTGGCGCTCGCGCTCATTTCAATCAGGTGCGCAATGCCGACGACCAAATTACTTCAAAGTTGGGTGCATTGCAGTTTTATCAACTGGCCATCCCTGCGCCGAAGCCGCCGGAAGGCAGCTTTGATAAAGGGCAAGCCGCGTTGGGCAAGGCGCTGTTCTCAGGAAAAGCAAAGTGCGCTACCTGCCATGTGCCTGATCTTTATACCGAGCCCGGTTCAAGCATGCACACTCCGGAAGAGATTGGCATTGATGACTTCCAGTCTTCGCGCTCTCCCACAAGGATGTACCGGACCACGCCGTTGCGCGGTCTCTGGACCCACCAGAAAGGCGGCTTCTATCACGATGGCAGGTTCCAGACCCTGGACGAAGTGGTTTCTCACTACGACCAGCATTTGAAATTGCAACTGAGTGAACAAGAAAGGAAACAACTGGTGGAATTTCTTAAGTCGCTTTAATTACGTGGACAAATACCATTCACGCGCAAAAGCGCGTGAATGGTATTGTTTTGGAGTCGCTCAGAACCAGCCCTGGCCATTCGGATTCAAAGCTGTTTCAGCAAAGGCGCGTGTTGCCGCCGCGCTATGCTTGTCAGCATTTTCAGTAAACGGCACCACCACGTAATGAATTTCGCCGGCTTCCAGATTCACGAAGTTGTGGTAGGCCGCATAATCTACGCCGCCCTGAAGTCCGCCCAGTGTTGATTGAATGCCCGGAGCGAGGAAGATCACAAAGACAGTCCCGGCTGTCGGCATGGGAATGGCCTTGTTCTTCAGCAAGTCTGAGAGCTTCTGCTGAATGGTGAGGTCATTCACTTTGCTTTGGCTGAGATCACTGAAGTCTTCGAGTTTTGGCGCAGCGCGTAGGGTCTTGATGCTGTGCTGCTTTAACTCGGCAACTTGCGCGTTGCCTGCGGATGCCGTGACATCCAGCAGGGAAGCTTCACGGCCACGGAACTGCGTGTCACCCCAACCTGCGCCGAGAAAAATACTTACTTGCTGGGTCGAAGCCAGGACAGGCCCGCCGTGAAAGGTTTTTGGTCCGGTTACAGAAAGATCAGCTGGGACGATCTGGGCTTTGCCTCCGTCATCGTCAAAAGCCAGGTTAGGCTCCGCCGGACGATCCACCGAAGCCTGTTGTTGCGCGGACAGGACGCAGGTCACCGTGCCGCAAAGCAATAAAATCCCAAGCGCGAATTTCTTCATAAGCTGCCTCCTTATTGCGTTACGTTCAGGTTTACGTCGTCCACTACAAATGACGTTTGCAACGTGGAGTCTTCCACGCCGCTAAAGAATATCTGGATTGTCTGCCCTTTGAAGCTAAGCAGGTTAAACGATTTCTGCGCGTATCCAGTGTTGTGGCTCAGATTGGAGAACGTGGCCAGTGTGGAAAGCACAGTGCCGGACGAGTTCCGTACCTGCACCGTTAACTTATCGAACGCTGTGGTGGTGCTGGTTTCAGCGGTGTCAATGTGCAGGAAGAATGTCAGCGTTGCTGCGGTCGCGGCTGAGGGGATGGTTACCGTTTGCAGCACCGTATCTGTGTGCGTGGTGCCGTAGCCATCCATCCATGCGTCCCAGCTTCCCGTATGTGGCGGTTCACTGGTCGAATTATTGATCACGCCACTGGTTACCGTCCAGGGTGCTGGGCTTGTCGATCCATTTTCAAAGCCGGGATTGCCAAGGATTTGTGTTGTGGTGCCGCCTGTGGTGACTGTGAGAGAAACAGTGGTGCTATGCGAAACGCCGCCGCCGCTCGCGTTGATGGTGATCGTCGATGTGCCCGCCGCAGCGGTGCTACTGGCGGTAAACGTCAGCGTGGAACTGCCGGAACCCGGCGCAGGAATCGATGTTGGGCTGAAGCTCGCGGTCACACCGGCGGGAAGTCCGCTGGCTGAAAGCGATACCGCAGAGTTGAAGCCTCCGGAAACTGTGGTTGAAACAGTTGTTGTTTTCGTTCCACCCTGCGCCACGGATACTGTAGTGGGCGATGCGGTAATGGCGAAATTCGGAGTCTGCGCGCCGGGGTTGAAAATGATATCCAGCACCGGATGCAATTCCATTCCGTTGGGCGCGACACCGGTTTGTCCATGAAGAAAATCAAACATTCCCACGCCCTTGACCTGAACAGGAATGTTTGCGGTCTGGAAGCTGGTGGTGGCGGTGAATTTGGCGTTGAATTCATTCCGCGCATTGGTAATGCCCGCCAAAAACGGGCTGCCTGCGCCAACGCACGTGGGGGACGGAATCTCCACGATCATGGTGAGCCCGCCGGAATCCTGAAGCACCAGGTGATAATCGGAATCGCTTTCCAGCTTGTACTCAGTGAGCGTGGCGTTCAGCACCCACTCTGTGGTTTCCCACGGCGACACCCGGTTATTTGCCGGGATGGGATTGGGTGCGGCCGGCGACCGCAAATTCGCGATGGTTGTATTGGTGGAAGAATTCAGGTTGACCAGGCCAACATCAGCGTCAGTCCCAGTCTTTACCGACCAGCGCTCTACACCGCATTGGGCGAACAGAGAGGTTGGAACAACCAGCAGGAGAACAGCCAACAACAAACGACTACCGCGCAGACGTTGCATCGTGCAGCCTCCAGGTTTGTTTAGGGCCCGAAAAACTATCGTGAATAATAGTTGCTACGAGCGAAATCTATATAGAAATTTCGTTAAACTTGCGAAAAACAAAATTCCAAAATGGAACGAGGAAGGCGCTTTGCACAACACATTCGAAATTGTTTACAGTGCTTTTCTAACAGGTCCGCTTTGATGTCAACGCCCTCCATTCTGGTAGCAACCTGGGGCAACGGGCTATTCAACGTCTCCGGGAAAATGGTTTATCAAGAACTCGCCGGCCAATCGGTTCGCAGCCTGATGGCCGATTGACGTGGCGGCGTGCTCGCAATTGTTGGCGGACACTCGCTCTGCCGACGGTCCCCTCGCGGCGAATGGACTGAAGTCGCAAAAAGCGAATTTAAGCTTTCTTGCTGCGTACCCATTGGGAATGTTGTTTTTGTTGGAACTGACGACGCGCACATCCTGCGCATTGATCCGGAAGGGACGCAGCAATGCTTAACGGGTTTTGATGCTGTTGCGGGCCGCGACAAGTGGTATGCAGGATCAGCGATCATCGATGGCAAGCGGGTGGGGCCGCCGCTGGGAATTCGTTCCATGGCGGCGACCTGCGATGGCGCTGTGCTTCTGGCCAATGTCCACGTTGGCGGAATTCCACGATCAACCGACGCAGGTCTGACGTGGCAGCCTACTATCGCTATCGATACAGATGTTCATGAGGTCTGTACGCATCCAACCCGGCCTGACATTGTGATAGCGGCGGCGGGGAAAGGTCTTTGTATAAGCCGCGATGGCGGAGTTTCGTGGACCATTGAACAGCAGGGACTTCACGCCCCTCATTGCTCTGCCATTGCTTTTGGAAGAAATGACATTTTCGTGTCTGCCGCCGATAGCCCTTTTGCGGCGGAAGGCGCAGTGTATAGCTGCCCGATCGACAGCAAGGGTACGTTAGAGCCTTTGGGCGGAGGCATGCCAAAGTGGACCAGCGGTAGCCCGGATACCAACTGCATTGCCACCAGGGATTCAATGGTCGCCTTGATCGACCGATCAGGACGCCTTTATGTATCGAATGACGATGGCGCTTCATGGTCGTGCGCAGTTGATCTTTCCGATCGCCAAATTGTTCCTAGCGGACTGTACATCTGTTGATCTTTGCAGATCATGTCAGGCAGCTTAGCAAGTTCTTATTCTGCGTGACCCGTTCAAGTCTTCTGATAGCTTGGTAGCTTCGCAGGCCAAACTATTCTTTACAGTGAATTGGAGCAGGAGCAAACTATTTCTGGTACTCTGCTGCTTTCAAGGAGCGTTTATGATAAGCGCTTATAGCAAGGTCTTGTCGGGTTGCGGCCTTATACTTCTGCTGGCTGTGGGAATGAAGCCACAGACCTCAACACCCACGGCATCAGACCCGTCCACTCAAGCTGCGGCTCCGCCTGCGGTTACGGCACAAGAACAAGTTCCAGAAAAAGGACAAAAGCCCACTCCGGTGTATGAGTCCGCCACGGTGCTCAAGAGCATTACGCGTCTGGTGGTGGTGGATGTAGTAGCTACGGACAAAGAGGGCGCCGTTACTGATCTGAAGCAAGACGATTTCACCATCCTGGAAAATGGCAAAGAGCAAAAGATCCGGGTATTCAATTTCCAGCAGCCGCACCCTGCTTCGCCCGGAGCCGCTGCGGTTGCAACATCCAAGCCGCCGGAAAATGTTTACAGCAACACGGCGCGCTTTAACGCCAACAGCGCGCTCAACATCCTGCTGATGGATGCGCTGAATACTAACCTTCCGCACCAGGCTTATGTAAGGGACCAGATGATGCACTATCTGGAAAAAATGCCGGAAGGCCAACCGGTTGCGGTTTACACGCTCAGCACCAAGCTCACGTTGCTGCAGGATTTCACCGACGATCCGGCAGTCCTAAGGAAAGTTGCCAAAGAGATAAAGACCAGCATGTCGCCCCTGCTGGATAATCCCGCTGGGGGGCCGGACGCGGAACTTCTGCCCGCCGGTCTTGCCGATTCGGGCATGATGCCCGCGCAAATGCTGAGCTCCATGCAAACCTTTGAGCAGGAACGTGTGGCGTTCCAGACCGACCTGCGATTGACGTACACGCTGAACGCACTGAATACGATTGCACGTTCACTGGCCGGCTATCCGGGACGCAAAAACCTGATCTGGATATCGGAGGCGTTTCCGCTCACCATTGATCCCAACCTGGAACTTACCGGAGATACCTTTGCCGGAACGCGCAACTACGGCCAGCAGATCGCGGAAGCCGCTGACTCGCTCATCGATGCGCAGATCGCCATGTACCCGATTGATGCCCGAGGGTTGGTGCCGTCTTCCTTGTTCGATGCTTCCAATTCCGGCCGTGACAAGTTCGGTCGTTCCATGTCTCGCCCGGGCAGGATGGCTACAGCGATGAGCGCTGAGTCTGCCCAATTGCAAGCCGTGCATGGAACGATGCAGGAAATGGCTGATCGCACCGGCGGCCGCGCGTTTTATAACACCAACGGCATTGATGGGGCGATCCGCAAGAGCATTGAAGATGGATCAACCTACTACACGCTGGCTTATTATCCTGAGGACAAAAACTGGAACGGAAAATTTCGCAAGATACATGTAAAGGTGAACCGATCCGGGGTGAAGCTGCGTTACCGGCTGGGCTATTATGCGGTTGATCCCACATCGTTTGTGGAGAAGAGCCAGAAGCAGCAGGATTCCGCTTTTGCGCTGGCGCTTAGTCCGGATTCGCCCATTGCCACGGGTCTCCCTTTTAATGCTTTGGTAATTCCTCCGGCGGAAGTTGCGCCGAAGACTGTCCGCATAAATTTTGGCGTGGATCCCCATGCCATCAGCTTTGAGCGCTTGCCCGACGGGCTGCAACATGCTCAGCTTGAATGCACCGTGCAGGCATTTTCCGCCAAAGGCAAGCTGGTTCGCGGCGAACTTACAACTGTCAAAGCCGCGTTGAAACCGGACACGTTTTCCCAGATCATGCATGATACGTTTCCATGCCAACAGGATATTAATCTGGAACCCGGCAAGTATTACCTGCGTCTTGGCGTGCGCGACACCCGTACAGGGTTGATCGGGACCACCAATGCCAAAGTGGCGGTAGCTTCGGCTGCACCTGCAAAGCCTTAGCTGCTCTGAAAATAGTGCAAAATCGATAGTGTTGTGGAAACTTTGGTTTTCACGCTGTGCATTATCTCTGCCGACTCGACCTGCTTACAGCAGCGCCAAATGTGGGTTGTGCGCTTCTGTGGCGGTACCAACTGGCGCAGGCAGTTCCCGATCATGTAACAGTAACGTCACCTCAGTAACTTGTTGGCGAGTTCTTCACAGCTCTATCGTGGAAGGGCGTCAGGGTGCGAACGCCGCTGCCTGATGAGGAGAATCGCCATGGCTGCCGGAGATATTACTTTCGTTAAATGCCCACGTGGGGACTCATTTCCAGTGCGCAAGACCGCCAGCCCATCAGCAGGACATCAGCAGATTGTCTGTCCCAAATGTGGGCATGATTTTGATGTAACCATGGAAGAGACAGTGGAGCGCTTGTCGCCTGAACTAAAGCTTGTATTAGCCATCGCGCGGTAACTCGCCGTCCTTATTGTGGTAGCTATTCTTCCGCTTCTTCCTGAAGCGCCGTCAGCAGCTCGTCGTCGACATGCCAGTTTTTTAGAACTTTGATAGCTATTCCCACGCTGAAACCTGCCCGCATGAGCCCACGAAAGACCCTTGCTGCATCTTTGTCATTGGTCGGCTTCGTGAGCCGCTTGCGTTTCAAGTAGGCGCGGGCCAACTCTTCTTCATTGATTGTGGAATAGGCTTCGTTGATAACCTGTTCGATCACGTCCTGATGCACGCCTTTCACTTTCAGATCCGTAATCACGCGGCGTTTGCCAAATTTCTCATTGTCGCGACGAAGAGTTGAGTAAGCAGCGGCGTAACTTGTGTCATTGAGGTACTTCTGGTCTTTCAGCCGCAGGATGACCATTTCCACTAGCAGATGTCCGCGCTCGTCTTTGGGAACGCGTTGCCGCATCAACCGCTTTAGTTCTGCGACGGTCCGCATACGCCGGCCTAACGAGCGGATGGCGTAGTCATAGAGCGCGTTCTCGTCGGCAATTTCTCTGGGGCGCTTGAAAGCCACGAAGAAAGCATAGCAAACGCCTTACTGCAGGCTACAGAGGTGAACTCGTTTTTCTTGGAGAGGGAAGCGCGAACAAATCATACGAAAAACTTGTGTTCTGCATCGACAATTTGAAAGATTGAAAGGGTGTTTTTGCCGAAGCCCATCCCTTCCGCAAAAAGCGCGGAAAGGATGGGGTATCCGAGTTAGGGAGTGGTTGGGGGGACGAACGACTGGCATGAAACGTCAGGGTGCCAGTTCACGAAAGCGCCGTTGGGGTTCTCTTTCCAGGCCCACACATGCAGCGTGTAGAACGCCGGCAGCTCAAAACGATTGGGAGTTTCAAAGAAATGAAAGGCCTGTCCCATGAGCTGCGGAGGCAGTCCATCCGGATGCGCCGCTTTCCATGCGTCGGCAAAAACAAGATAGTCGGCGCCGAGCAAACGCAGGCTCCCATCTGGTTGCGGTTCGTAGATCACGATTTGCGGACGTGCAGGATCGAATATGCCGGTCCTGTTCACTTCTCCCAGCAAGTCCGAGTTCAGAAAATGGAGCCCCATGGCCCCGGCGTCCGGTCCGCTCACGCAACCGAAAATCAGGGAGTAGTGCGCTTTTTCAGCTTCTGCGACATCCTTAAATTGGGCAGTGGCGTCCCGAACAATTTGGAGCAGTGCGCCGGATTGGGCTTTGTTGGCCTTCGTGTCCGTGATAGCGGCCGAATGGGCTTGCGACTTGTGTAGCTGGGTTGGCGTATTTTGTGCGAGTGCGCAGGTGGCGCCGGCGAACATGAGCGCTCTCAGCAGCCATCTTTTTTGATTTGTCATTCCGTCTTCTTATCCTTCTCACTTTGTTTTGTTTCTTACGGGGAGAAGATAGCGTCAGGCGGAAATGAAGTCCTGCGGGAAGTCTGGTGTTTTCCTTACGAATTTCTTCCCTACAAAATGACGATTCAACTTCAGGATGCTGCTCGTGTTTTGCGTTCAAGCAAGATGCGCTGGAGAGCAAACAAAATTGTTTTACTCATCGGCAAAAGGAAAAACCGATGGAGAAAGTAAAAAACAGAGCGGCGCCTGCGAGCTAGCATCACAGATATTTGAAGCTCAGCTTACATGAGCAGAGCTGGCATGGTACTCAGGAAGGCGGTCGCGAACCAGAGCAAAGGCAATCAAGGTTGCAAAGAGATGGTTGCGCTCAATTTCATAGCTTGTTGGAGAAAATGGCTGACGGTAATGGCAGGCGAGCGAGCCCAGAACGTTGCCCTGAGCATCAATCACCGGAACTGAAAACGCCGCGCGGATACCGCTTTTAAAGGCCGCGTCACGACCGCCTGCGAACAGCGGATCAGCGAGCATATCGGTTACAATCCACGGCTTCTTGTGCAATGCGGCGCGACCGCAGCACTGCTCGCCCAGCGGAATATCACCGCCGCCGGCTACGTAGTCTTCAGGTAATCCGACTGTGACTGTAATTTTCAGCACCTGCCTGCTTTCATCCAGCAAAGAGAGACAGCTCGCTTGGGAACGCGCCGCATTCACGGCCAATTGAACCAGTTCGGTCAGCGTTGCAGTCATGGGGCTATGTGCGCCTAAAGCTTCAATCCCTTGCTCGATAAATCGCATGTCAGACATAGAAACCTCAGTATAGCTGATTTACGCAGCACCCCTGTGAGGCCACATCAACTCACGCCCGGGCCACAAATTCCCGCGTCTCTGTGGACACCTTAACCTTCTCACCCTGTTTAATAAAAAGAGGCACGCGGATCTCTAATCCCGTTTCC
>JADMIO010838973.1_pt1 | contig 20397 bp, 20 predicted proteins | sample 8958161 | NCBI WGS metagenome assembly JADMIO01 (sample SAMN16585339, study PRJNA669376) | soil metagenome | isolation source: Crop rotation soil | place: USA: Cullars Rotation, Alabama | collected 2011 | reverse complement strand
CGGTGGCAGCAGCAGCGGCGGCAGCAGCAGCGGTGGCGGCGGTTACCGCGGCGGCGGCGCTGGTCGCAGCGGAAGCGGCGGCGGATACGGACGGTCTTCCGGTGGTGGAGCCAGCAGCGGTGGAGCTAGAGGGCGCACCGCAGGCGGTGGCGCTAATCGCGGACGTTCAACCGGTCCTAGCGGTGGTTCCCGAAGACCTGCCGGCAAAAAGCCTTAAGTTCAATCGCAAATTAAGAACAGCTGTTTAAGCACTTATCCATTGATTTCGAAAATGAGTTGGAGGAAAGATTCCTATGAAATTGAAGTCTCTTTTTCTGGTTGTGTTATTCGCGTTGGCATGCCCCGGTTCAAATGCCGAAGGTACGTATCCCGAAATAGTCACCAAGAAAGAACTCTATGCTAAAAACGATCTGCGCGGAAAAGCGGCTCCAGCACTGACAGTTAAGAGTTGGGTCAAAGGTTCCTTGCCAAACACAACCGGCAAAGTTGTTCTGATCGATTTCTGGGCAACATGGTGTGGACCTTGCCGAAGATTGATCCCTGAGTTGAACCAGTTCAAGGAAAAATTCGGCGATGATTTAGTCATTATAGGCATCAGCGATGAGCCTGAGGATGAACTGAAGGAGTTCGTCAAGTCGACCGAAATCAAATATCCGATCGCCACAGACCCAGACAAGACGATGAAGAAAGCCATTGGTATCAAAGGCATACCTCACGTCCTGGTCATATCACCGGATAACATTGTGCGATGGCAAGGTTTTCCAGGCATGGATGAAGATCAATTGACCGAAGACAAATTAGCTCAAATAATTTCAGCCAGCAAATCAAAGTAAGCGCGGCAGAAAACGGTGCTGAACGTTTTGAGAGAATCGTTTATGTTGCGCCATCAGATGAAGACGATCGCGCAGAATTCGAACGCTCTATTCGCACGCTCACATTTATTGAACAACAGCTATTTTGCGTGAGCCGCGGATTTGGACTTAACGTGTCTCTTCACAGTTTTGACTGTTCGAGCTGGACTGACGTACCGCTTTCGCGTTCCATCCAAAGTGGCGACTTGTGGCGCTACTTCCGCCGGAGCAGGTTTTATTCGCGCAACTTGAGCAGTTGGTGTTGAAGCATTTTTCTGAGCATGAGTAAACGCCATCGTCGCGCCGCAGATGACAAAGAGTCCACCAAGCGCAACACCAAACAGAGCAAAGGTCATTGCAGCACTTTTTGACGATTTGAACGGGCTATTCGGGATGCCGTCGTCTTCAAAAGCTGACGGTGATACGCCGTTGCCTATTCTGCTTGTTCTCGAACTTTTCATATAACTACCCCTACCCGGAGACCTACTTGACATCTCCAATTTCGACTATCATATATCCCCTGAGACCTGACCCCGTCAACATATACCTTCTATTTACAATTCGGCATTTATCGGTTGGAACCGACTTTCCGGAAGCCAAAAGCCGGGGATTGCAGCGATGCTCCCCGACACCAAGATCGAATCGATCGTGTCTTTGCTACTGGCTATTACTTAACTCCTCGCGGTCTCACAAACATCGAACCGGTCACCATTAGAATGGACGATAAGGTCGACGATGGTCGTCTTTCGGAGGTGTTCGACGATCATCATCTTTTTGTTCTTTTCCGTCGGTTTGATTATCATGGACTATTGGTGTCTTGCAGTTCTGTGGTTTACCTGGTTCCAAGTGACCAAGCGGCATTGGTTTCGCCATGTGAAAGTCGAACGGTTGCTGCTGCGGTTTACCTGGTTCCAGGTGCCCAAGCGGCATTGGTCTCGCAATTGAAAAGTCGAAATGTTCTGTGTTTTCTGGACGAGGCTCGGTTCCGTTGCCCTCAGATCCGGCCCCAGGTATGGGCGTTCCATCAGGCTTTGAATGCGAATTAATGGCACCGTCTGGTTTGCCTGCAGCTACCTGGTCTTTATTCCAAATAGGTTGAATTTCAATGAAACCACCGGAGCATTTTACTCCTGGTCGGTCAGGAACCGTATAACTGCCACTACCAACCAGGACCGCGTCTGCATCATGGGGTTTTCCAGGCATACCAGGACAGGTTTTATCCATTGATTGGATAGCTTCAGTTGCAAATTTGGATCGAGCGCTGGTAACATCGCTATTAACTGTTGCACCATATATAGTATCATGCGCTTGGCTGTGATTATTCGCTGTTGTTGAAATAGTATTAGCTTCCATATAGTGTTTATCTCCGTTTTGAATGTTCAGTGAGGCGAGCGAGTCGCTGGGTTTTGTTATAGCAAACCGTTCGTGGAATTCTCGTGACAACCAAAACCGAAAAACGTGGAGGCAATAAACTTGATTTTTGCGACAACGAAACGCCGCCTACCATGCTGGTTTTCGTAACTAGTTGAACTTTGCAAGATGGCACATATAGTACCACCAGTAACTAATACCGTGGTGGCATATATGGTACTGGTAGTACACGCAGTACCGTGTACGTATTGCCACCGCCGTGCTCGCATGCACGTATACAGCGTGAGTGCTGCGTAGACGTAGGTGTATGTGTGGGAGCGTTCGTGCGTAGACGCGTTCGTGCGCGTTCGCGTGTAGGCGCGTATGTGTGCGTTCGGTAGGCGCATGTGTACGCGTCCGTTTAGGCGCGTGTGTGTGCGAGGTGTAGCCGCGTTCGTGCGCAGGCGCGAGTGTGCGAGTGTGCGCGTGCTGGTACGAGCCATTTCTCGTGCAATCTAAACAGTGTGGAAACACGCACTTTTTTATGCAGAAACACGCATTAAGGTGTCACAAAAATGCCACGTCATTCTTGCTATAAGTAAGTGGGATTGTGTTGGAAAGGTTTCTCGCCAGCTCGTAGTTACGGTAAATGTCAGGTTATCGGATACTGCTTACAGGGCGCCAAGAGACAATGCCACTCGCGACATGACGTTAATACACAGTCAGTTCCACTGACCGAGTTTAAATATGAATGTCACCGAATTCGGTACTATTTGCCGGTGGTCATCTTCGTTCTGAGCTTCCTGTAGTTTGTCAAAACCCGCCGGTAGGGTTCGAGACTGGGAAGTTTGAATTTCTCGCAAAACTCTACACTCATAGTCTGGTTTGCTATTGCTTCGTCATAGTGATGATTCGCCCAGTTAGCATGGGCGAGCCATGCGTGGCACGACGCAGACATAAGATGATATTTTTTCGATGTGTGATCAGGGCCGGCTTCGAGGAGTTCGATTGCTTTTTTCATTCGCGTTTCGCACAGTGAATAATCCTTTTTATTCCAGGCGGAAATTGCTAATCGCGACCATGCTGGTGCAACAAGATGCGCTGTATCACTTTTAGATAATGGCTTGTTCATTTTCGAAAGTTGATCGGCATAATCGATCACTCTTTGCAGTTCCTCATCTGCTTCTTCTCTCTGTTTGTTGGCAAACAGATTGCTAGAAAGGTTATATGTCTGAGCTATGAGCGACATAGAGATACCCTCACTTTCCTTGATTGCCGCACAAAGCCTCTTACGAACTCTGATGGCTAGTTCGAAATTCTTATGGGACGCCGCAACAGCAGCGCTGTGAGCCAATCTCGGCAAGTCTGAGGGCGCTGCCACATTTTCTTTCTTGATCTCGTTCGCCCACTTCGCATTTTTAAAATGGAAAGAGCGATTCTTCTCAGTCGTTCCCAGTACATTCCGTATCGCCAACTCTTCTGCTACTGGTGCGATGCTGTTGTTGGGTCTCAGGGGCTTAGGTTGATCATGGTCTGGTGTATGGTTAGAAACAGACATGTAGGCGATGGCTCCAAACACACAAATCAAACCAACACAACATGTTAAAACCGCAAAAATAATGCTTCTTCTAAGGACAGGTTTTGATGGTTCTCTACGCCGTTCTGCAACATTCTCAACTTCGCCAATAGGAATGAAATCCGCGGAAAAATGTCGCAGAGCCTCCTCCAGAGCCGCCATCGATTGATATCGTTCCTCCTGTTTTTTAGCAAGACACTTTTGCAAAACTGCGTCCAGCAACTCCGGACAGTCAAGGCGTTCAACAGCGCTCTCAGAATGATTGTTCTGATACGCCTCGCGCAGCGTGGGCGGAGTATTCCGAGCGTGCATCGATAACGTTTCAAGAGCAGTCTCGCCTTGAAACGGCGGACTACCGGTCAAGCATTCGAATAGAACACAAGCAAGCGAATACACTTCTGATCTGGCATCATACTGATGACCAAATCCTTGATCTGGACTCATGTAAAATGGCGTGCCGACTAGATCGACATCGTCAGGCTGCAGTGAGCCTGTGGCTTCACGTACGCTCTTTGCTATACCGAAGTCGATCAGCTTAACTGCACTGGAATCATCAGGTTCTCTAGTGATAATAATGTTGCTGGGCTGCAGGTCGCGATGAAAAATACCTTGCGCATGAGCATAGCCTAGTGCTTCGCACAATCGTCTTGCGATGAATACGCAGGCTTGCCATTGCAATGTTCCTCTTTGCGCAAGCGTGTCTTTGATAGATAAACCAGAAACATACTCAAGCACCATATATGGTATCGAGGTATCGATCAATCCAAAATCCAGCAGAGTGACAATACCAGGATGTTTGAGTTTACTGGTTGCCCGCGCTTCCTTTTGAAACGCCACCACTTCCAGTGGATTGAGTCCTCGAAGAACTTTGACGGCTACCTTCTTACGAAGCAATCTGTCTCTGCCCAGATAAACAATTCCAGATGATCCCTGACCTAAAACTGCCAGCGGTTTATAACGATCGATCGGAAACGGCCCTGGAAGCTCCTCAAGAACTGGCTCATCATCAATGAATTCCGATTCATTATCGATTGATATGTCCGGCGCCTGGGCTGATGAAGGCAAAGCCGCTTCCGGAAACTCGCATCGACATGTGTCAAATCGAAAAATGTATTGCGTAAAGGAACCCGGTCGACCTTCCCCAATGCGCTTACCGCAGGTCCTGCAAAAATGAAGAGAACTGGCCTGGAGATTATCAGGCGCCTTCAGATCGCAAGAGCAGACGGTGATCCATTGCGTTAAGCTGCCTTTGTTGGAGGCAGTCTTGGGTCGTCGACAGGTCGGGCAAGTAGGTTCGTTCACGAACAACTCAAAAGACAGGATCTCGTAGTAGAGATGTTATTCCCACCGCTGCGATCACAGCTTACTTGCGTGCTGCTTCTTCTTTGGCTTTACTTAGTGCGTCGCTTTCAACCAGCAAGCCCTGGCGTTCATATGTTTTCCAGATCTCGGACCACTTCATCACAACAAAGTGGTTAGTCGAATACTTCTTCGCCAAGCGAGTCACGGACGCGTTTCCACTGCGCAGAAGTTCCATTCCGGAAAGACCTGCGCACTTGAGGCAAAACGCTTCTTTCTCGTCGTCGTCTTTTTTATTGAGCCTTACGATCTCGTCGACGTTCAACTTTGTGTCGCAACCATGGCAACGCGACGGGCGACTCAATGCGAAGAGCGCATCAGGTTTTCCAGCTGCTTCTTTAGCCATCGAGTTTATTTAGCCAACGTCGTTGAATGCTTTTTCGAACGCCTCGATCGTTTGATCGATGATGCGCTTTGTGTGTTGTGTCGAAAGAAATGCTGCTTCAAATTGAGAAGGCGGCCAGTAAATTCCGTGCTCGAGCAGTGCTTTCCAAACCCTGGCAAACATCTCAGTGTCTGCCTTTTGCGCTTGCTCGAAGTTTGTCACTTCTTTATTGGTGAAGAAAACTGTGATCATACCGCAGGTATGCGAGACCGTGGCGTTGATGCCCTTGTCCTTGATCAGATCTTTCAATCCTTGCGCTAGCTTATCAGTCGACTCTTGCAAATCGGTATAGATTTTCTCGTTCTTCAAAGCTTTGAGTTGAGCAACGCCGGCAGCCATGGCCACAGGGTTTCCAGACAGCGTTCCAGCCTGATAGACATCGCCTTGCGGCGCCACCATCTCCATAATGTCTTTTCGGCCGCCATAAGCACCGACTGGCATGCCGCCACCGATGACCTTGCCGAGGCAGGTAAGATCAGGTTTCACATCAAACAGTTTTTGTGCGCCACCTTTGGCGACGCGGAATCCAGTCATCACTTCGTCGAAGATCAGAAGTGATTTGTGCTTCTGACACAGATCGCTAAGACCCTGGAGGAAACCTTCCTTAGGAAGGATCAATCCGGAGTTACCAACAATCGGCTCGACAATCACGGCAGCGATTTCGTCTTTATGTTCCGCAAATGCCTTGGTGACTGCATCCAGGTCGTTATACGGCAATGAGATAGTCAGTTTGGACAGAGCTTCGGGAACTCCAGGGCTGCTTGAAATTCCAAGCGTCGCCAATCCGGATCCGGCTTTTACCAGGAAGCTGTCAGCATGACCGTGGTAGCAACCGTCGAATTTGATCACCATGTCGCGCTTCGTATACGCTCTTGCCAGGCGGATTGCCGACATACAGGCTTCGGTTCCGGAATTGACCATTCGCACCATTTCCATCGATGGCATGAATTCTTGAATCAATTCAGCAAGTTCAACTTCTGCTCTGCATGGCGCACCAAAGCTGGTGCCATGAATTACAGCACGTTCAACCGCTTCGAGCACACGAGGATGGCAATGTCCCAGAATCATCGGCCCCCAGGACAAAACGCAATCGATATATTCGGCGTCATCAACATCATACAAATAAGGACCATCGGCGCGAGCCATGAAGATTGGCTCTGAGTTTACCGATTTGCATGCTCTTGCCGGCGAGTTGACGCCGCCCGGAATTACTTTTTTTGCTCTTTCAAAAAGCTTGTGTGAATTGGTTGACGGCTCCGTTTCGGCTGCTGGTGCTTCTTTCGCTTTGTCTTTTGTAACTGTATCTGTCATGTTTCACCTGAGAACGAAGTAGTTTCAACCAATATTTCCAACAAAACCGATTCACAGTTTTGTTATGACACCACCAAACCAGTAACCAGAGTTCCAAAGTTTTTTCGGAACGAAATCAAACCAAGACCTTAGCGGCATTTGGCCGACTGCCATTTTACCAATACACAACGGCAATGTAGACCACTCCGTTCGCTTGGTTTCCCACGCTGGCTCCAACAAAATCTTCCGCGTCTTTAACGACATTCCCGATTTCTTCCAGACTGACGCTGACCGGGTTTGTTAAATTGCTAATCCGCAACTTTTTCTTTCTGAGCTTTCAATATTCGTTCAATCGCAGGCTCGACCATCTTGACGGCCTTCTCTCCTGCTTTGAAGTCGCGCATTTTATGCTCTTCGTCGAAGAGATAGTATGCAGGCACATATTTGTTCTCGAATTTATTTGTGATCTCGTGCCAGTTGTCGACGACTACGGGCTGTTGTACTTCCCATTCCGCCATCGCTTCTTTGACTAGTTCAATTTTGGTATCAGACTCTTGCCGTGGCATGTGCACTGAGATGATTTGCAAGCCGTCGGGCTTGTATGTTTCCAACCATCTATTGATGTCCGGCAAACTCTCTTTGCATGTTCCGCAGCTTACGGACCAAAAATGGACGAGCACCGGTTTTCCTTTCAGATCTTCATCCTTGACTGGTTCGGAATTGAACCAGTCCGTTCCACCATCGAGAGATGGCAGCGGAGTATCCATTCGAAGCGGCATACGACCTCCTTGATACCGTAATGAACTAAAGCTATTTTAGATCCGTTCAGTCGCTTTCGACTCAGACTCGTCTATTGAATCTGTTCTGACTTCGACGTTCGACAGATTTAATTGTATCGCCGTAAGTAGCAGATGGACTGTGTTTATTCAAAAGAGTCGCCAGCACCTGGCCAGCGACTCTTTCAAAACAAACGCTTACTTGGAATTAGACGGAAAGAGGCTTTTGACCTGGCTTCCAATCTGCTCCGCAGAGACCACCGGTCTTGAGAGCTTCAAGAACGCGGAGAGTTTCGTCTACGCTGCGACCAACGTTGAGGCTGTGCACAACTTGGTACTGGAGGTAACCATCTGGATCGATGATGAAAAGACCACGCAGTGAGATGCCCTTGTCTTCGAGCAATACACCGTAATCGCGGCATACATCTTTGGTGATATCGGAACCGAGGATGTAATCCAGTTTGCCCAGTCCACCTTTATCTTCGGTGGTGTTGATCCAGGCGCGGTGGCTGTATACGCTGTCGGTTGAGACGGCGAGAACTTCGGCACCAGCGGCTTTGATGTCTTTCAATCTGTCATGAAAGGCTTTCAATTCGGTTGGGCAAACGAAGGTGAAATCTAGAGGATAGAAGAAAAGAATGAGCCATTTGCCTTTGTAATCGGCGAGACTGACGTTCTCTTTTAAAGTTTTGAGGTCCTTGGTGGACGGCATGTCAAAGGGCGGAGCTTTTTTACCAACTTGCAACATACGACGATAACTCCCATTAATAGCTAACGGTGCGGGTGACTTAAGATACGCAATGGTAGCCGCTCATCGCGTACCACTTAATATGTTTAATGGAAATTGTATATTTGGCTTAACGTTCTATTTAGCTAGAGGCTTGCTTTTCTCGACCCAGTCCTGAAGTACGCGATCGAGTTGGTTAAGCGCGACGAATTTGCGGATGAGCGGACTTCGCGGATCCCAGCCGATTGTCAGTAGATGAATCAGATGATCGCGCGGACTATTGCTCGCTTTACTGCGACCAAGCTCATCTTCTTTTACGGCGTCGTTACTCATGGATGTGGTTTACTCCCGCGGACTCGAAAACATCAGTAGCCATCACGACTTTCATGTTACTAAATCAACTTGGTTCTGTACCAATAGATAAGCTCAAACTGAGGAAAAACAAATGCTAATTCTGTTTTGCCTGCAAAGCTTTCACGAAAACTCCCTTGCCAGACAAGTGACCATTTTCAAGACTGACTATCATTATTAGCGATTTCTAATTTAACTCAAAACCAAGTTTTACTCCCCTTGAGTCAGGCGACAACTCGTAGAATTTGGCTCCAGGCAGTCAAGGACAAAGTGATAGATGATTTTGGCGACAGGAAAATCAATCAGAATTCAGCCGACAGAGCGCCTCTACAGTGATTTGAAACCGCAATCGCCCGTCAAAGTTCAAACAATTCTCATTTGCTATCAATAGTTAAGCACCCAGCCCTGCCTTATTTGCCCTCAGGATGCATATTTGATAGTATTCACATTCGGTCTTGCGCTCTATTCAACAGAGAGCCAGGGACGGTCTTGCTTGGACTGCGGCAAAACGCGGGCATCAGGACGATTTCAACGTCAGTTACGTTAGCTAGAAAATTCCGGAGACAGCAATGTTCGCCATAGTTGAAGCCTGCGGCAGGCAATACAAATTAGAGCCGGGACGATTTGTCGACATCGACTTCACCAGCGAAAAGAACGGTGAAAATCACCTTTTCGATAAAGTGTTGATGCTTGTTGATGGAGACGAAACCACAGTCGGTCAGCCGTTCGTCGAAGGCGCCATCGTTACGGGCAAAGTGATCTCGGACGTCGTCGAGAACGAAGTGCACGGAAGAATGGAGTCGACGCTCAAATCAGCAAAAGTGATCGTTTATCACATGAAGCCTAAAAAAGGCACACGTAAGAAACAAGGTCACAGACAGCAATTCACTCGTGTCTATATCGATTCGATCGAAGTAAACAAAAAAGTATTGGCTAAAGCTGAACCAAAACAGCGCGCAGAAAGCAAGAGTTAGAGCGTCTTTTGACGCGCGGTGCTTCGGCGCCGTAATCAGGGAGTTAATTGAAATGGCACATAAGAAGGGAGCCGGTTCTACAAGAAACGGCAGAGATAGCCAACCTAAACGCCTTGGCGTAAAAGTATTTGGTGGACAACATGCCATCCCAGGCAACATTCTTGTTCGTCAAAGAGGCACAAAAATCCATCCTGGATTCAATGTGAAACGCGGCAGCGATGACACTTTGTACGCAGTAATCGAGGGCGTCGTGACCTACGAAATGTCCCGCGGTAAAAAACGCGTCAGTGTTTATCCTCATAACGCGGTTCCTGTCTAGAATAAATTGATAGCCTCAGGCATTGTCGCTCTGCTCGTCAGGGGGATTGCTTGAGGCTGACTGTTTGAACGCAGAGTCGATTCCAAAAATTCTCCAGAGTCCAGAGCTTGACTCCAACAACGATGGAAGTTTCTCCAAAACCGGTCGGTCCACTGCTCAATCAGTGGGGACTGAGCGCCGACTGGGAGAACGCCGCGAGCAGCTTGTTTACCGGAGTTTCGTATGACTCTCGTTCTGTAGCACCCGGACATATTTTCTTTTGCGTCGTCGGCGAAAAAATGAACGGGAATGATTTCATTCCCCAGGCGATCGCTGCCGGCGCTGTTTTGATCGTGAGCGAAGCGCCCAAACCAAGCGGTTTTTCGCATCCCTATTTAACAGTTAAAGATGTCCGTCAGGCGATGTCTGAAGCGGCGGACTATCTGTATGAACATCCGAGCCAGAAGTTGCGGGTACTCGGTGTAACCGGCACCAACGGCAAAACATCGACCACCCACATCATCGAACATATTTTGAACGGCTGCGGACGCAAAGCTGGTCTTGTAGGCACCATGGGCGTTCGCTGGGCTGGTGCCGGACACGGCAACGATTACATCGAAGCGAAACACACAACGCCGCAAGCCGCCGATCTGCACAGATTGTTCTATCAAATGGTGAAGGCTGGCGTCTCACACGTGGCGATGGAAGTTTCAAGCCATGCTCTTGCGTTGAAGCGCGTGGATAATTGCCAGTTTGCATCAGCATGTCTAACGAATATCACTCAGGATCATCTCGACTTTCATAAAACCATGGAGCACTACTGGCGGTCGAAGCTGCTCCTGTTTACCTCTCTGAATCACAGTCCGCTCAATCCCAGACATGCGATCGTCAATCGCGATTTAGAGCTGGCTTCAGAGTTTCTTGGCGCGGTTGATTCCAGCGTCAAGAAATTCACTTACGGATTTTCAGACGGTGCCGATTTTCAGGCTAAAGACGCGCACTTCGATCACAGCGGCACCAAGCTGACTGTCCTCACGCCCGATGGTCCGCTCGATTTGAAGCTGAAGCTGGTCGGCAATTTCAACATTTACAATGTGCTGGCGGCCATCTCTATCTGCTTTACCGAGGGCATCACCAAAGAAGAATTGAAGCAGGGACTGGAATCATTCGCTGGCGTAAACGGTCGCTTCCAGTCGATCTCCAGCGGAATCTCAACAAAAGAACCGTTGTGCATCGTCGATTACGCGCACTCGCCTGACGGACTTGAGAACGTCCTCAAAGTGGCTAGGGAATTGGTTCCTCCCTCCGGAAAGTTGATTACGGTATTCGGGTGCGGCGGCGATCGTGATTCATCGAAACGCCCACAGATGGGCGCAATTGCCGAGAATCTCGCCGATCTGGTGGTGGTTACATCCGATAATCCCCGCTCCGAAGACCCGCAGCAAATCATCGTCGACATCCTGGCCGGCATCAAACGGATGAACGAAGATATCCTTGTAGAGCCGGACAGAGCCAGAGCCATTGCGCTTGCGGTGACCGAAGCCGCCGATAATGATGTCGTCTTGGTGGCTGGAAAAGGGCATGAGACTTATCAAATCATCAAGGGTCAAACCTTTGATTTCGATGATCGCGTCGAAATTTTGAAGGCACTCAAAATACGCAGCGAAGCGAAATCATAGAGCGCTTGATCCGGCAGGCGGTTATAATCTTTCGGAGCTGTTGGCGAGCCAAGAGAATTGACCCGTGGGCATTAGCTTCCATATAACCTCGGTTCGCGAGGGCACTATATTCAACGTCATGCAATTCCTGGCCCTGGAAAAGGTTACAGGAACGCTCTCGATCAAATTCGGGCGCAACATTCCCGAGGTCGTGATGTACTTCGTGACGGGCAACTTGACGACAGCTGAGTTCGGCTCGATTCTCAAAGACAAAGTGATCGACGTCCTTCTCTGTCAGGAATTCGCCGTAAAGGAAATCACATTCGCGCCAGAGCGCATCATAAATATCAATGAAGACGCCTTATTTTCGGGCAATAGAAGTCTCTCCGGAATTGTTTTAAATACATCCAAGGTAGTCGATGAATGTCAGGCTCGCAGCCTTATATACGGCATGATGCCGATGAAAGATCACAAGGGCAGAACGCCGGAATCGCTATTGCACGTGCTCTACGACTTCAAGGAATTCGAAAAGGATCTCGCACGCGCGCCGATCGATCCGGTTAAGGATAAAAAGGCACCACTCAAAGAATGCGTGATTCTGAGTCGCGCACTCAAACACAGTTTGATTCAATACCAAACACCGCTGGTATCGCTGAAAGCGATACGACCGCTGATCAATATGCTTAACCCGATGAACGAAAAAGAAGAGACTAATTTGCGCGGTTATCTGCGCAGCCTACTTCCACATCCACGCGCTACGCATCTTTCCATCGAGCGATTTTATGCATTTGCCAGCGCGATTGAATCGATCGCACAGCGTCGCGGTCAGGCTATCGGAGACCAGGCCAGGAAAGCGATTCAGGAACTCGTGCAGCAAACGAAGGAAACTGATCCCGCTAACGTTTAAAACGATCGCAAGTGAAGTGGTCTAGCGCATAATTGCTTCTTCTTCGGAGAGAAATCTGATGGCAGAACCACTGCAGATCGATCAGGTCAGACAAATCGAAGCAGAGATGCGCAGCCTCATGCTGAGAACCGATCGGTGCAACAGAGAGTCAGCCGAGTCCGCAGTAAAAGCTTTGTATAAATCTATTGGTCGGAATGCTCCGGAGACTTTTGTTTGGTTTCCATCTCCACTGGCAGCGGCTCCTGCAGCTATGCTTTGCATACTGGCCGAGTCAGCCAAGATGCAGGTGAATAGCGTAGGATCAGCATCTCACGCTAAGCTAAAACTCAGCGATGTGTGGCACGACGCACCACCGGCGGTGGGCGAGCAAGTCGATAAGAAAGAAATTTTCGACTCCAACTCAGATGAAGGTTTGGGCGCCCTGGACGACTCATTATTTCCACTTACTCCGGCATGGAGAGGGTGGCTTGGCAATATTGACTTGAACGAAAATTCGATTTGTTTCGCACGAAGAATCGTGTCGATTCCACAATTTTTTCAAAATGAATCGCGTGGAGCATATGGGTCGCAAATACCGCGATTGTTTCTTTCGGCATCAAATGTCCAAAGAACCATCAGCAGAGCGGTTCGAATGAATCTGACTAGAAAGCTATTGGCAGAAACATCGTTTAAATTCTTTGATGAAACAATCGAATTTCTTAATAATGAGATCTTCAATTCTCCGTTTTTCGGAGAACTTACAAGAGTCGTTGAAACCGTCAAACGCCTGTCGCCACGCGAACAAACATTTGTTTTAGAATGCCTTTTCAATTTCGTTCTCGATGTTCCAGCACGCATCGATGACACCATAGTCAGGTTTCGCTTCGGTCAACACGATGTCGATATAGCCAACAGGTTGGTGGTTGGAAACCTGGTAGGGCTGCCCCTCGGCACAGATCCGGAGCTGTTTAGCGAAGTCGCTCGCACGTGCGGTTGGTGGTGTCCACTTGCGAACATTTGTATCATGGTTGACAGACCAACGGAAATTCATTTCGATAACAAAGATTTTCTACACAGCAGTGCTGGTCCGGCATGCCGATATGAGGATGGTTGGGGCTTCTTCGCACTGGGCGGCATCCAGGTTTCAATGACGGCAGCACTAGGACAGTTCGATATTTCTGAAATTAATGATGAAATAAACGCCGAGCGAAAACGCGTAATGATCGAAAGATACGGAGTCGCCGAGTTTCTTCGTGACTCCGGCGCCCAGCCGATTTCCGAAGATGAGTGCGGACGTCTGTTTCGCATGCATTCAGCGCTGATGCAAGAGGAAATTCAAGTTGTCGAAGTTCGCAATTCGACACCAGAACCCGACGGTTCGTACAAAATGTATTATTTGCGCGTTCCTCCCCGGATTAACTCCGCAAGAGAAGCCGTAGCCTGGACTTTCGGGCTCGAACAGCATGAATACGATCCGGACAAAGAGTCTTGAGGTTCGAACACTACTCAAACTGTTTGTATTCAAGAGATACACAACGGTCATAACCACTATTCTTGTGTTACGGTTTAAATAATGGGGCTCGGGGTTGGCATTGATTAAATCACTCAACGATATGAAGATGGACATGATGACCGGAACAGCCCGGTCTATCTTGCCGGACGGTTATTGGCACCATCCGGAAGACAGTGCCGAATCGCCATGCCACCTGACTTTCGACGATGGACCATTCCCGGAAACAACTCCACGATTGCTCGAAATGCTTGCCGAGCACAATGTCAAAGCCACATTTTTCTTTACGGGACGCAACGTCGAACAGTACCCTGAGTTAGCCAAACTGACGAAAGATCTGGGACACCAGATCGGCAATCATACTTACAGTCACGTGGCACCACTGCTCGTCTCGAAGAGCCTGTTCGAAAAAGAAGTGGACGCCACCAATCATTTAATCAAAGATGCGACCGGAGAGGCTCCGACACTTTTCCGACCGCCGTACGGTTTAATTGATCCAAAAAAATCTCTTTCACTAAAAGAACGAAACTTGAAGTGCGTCTATTGGGGTCCAGTCGCTGAGGACTGGAACGACGTTGGCGTTTCCGAAGTAGTGCGCAGAATTACCAGACAAACCCGCGCCGGCAGCCTTATTGTTTTGCACGAAAGCAAACGCAACTCGCGTCAATGCGTCACCGCGACGCACGAGATTGTCAAATGGTCAGTTTCCCGAGGCCATAGATTCGCGCATATTCAGTAATATGGTGCCCTTGTGGTAAAGTAGCGATCTTGAATACTCGAGTCAAGGAGATCGTTGATGCTCGATTTTAGGCCGCCGCTGGACACTCCGTGGATGATCGCGGTCGTCAAACTTTTGATGCCACTATATATGAAGCTAGGGTTGAATGACACCACAGTCAGTGCCTCCCCCGAAGCTCTCGAGCGGTTCAACAAACTGAAGGGCAAGAAAGCACTCATTTGTCCGAATCACAGCTTTCGTCATGACCCGCAGGTTATGTTCGCCTTTGGAAAACTGGTCAATGAAGATTTCAATTTCATTGCCGCGCGCGAAGTATTTGATTGGGATCACGGTTTGAATGGATGGTGGCTGCAACATATGGGCTGCTACTCGGTAGTTCGTGGTGCCGTCGATCGTGAGTCGTTTAAAACCACGCGAGAACTTTTGTGTGCTGGTAAGAAAAAACTTGTGCTGTTTCCTGAAGGCGAAATCTCACGACAAAACGACACGCTTCTTCCGCTGGAATCAGGCGCTGCGCAAATGTCGTTCTGGGCGCTCAGTGATATCAAAAAAGCAAATCCTGATGACACGATTTATATTGTTCCAATGGCTTTGAAATACACATATCCTCACGACATCGGCAGCAACATTCGAGAGTCGCTATCCAAGCTGGAAAACAAACTTGGTTTAACAGCAGAACATTCTGGCGATACAGATCAAATTAAAGTGGCAATCGAATCCGGCGAGGCTTCTGTTCGCGATCGCTTGCGAAGAGTGGCTGATAGACTGCTTTCTATTCTCGAGAAAGAATACAAACAAAAGCCTGATCCGGAAGCAACAATGAATCAGCGCGTTGAGAAACTTCGTCGCGCTATTCTTCAAAAAGTGGCAAAGCAAATTGATGTGGAGCTTTCAGCCAATCAAAGAGAACTGGAACAAGTGCGGATTCTGCGCAACAATCTCGATGATTACATCTATTCGGAAAACGGCAAAGCCAGCGAGTACGAAAAGCAAGTTCACGACGAACACGCCGCCAACATCAAAGCCTGCTACAAGGACCTTGATCGCGCCGTCAACTTCATCGCGATATACGACGGCTATGTCACCGAGTACATGTCCCAAGAGCGCTATGCGCACGTCCTGGACCGCTTAGAACAAGAAGTCTTCGGCGGCGCCCCCAACATCCGCGGCGCACGCCGCGTTCTCATCGATGTCGGCGAGCCAATCAACCTCGACGATCACCTTGAAGCCTATAAGGCGAAAAAGAAAGAAGCTGTAGCCCACGTGACCGATGAGATATTCGGTCAGATTTCATCGATGCTCCAGGGTCTTGAAACCAAGCGCAAACCAGTTTTCCTAAAATAGGTCCCGATATGATCGGGAACGTAAGCTCCGGTAAGATCGGAACGCCAGATGTCCGGTTAGATCAGGACGTCAGATTAGATCGGGATGTCAGATCTTCATAGAGAGTAGGGGCGACGCATGCGTCGCCCTGGCCAGCATCGAGCAAGGCTGGGACAAATGGAAGTAATACAATCGCTTTATCACGTTATAAATTTGCTGCTTGATCCGCGACAGATTTTTCTTGTGTAATCGACTGAGCGTTTGTCGACCTGTCCATCGATAAAATCGAAATCACGTCGAGCCCTTGATCGATAGACTTAATGACGGTCGCATAGCAATCGCGTCGGTACAACGCATAGGAACGAAACTCTGACGGCTCTTCTTCACAGGTCTGCAACTCGGTTTCCCAACGTTCCTTATGACTTTGCAGCTCTTGTCGTTCTAGCGTTAAACTTGCTGCCGCTATACTCAATCGTTCTTTGAACTTGACGAGCTCTCTCCCTTGCAAATTTTTCGATTCACCTTTTGCCATCTTTATAAACACCATCATGGTGTCGTTCTCTAGCTTCGCAAGCCTATCTTCAACATGTTCAATCATTCCCTTTCCAAGTGATTCATCGACGAGAAGAGCGCGACTTGCATTCACGAGTTGAATAAACAAATCGAAGAACTCCCGCAGTGATACCGGTAAAATCGCAAGCATCGCTCTGATTATGTACAGTCGCTCGATGACTAAACCAATTTCAAAAAGTCGCATCTCATTCGCTTTATTCTTACGACGAACTGAACTTAGTGATGCTTCAAGATCTATGACGGAGGCTTCTAATGTCGTTCTTGTACTCGTAATCGTCATGTTAGGCACTGAAGAACTCAATATTTTCTCCGATAATTCATCAACTTTTCCTGACGTCTCCAGGAGATGATTTTTCAATTTGATCTCGTTTTGTTTTGAAACTTCGTGAGCTTTCATCGCCTGCTCTAGTTGGACGCGCATCCGCTCGAATACTCGACCGCTGTCCGGATCTACTCTAACCAGTAAGTCGTTTATCTTTCTGTGCAAACTGAAAAAACGATTCACCTTGGTGCCAAAACTTTCGAATTTTGCAAGTTCTTCTTTAGAGGGCAACTTCGCCCTCTTCTCCAAAATTTTCTGTTTTTCCAGTTCTACCAGTTCGCGAAATCTTTCCGGATTTGATGCCGGCTTCAGCTCAGCGAGCCTCATTTCATTTTGCACTTCTATTAGAACTTTCATCCGCTCAATCTTTTCATTGATTGTAATTTCGGCTTCTCTAATTCGTACGACTTCATCCACGCATCCATCCTTTTGCAGCATGTCTTCGTACGACTTAAGGGAAATTTGCGAGCTTTTAAGAGCAGCGGCGGAGTCCAGCAGATCGGACCTCAATTGCAGGTCGTGTTGCAGATCAGAAATTTTGAGTGTCAGTTCCGCTATTTTTTGTTCTTCCTCTGAAAGATTGTTTTGAAGTTCCAGAATCGAGTTAGTCTCAGCAGGCTGCGTCTTTGGTTCTGGTGGTTCTTCTGCCTTTTTGTTTTTCTTGCTCTTTTTTGTGCTGCTCTTACTGAATCTTCTTTCTTTTTTGGTCGGTTTTTCAGAACGCAAACGCCCTGGGTCCTTAAGTCGAAGGCGGAATTCATTCGCCTTTAGTTCCGCGAGGTCCAATTGCTCTTGAAGTACCGCGATTTCAAAACGGAGCTTGTCTAATTCAATCATCTCGTGACGCTCAGCTTTTGCCTCCTCGTCGTACGTAAGTCGAATAGGCTCGATAATATTCCGCTGCCCATGCCAGTAAATCGAATCGATGAACTTCCTAGTTAGCTTCAGGGTTTCGTCTATACCTTCGGAAATCGAGCCAAATCTCATAACTAGGACGATAAGCACAGGCGGCACTGTCCATAACGCGATTAGTGTCAGTAGAACAATGAACTCAACAGTCATTCGAGTCTCTATTAACGTATCGTCATTCCCATATTAGCTGCAACCATTGTTTAAAGCTGAACCATTAGCAATATCCCTTGCGGGCAAAGTGGTGGGAAGGCACAAGTCATCGGACTGTGTTCCTCAATTTATGGAGAGGGTCCTAATTTATGGGAATTGATGACCCGCGTAGAGTCGTCAATTTCTCGACTTGCTACTCGGATATCTCTGCGCCTAAATTGATTTAAGCAACGAAAACGGTCAATTTCCGCAAAGATCTCTTAGAAACCGTACTTAAAATGGTAATATCAAGGTGCTCGTTTCTATGTGCTGAAACTGAGAGTCTTTGCTCCGAGCCTTTCTCGGGCTTAAATCCATCTGGAGAATCTTCAAAGTCGTATGCAAAAGCTTGCCCTTGTCGGTCTGGGTGCATCTGGTCTCTTCGCGCTGAAAGAACTCGCGGGAGCGAATGTCGAAGTACATGTATTCGACGTCGGACCGGTATACGAGAAGCGATACGCTTGTCCAATCGATCAAGGGAAACTGACTGTTTGCCCTCCGAAAGCTTGCAGCTACTGCGCGCCAGGGCAGTCGGCCGGTAGCTGGAACGACTTCAAAGTCATTCTGTCAGCCTCTCCCGTCATCGGAGGCAGGCTTTACGACCTGATCGGCGAACAAGAATTACAGAAGCGATTAGACGTGGTCAGGGAAACTATCCTGAAACATGCGCCATGCGAGATTCCGGTCGTCAAACCGGACAAGGAAGATTTGGAGTGGATTCACAAACGCGCCACACTGGCCGGGATGACGTATCACTATCAGGAACTCCTGCACTGCGGCTCCGACAATGCGCCGGCGATCAACTCGAGCATTCTTGCCGAAATCAAAGAGATGGGTCCGAACATTCACTTCCACTGGGACTCGAAAGTTGTCTCAGTTGCTCGTCGTGGTGAGCGTTTTGCGATCCGCTACGACGGATATAGAAAACAAACCAGCGACGAGAAGGAAGATACTTTCGACTACTGCATTTTGTCGGTCGGCAGAGGTGGAGCGCATTGGCTCACGCAGCAGGAGTTCTATAAAGAACTCGATATTTACCCTGGACAAGTTGATATCGGCGTGCGTGTAGAAACCAGTTGCTACTTCACAGAAGAAGTGGACAAGCGCTTTTACGAACCGAAGCTCTATTACATCAGTAGGCACACCGGCGATGTGGTTAGAAACTTCTGCTCGAATCCACGCGGTTACGTCACTCCGGAAAACCACCGAGATTATGTGCTCGTCAACGGTCACTCCAAGATGTACGAGAAATCGGAAAACAATAACTTCGCCGTTCTCGTTTCAAAAACATTCACGCGACCATTCAAAGATCCACAGATGTACTCGCAAACGATCGCCAAGGTGGTCAACATGCTCGCTGGCGGAGGTCCGCTTGTACAGCGGCTCGGCGACCTGCGCGCAGGCAGAAGAACGAAGACACTCACCAACAATTTGATCAAGCCAACGCTCGAAGCCGAATGTGGTGACATCTCACTGGCTTATCCGCACCGTATTCTCGCAAGCATCCTTGAGTATCTCGACGCACTGGACAAAATTTGCCCAGGCGTAGCCGATGACTCAACTCTGCTTTTCGCACCAGAGTGCAAGAGCTATCCCGATTCAATCAAGGTCAGTAAGTCGATGGAAACCACGATTGAAAACCTCTACATCATCGGCGACAGCAGCAGCTGGACTCGCGGCGTCGGTCAAGCCACCACCAGTGGTTTGCTTGCAGGCGAAGGCGTCAAGAAAAAAGTCAAAGAACAGGCAGCTCCAGAACGCACTCCAGCACCCGCAGTCGCTAAAGCAAAGGCCGCTAAAGCCGCGTCTTGAAGTCACTAACGGTCAAAAAGGATTTAAATGCTAAACGATTTCAAAGCTTTTTTGACGAAAAGCAACGCCCTGGCCTTAGCAGTAGGTGTCATCATCGGCGGTGCCACAGGTAAAGTAGTCAGCGCCACCGTGGATGATCTTTTGATGCCGCCGATAGGTATGGTGATGCCGCAGGGCGACTGGCGAGAGGCTCAAATAGTATTGACTAAAGGTACAGATGCAAGCGGAAAAGAAACCGTCAACGCAGTCAAGTATGGTCACTTCGTTGGATCGATTGTGGACTTCACGATTATCGCATTCGTCGTGTTTTTGATAACGCGGCAACTGTTACCGAAGGAGCCACCACCGGCCCCGACGAAAGTTTGTCCAGAGTGTTTGGAAACGGTACCAGACGCGGCGAAACGGTGTCGTGCATGCACCTCAGTTTTTGCAACCGCATAACGTTTCGTTCTAAAACATAGAAACAACGCATTCGATCTACGTCACGTGTTTTATGTGTAGGGTCACGTGTTTATGTGTAGGGTCACGTGTTTTAT
>JADMIO012731195.1_pt1 | contig 20398 bp, 17 predicted proteins | sample 8958161 | NCBI WGS metagenome assembly JADMIO01 (sample SAMN16585339, study PRJNA669376) | soil metagenome | isolation source: Crop rotation soil | place: USA: Cullars Rotation, Alabama | collected 2011 | reverse complement strand
GCGCAGGCTCGGGCGAGCCGGTGGGCGCCGGCGGGCGCCCGCTCAACGCCCTCGCCCAGCGCGCGCGCTAGGCGCCCTCGACCGCCAGGTCGAGCTCGTTCCGGCAGACGGGGCACTGCACCTTCACGTTCGGCTTCAACCGCCCGCCGCCCTGGAACGTCCGCGGCTCGCCGCACTTCGGACAGACACCCTCGACGCCCGTGATGGTCGCGGCCTCGCCCATGCGCTTGACGAACAGCGCGATCCCCATGAGCGCGAACCCCGGCACCAGGACGAAGTGCGCGATCGGGACCAGGATGCTGAGGAGCGCCAGCCCCCAGCACAGCAGCAGCGCCTTCGACGCCCGGGCCGTCCGCGCGGTCGGGTCGTGGCGCACGTACGCCACGTCCGCGGCGGTTTCGGGGTAGCCGAAGTAATGGAGCTTCCCGCGGGCGTGGGACCCACTCTCCCTTGCCATGATTCCTCCCTTTCCGAATCCTAGCGCGATCCCGCGGCCCCTTGTGCGCCTCGATCGGTTCGGACGTTCGGCAGGTATCCGTCCCCCTGAACCCGCGAGGTGCACACGATGCTGCGAATCCTCCTCCTGCTCACCGCGTTCGCCTCCGCCGCGTCCGCCCAGGGCTTCCATCTCGGGCTCGCCCGCACCTATCCCGCGGGGGCCGAGCCCCTGGGTGTCGCCGTCGCCGACCTCGACGGTGACGGCAACGCCGACGTGGTCACGACCCTGCACGGTGTCGACTCGGTCGCCGTGCGCCTGGGCGACGGGACCGGGGCCCTCGGCCCCGCGAAGGCGTACGCCACAGGCAATCACCCGGGCGCCGTCGCGCTCGCCGACCTCGACGGCGACTTCATCCTCGACCTGGTCGTGTCCAATGCCGGGTCGGCGAACGTCTCGTTCCGCCACGGCCTCCTCCATGGCCTGTTCGCGCCGAAGACGGATCTGATCATCGGTGGCCAGCCGGCCGGGATCGGCATCGGCGACCTGAACGGTGACGGCAAGCCCGACGCCGCGATCGCGAACCCCTCGATCAACGCCGTGACCGTCCTCGCGGGCGGCGGCCCGAACGGGCTCGTCCCGGGCTTCGTGCTGTCGATGGGACCGGCGCCGATCGCGGTCGCGGTGGTCGACCTCGACCACGACGGCGTCGACGACGTGGTCGCCGCGAGCTCGAGCAAGGACTCGCTCTACGTGCGGCGAGGCGTGGCCGCCGGGGGCTTCGGCCCACTCCTGCGCTTCGTCGTCAACGGACTGCCCAGCGGGCTCACGATCGGCGACGTCAACAACGACGGGTTCGAGGACGCCGTTGTGGCGAACGTCAACCCGTTCGCCGACGTCCTGCTCAACGACGGCGCCGGCAGTTTCCAGGCGCCGCTCGAATTCCAACTCGGCGGACCGGCCTCGGCGATCGTGATCGGCGACGTCGACAACGACGGCGTGCCCGACCTGTCGTCGGTCAACCCGTTCCAGACGTCGCTCGGCGTCAACCGCGGCCTGGGCGGCGGCCAGTTCGCGATTCCGGTGATCTATACGCCCGTCGGCGCCAGCGGCTGCCAGGGCCTCGCCCTCGGCGACTTCGACGGCGACGGGCGCCGCGACTACGTGGTCGCGTCGCAGACGCCCGCGCGCCTGACCGTGCTGCTCGGCAATGGCCTCGGCCCGTTCGGCCCGCCGGCCGACATCGTCTCGGGCGACCAGCCGGACGCGGTCGCGGTCGGGGACATCACGGGCGACGGCTTCCCGGAGATCGCCAGCGCGAACTACCAGGACGCGAACGTGTCGGTCTTCACGAACTCGGGCACCGGGACGTTCTCGGCGGCGACGCCTTACGCCATGTCGAACTACCCGGCCTCGGTCGTCCTGGTCGACCTCAACGGCGACGGGAAGAAGGACCTGGTCGCGGGCGGCTTCAGCACGTTCGAGAGCGACACCAATCGCGTGTCGGTCCGGCTGAACGCGGGGACGGGAGCGTTCGGCGCCCGCGTCGACTACGACGCCGCCCGCCGGCCCTGCGCCGCCCTCGCCGCGGGCGAGGTCACAGGCGACGGGAAGACCGACGTCGTGGTGGGGCACGGGAGCTTCGGCGTCGCGGTCCTGCCGGGCAACGGTGCGGGCGCGCTCGGCGCCGCGGTGCCCTACACCACGCACGGTGATCCCTACGGCGTGCACCTGGCGGACCTCGACGCCAACGGCAAGCTCGACCTCGTGGTCGCCGACCGCACGGCGAACGTGGTCTCGGTGCTGCTCAACGGCGCGGGCGGGTTCGGCTCGGCCGTCGACTTCCAGACCGGCAACTGGCCGCTCTCGATCGCGTCGCGCGACCTCGACGGTGACGGCAAGCTCGACCTCGCGGTGGCGAACGTATTCGGCGGCGGCGTGTCGTTCCTGAAGGGCGACGGGCTCGGCGCCTTCGCGCCGCGCGTCGACCTGCCGCTCGGGTCGGTGACGCCGCTGGCGCTCGACACGGGCGACCTCAACCGGGACGGCCTTCCCGACCTGCTCGTCGGCCTCGGCGGCCCGCAGATGGGCCTGCTCTACGGCAAAGGCGGCGGAACCTTCACCGCGCCGGTCCTCATCGACGCGGGCACCGACCAGGCCGAGGTGCGCCTTGCCGACTTCGACGGCAACGGCACGCTGGACGCCGTGACCGCGAACGAGTCCGACGTCACGATCTCGGTCTTCCTCGGACGCCAAAGGACGCGGACGGCGCTCACCGTCTCGCCCAACCCGAGCGCGGTGGGCACGATGCTCACCTACACCGCGACCGTGACCAAGGCGAGCCCCGACGCCGCCGACCCGACGGGCCCGGTGCGCTTCTACGACGGCTTCACACTGCTCGGATCGGCGCCCGTGATCGGCGGCGTGGCGACGCTCACCCAGCCCGCCTCCTTGCGCTGGGACCGGATCCTGAGCGCCGAGTACTCGGGCGACGGCCGCTTCTTCGCCAGCTACGCGCCGTCCGTCCCGCACCAGACCTACGTGCCGACGGTTGCGGTCGATCCCAGGCCCGGCAGCGTGTCCGCGCTCGCGCTCGCGCCGTTGCGGCAGCCGTGTCGCGCGGGCGAGCTGGCGGTGCGGTTCACGCTGGCAGGCGGCGAGCCCGCGTCGCTCGAGCTCTACGACGTGCGTGGGCGACGGCTGGCTGCCCGTCGGGTCTCGGGCGATGCGGGATCGGTGACGTTCGCGGAGGCGAAGGCGGCAGGCGTGTACCAGGTGCGGCTCGTGCAGGACGGGCAGACGGCCATAACGCGGGCGGTCGTTCTGTAGCCATCACGCGTAGAACAACATTCCCCGGGGAAAGTTCGACTGACCTGATAGGGATTCACTCGTTCCGGAACGAGTGCAAGCCCGCGCCATCGCGAGCGGAACGACTGCCCCCGTATCAATGAAGTCGGGTTGCCCCCGAGCCGCGATAAGGTTCGCGGCCGGACCACGGGGTCATCCTTGCGGAGCCCCAGGAAAGTGGAGGCAACCCTTGAACGCACGCTACGTCGGGCTTGATGCGCACAGCAAGAACTGCGTCTTCGCGATCCAGGATGAGAACGGCCGCCCTTCCGGTGAAGGGACTGTGCCCACGACGCTTGCAGGTCTGACGCTTCTTCGGGACCGCCACGACCTGCCGGCCGGAACCAAGGTCGCCCTCGAGAGCGGCAACGTCGCGTTCTACGTCTCGCGGCAGCTGACGGCCCTGGGGCTGGATCCGGTCGTGATCGACGCGCACGAGGTGCGCGCCAAGGCCCTACGGCCGAACCAGAAAAGCGACCGAAGGGATGCGATCGAACTCTGCGAAGGGCTGCGCCGAGGGATCTACCGGACGAGAGTTCACGTGCCCCCGGAGAGGATCGAGACCATCCGCGAGACCTTGGGGCGGAGGCGCCACTTCGTCCGCATCCGGACGATGGAAGTGAACGCCGTGAAACGGATCCTGCGAACGGCGGGACTCCCTCCCGCGCCCGGCCCGAAGAGCGTCAAGGCATGGGAACGGTTGCGCAAGCAGGTCGAGATCTTCCCGAACCTTCTGGCCTTCGTGGACACCCATTACGCGATGTGGACCTGCGCACAGGAACAGATCGCGCGACTCGACGAGAGCCTCGAGGCCCAGGGGGAACACTACCGCGAGCAGCTGGACCGCCTCGAGACCGTTCCCGGAGTCGGGCCGATCGTGGCCCTCACAGCCCTCGCCGCGTTCTCCGACATCCACCGCTTCCCGAGCGCCAAGCATGCCGCAAGCTACGCCGGTCTCGTTCCTTCGACCTATGACTCCGGCGAGCGCATCCGGCACGGCCGGATCACCAAGCGAGGCTCGAGCGAACTCCGATCGATGCTGTGTGAAGCCGCCCATCACGCCTCGAACCCGAACAACCCACTCAATCCGTTCTTCGCTTCGATCTGTGCGCGCCGAGGGTACAAGATGGCCGTAGTGGCTGTTGCCCATCGACTGTGCCGCATGTTGTACGCCATGCTCCGCCGGGAGACCAACTTCGACCTGAGAAAGCTCGGCATCGAGGAGGGCCGCTTCGAGCAGGTTCGCGTGAAACACTACCGTCGCATCGCCGTCACGGCTTAACGAGTCGCTCGGCCGTTCACACCGCAACCGACGCTGGATGTGGGCAGGTGATCCCTTCTGACCCCATGGGCCTCGAGCTCATGCCCCCGCGTGGGACCCTGCTCTCCGCAGCGAAACCTGGGACGGACGTCACGATCCCGAATAGACGGCTGGCCAGCGACGGCCGCGGTGACTCAGTTCGAGCGTTGACAACCCGACTTCATAGATGGGGTCAGTCCTACGAGCACGCTCGGGATTCTGTCTCATGAAGGCGTCTTGAACCACGCGAAGCGTGCCTTCGAAATTGCAGATCGGCTTCTCCGAGGTCGGCGGCCTCGGTGGAATCAGGAGTTGCGGCATCCCAGAGCCCCCGCCGGGGGCCTTCTCACGAAGATCTGCAATTTCGAAGGCACAACAAAAGCGAAACGCCGCCGTCGGTGACCGGGACTGCTTGCCGAACGGCGGCGCTCGCTGTGGCGATGTCAGGTCAGGCTAGTTGTCGTCGTCCTCGTCGTAGTAGCGATCGTCGTCGTCATAGCCGTCGTTCGAGCGGTAGTCGCCACGATCGTCGTTGTCGTAGCCGTAGCGATCCTCGCACTGGCCGTCGTCGTTCCCGCGCCACTCCTGGTAGCCGGCGTTGTCCCACGGGCGGCACTGGATGTCGCAGTCCCGCGGGCGGTAGGCGCAGCTCTGGACGTGGGCGGAGTAGCTGCCGTAGGACGAGAAGTGCGCGTCGCAGAAGTTGCAGCCGTAGTCGCAGTCGTTCCAGCCGTGGCCCAGGATCGCGCTGATCCCGATGCGGCCGAAGTTGATGCCGACGCGGGCATACGGCGCGGGGCGCACGATGATCACGCGATGCGGCCGGTAGCTGACGTAGCGCGGGGCGCAGCGCACGTAGACGCGCTGCGGCTGCGCGTAGACCACGCGCGGGGCCGAGCGGACGTAGACGCGGCCGCCGTAGCCGCCACCACCGTAAGAACCGCCGCCGCCACGGTAGTACCCGCCGCCGCTGCGGTAGGAACCGCCGCCGCCGCTCCGGTAGTGCGCGTCGATGCGGACACGCGCCCCGCCGCCATCCCGGTAGCGGACCTGGCCGCCGTCGCGATAGCGGACCTGGCCGCGGTAGTCACCGCCGCGGTTATCGTAGTTCCCGCGGCGGTCGTTGTCCTTCCAGTGGCCTCGCCCGTGCCCCGGATCGGCCGAGGCGGCCGTCGCGAACAGCGCGGCCCCGGCGAAGGTGAGGGCGAGGAGACCGTTTCGAAGCGAGACGTTGCTGAGGCGCATGAGCCCTCCGGAGGGGTGAGTGTGTTGCAGGCGTGGCAAAGCACGCTGCGTGCCACTTGTCCGGAGTCGCTCGAAACCCTGCAAATGCGGGAATTGATAGGGGTCGCGCCTGACCCATTGAGCGGGAGAGTGTGGCGCAAATACTACAGGGAGGCCGAACTACGACGTGATCGGCCCAGACTCCGAGCCTCGGGAATCGGGGCTTGCTACGAGCTTCGGCCCAGATCCTTCCATGGCCAGCGGGCTCAAGGAGTCCTGGTCGAGGATGATTCCGAATCGATGGAGCACATCTCTTGACCTCGCACTCCTCACGATCACCCCATGACCGTGAACGCGGACCCTCAGCCAAGTGCCATCCTTTCTTCGTACGGTCCACCAGCGCGGCCCGGTATTCTCGCCCCGAAGGCTGCGATCCAGCATTTCTTCGTACGCGGCTGCCTCGCGGACGAGTTCTCTAAAAGTCCGTCTCCGGTGCCCTGGAAGGTAGATCAGGTCTTCGCTATCCTCATAGCCTAGGGCCTCCGCAAAGGCTTCATTCACCTCCTGAAATTCATTTCTCTCATTCAGCCAGGCAAATGGAACAGATCTCACGTCCTGCATGATCGAGGCGAACCCGCGAAGAAGCACCTCCTGCTCATGTCGGGTATTCCAGTACTGAGCGATCAGAAGGGCGACCCCGCCCGTGAACAGGCCGAACAGGAGCGTGCTGACAATCATCAGCCAAGTGCTGTGTTTTGCGGGCTCTGAATCTATTCTCGCCAGCAGGAGCGTGGCGCGATCTTCGCCCGTTTGGGAGGTTGACCATCCAACCGGAATGCAAAAGAGTATTTCCCCAGATGTGACTTGATCGGTTGAATCCGGGGTCGTGATGGTACCGACAAGCTCGGACACCTCTTCTTCGGTATTTGCTTTCGCAATGCGCGTCTTGATCCAGGCGACATCGTTGGCTCGCGGCCCATTCAGACTGCCCTTCGGAAACACGGGCCGTAAAGTCTTGTCGACGACTTCGACCTCGAATTTGACCGCCTTTCGGTCGTATTTCATGATCCGTTGTTCGATCAGATCCGGGCTTCCTGGTACGAGACAGTCGGCAGCAATCATGGCGGCGCGATTTCTGGGCAACCTGACGGCCTTGCAGTAGGTTCGCACGAGGCCGTTCCCGCCATAGTCGACATAGGGCACCGAAACATAGTCGAACGAGCCGGCATGATTGCTTTCGTCGAAAGAACCCCAAAAGTACGGCCTGGCCGGAAAATATTTCGTTGCACGAAACTTGCCGGCATAAGAGGCAGCCCTGCCTCCTGCCCGCATGATGAGCAGGGTGCCGGACATCCCCATGAAATAGGCTTGAACAACCCCGGCGTCATCGATGCGATTGGCCAACATGGTCGCCAGAAAGTCTTGAGCGACCCGCCCCGAGGCGATCTCCAAAGCGATCTCCGGATTGTCTTCGACAAGTTGCTTTCGGGTGATGAGAATGGTGTCCTTGGCGGCATAGTCCCCGACCTTCTCCAGACTGAACCCCGGTTGAAAGAGGAAGCTCCGGTCCGTGGGGCTCGTCAAGATTCGCCTGTCAGAATTTCCGCCGATCAACAGGAAGGTTTCCGGCAGCGCCGCGAGAACGCGCTCGGGCGTCTGGAGCTCGCTGATCCTTGCAGACATTCGGTTCATGGCGTTTTCGATCTCTTGCTCACGATTCTGTTGCCATCGCCCCCCGGGCACCGGGGCCGCGTCTGCCAGCAGGAAGGCTTCCAAGGCGCGATATGGCTGTTCATTTGGCATCAAGGGCGTCCGGAGCGCTTGGTTCATCACTGTGGACGTAGCGTACATCGGCTGAAGGTATGCCCCCGCGATCACCAGCGCAGAAGCAAGGACTGCTGCAAGCAGGCCAATTTGGGCGGGGAAGGTCAGTGAGAGGAATCGCCCTCGGCCGGCGGTCAGGAGGAGCCAAATCGCGGATATGCCTCCGAAGACCGCGCCCACGGTCGTCACAACCTTGAAGACATCTTGGCCGCCCATTGCGGCTGAGTCGAGACTCATCCTGCTCCCTTACTCCTGGTTTGAAATCATCGCGATCAATAAATCAGGCCACGAGCTTTCACGTACGAATGCCACGGGGTAGCTGTCGTTGGTCTTGCGATAGCCGTCGCCGGCCATCGCGTCGGAATCAAACGCTTCGATGGTCGGTGGGAAATAGATGGCCACTCCGTGAGAGCCGTATTCCTTGCGCCTGCATTCCCCTGCAATGGAGGCAGCGATGGCGCTGTGGAGTCGGGCGATCAAGCCTCTGGCGAGTCTCGCGATCTCGGGAGAAGGTGTCTTGTCGGCGACCAGCTCCAGCCAGCGAATGAGATCTATGTGAAAGAAATAGTTCTGGCCATCACCCTTATGATTCGGCGCATATTCCAGACACCCGCGTCGCGCGTCGAGCAGTGACGGGCGCAGGGTCTGGATGTCCTTCAGACAGGATTCGGAAAACGTGGAAATTGCTGTCGTGACTCCTTCGATCTTCGTGAGGTCAATGGCACTCAGTGTGGCGTAGGGGTCCGTTAGGGCCTGGCCGAGGGTTGCGTAGGGGCTGCCATAGGAAGACACCATCGTCCTTGCAAGCATTGCCGGCGACATTCCCGGCGTTTTCTTCAGGCTTCGCAGCCAATCGTCATAGTACCAGCCCGTGCCGGGGACGAGATCCTCGCTCGCGACCAAATAGTGTGAAAGCTTCCTGAACTCGTAGGACGGCTCAATCATCCCCATGAGACATGCATCGAACCCTAGGACATCCAGCTTGCTTCCTGCGCCCTCCGATGCGGATCGGATCTCACTATTGTAAAGCTCGTCGTTGTCAGTCGCGTCGAACGAGCAGCTCTTGAACGCCCCCTGGCTACTGCTGCGGGAGGCATTTGCATGACTCGAGGTGCCGGACCGATCACAATCCGTCGCGTTGTCATCGGAGGGTTTGACCGTGAGTGGCTGAGTCAAGCGCCAGCCCTGCCCGTGATCCCAGATGACAAGGGCATAGTGATCGGCTGGGTATCCTCGAGTTCCCCAGGCAATGAACTCGCTGAGAGCAGCCGGGGACCCCATGTCGACCTCGCCCAGGTCGAGACCTGCGTTCGGTTGCGCCACCATGCCTTGCTTGACACGGAATCGCACCGTCTGCGTCCAGTGCGCGTTGGGTGTGCTGGTCTCGTTTGCCGCGCGGTCCAACTGGACTAATATGTTGACTCGCTGGTCGCTGCCCACTCGCGCCATCTCTTCAAAGTCATCGAGCGCATACCGATCCAGATCGTTGTCGCCATCCATGAAGATCATGACCGTCCATGCCGCTGCGGCTGGCGCCTCTGTCTGAGCCGCGACAGAAAGACAAAGTGTAAGCATCAGAGTGCCCATGGCGCGATGCAGGAAGTTCACGCCACTATGGGTTCTCCTCGCGCGATGGCCCATCAGAACTAGTCTCCCTTTGGCGGCTTCAGCCACCCAAGTGCCTTGTCGAGATTGAGCGCGAGTCCAAATTGACCCCGATAGATTGTGTGCGCATTGCGGTGAACCCCGTCGCTATCCTGCGTGTCATTTGTCACTCTGGTCAGCGCCCAGAACGGGGATACGGAGTCCAGATCGATGCCAAGAGCGCTCCACGAGGGAGCGCGGTAGGAAAGAGAAATTCCGAGCGATCTCAGGGGCTGATTCGAGCCCTCGACAAGCATGCCGACGGCAAGGCCACTGGGGAAGCGCCTGGAATCGGACAGGACGTCGCCGACGAGAAAATTAATTCCAATGAGAAACTTGTTTGGCTTGTCGCGCTCTTCCAGTGCGTTCGAATTATCGTTGTAGGTCACTTGCTTGATCGAAGTGATCGGCACGTCGGTAGAGAGGTACCAGTGCTCGCTCGGCCCGGTTGTAATAGTCGCCTGTGCGATGGGGGTCGCCTTTTCCGTACCCGCATCGGTGCCAACTTGTGGGCGATCCACCCGGGCCACCAAAGTTGCCCGCTTCCGAGTCAGCGTCCAGTTGGATTCCTTGATCGCAATCGTGCCGCCGGGTGCCTTGGCGATTGTCTTGAGGAGAGATGCCACGTCTGCAGAAAGCTGGGTATCGCGAGCCTTTTCGTCAACGGACAGCCGAACCTTTGCCGTCTCTTCGATGAAGACAAAAATGGCCAATTGGTCGCCTTTGTTGCTCAGCCATCGAGTTGAAGACTGCCCCGCCTGGCTCCGGATCTTTTCGAGGGCTTTTGGAACGCTCGATCCTCCCGCCTTTTCCGCTGCTTGCAGGAAGTCCAAAACGGTGTCCATTCCGAACGCGGAATCTTTGAATGTCGCTTCAAATGAGAAGCTTCGATTGGCGACTGTCTTGTCCGCCTCGGTGGCGTCGAGGACCAACACGCGGCTGACTCCGGCCATTCCCGGCTGCGCCGTGACGAGGAGAGCAAGACATCCGAGTGCACAGACGAACAAACCTGAGCGATGGGACATGGAGTTGCTCCATTTCTCGGGGCATGCATCAACCGAATTGCTTGGTGGTGGTCCGAATCGCGTTCGGCTGCCAGCGGGTTATGCCGGGGGGATTTGTGATCGGAGAGATTGCTCTCGCTGCGTCAACAGTGCAATGCAATTTAGTTGAGTGTTGCCTTGTAACCGGTGAGTTCGTCCAGCTTTCGGAAAGTGGCGGTGAAGTGCGCCGAAATAATTCGGCGCCGGCCCCAAACAACAGGGCCGGCGCCGATTACAGGACGACGGGAACTAGGCGGTGGCACCGACGAGCTTGAGCGTGAGGCCGCGAGCTTCGTCGTAGCGCCGCGCGATGTCCTCCCAGTTCCAGAGGTTCCACGCCGCCTCGAAGAAGTCGGTCTTGCGGTTCTCGTACTGCAGGTACCAGGCGTGCTCCCACGCGTCGAGCACCATGAGCGGGATGCCGCCCTGGGTGATGTTCGACTGGTGGTCGTAGACCTGGACCGTGAGCAGGCGCTGGGCCAGCGGCTCCCACACGAGCGCGCCCCAGCCCGAGCCCATCACCGTCGCCGCGCACTGGTTCATCTGCTTCTTGAAGATCGCGAACGACCCGAAGTCCTTCTTGACCTGCTCCGCTAGCTCGCCGGTCGGCTCGCCGCCGCGCTTGGGCGCGAGGTTCTGCCAGAACGTCGAGTGCAGCACGTGGCCGGACACGTTGAACGCGAGCGCGCGCTCGAGGGCGGCGAGGGCGGCGAAGTCGTCCTTCGCGCGGGCCTCGGCGAGCTTCTCGAGCGTGGTGTTCGCGTTGGTGACGTAGGCGCCGTGATGCTTCTGGTGGTGCAGCTCCATGATGCGTCCCGAGATGTGCGGCTCGAGCGCCGAGTAGTCGAACGTCAGCTGGGGAAGAACGTACTTCTCCACGAGGGGTCCCTCCATGCAGGTCGTCGGGCGCGGGCGATCCCGCGCTCTGTCCGGGACGTTAGCACATTGACTCGTTTTGGAACGGCGCCTAGGCTGGTCGCGCGAAAGGAGGACCCGTGGACCAGAACGGCATGTACCACCTGGCTGTCTTCGTGCGGTTCCTGCACGTGCTGTCCGGCATCTTCTGGATCGGCCTGCTCTACTTCTTCAACGTCGTCAACGTTCCCACGATGAAGGCGCTCGACGCCGCGACCAAGGGCAAGGTCGTCCCCGTCCTCATGCCGCGCGCGCTCGCCTGGTTCCGCTACGCGGCGGTCGCGACACTCGTCTTCGGCCTCGCGTTGCTCTTCATGCCGGTCGTCTACGCGTCGCCCCGGATGTGGGACTGGAAGATCCTCACGGGCGTCGGGCTGGCGCTCATCATGTTCGTCAACGTGCACGCGCTGATCTGGCCGAACCAGAAGAAGGTCATCGCGATGACCGCGGCGTCGGCCGCTTCCGGCAACCCGCCGCCCCCCGAGATGGCCCGGCACGCGCGCGTCGCCTACCTGGCGTCGCGCACGAACTTCTGGCTGAGCTTCCCCATGCTGTTCTTCATGGTCTGGGCCGCGCATACCTGAACACGTTGGCGTGCGCCTCGATCGTCGGCTCGAGCGGCCGGGCGTAGCCCCCGCCGAGCGTGATGCACACCGGCAGCCCGCGCGCTTCGCACCAGGCGAAGACGCGGGCGTCGCGCTGCTTCAAGCCTTCGTGCGTCAGCCCGAGCCGACCCAGGCGATCGAACACGAGCGTGTCGACGCCCGCCTGGTAGAACACGAAGTCCGGCCGGTGCAGATCGAGCGCCGCTGGCAGGTGCGCGTCGAGCAGCGCGAGATAGTCCGCGTCGCCGGTGCCGTCCTCGAGCGGGACGTCGAGCGACGAGCGCTCCTTGTGGAGCGGGTAGTTCGTGCGCGCGTGCATCGAGAACGTGAACGCGTCGCCTGACAGCATCGCCGCGGTCCCGTTGCCCTGGTGGACGTCGAGGTCGATCACGAACGGCCGGCGCACCCGCGCGCCCAGGACGTGCAAGGCGACCGCCACGTCGTTGAACAGGCAGTAGCCCTCGCCGCGGTCGTAGAACGCGTGATGCGTGCCGCCCGCGAGGTTGCCCGCGATCCCGTCCTCGAGCGCGGCTTCCGCGGCGCGCACCGTGCCGTAGACCGCGGCCCGCGCGCGCGCCACCAGCGCCGGCGTCAGCGGCATCCCGAGCCTGCGCACCTCCTCGGCGCCCAGGGAGCAGGCGAGCACGCGCGCGACGTAGGACGGCGCGTGCGCCGCCTCGAGCCACGCGCGCGGCGCCTCTTCCGAGGGCGTGCACGTGACGACGCCCTCCGCGAGCAGGAGCTCACGAAGGGCGCGGTACTTCGGCATGGGGAACGGGTGCCCCTCGGGGAGGGGCACCTCGAAGTGGTCGCTCGCCCAGGTGCGGATCAACGCTCCGACGACGCGAGCCCCGGCTGGACCTTGTACGGCGGCCGCACCGGACGCACGACCGGGTGCGCCTTGAGCTCGTCGAGCTCGTACTGGATCGCGCGCGCGAGCTGCGGATCCTCGCCCTTCGCCATCAGGTGCGGGAAGTTCTCGACCTCGATGTCGGGATCGACGCCGTGGTTCTCGACCGCCCACTTGCCCTCGACGTCCCAGAAGCCGAAGTCGGGCATCGTCACCGCGCCGCCGTCGACCAGCGGCAGGTCGTGCCCGATGCCGACGAGCCCGCCCCACGTGCGCTTGCCGATCACCGGGCCGAGCTGCGCCTTGCGGAAGTAGTAGGGGAAGGCGTCGCCGCCCGAGCCCGCGTACTCGTTGATCAGGATGCACTTCGGCCCGTCGATCGCGGTCGACGGCGTGCGGAAGCTCTTGCCGTCGCGGCTCGACCAGTAGGACCAGGTCTTGCGCTGCAGGCGCTCGACGAAGAAGTCGGGGATGAAGCCGCCGCCGTTGAAGCGCTCGTCGACGATGATCCCGTCCTTCTCGACCTGCGGGTAGAACTGCTTGGCGAACTCCTGGATGCCCTGCGTCGCGGTGTTCGGCACGTAGACGTAGCCGACCCGCCCGCCGGTCGCCTTGTCGACCCGCGCGCGGTTCGCCGCGATCCAGTCGGCGAGCCGCAGCGACACCTCGTCGGCGATCGGCGTCACCCAGTAGGCGCGCGACGCGCTCGCGTCCGTCGCGCTCGACACCGTGATGCGCGTGCGCTTGCCGACCGTGCCGACGAACGCCTCGTACAGGTTCATCGGCGCGCGCACGTCGACGCCGTTGACCGAGAGCAGGACGTCGCCTTCCTTGACGCCGACGCCCGGCACGCCGAGCGGCGCCTCGACCGTCGAGTTCCAGTCGCGCTCGCGGTAGATCTTCGCGAACTTGTAGCGGCCGCGGTCGAGCTGCCAGTCGACGCCGAGGAGCCCGGCCGGCGCCTTCGGTACGTCGGGGAAGTCGCCGCCGCCGACGTACGAGTGCGACGTCGACAGCTCGCCGATGAGCTCGCCGAGGATGTAGTTGATGTCCGAGCGATGGCCCGCGTAGGGCACGAGCTGGCGGTAGCGCGCGCCGACCGCCTTCCAGTCGAGGCCGCCCATGTTCGGGTCGTAGTAGAAGTCGCGCTCGAGCCGCCAGGCCTCGTCGAACATCTCGCTCCACTCGGCCTTCGGGTCGACCACGGTCATCAGCGTGGTGGTCGCGACCTTGCCGTCGCCGACCTTGTTCTCCTTGTCGACGGCAACGATGCCGAACTGATCGCCCTTCCGGTAGAGCAGCTTCTTGCCGTCCTTCGACGCCGCGAAGTCGGGGCCGACGCCCTCGATGACGGTCTTGTCCTCCTGGTCGTCGAGCGAGAACGAGTGCAGCGCGACGTCCCCCGGAGGCCCGTCCTCGTTGATCTCGCCGGCGAGCGCCTCGTAGACGATGTGGTCCTCGAACGCGAGCAGGCCGCCGTAGCGGCCGGCCGGGATCGGCAGCTCGGCGACGCGCCGGCCGAGGCCGTCGAGGTCGATGCGCACGTCCTTGTCGGAGTCGGCGGAGTCGGCGGACTTCTTCTTCTTCGCGCCGTCGTCGTCCTTCTTGTCGTCGCCCTTCGCGGCGGCCGCGCCCTCTTCGTCGGAGAGCGGTGGCGTCGGCCGGCCCATGGTGTCGCTCAGGGACGCGGCGTAGATCTTGTCCGTGCCCGTGAAGTGGTAGTCGAGCTCGAAGCGCCCGTACGCTGGCTCGTAGGTCCGGCGCGAGACGAAGTAGAGCCAGCGCCCCTTGGGATCGAACGTGGGCGAGAGGTCCTCGCTCATGTCGTCGCTCACCGTGGTCGCGTGATTCGATTCCAGCGAGTAGAGCCGCACCTGCGCGCGGAACGAGCCGCTCGGCCGCGTGTAGGCGAGCCACCTGGAATCGGGCGACCACGACACGTCGCCGATCTCGCTGGTCTCCGACTGGTCGACCTTCGTCGTCCGGCCGGTCGCGACGTCGGCCCACCACACGGTCAGGGTCTTGTCGGTGAACGCGAGCTTCTTGGAGTCGGGCGACCAGCGCGCGCCGTAGCGGAACGTGGCGCCGTTCGTCGTCACCTGGCGCGCCGGGCCGGCGCCGTCCGACGGCACGACCCAGAACTCCATCTCGCCGGTCTTGTCGCTCAGGTAGGCGATCCACTTGCCGTCCGGCGACCACGCCGGGTTGCGCTCGCGCGAGCCGGGCGAGTTCGTCAGGTTGCGCGGATCGCCGTGCTCGGCGGGCACGGTGAAGAGGTCGCCGCGCGCCGCGACCACGACGCGCTTGGCCGACGGCGAGAGGTCGAAGTCGGTGATCCACTTGGCGACGTTGCGCTGCTCGGCCCGCGTCGCGGGCTTGTCGTCGGGGACGAGAACGGGGACCTTCGTCGCCTTCTCCGACGGCAGGTCCATGACGTAGAGGTTCCCGCCGTTCTCGAACACCAGCGCGTCCGAGCCGACCGACGGCCACTTGACGTCGTAGTCGGCGTAGTTCGTGACCTGGCGGCGCGACTTGTCCTTGGTGTCGTAGCACCACAGGTTCGAGCGGCGGCCGCCCTGGTCGCTGGTGTAGTAGACGCGCGAGCCGTGCCACATCGGCCACTCGTCGACGCCCGCGAAGTCGGTGAACTTGTAGGAGTCGTTCTTCGCGAAGTCGTAGAGCCAGATGTCCGGCGCGTTGCCGCCGGTGTAGCGCTTCCAGGTGCGGTTGTCGTACGACGGCGCGACGTACGCCAGCTGCGTCCCGTCGGCCGACCACGACGCGTAGCCGCCGGTGGGCAGCGCGAGCTTCTCCTCGAAGCCACCGTTGACGCCGATCTTCCAGAACTGGCTGCCGCGCCGCGGCGCCATCGCGCGCGAGCTGCGGAACAGGATCGCCTTGCCGTCCGGGTACCACTCGGCGACCTGGTCGCCGCCGGGATGCCAGGTGAGCCGGCGCGGCTCGCCGCCCGTGATCGGCACGGTGTAGACGTCGACGTTGCCGTCGTACTCGGCGGTGAACGCGACGGTGTGGCCGTCGGGCGAGATCTTCGGGAACTGCTCGACGCCTTCGTGGCTGGTCAGCCGCGCGGCAACACCGCCCGCGCGCGCGACCGTCCACAGGTCGCCGGCGTAGACGAACACGATCGTGTTGCCTTCGATGTCGGGTTGACGGAGGAGGCGGGCGTCCTCGAGCGCGCGGGCGGGGCGCGCGCAGACGGTCAGGGCCGCGGCGCACGCGAGGACGACGAGCATGCGCGCCGGGGCGGTGGATCGATGCATCGGAGGGACTCCTGGTGGGGGGTGATCGGGCTTCATCCCTGCGCCGTGCGGCGCACACGGGCTTTACGACTGTTGGATGCCCGGAGTTGCCGGCCCGTTGACGCCGAAAATAACCCTTGCGCCCGGGCCTCGTCTTGCCGATGATTCCTCTGTCTTCGGTTGTCGTTGGACACGCGAGTTCCCATTGGGCCGCCAGGACATCCTCCTGGCGATTTTTTTTGGGTCGCGCGGATCCCGGATCGAAGGCTCGCCGGCCACGTTGGCCGGTGCGGGGCCGTCACGTATAGGCGGCGATTCATCAGGGCGCAAGCCCTGCAACAAGGAGCACCGAAGTGGCTTCAGGTACCGTGAAGTGGTTCAACGAGGCGAAGGGTTTCGGCTTCATCTCCCAGGAAGGCGGCGAGGACGTGTTCGTTCACTTCTCGACGATCCAGGGAAACGGCTTCAAGACGCTCGCCGAGGGTGAGCGCGTCACGTTCGACGTGGTCAAGGGGCCGAAGGGCCTCCAGGCCGCGAACGTCGTTCGCGGCTAAGGCCGGCAACAAAACCTCGAGGTACCACCTCGCAGGAGCGGGGCGTCGCACACGCGGCGCCCCGCCGTTTTTTTACCTCGCGTAGAGGGTCGCCAGGCGCGCGTCGAGCAGCTCGAAGTCGCGTCGCGCCGCCTGCGGGTCGCTCGTCGCCTCGTCCTGCACCAGCATCGCCCGCGCGCGCAGGTTCGTCAGCTCGTCGGCCTCGCGGGTCTCGGTCTTCGGCACCTGCTTGAGGAGCGCGTCGAGCGCGGTCGCGAGATCCCCCGCGGCGCGCTGGGCGCCCGCCCCGTCGCCGCTGGCGATCGCGAGCCGGCCCTCGACCGCATGCACGCGCGCGACCATCGCGCCGTTCATGCGGGTCATGCGGTCGCGCTGGGCCTCGAGGTCGTGGATGCGCGGCTGGACCAGCCAGACGTAGAGCGCGACCGCCGCCACGATGAACAGGGCGTCGATGACGAGGAAGCCGATCAGGCCCTTCTTCAGCGGGTGCATGGCCATCAGTAGTGGATCGTCAGCTTCGCGATGAAGTAGACGCCGGCCGCGACCAGCGCGGCCATCGGCATGGTCAGGACCCAGGCCCACACGATCCGCGAGGCGATGCCCCACTTCACCGCCGACAGCCGCCGCGTCGAGCCGACGCCGACGATCGCGCCGGTGATCGTGTGCGTGGTCGACACCGGGATGCCGGCGAACGTGGTGACGAACAGCGTGATCGCGCCCGCGGTCTCGGCGCAGAAGCCGCCGACGGGCTGGAGCTTGGTCAGTTTCATGCCCATGGTCTTGACGATGCGCCAGCCGCCCGACATGGTGCCGAGCCCGATCGCCGCGTGGCTCGCGAGCACGACCCAGAGCGGGACCTCGAACTCGCCCTTCAGGTAGCCGGTCGAGTAGAGCAGGATCGTGATGATGCCCATGGTCTTCTGCGCGTCGTTGCCGCCGTGCCCGAGGCTGAACGCCGCCGCCGAGAGCAGCTGCAAGCGCCGGAACAGGCGGTCGACGCGCCGCGGCGTCGAGTTCCGGAACAGGAAGTACATCATCATCATCAGCGTCCAGCCGAGCGCCATGCCGACGAGCGGCGAGATCACGATGAACTCGGCGATCTTGACCAGCCCCGGGACCAGCACGCTCGACGGCCCCGCGCCGACCAGCGCCCCGCCGACCAGCCCGCCGATGAGCGCGTGCGACGACGAGGTGGGCAGCCCCAGCCACCAGGTGATCAGGTTCCACACGATCGCGCCGACGACGCCGGCGAGCAGGATGTGGGGCGTGACCACGGCGGGGTCGATGACCCCCTTGCCGATCGTCTTGGCGACGTGGGTGCCGAGCACGGCGAAGGCGACGAAGTTGAAGAACGCCGCCCAGACGACGGCGAGCTTCGGCGACAGCACGCGCGTCGAGACGACGGTCGCGATCGAGTTCGCCGCGTCGTGGAACCCGTTGATGAAGTCGAAAACGAGCGCCAGGACGATGATGAGAAGGATTTCAGGCGGAAACGGCACGATCAGCTGTTCCGGATCACGATCGTCTCGATCGTGTTCGCGATGTCCTCGCACTGGTCGGCGGCATTCTCGAGCCGGCCGTAGATCTCCTTCCAGCGCAGCACGTCCATGACCTCGTGCGAACCGCTGAACAGCTCGGCGACCGCCTGGCGCGAGATCGCGTCGGCCTCGTTCTCGAGCCGGTTGATCTCGATGGTGAAGCCCATCAGGTTCTTGAAGTCCTTGAGGTTGTTGACCGCGCTCTCGATCTGCACCGAGCTCTGGGCGATGATCTTCGCCAGCTGCGTCGCCGCCGGCGTGGTGTGCGTGATCTTGAAGATGACGAAGCGGTGCCCGATCGCCTCGACCGAGTCGAGCACGTCGTCGAGCCCGGAAGCGAGCGCGTGGATGTCCTCGCGCTCGAGCGGCGTGATGAACGTGCGGTTGAGCCGCTCGAAGATCTCGTGGGTCACGAGGTCGCCGCGATGCTCGACGTCCTTGAGCCGCTTGGCGCGGTCCTCGAGGTCGTCGAACTTCGCCACCAGGTCGAACAGCTGGTCGCAGCCCTCGCGCACGAGCGCGCCCTGGCGGCTGAACAGGTCGAAGAAGTTCTCGTGATGCGGGAAGAGCTGGAATTTCACGGGAATCCTCGCTCGGATTTCGGGTGAGCGGCTCGCGCAGGTCGTCCGGAGCGTGTCACAGGCCGGCGCATCAGTACCACAGGGAACCGAATCCGGGTAGATTGCCCGCCAATGGACGAAACCACGCTCTTCTCCGCCCTGCTCGAGTCCGCCTGGATCACCGCGCGCCTCGCGGTCCTGTTCGGGCTCGGCGTGTGGGTTGCCGGGACCCTGTTCGCCCGCGGCCTGCCCCGTCGCCTCACTGCGCCCGCCGCGTTCTCGCGCCCCGGCGCCGGGATCCGCTTCCTCGCGCAGCTCGCCGCGCTGCTCGGCGGCGGCGCGCTCTGTGCGCTCACCCGGGACGAGGCGCACCGCCTGCCCGCATGGGGCCAGGCGATCGTCTGCGCGCTCGCCGCGCTGCTCGGCCCGCTCGGCGGCATGCTCGGGGCGTGGACGGCGAAGGCGCTGGGCCATGCTCTCGTCTTCGCCGCCGAGGTGCGGGACGGCCGGCTCGTCACCACCGGGCCGTTCGGCATCGTGCGCCACCCGTTCTATCTCTCGCTCGGCCTGTGGGCCACGAGCCTCGGCCTCGCGCTCGGCAGCCTGAGCGGCACCGCCGTCCTGCTCGTGACCTACCTCGCTGCCTCGGCGTGGCGCGCGCGCCTCGAGGACCGCGTGCTCGCCGAGGCGTTTCCCGTCGAGTTCCCCGCCTACGCGGCGCGCGTGCCCGCGTTCCTGCCCAGGATCTAGCGACTGGCGATCGTGTAGCGCACGAGCACGCCCTCGACGAACAACGCGGTCACACGGTTGTCGTCGGTGTCGAACGTCGCGGTCTCGGTCGCCAGCGTGCCCTCGCGCCGGGGCACGACGCGCACCGCGGGTCCGAGGACGGCCTCGACGTCGCCGCGCGACATGCCCTTGGCGAGCGCGGCCACGCCCCGCATGGGCGGGGCCGGCGGATCGGGCATCGGCTTGACGGCTTCGCGCGCGCCGTCGAAGTCGATCCACTCCTCGAGCGCGGTCCGGAGCCCCTCGGGCGTCATCGCACCCTCGGGCACGACCGGATCGAAGCGCACGTTGATGCGCGAGCCGCCCGCGAGCCGGCGCTGCCGGAGGTTCTCTTCCTTTTCCTGTTTCGCGGCCTGGACAGTCGCGCGGTTGCGCACGTCCTCGCGCTCGCGCTCGCGCCGCAGCGAGTCGAGCTCCTCCTTGATCGCGCGGCGCTTGCCGGGATCGGTCTCGCGCTTCAGGTCGCTCTCGAGGTTCTTCTCGCGCTGGGTCTTCGCCGCGGACTCGACGCCGACGTCCGAGCCCGTGTCGTCGCCGAACGTGCCGTAGCCGCCGCCGCCGAGCTGGAACTCGATCAGGTTCTTCTTCACGCGGATCTTGGTGACGAGGATCTCGTCGCCCTTGCGCACGGCGGTGCCGAACCGCTTGATGCGCCTGGCGTATTCCGGGTATTCGAGCGCGGGCCGGCGCTGCGGGTAGACGTCGATGCCGTCGTCGCTCGCGGGCAGATCGATCCGGACGTGGACGTCCTTGCCTTCGAACGCTTCGCGCAGGTCGAGCTCGCCCTGCGCCCGCGCGGGCGCCGCGGCGAGTGCGAACACGAACAGAGCCGCGAACGTGGTCTTGACGACACGCATGCCGAGCCTCCCGGGTGCCGGTGCGGGCGCCCGGGCGGCCTCGTGCCTCCCGCGCGCGAACGGCGAGAGTACGGCGGCGACCCGCCCCTTAGGAAGCGCGTTGCTCCGTGCGTCGCGCGGCCCAGGCGCGTGCGCCGGCGAGCCCGGGAAAG
>JADMIO011070332.1_pt1 | contig 20398 bp, 16 predicted proteins | sample 8958161 | NCBI WGS metagenome assembly JADMIO01 (sample SAMN16585339, study PRJNA669376) | soil metagenome | isolation source: Crop rotation soil | place: USA: Cullars Rotation, Alabama | collected 2011 | reverse complement strand
GGCGATGTCGCGCACCTGATGCAGCTCGCGGTCGAGCCTGTCACAGCCCGATCCGACAGTGCGCTCGACGCTGCCGAGAAGCAGCCTAAGCTCCTCTGCCATCGCCTGTGTCCGGTCGGCGCGAGCCGCGGCGGCGCTGGACTGCCCTGCCCCACCGCGTGCCGAAAGCTGTCCCGCCAAAAGCTCGGCGAGACGGCCGGCGCGCTCAATGGCGGAAACGCTGTCGCGAAGCGGGTTCAACCGGGCAAAGGTTTCCGACACGCCTTCTAGCAGCTCGTCGATCTCCTCCACCTCGGTACGTACCGTGCGGAAGACCTCCTCGACCGGCGGCTTCGCCTCCTTGGTGGGCTTTGCCGGCTCCGGCTGCGAGAGCGCGGCAACGCCGCCAGCGATCTCGTCGACGCGCTTCAGCACCTCGTTGATCGTCTCGGCCGCAACGCGTCCGCCCGCATTGCGATACGGCTCGAGCGCGCCCTCGATCGCGTGCGCGTGGTCGGCGATCACAGGCTGCTTGACGACGCGCGCAGCGCCCTTGAGCGTGTGAGCGAGGCGAAGGATCTGCGCCACCATCTCGGCGCCGCTACCCTTCTCGAGCTCGAGCAGGCCCTTGCCGAGCTGGTCCACCAGCTCGCGCGCTTCGACCCGGAAGTAGCGGTAGGGGTCCTGAGCCATCGTTGCTTACGCGGCAGCGCGCGCCTGTACGAGCCGCAGCAGGTCGCGCGAAAGCGACGCGAGCTGCGAGGCCGTCTGCAGGGTCTGGCCGGTGCTCGCTTCGGTCTCCTTTGCCGCCTGCGTGACGTTGGCGATAGCAAGGTTCACCTGCTCGACGGCGGTGCTCTGCTGCTTGGTCGAAAGCTCGATCTCGCGTGCAGCTTCGCTCGTCGTCGACACCAGACGGGCGATCGCCTTGAAGCTCGACGCCACATCGCCGAATTGCTGCGAACCCGCATCGACCGCCTTGGAGCCGGTCTCCGTCGCCATCACGGTCGTGTTGACGGAGCTCCGGATGTCGTCGATCAGCGTGCGGATTTCTTTGGCGGAATCGGCGACGCGATCGGCGAGCTTGCGGATCTCGTCGGCAACAACGGCGAAGCGCTTGCCGGCGTCCCCTGCCCCCGCCGCTTCGATCGTGGCGTTGATGGAGAGGATGTTCGTCTGCTCGGCGAGTTCCGAGACGATGTCGAGCACCGAGCCGATCTCCTGCGACTTCTTGCCGAGCGCGAGCATGTGGTTGACGATCATGTCGACCTGACGCCGTATGGCGGCGATCGAGTCATGCGCCGTGCCGACCGTGCCGTCACCGGTCTGCGCCGACGATGATGTCTGCTCGGCGATCTGCGATACGCGCTGCGCGCTTTCGGCTATCTGCCGCGCGGTCGCGAGGAGCTCGCTGATCGTCGTGGTGATCTCGGTCATCGAGGTCGCCTGCTCCTTGATGCCGGCAGCCTGCTGGTTGGCGGCCGCCTGCAGCTCGGCGGAGGAGCTTTGCACCTGGCTGACGGCGGTCCCGATCTGCCGGCCGAGCGTCTGGTTGGTGAACCAGCCGATCGCGGCGACGAGAAGCGCGCCGGCGAGGCCGCCCCAGAGGATCACGTTCATGGCGAGGTCGGCGCTCGCTTGCGTCGCCACGTTGCGCGCATCGAGCAAGGTCACCTCGTCGCGGTCGGCGTCTTCGACGATGGCGCGGGCCTGATCCATCAGCGCCTTGCCGGTGTTGCTCGTGACGACGCGGAGCGCGGCGTCGAAGCCTTGCGTCCTGCGCAACTCCATCGTCTGCTTCAGCTCCGCAAGCTTGGCGTCGATCAGCGGCTGGAGATTGGCGAGCCGGCGCTGCTGGGTGGGATTGTCCGCCGTGAGCTGCTGGACCTCCGCGAGCGTGCGCGGAAGATCGGTGAGCGCGGCCTGGTAGGGAGCGAGATACGCATCGTCTCCGGTGATCAGATAGCCGCGCTGCCCGGTCTCAGCGTCGGTCAGCTTGGAAAGAAGGCCGGAGAGATGCGCGCGAACCTCGTGCGTGTGGCTACGCCACTGCGCGTTGTCGATCAACGACTGCGTGCTCTGGTAAGCGACGCCGACGATCAAGACGAGGGTCAGCCCGGCGAGCCCGAAGGCTGCGGCGAGCCGCTTCCCGAATGTCCAATTCCTGAACATCTCACTGCTCCTTTTTAGGTCCGCCAGCGGTCGCGCCGAGCTTCCTGACCGCGGCAACAATTGAAGGGAGATTCACGACCGGTCGATTCTCGCGGGCCGCACTGACAACCTCACGCACATGCTCACTTCGGTCGGACCGCTCGCCCTCCGACGCCGGTCGAGCAGAGCGGAAATGACCGTCGAACGCATCGAAGGCGAAACCAACCGGCGCCTCCGCTGAAAGCACGATCCAGCGCGGGGCCGAGGCCGGCGCGTAACGAAGCATCGTCGCGAGGTCGTAGACCGGGACCATTGCACCACGGAATCCGGCAACGCCCCTGAGCTCGCTCACGCGGCTCGGAAGGGCGGTGACTTTTTTGTCGGCATAGAGGCCAGCGATCTCGGCGAGACGCAGCGCGTAAGGATCGCCGCCCACATGGACCAGCAGGAAGTCGGCGGTCGTGACCGCCTCAAAATGCGCTGCTTCAACGAAGCTCCGGTCGAAGGCGACACGGAGCTCCTCCGCGCGCCGCGAAACCTGCAATGCGCCGCTCATGATCTCCCCTCCGCCGACGCCAGCTCCGCCCGGCAGAGCCCGATCAATCCTTCTCGGGTGAACCCGCCGCCGAAGAGCATCAGCCGCGAAAGGTCCTCGCGCTGCAGGAGAAGGAGCGCCTGGCTCAGCTCGCGACGCGCCGAGGCGCGATCGCCGGCGCGCTTCGCCATCAGGCCGAGGTGCAGGCGCGGCATGGCGAACTCGCCGTCGAGATAGATGGCGAAGTGATCGTGGCTGATGGCAGCGGCGCGCTCGCCGCTACCCTCGTGGCTGAGGGCGAGGACGTAGTGCGCGCCGGCGTTCAGTTCGTCGATGGCGAGCAGGCGCGCTGCCACCTCTGCTGCAGCAGCAAGCTGGCCAGAGTGTGCCAGCAGAACCGCGGTCAGAAGCAGGACGTCGGGGTCGCGCGACGCCGCGGGCGGCATCGAACGCACGAGCGCCAGCGCTTCCTCGAAGCGGTCGCGGCGCAGCAGATCCTGGACCTCCGCCAGGTTCCACTTCGGCGGGGCGTCAGTAGACGGCGGAGCACGGCGCGGGGGCGCGGCGCCGTTCGAGGAGGTGTCGAGGGCGCGGATCCGCTCCGCCGCCTGGGCGATCACGTCCACCCAGGCCGTCGATTCGCTCGGGATCGACGGCGGCACCTCGTAGCGCGGGAGGCTCGTCACCGGCGGCAGCGGCTCCGGCGGATGTTCCCGACCGTTGCGGCTCTGATAGTAGAAGGCCTCGTGCGTGTGCAGGAGGTGGAAGTCCTGCGACAGCCCGCGCAGCGTTTCGGCGTGGCCGAGGAAGAAGTACCCGCCGGGCGCGAGCGCGCCATAGATGCGCGAGACGACCGCCCGCATCGTCTCGGGAGAGAAATACATGATGACGTTGCGGCAGAAGATCGCGTCGTAGAAGCCAGGACGCCAGAGGTCGGCATCGTCACGCGTCAGGTTCTTCGGCTCGAAGGTCACGGCAGTCCGAATTTCGTCGGCAAGCACCAGGTCGCGGCCGCTCTGGCGGAACCAGCGCTCCTGCACATCGGGCGGCGTTTCGCGGAGCGCCCAGGGACTGAAGCGGGCAGCGGCAGCGCGTTCGAGCGCCGCAGGGTTGATGTCGACCGCGCGGATCGAGATGTTCCACGAGGGGTCGGCGATGACTTCCCTGAGGATGATCGCCAGCGTGTAGGCTTCCTCACCGGAAGCACACCCCGCCGAGAGGACGCGGATCGTCCGATCCGCGCGGCGCGCGCGCATGCGGTCCGGCAACACCATCTCGGCGAAGGCACGGAACTGATCGCGGTTGCGAAAGAAGTATGTCTCGCCGACGGTCAGATCGCGCGCGAGCTCACCCGTCTCCAGGCTCCCGAATGCATCGCTTTCGAGGCGGCTTAGATAGACGGTGCTCTCCTGATTGCCGACGTCGAGGCGCTTGCGCAGAACCTCGGCGAGGAAGCCGAGCTTCGAATCCTCGAATTGCAGACCAAGCCGCGCCGCCACGATACCCCGGAAGCGTTCCACGTCGCCTGCTTCGAGAAACGTGGTCATGAGGCGCGTGCCGCCGCTTCGACGCTGGCATAGACTTCGTCAGGCACCATGCGCACGGCCCGCAGCACCATCAGAAGCTCGGCATCGAGCGTGCCGATCGCCGACACGATGCTGGAATCGGTTCCGCGCAGCAGCGGAGGCAGTTCCTCGAACGAGCCGGCGATCTGGCGGACACCGAGCACGGCGTCGACGGCAAGGCCGACACGCCGATCGCCGACACGCAGAATCACGAAACGCGCGGCCGACGATCGCGGGCTTCCGAGCAGCAGGGCCGCATCGACAATCGGAATCGCGGCGCCGCGGACGATGCAGAGCCCAAGAACGAAGGGCGGTGCGCCGGGCACCGGCTCTATCGGGAGGGCGCGAGTCGCCTCGACACTCGATTCAAGCGGAAGCGCGCAAAGCCGCGTGTCGACGCGGCAAAGCAGCGACAATCCAGCGTTGGAACTGCGCAGATCCCCCATTTTTCCCGCCTCGACCCGCCCGGTCACGCGCGTGGCCTCGAGGATTACCGGCGACTTCCGTGGCCCAGCGCCGCCTTCGGCTCCCCGACTCGGCGGAATCTGACCGCAAGCTATTAAGTTTCGATTTCCACTTAGGGTCGACTTGTCGCTCAATCTGTGCGGAACGGGGTCGACCTGGCGCCCGAGGCGCGGTTGCCGGTAACGGCCGCATTGCGCGGCTCCGCGCCGCCCGCTAGTCACCCGGGCCAAGGAGCAAAAATGAAACTCAACGCTGTTTCCGAGGCGATCGCCGCCATCGCCGCCGGCGAGCTTGTCGTCGTCGTCGACGACGACGACCGCGAGAACGAAGGCGATCTCATCGTCGCGGCGTCGAAGGCGACGCCCGAGCAGATCGCGCTCATGATCCGCCACACGAGCGGCATCATCTGCGCGCCGATGAACCAGGACGCAGCCGACCGGCTGCAGCTATCGCCGATGGTCGCAACCAACCGCGACCCGATGCGCACCGCGTTCACTGTCTCGGTCGACTACCGGATCGGGCTCACGACGGGGATATCCGCCGAGGAGCGGACCAATACGCTCCGCGCGCTCTCCAACGACAATTGCATCGCGACGGACTTCCTGCGCCCCGGCCACGTCTTCCCACTGGTCAGCAAGACCGGCGGCGTGCTCATCCGCTCAGGCCACACGGAAGCCGCGACCGACCTTTGCCGGCTCGCGGGTCTTCCGGAGGTCGGCGTGCTTGCCGAGGTCGTGAACGACGATGGAACGGTGAAGCGGCTCCCCGAGCTCATCACGTTCGCGCGCGAGCACAAGCTGAAGATCGTATCGATCGCCGATCTTATCGAGCACCGGATCAGAACGGAATCGTTCGTGCGCCGCGTCGACAGCTTCCCGATCGGCACGCCGATCGGCGAAGCGACGGTGCATATCTACGCGACGCCGTTTGACGACACGCAGCACCTGGCGGTCGCCTTTGGCGATATCCGCGGACAGAGCGGCGTCGTCTGCCGCATCCATCACGAGCAGCCGCTCAGCGATCTCTTCGAGGCGCCGCGCTCGCAGCGCTGGCTCGACGTCGCGCTCGCCCGCTTCAAGGCCGGCGAGAAAGGGGTGCTGATCTATGTCCGCGATCCGCGGATCATGTCAGTGAAGAGCTCGGGCGACGCGCCGAGCGAAGAGAAGGACGGCACCGACCGCCACCAAAGCTCGCTGAAGCGCCGCGAACGCTGGCGCGAGATCGGCCTCGGCGCGCAGATCCTGCGCGATCTCGGCGTTTCCTCGATCACGCTCATCGCGCGCCAGCACCGCGACTATGTCGGGCTGGCGGGATTCGGGATCGAAATCGCGGGTACGGAAATCGTCGTGGGCTGAGCCGCTAGCCTCGTCCGACAAACGGCATCTGGTTCGCCATCACGGTCAGGAACAGCGCGTTCGCGTCGAGCGGCAGCGAGTCCATGTAAAGAACGGTGTTCGCAACCAGTTCGACGTTCATCAGCGGCTCCTTCGCCGTCGTGCCGTTCGCCTGCAGCACGCCCGTCTGCATCTTCGCCGCCATCTCCGTCAGCGCGTTGCCGATGTCGATCTGCCCGCAGCAGATGTCATAGGCACGGCAATCGAGCGAGATCGATTTGGTCAGACCTGTGATGGCGTGCTTCGACGAGGAGTACGGCGCCTGGCGCGGGCGCGGGGCGTGCGCGGATATCGAGCCGTTGTTGATGATGCGGCCGCCGCGAGGTTCCTGCGCCTTCATCTGACGGACAGCGGCGCGGGCGCAATAGAACATGCCGGTGAGATTCACATCGATCACGTTCTTCCACTGCTCGTCGGTGATCTCGTCGAAGGGCACGACGGCGTTCGTGCCGGCATTGTTGAAGAGCAGGTCGATACGACCGAACTTCGCCTTCGTGGCCGCAAACAGCGCATCGACCGAACTCGAGCTCGTCACGTCGGTCGGCACGACGAGCGCCGAACCACCCGCCTTCTTCGCGGTTTCCTCGAGCTGCTCGCGCCGCCGCCCGGCGAGCGCGACGCTGTAACCCGACTGGAGGAGTTTTGTCGCCACGGCGCGTCCGATACCGCTGCCGGCGCCTGTCACAACCGCAATCTTCGCCATTCTATACGCCCTCCAACTCGCTATCCGTTTTCGTCATGCTGAGCCGCCCCAGTTCGGGTCAGCCAGGATTTCCTGCGTATGCATTCCAAGTCCCGGCGAGACGCGGTCAGCGACCGCCGGCCTGCCGTCGAAGACGATCGGCGAGCGCACCGTCGGGACAGCGCCGCCCGTGACCGCCGAGTCAGGAAGCGACATCCGCATGCCGCGCGCCACGACCTGCGGGTCGGCAAAGACATCGGCGACATCATTGATCGGCCCAGCCGGCACGCCGGCCTTCTCCAACGCGGCAAGCAAGGTTTCGCGCGAGAACCGGACGGTCAAAGCCGTGAGCAGCGAAATAAGTACAGCGCGGTTGCCGACGCGGTCGGCATTCGTCACGAAACGCGGATCGGCCGCGAGCTCGGGCGCGCCGAGGAGACCAACGAACTTGGCGAACTGCCGGTCGTTGCCGACGGCGACGATCACATGCCCGTCGGAAGTCGGGAACGTCTGGTAGGGCACGATCGCAGGATGCGCATTCCCAATGCGGTGCGGGACATCGCCCGACACAAGAAAGCTCATCGCCTGATTGGCGAGCACGCCGACCTGCGTATCGAGAAGCGCCATGTCGATGTGGCAGCCCTCGCCGGTCGCATCGCGGCCGCGCAATGCGGCAAGGATCGCAACGGTGGCGTAGAGCCCGGTGAAGATATCTGCGTAGGCGACGCCGACCTTCTGCGGCTCGCGCCCCGGCTCGCCGGTCAGGTCCATGATGCCACCCATCGCCTGGATCATGATGTCGTAGCCGGTGCGGTGCGCGTATGGCCCGTCCTGACCGAAGCCAGTGATCGAGCAATAGATCAGCCGCGGCTCGGCGGCGCGGAGGCTCGCATGGTCGAGCCCATAGCGCTTGAGCCCGCCGACCTTGAAGTTCTCGACCACGACATCGGCGTGCGACGCGAGACGCTTCACAAACGCTGATCCGTCTTCCGTCTCGAAATCCACCGCCACCGATCGCTTGCCGCGATTGCAGGCGTGGAAATAGGTGGCGGACTGGCGGCTACCGTCCTTCCCGCTGACGAAAGGCGGCCCCCAGCCGCGCGTGTCGTCGCCGCCCTCGGGCCGCTCCACCTTCACCACGTCAGCGCCAAGGTCCGCGAGGAGCTGACCGGTCCACGGCCCGGCGAGGATGCGCGCGAGCTCTAGGACTTTCAGACCGCTAAGGGGCGAATGCATGCCGATGTGAAATCAGGCCCGCCGCGGATATGCAAGCGGCGATGCCGCGCCCGCTGACGCGATTGCCGCGTCAGACGATCCCGCCGCCACCGCTCACGGACTTCGGCCTGACGTCGCCGATCCGGTGGCGATAACCGGCGGCGCGGTAAGTGGCGAGCGGCTCGATCGACGCGCCCTTCTCGTAGCGTGCCATGGCGAGGATCGGCTCGACATCGGTGCGGAACGCCTGCTTCAACGTCTCGCTCGCCATCAGCGCGTCATTCGCCTCCTGATGCGTCGACAAGACAACGCGGTCGACGAGATGAGCCTGAACGTAGGAGCGCTCGATCTCCATGGCGGAGACCATCAGGCTCTCGATCGGGTCGGTGACATTGTGCGACTGGTCGATCATGTGTGCCGGATCGAACTCGGCGACCTTGTTCACCTCCGCGTCCACCAGCTCGTTGAAGACGAGGAAGAGCTGATACGGATTGATCGAGCCGGAATCGAGATCGTCGTCGCCGTATTTCGAATCGTTGAAATGGAAGCCGCCGAGCTTCTTGAACTGGATCAGGCGCGCGACGATCATCTCTATGTTGGTGTTCGGCGCGTGATGCCCGAGATCAACGAGACACTGGGCGCGGGCGCCGAGCTCGCTCGCGATCAGGTAATTCGTTCCCCAATCCTGCACGACGGTCGAATAGAAGGCCGGCTCGTAGAGCTTGTGCTCGGTGAAGAGACGCCAGTCGATCGGGATCTCAGCGTAGATCGCGCGGATCGATTCCATGTAGCGCTCGAACGCGCGGGTGAAGTTGCTCTGCCCCGGGAGGTTTGAGCCGTCGCCGATCCAGACCGTCAGCGCCTTCGAGCCGATCGCCTTGCCGAAAGCGATGCAGGCGAGGTTGTGCTCGACCGCCTGACGGCGGACCGCGGGATCGGTGTGCGACAGGCTGCCGAACTTGTACGACAGCTCCTGCCCCGGCGAATCCTGGAAGGTGTTGGAGTTCACCGCATCGAAGCCGAGGCCGCGCGACGAGGCGTATTCGCGCAGCTCCGCCGGATCGTCGTGGCGGTCCCAGGGGAAGTGCAGCGACACGCGCGGCGTCACCGCGGTCAGCTGCTGGATAACGGTGCAGTCGTCGAGCTTGTCGAGGATGTTGCGCGGCTCCCCGGCGCCGGGGAAGCGGGCGAACCTAGTGCCACCAGTGCCAACCCCCCAGCTCGGTATCGCGACCTGGAAGGCGGCAGCCTTCGCCTTGATCTTGTCGATTTCGATGCCGCGCCGGCCGAGGACGTCCCTCAGCGCCTCATAGTCGCGCTGAAGTGCGTCGAAGGCGGATTCGTTCCGCTGACCGATCAAGGTCTTGTCGATACCCGGCCGTGCCATATTCCCCCCGCGCTGACGCGCCTGCCGGCTGCTTTAGCGCAAGCCTTGCCGCGACCCTAGCCCTATCGGCAGGCTCAAGCGGCGAGCGACGCGTCAACCCGTGCGAGAGCGCGCTTCAATGCCCGCAGGCATTCTTCGTCGGTCGCCTCGCCCACCCCTTCATCGAGGATCGCCAGCGCCTTGGTGACTGGCATGGCGGCGCGGTAGGGCCTGTCGGCGGTCAGCGCGTCGAAGACATCGGCCGTGGTGATGATGCGGGTCTCAAGCGCGATCTCGTCGCCCTTCAGCCCGCGCGGATAGCCCTTGCCATCGAGGCGTTCATGATGCGCGCCGGCAATCGCGGCGAGATCGGAGAATGCGGCGATGCGCGACAGGATCGTCTCGGTGTGGGCGGCGTGCATGCGCATCGCGACCCACTCCTCCTCGTTCAGCTTGCCGGGCTTGTCGAGGATGGTGTTGCTCACTCCGAGCTTGCCGATGTCGTGCAAAAGTGCTGCGCGCTTCAGCCAGCGCCGGCGCTCGGGCGACAGGTTCAGCTCCTCCGCAATCATGTCGGTGAAGAGCGTCACGCGGTCACTGTGACCGCTGGTGTAGGGGCTCTTCGAATCGATCACCTGCGCGAAGGCAGCGGCGATGTCGTCGAGATAGTCCTCGTCTACGGCGGCCGAGTGCTGGGCTGGCTCGAGCGCGAAGATCGCCGTCTGCAGATCGTCCGATTCCAGCATGTCCCAGAAACCGGGGCGTCCGGCTACGCGCGCGAAAGCCTCGACCAGCGACGGATCGAACCAGATACCGGAGCGCCGCTCGACTTCCTTCAGCGCCGCTTCCCTGCCGTTGCTCTGCAGGAAGACGTCCACGACCTGCGCCAAGAGCGCGATGCGCGAATAGGTCGGGATCGCCGTGCCACGCAGCCCCTCCGGCTTTCCGCCGCCGTCCCAATGCTCGTCGAGATTTCGAATGCCCTGCGCCACACCCTCCTTGAAGCGCATGCGGCGGGCGATCGCAGCGCCCCGATGGCAGCGCGTCTCGATCAGCTCGCGCGTGATCTGGCCGCCGTTGCGGACAATGTTGATGATGGCGCGGAAGCGTTCCGCGAGGCCGGCCTTCAGACCGGTATGCGCGAGCACGAAGCGCAAAGCTGAGGAAAGGCTCTCGTCGATCTGCTTGAAGTCATGCTTCAGCGCCATATCGTCGGCGAGATAGAGCTCGCAGATCCGCGCGGCATTGCTGCTGCAGCCGAGGTCCTTCAGCAGCAATGTATAATAGAGCTCCCAGATTTCGCTTTCGCCGAGCCCGATCTCGCGGCCGATATGCGTGCCGATCCAGCAGCAGCGGACGCAATGACCCGGCGGCTGGCCTTCGGTCATGTCGAGGGCGTGGCTAAGGGCGCCGAGGATCTCAGCCAACCGGATCTCGCCGTCGGGCTCCAGACGGCTGGGCGGTTCGACCTGCGGCGCCATGACTTGACCCATCGGGCCAACAAGCATCCGGGTCGTTAAGAATCTCTCCCCGGCCGGCTTATCCTCGCTGCGGGCCGCAGTTGGCTCGCATATAGAGGAAGGCTCCGCTAGCGCGTGAAGCTCTGCGCGTTACCGGCGTCAACGTTGACGATGTTGCCGGTCGACTTCGACGACATGTCCGAGACGAGGAAGTAAATCGCCTCGGCGATATCCTCGGGGTAGACCGACCGCTTTAGAAGAGAGCGCTGGCGATAGTGCTCCTCGAGGTCCTCGGGCTTCATCTTGTAGGCGGCGGCGCGCTGCTCGCGCCATTCGCTCGACCAGATCTTGGAGCCACGCAGTACCGCGTCGGGATTGACGACATTGACGCGAATCTGGTCGGCGGCGCCTTCGAGGGCAAGGCAGCGCGCGAGATGGATCTCGGCGGCCTTGGCCGTGCAATAGGCTGCCGCACCGGGTGACGCAGCAAGCCCGTTTTTCGACGCGATGAAGACGATCGCGCCGCCGAGCTTCTGCCGCTTCATCAGCCGGAACGCCTCGCGCGAGACGAGGAAATAGCCGGTGCCGAGGATATCCATGTTCTTTTCCCACATGGAGAGCTCGGTCGCCTCGAACGGCGCCGACGAAGAAATCCCGGCGTTCGAGACGAGAATGTCGATGCCACCGTACTCGACCGTGGCTTCCGCGAAGGCGTGCGCCACGCCCGGTTCATCTGTCACGTCGAGGACGACGCCACGAACCGAGTCCGCTCCGCTCATCGCGCGGAACTCGGCAAGCGTCGCATCAAGGGATTTCTGGTCGATGTCAGCGAGGACGACGCACGCGCCCTCGTCCACCAAACGCTTCACCGCCGCGCGGCCGATGCCGCCGGCGCCGCCGGTAACGAGCGCAACCTTACCGGCAAGACTCTTAGGCTTTGGCATGCGCTTCAGCTTCGCCTCTTCGAGCAGCCAGTATTCGATGTCGAAGGCTTCCTGCTCGGGCAGGCCGAAATAATCGGACACCGTCGAGGCGCCGCGCATGACGTTGATGGCGTTGACGTAGAACTCACCGGCGATCCGCGCCGTCGCCTTGTCCTTGGCGAAGGTGATCTGCCCGACGCCCGGAATGAGATAGACGACCGGGTTTGGATCGCGCATCCCGGGCGAATCCGCGTGCTTCGAGCGCTCGTAGAAACCGGCGTAGCGCTTGCGATAGTCGGCAATCTGCGCTTCCAGCCCGGCGACCTGATCCTTGCCGTCGAGGCGAAGCACGATCGGCCAGATCTTCGTTCGCAGAAAATGATCCGGGCATGAGGTGCCGAGCGCCGCCAGCTCATCGAGGCGCTTCGAGCCGACGAATTCGAGCACCGCATCGGAATCGTCGAAATGCCCGACCTTCGGCTCGCCGTCGCCGATCAACCCGCGGATCTCCGGCATCAGTTTCGCGGCGATCGCGCGCCGGCGCTCGCGCGGCAAAGGCGCGACTATCTCGCCGCCGAAGGCGGCCTTCCCTGCCGTCTCACGCTCGAACCAGGCGATCGCGCGGTTGATCGTATCGATCGTCAGCTCGTAACAGGCCTTCGCGTCGTCGGCCCAGGTGAAGAGCCCGTGGCTCTCCAGCACGACGCCGGTCGCCTTTGGATTCTCGCGGGCGAATTTTTCAAGCCAAAGCCCGAGCTCGAAGCCGGGCCGCTTCCACGGCAGCCAGCCGATCTCATCGCCATAGATGTCCTGCACGAGCTTGCGGGAATTCTTCGACGCCGCGATGGCGATGACGGCGTCCGGATGCATGTGGTCGACGTGACGATACGGCAGAAACGCATGCAGTGGTGTGTCGATCGACGCGGCGCGCGGATTGAGGCCGAACGTAGCGTGCGGCAGCAGGCCCACCATCTCGTCTTCGTGCGCGACGCCGCGATAGAGCTTCTTCATGGCGTTGAGCTTGTCCATGACGAGCGTCGCGAAGCCGTCGCGCTTGATCGAGCCGAGGTCCCCGCCCGACCCTTTGACCCAGAGCACCTCGACCTTCTCGCGCGTCAGCGGATCGGTTTCCATGATCTTCGCCGAGGTGTTGCCGCCGCCGTAATTCGTGACGCGCTTGTCGGCGCCGAGAAGATTGGAGCGATAAACGAGGAGGTCGGATTCGGAGAGGCCGGCAGCACGCTTTTCATCCCACGCGTTGGCGATAGGATTGCGTGGAGCAAGGGTGCGGAGCATGGGCGTTTCCTCGTGCCGCCGCACTCGGATGGCAAAAAGCGTCGCGACACGGGCGGCGGATTGATTTCGGGCGATGCTATCCTCCGCGCCCGCAGCCCTGTCAATCAGCAACCGTCAACTCCGATCATGCTGCGGCGCACCATGAGAGATTTTGACGGAAGCTGATTGACACATTCGCGACGACCCGCGAAAAGGACGGCAATCGCAGTACGGCCACAAGACCGCGCGCGAGGGAGGAAATGCACGAGCGCGAGCGCCACAAGATCATCCTGAATGCCGTGCAGGACCGGCCGGTCGCCACGATCGGAGAGCTCGTCGAATTGACGGCGACTTCCGAGGCGACGATCCGCCGGGACATCTCCGCGTTGCATCTTCAGGGGAAGCTCCGGCGCGTGCGTGGCGGCGCAGAGGCGCTGCATCCGCCGCAATTCGTCGGCATCGCGGGACGTCCATTCAAGGTCAGCGAAGCCGTCAACATCGAGAAGAAGCGCGCCATCGCCGAGGCGGCGGTGGCTCTCTGCGCCGATGGCGATTCCATCATCATGAATGCCGGCACCACCACCTTCCAGATGGTGCACTTCCTGAATGCGCGTCGGCTGCAGGTGATGACGAACTCGTTCCCGATCGCCGAGCACCTGATCAAGCACACGCGCAACAACGTCATGGTGCCGGGCGGCCTCATCTATCGCGAGCAGGCCGCCATCCTCTCCCCGTTCGAGGATGACGTGACGAAGAACTTCTTCGCACAGCGCATGTTCATGGGCGCGCAGGGCGTCGGCCGGCTCGGCGTCATGGAGCGCGATCCGCTGATGGTGCAGGGCGAACGCAAGCTGATCGAGCAGGCGGACCAGCTCGTTGTGCTGGTCGATTCCTCGAAATTCGCGCAGCGTTCCAGCCTGATTGTCTGCAACCTCGAACGCGTCCACACACTCATCACCGATGACGGCGTGTCGCACGACACCATGCAGATGATCGAGGCAGCGGGGGTGAAGCTCGTCATCGCCGAGGTCTCGGCGCGCAATGCCGCGATCCGCATCCCGGAGACGGCATGAGCGACGCGATCCTCACGCTCTCCGGCATCTCGAAGTCCTTCCCGGGCGTGCGGGCGCTGTCGGAGATCGGGTTCGACGTGCGCGCCGGCGAGGTGCACGCGCTGCTCGGCGAGAACGGCGCCGGAAAATCGACGCTGATCAAGATCATGTCTGGCGTCTACCGCCCCGACACCGGGACAATGACCCTCGATGGCAAGCCGGTCGCGTTCGCCTCGCCGCAGGAGGCGCAGCAGGCCGGCATCGCCACCATCTACCAGGAGCTGCTGCTCTTTCCCGAGCTGACGGTCGCCGAGAACATCTTCATGGGCCATGCCCCGAAGAACCGCTTCGGCTCGATCGACTGGAGCACGATGCGGGCTCAAGCGCACGAGCTCCTCGCCTCGCTCGACATCCACGACCTCGACGTCCGCGCGCCGGTCGGCGCGCTCTCCGTCGGCAACCGGCAGCGCGTCGAGATCGCCAAGGCGCTATCGCATCATGCGCGCATCCTGATCATGGACGAGCCGACCGCGGCGCTGACCGAGCACGACGTGACGCGGCTCTTCAACATCGTGCGGCTCTTGCGCTCGCGCGGCGTCGGTGTCGTCTACATCAGCCATCGCCTGGAAGAGGTGTTCCTGCTCGCAGACCGCGTGACAGTGCTGCGCGACGGCGAGTTCGTGGCGACGAAGCCTGTCTCCGAGACCTCGCACGACGACCTGATCCAGATGATGGTCGGCCGGCGCATCGAGCAGCTTTTCCCGAAGACCGAGGCGAAGCTCGGCGAGGTCGTGCTCGAGCTCGAAGGCATCGAGCGTAGCCCCATGACCAAAGGCGTCAGCCTGAAACTCCGCGCCGGGGAGATCCTCGGGATCGCCGGGCTCGTTGGCTCCGGGCGGAGCGAGCTTGCCGAAGTGATCTTCGGGATGACACCGGCCGAGGCCGGCACGATCCGCCTCGACGGCAATCCCGTCCGCATCGATTCGCCCTCGGCCGCCAAGCACCTCGGCATCGCCTATGTGCCGGAGGACCGCGGTCGGCAGGGCCTGGTTCGCCCGATGCCGATCAGCGAGAACGTCTCGCTCGCAAGCCTTGGCCGCATATCGCGGAACAGCTTCATCGACCGCAAGGCCGAGGACGCGCTCGCCGAGGACAGCGTCAAGCGGTTCCAGATCCGCGCCAGCGGCATCGAGCAGATCGTCGGAAAGCTCTCCGGCGGCAACCAGCAGAAGGTCGGGCTTTCGAAGTGGCTCGCGACCAAGCCGCGCATCCTCATCATGGATGAGCCGACGCGCGGCATCGATGTCGGCGCCAAGGCTGAGATCCACCGCATGATGAGCGAGTTCGCCGCGAACGGCATGGCGATCATCATGATCTCGAGCGAGCTTCCCGAGGTGCTCGGCATGAGCGACCGCATCCTCGTGATGCGCGCCGGCCGCATCGTCGCGGAAGTCTCGCGCGCCGAGGCGACGCAGGCGGGCATCGCCGCAGCGATGATGAGCGACGCGCAGGCGCCGCTCGCCGAGGCGGCGGAGTAATCGCAATGGCCGTGCGCGACGCCTCAGCCAATCTCTCACCCGCTGCGCCTTCGCGCGTGCCGCGCATCACGCTCAGCCAGGAACTGGTGCTGCTCCTTGCTCTGATCGCACTTTTCGTGGTCGTCGGAAGCATCAATCCGCGCTTCGTCGACTGGAACCAGATCTCGAGCGGCAATCTCGGCGACCTGCGCAACCTGAAGAGCATCTTCCTCGGCAACGCCTATATTGCGGTCGCCGCGATCGGCATGTCGATGGTGATCATCTCCGGCAACATCGACATCTCCGTCGGCTCACTGATCGGCGTGCTCGCGACGATCAGCGGCACGCTGGCGGTCGGCGGCGTGCCGATCATCCTTTCCTGGGCGATCCCCGTTGTGCTTGCGATCTGCTTCACGACGATGATGGGGCTGATGGTCGCCTATCTGCGCATCCCCTCCATCGTCGTCAGCCTCGGCTTCCTCTCGATCCTGAAGGGGGGGCTGATCAGCGCCACGGGCGGCGCGTGGATCAACAAGCTGCCGCAAGGCTTCAACCTCGCGCAGATGCGACCGCTCGGCATTCCGATGCCGATCTATTTCATGGTGATCCTGACGATCGCCGCCGCCTACTGGATGAAGAACTCCGCCACCGGCCGCTCCTTCTATGCGGTCGGCGGCAACCCGGAGGCCGCGCGGCTCTCCGGCATCAGCCGCGAACGGACGATCGTGAAGGTGTTCGCGATCCACGGCTTCTTCATCGGCATCTCGGCGATCCTCTTTGCCACGCAGCTCGCGATCATCCAGTCGACCGTGCCGCCGAACCTCGAGCTCACGATCATCACGGCGTCCGTGGTCGGCGGCGTGTCGATCCTCGGCGGCACCGGCACGGTGGTCGGCTCGACGCTCGCCGCCATCCTGATCGCGGCGATCGGCTCGTCGCTGATCTTCATCAACATCTCGCCCTACTGGCTGCGCGCCGTGCAGGGCGTGCTGATCCTGCTGACGGTTCTCGCCGACCTCTGGCGGCGCGCACGCCAGGCCAGGAGACGGTGAGATGAGCGGGACCTCCGCCTCCCCTTCGCGTCAATCCTTCGTGGTGCGGCAGGAGCTGGTGCTCCTGATCGCGCTCGTCGTCGCGCTGATCGTCCTCTCGGTTACCGGCACTCGGTTCATGACGGTTGGCAACCTTCTGAACCAGGGCCGGCTGATGACGGAAGTGGCGCTGATCGCGCTGCCGATGACCTTCATCATCATCACCGGCGGCATCGACCTTTCCGTCGGCTCGATCCTCGGCATGACGGCGATCCTGCTCGGCGTGTTCTGGCACAATGTCGGGATGCCGCTACCGATCGCCGTCGCCGCCGCGGTGCTTGCTGCTGCGGTCGCCGGATTCTTCAACGGACTTCTGATCACCCGCGTGCGCGTGCCGCCGCTCATCATGACGCTTGCGACGCTGGCGCTCTACCGCGGGCTCGCCGAAGGAATCAGCGAAGCGCGCTCGGTGCGCGGCTATCCGGACTGGTTCTTCATTCTCGGCCAGGGCGAGGTGCTCGGCGTGCCGACGCAGCTCTGGCTGCTGCTCGTCGCCGTCATCGTGTTCTGGATCGTGCTGTCGCGCACAACGTTCGGGCGCTCGCTCTACGCCATCGGCCACAACGAGACCGCGGCGCGCTATTCGGCGATCAAGGTCGACCGCATCAAGCTCGTGATCTACACGCTCTCCGGCCTGATGGCGGGTATCGCCGGGGCGATCTTCGTCTCGCGCGTCTCGACCACGCGGTCCGACATGGGGACGGGCATCGAGCTCGATGTCATCGCGGCGGTCGTCCTCGGCGGCACGTCGATCTTCGGTGGCGTCGGCACCATCGCCGGCACCGTGCTCGGCTTCACCTTGATCCAGCTCCTGAAGAACGGGCTGTCGCTTACCGGCGTCAAGGGCGACGCCACCATCGTCGTGATCGGGACCGTGCTCATCCTGTCGATCCTGATCACCAACTTCCTTCAGCACCGGCGCGGAGGCGACGGCTGAGGACTTTGCCTTGTAGCTTCTAAAGGGAGGACTTTGACTATGTTCAGGACTGCAGCATTGGCACTGGCGTTCAGTGCACTCGCCGGCTCTGCCGCCATGGCAGCCGACGCGTGGCAGGGCGCCGACGAACTGCCGACCAATCCGCTGGCGTGCGACAACACCCCCGGCGAAGTGGTGGCGAAGCCCTATGACGGCGCGCAGCCGACTGGCGCGCCCGACCTCGCCGGCAAGGAAATCACCGTCATCGACGTGCCGAAGCTCATCGGCATCGGCTACTTCGCCGCGACGACGAAGGGCCAGGCCGACGCGGCCGCCGAGCTCGGCAACGTCAAGGTTTCCACCGACGGACCGACGGAAGCCAACATCGACAAGCAGATCACCTTCATCGACAACTACATCACGCAGGGCGTGAACGGCATCCTCTTCGCCGCCAACGATCCGGTCGCCATCGCGCCGGTGCTGAAGAAGGCGCTCGCCGCCGGCATCCATGTCATCGGCTATGACGCCAACTCGCAGCCCGACGCCCGCGAATGGTTCGTCAACCAGGCCGAATTCAACGGCATCGGCAAGGCGATGATCGACGCCATGGCAACCGAGATCGGCGAAGACGGCGCGTTCGCCATCGTCACCTCGACATTCACCACGCCGAACCAGGCGCGCTGGATCCACGAGATGCAGGACTACCAGGCGAAGTGCCACCCGAACATGAAGTGGCTGGAGACGGTGGAAGCGCAGGAGGACAACACGCTGTCCTTCAACCAGGCGAACACGCTCATCAACAAGTACGGCGAAGAGCTGAAGGGCATCTTCGGCATGACGTCGGTGGCGACACCGGCTTCGGCCGAGGCGGTCACGCAGGCCGGACAGTGCGGCAAGATCGCCGTCGTCGGCCTCGCGACCCCGAACGCGATGAAGCCCTATGTCAGCTCCGGCTGCGTGAAGTCGGTGGTGCTGTGGAACCCGGTCGATCTCGGCTACGCCGCCCTCTACGCACTCCGCGCGGCGGTCGACGGCAAGCTGACGAAGGATTCCAAGGAGCTCGAGGCCGGCAAGCTCGGCAAGCTGGCGGTCGTGAACGGCAGCGAGATCCTGCTTGGACCTCCGTTCATCTACAACAAGGACAACATCGACAAGTTCGACTTCTAGGAACGGAAAGTAACCCTCCCCCCGCAACCGGATGTTTCCGGGTTGCTCGCAAGACGCTGAAGTCGGGAACACCCGACTTCAGTGGGGAGAGGGTTTGGGTGAGGGGGTTTGCATCGTAGAGCCTACGGCGGAGGCCCCTCCCCTACCCCTCCCCACAAGGAGGGAGGGGAAAGATGCGAGCGATGGAAAAATACGCCTTCAAGATGAAGCTCAATCCCGGCATGGCGGCGGAATACAAACGCCGCCATGACGCCATCTGGCCCGAGCTTGCGTCGCTGCTCAGAAAATCCGGCGTGTCGGATTATTCGATCCACCTCGACGAGGAGACGAACATCCTGTTTGGGGTGCTCTGGCGGCGGAGCGACCACGCCATGGCCGAGCTGCCGAAGGATCCCGTGATGCGGCGCTGGTGGGCCTACATGCGGGACATCATGCAGACGGACACCGACGGCGTGCCCGTGGCGACACCGCTTCGCCCGATGTTCCATATGGAATAAAGAAGCGGGATGGTCCGCGACCTCTCCCCTCTCTTCTCCGCACGTGAAGAAGAAGAAGGCCCCCGTCACATCGCCATCATCGACGTCGGCAAGACCAACGCCAAAGTCGGTCTGGTCGACGCCGAAAGCGCGGCCGAGCGCGGCTTCCGCTCAGCCTCGACGCCGGGCCGGACCGACGCTCCCTATACACATTTCGATGCGGGGCGGCTCTTCGACTTCATTTCCGGCTCGCTCGCCGACCTCAATCGCGAAGCGACGATCGACGCGATCGCTATCACCGCCCACGGTTCGGCCGGCGCGTTCATCACCGGCGACCCGGAGGCCGGCGATGGGCTGGCGCTGCCGATCCTCGACTACGAGTTTCCGGGGCCCGACGAGCTTTACGGGGAATATGATGTGGCGCGGCCGGATTTTTCCGAGACGCTGTCGCCGCGGCTTCCCGCCGGGTTGAACCTCGGCGCGCAGATCTTCTGGCAGTACCGGAAATTCCCCGACGCCGTGGCCGCCTCCGCCGCCTACGTCAACTATCCGCAATACTGGGCCTGGCGGCTCTCTGGCATCGCAGCGACCGAGATGTGCTCGATGGGCGCGCATTCGGATCTCTGGAACCCGCGCAAGCTCGCCTGGTCGAGCATGGTCGGAAACCTCGGCTGGATGGCGAAACTCGCGCCGCTCCGCTCGGCCTTCGACCGGCTTGGCAACGTCAGACCCGCGCTGGCGAAGCGGCTCGGGCTCAAGGCGGAAACCGCGGTCAATTGCGGCATCCACGATTCAAGCGCCTCGCTCCTGCCGCATCTCAAGGAGCGCAAGCCTCCCTTCGCCGTCGTCTCGACTGGCACATGGGTCATCCTCTTTGCGATCGGCGGCAATATCGATGGGCTCGATCCCAACCGCGACACGCTCGCCAATGTGAGCGCGCTTGGTGACCCGGTGCCCTGCGGACGCTTCATGGGCGGGCGCGAGTTCGAGCTGATGACCGCCGGAGCCAAGGCGAAGCCGACCGACGCTGAGGTCGATCGCGTCCTCACCGACCGCATCATGGCGCTCCCAACCTTCGTCGCGGGATGCGGGCCGTTTCCGCAGGACAAGGGACGCTGGAGCGTGCCGCCGGAATCGCTATCGCCCGGCGAGCGGAACGCCGCCGCGAG
>JADMIO010849020.1_pt1 | contig 20404 bp, 18 predicted proteins | sample 8958161 | NCBI WGS metagenome assembly JADMIO01 (sample SAMN16585339, study PRJNA669376) | soil metagenome | isolation source: Crop rotation soil | place: USA: Cullars Rotation, Alabama | collected 2011 | reverse complement strand
CTTTCCCCGCCGCGCCCGGCCGCCCAAGGATTCCTATGAACGTCCGTCTCTTTGCTGGAGGCGCGTTAGCCCTCCTGTTCTCCGTTTCTCTCTTCGCACAAGCCAACGAGCGCGTGCTGTACGTCAACGCCTGGAACAAGGAAACGCGCGCGCCCATCACCGGTCTTGGTCCAAGCGATTTCGCCGTGGAAGAGGACGGACGCCGACGCGAGATCCTGCGGGTGTCGCCGGCGACCTCGCCGATGCCGATCGCGATCCTGGTGGACAACACCCAGGCCTCGCGCAACCGCGTGTCGGAAACCCGCAACGCGATCACGGCGTTCACGAAGGAACTCCAGGGCATCGGACCGATCGCCATCGTCGGCGTCGCCGATCGTCCGACGATCCTGGCGGACTACTCGACCAACCCGAAGCAGATCGAGGACGGCATCGGCAAGATTTTCGCGATGTCAGGATCCGGCGCGACCATGCTCGACGCGATCGTCGAGGTCAGCAAGGGCCTGGCGAAGCGTGAAGAAGATCGGATGTCGATCATCGCGCTCACCGCCGAGAACATCGAGTTCAGCACCCGCCATTACAACGACGTCCTCGATGAACTGAGCAAGGGCGGCGCGATGTTTCACGCGGTCATCCTCAACACGCCCGCCGGCAACCGCCTCAACGACGAGACGCGCAACCTGGCATCGGTGATGGACCGCGGCCCGCGCGAGCACGGCGGCACGCGCGTTGACGTGCTGTCGAGCCAGGCCTTCGAGCCGAAGATGAAGGAACTGGCCCTTATCCTCAAGAACCAGTATCGCGTCGTCTACGCGCGGCCGCAGACGCTGATCCCGCCGTCGAAGATCGAAGTGTCCGCGACCAAGGCCGGCGTCGAAGCCAACGGCACCCAGGCACGCGGCCAGTCCTCGAAGTAGGGGCATGCGGCACGTTCTCCACCTCGCGATCGCCGTAGCGATCGCCATGCTCGCCCAGAGCATCGCGCCCGCGCAAACGGCGCCGGCGCCGGCTCAAGCGGCACCGCAGGCGCAGCAGCCTCCGCGGGAGAAGCCGCAGGTGTTTCGCGCCGGCGTCGAGGTGGTGTCGCTGAACGTGACCGTGAGCAACGCGCAAGGGCAGTACATCACCGACATCAACCAGGACGAGTTCTCGGTGTTCGAAGACGGCGCCAAGCAGGAACTCACCTACTTCAACCGCACCAACCTGCCCATCGCCCTCTCGCTGCTGATTGATTCGAGCGCGAGCATGGAACAGCGCATGGAAAATGCGCAGGAAGCGGCGATCGGTTTCGCGAGGCGAATCCGTCCGAACGACCTCGCGCAGGTCGTGGACTTCGATAGCCGCGTCGAAATCAAGCTGGGATTCACCAACAAAGTCGACGATCTCGAGAACGCGATTCGATCGACGTCGGCCGGCGGCTCGACGGCGCTCCACAACGCCGTCTACATTTCCCTGAAGGAGCTCGCCAAGATCAAGGCCAAGAACCCTGAAGAAGTCCGCCGCCAGGCCATCGTCATACTCTCGGACGGCGAGGACACGTCGAGCCTCGTGAGCTTCGAGGAAGTCCTCGAGTTGGCGAAGCGATCGGAGACCGCGATCTACACGATCGGCCTGCAGCCGCGCGAAACCAGCGCCCTCAAGGGCTTCCGCGAAGCCGAGTTCGTGTTGCGCCAGCTGGCGCAGGAAACCGGCGGCCGCGCCTTCTTCGCCAAGCAGATCGATGAGCTCAAGGACGTCTACGGCCAGATCGCCGACGAGCTCTCGAGCCAATACTCGATGGGCTACGCCCCCAAGAATCCGCGCCGCGACGGCGCCTTCCGCCGCATCGTGGTGCAGGTTTCCAGGCCGAACCTCACCGCGCGCACCAAGCGCGGGTATTACGGGCCGGTGTCGCACTAACGGCGTCTTAGGGACCTAGGGTCCTAGGGACCTAGGACCTGAGTCCTTAAGCCCTAAGACCCTACCCTAAGACCCTAGGTCCCTGAGACCCTAGGTCCCTAAGACCCTAGGCCCCTCGGGTTACTATTCCCCCCGTGCGATCGACTGTCTATCTCATCGGCGCGGGGCCTGGCGCTCCCGACCTCATCAGCCTGCGTGGTTTTCGCTGCCTGCAAAAGGCGGACGTGGTCATCTTCGATCACCTCGTGCATCCCGATCTGCTCGATGCGGCGCCTCGGCACGCCGAGCGCATCGACGTCGGCAGCGCGGCTCCCGAAGATCGGGATCAGGACGCGATCTCGTACTTGATCGCCGAGAAGGCGCGCGAAGGCAAGACGGTCGCGCGCTTGAAGTGGGGCGATCCGTTCCTCTTTGATCAAGGCGGCGAGGAAGCTCTCTTCCTGCACGAACAGGGTGTGCCGTACGAGGTGGTACCCGGCGTGCCTCATGCAATCGGGGCCTCGGCCTACGCGGGCATTCCGATCACGTATCCCGGCAGCGGCGATACGGTGACATTCGTGCGCGGTCATGAAGACGAAGGCCGCGAGAAGGCGCGCATCGACTGGAACGCCCTGGCACAACTCGACGGCACGATCGTGTCGTACGCCGGCCCGCAACAGCTGCCGAAGATGTTGAACGCGCTGATCGATCACGGGCGCTCGCCGGACGAACCCGCGGCGATCATTCTTCGCGGCACGCTGTCTTCGCAAAGAAGCATCGTCGGCACCCTTGGCGAGCTGGTGGCACAGCTGAAAGAGTCGCCGGTTGGCGCCGGCCTGCTGATCGTCGGCAAGGTCGTCAACTTCCGCGATCACATCCGGTGGTTCGACTCACGGCCGCTGTTCGGCCGCCGTGCGCTCGTCATGCATTCGAAGGAACAGCCCGACGATCTGGCGGAGCTGCTCCGCTCGGAAGGCGCCGAAGTCATCAACGATACTGATACACACGTCGATGTTTATCGCCAGCTGCTCGATCGCAAGATCGACCTCGTCACGTTTACCAGCGCGTCAGCAGTGCTGAACTTCGCCGCGAACTTCGGCGCCGATCAAGTGTCGGACCTGCTCACCCATACCGTCGTGGCGATTCAGGGCGAGGCGGCCGCGGACGCCGCCGGCCGCGCGAACATCGCCCCAGCGGTCCAGGCGCCGGCGGGTCCGCTCTCCGTGTTTGCCGAGGCGATCGTTTCAAAGTTCAGGGGAAACTGATGGTCACGTTGAAGCGCGTGGAGAAGCTGTTCTTCTGGATTCTGCTGCTCTTCTACGCGACGGCATGCTCGCCGGCACGCCCGGCCCTAACGGCGCCGTCATTCGACCTGCTGATTACCAACGCCCAAATCGTTGATGGCTCGGGTGGCGCCGCGAGCACAGGTTCGATCGCCATCAAGGACGGCAAGATCGCCGGCGTCGGTAACGTCACTGGCGCCGCGGCGCGCACGATCGACGCCAGGGGCCGCACGGTGGCGCCGGGCTTCATCGACATGCACAGTCACTCGGACATGCCGCTCGTCACCGACGGCAATGGCCAGAGCAAGATTCGGCAGGGCGTGACGACGGAGGTGATTGGTGAATCGGGATCTGTCGCCCCTCGCAAAGAGCCCTCGGCGAGCCAACCGTGGACCGACTTCAACGGTTACTTCGCCGCGATCGAAAAGAACGGCATCTCTCCCAACCTCCTGTCATACATCGGCACCGGCACGGTCCGCGAACTCGTCATCGGCGAAGACGACAAGAGGGCCACTCCGGAAAATATCGCCGCCATGCAGAAGGTGGTTTCTGATGCCATGGCCCAGGGTGTGTTCGGTGTTTCGTCGGGCTTGATCTATCCGCCGAACGCGTTCGCCAACGTCGAAGAGCTGGGCGAGGTCTCGAAGGCGGCGAAGGGCGGTCTCTACGCATCGCACCTGCGTTACGACGGATTGAAGCTTCGCGACGGCATCGAGGAAGCGATCGCGATTGGCGAGCGCGCCGGCATTCCCGTGCACGTCTTTCACATCAAGGTCACCGGCCAGAAGAATTTTGGACGCATGAAGGAAGTGATCGGCATCGTCGAGGCGGCGCGCGCACGAGGTATCCGGGTCACCGCGGACCAATATCCCTACGTCGCGAGCAGCACGGGCCTGACAGCGACGATTCCGCCATGGGCCCAGGATGGCGGCACCGACAAGCTGATTGCGCGCCTGAAGGATAAGCAGGAGCGCGCCCGCATTCGCAAGGAGATGGAGAACACCAATCCTTCGTGGGAAAGCCGGTACCAGTCCGCGGGCACGTGGCAGAACGTGCAACTCGCCGCGATCGGCCGCACCCGCGGCGGCACGAACGATCCCGTGTCGCCGAACCGCAAGTACGAGGGCATGCGCGTCGCGGAAGCGGCGAAGCAAGCCGGCAAGGATCCGTTCGACTTCGTCTTCGATCTGCTGATTGAAGAGCGCGGTTCTATTGGCTGCGTCTATTTCATCATCGATGAAGCGGATCTGGCGTTGGCGATGCAGCAACCGTGGGTCGCCGTCGGCTCGGACGGCTCCGCGCTCGCAACCGATGGCCCGCTGCGCGCCGGCGTGCCGCATCCTCGCAACTTCGGCACCTTTCCGCGCGTGCTCGGCCGCTATGTTCGAGAGTTGAAGGTCATCTCGCTCGAGGAAGCGATTCGCAAGATGACGTCGCTGCCCGCCAGCATCCTCGGCCTGAGCGACCGCGGATCAATCAAGGAGGGCCAGTGGGCCGACCTCGTGATCTTCGATCCCGCGACCGTCGCCGACAAGGCGACATTCGAGGAACCGTTTCAGTATCCCGTCGGCATCGATACCGTGCTCGTGAACGGAGTCGTGGTGCTCGATGAAGGCAAGCACACCAACGCACGGCCGGGAAAAGTCCTGCGCAAGCGTTCCGGCACCGAGGCACCGTAGGCACCGTAGGCACCGTACGCACCCTAGCTTTTAGCGCCACGGCATCAAGTTTTCGATCCACGCGATGCGTGTCAGGTCGTTGTAGATGACCGTGACCATCAGCGTCATCAGGACCAGGAAGCCCACGAACAGCATCTTCTCCTTCATCTGAAGGCTGAAGTCGCGCCGCGAGATCGTTTCGATGGCCATGATGAAGATGTGGCCGCCGTCGAGGACCGGGATCGGCATCAGGTTCAACAACCCGAGGTTCAGGCTAATCGAGGCCATCAGGCCGAGGAGCGCGAGCCAGCCGGCCTGCGCGGACTCGCCGGACAGCTGCGCGATGCCGACGGGTCCCATGAGTTGCTTCGGCGAAGCTTCACCTGTCACCAGGTCCTTGAGTGTGCCGAGAATCAAACCGGCCATCTCGATGTTGCGCGTCACGCTCATCCCGATCGCCTCGAGCGGCGTCGGCTTATACGATCGGGTCGCGTCGGCCAGGTAGAAGCCCACGCGCGCCTGATTGCCTTCCGCGTACGGCGTCACCGAGATCGTTTGCTCGACGCCGTCGCGGCGGAGTCGGAACTCGATCGGCTTGTCGGCCGGTTTCTTTGCAATCGTTTCCGCCAGCTGTGAGCCAAACACCATGCGCTCGCCGTCGACGGAGAGAATCTCGTCGCCGGCCTTGAGTCCGGCCGCTTCGGCTGGCTTACCCTCGACCAGTGACTTGACGCTCGGATAGACGTCGGGCAGCACGCCGATGGTGCCGACCTCGAATCGCGCGTTGTTGCGCGTCCTGAGCTCCGTCAGGTCGGCGCGAATCTTCAGACGCTCTTCACGGCCATGCCGCACGATGACGACTTCGAGGTCCCGCTCCGGCCGCGCCGCGACGGCCATGTCGAGATGCTCCCAGGTGCGCACCTCGGCGGTGCCGAACCTGGTGATGGTGTCGCCTGGCAAAATGCCGGCCTTCTCCGCCGGTGATCCGGGCTGCACGGCGCCGACCACCGCCGGGCGATCGAGATAGGCGAGCACGTCGGCACCCTGCATCAGGATGACGGCGAGCAGCACGACCGCGAGGACAATGTTCATCACGGGGCCGGCGATCAGGATCTGGAATCGCTGCCACTTCGACTTGGAGAGGAACTCGTCATCCGCCCCGGTCTGTGGATCTTCGGGATTCTCGCCGGCCATCTTCACGTAGCCGCCGAGCGGAATCGCGCTGATGCAGTACTCCGTGTCACCGCGTTGCACCTTCAACAGCTTCGGACCGAAGCCGAGAGAGAACGTCAGGACGCGGACGCCGTTCCACCGTGCGAGCAGGAAATGGCCAAGCTCGTGGATAAAGACGAGCACACCGAGCACGAACAGAAATGAAGCTAACGTCGTCATTGCCTTTCCAATTCTAACTCCCGGGCCAGCTCGGCCGCATGCCGCCGGGCCCAGGCATCCACGCGCCGGACTTCGGCCAGCGTGGCGGCGGGTTCAGGCGAATGGGCTTTCATCGCCTGTGCAATTACCTGCGGGATCATGGTGAACCCGAGGCGTCCCTCCAGAAAAGACGATACGGCGACCTCGTTGGCCGCGTTCAACACGATGGGCAGGCTGCGTTCCGCATCCAGCGCACGGTACGCCAGACGCAGGCATGGGAAATCGTCCCACGCGGGTTCGTGAAATTCGAGCGGCTTCTGGCGCGTCAGGTCGAGGAACGGCACCGGCGCGTCCCACCGATCGGGATACGCGAACGCGTACTGGATCGGGAGCCGCATGTCGGTGATGCCCATCTGCGCGATGATCGAGCCGTCCTTCAGTTCCACCATCGAATGCACGATCGACTGCGGATGCACGACCACTTCGATCTGGGTCGATGGCACGCCGAACAACCAGTGCGCTTCGATCACCTCGAGACCTTTGTTCATCAAGGTCGCCGAGTCGATGGTGATCTTCGGTCCCATCTGCCACGTCGGATGCCGCAACGCCTCCTCGGCGGTGACGCCGGCGAGCGCCGAAAGCGGACGACCGCGGAACGGTCCGCCGGACGCGGTGAGAATCAGCCGCCGCACTTCTGCATCGGCGCGGCCATGCAGGCACTGATGGATGGCGTTGTGCTCGCTATCGACGGGCAGGACGGCAACGCCCTTCCTGCGCGCGGCATCCATCACGATGCCGCCGGCCATCACGAGCACTTCTTTGTTCGCGAGCGCGATCGTCTTGCCCGCTTCGATCGCGCACAACACGGCGTCGAGCGCCGCCGTCCCGGACGAAGCGCACAACACGATGTCGACGTCGGGATGCGAAGCAATTTCGCAGAGACCTTCGTTGCCGACGCCCGAGACCTCAGCCGGCGATCCGCCGAGCGCGGCGCGCAGCTTGTCCATCGCATCGCCGGTGGCCATCGCCACCGCGCGCGGACGAAACTCCAGAATCTGCTTCACCATCGCGCCGACGTTGGTTGCGGCGGCGATCGCCACGACCTCGATCTGATCGGCATGCGTGCGGGCCACATCGAGCGCGCTCGTGCCGATCGATCCGGTCGAGCCGAGAATCGCGATGCTCTTCATGCCCAAACGGTCCACAGATTACACGGATTCCACGGATGCGAAGTCGACGCGTCCGCCGCACTTCGTGCGGCGAATCGGGGACGGGTCACGCGGCCCAAGGGAAGGACGGCAGCCCGTCGATGCACACACGCCGCGGTCCTTCCTTTGGGCCGTGTGACCCGTCCCGTCCGGCCAAGGGCCGGACAGCGTCGACTTACAGCGTGGTTCGTACGCATCGCGATCAATCCGTGTAATCCGTGTAATCCGTGGATGTTTATACGTTGCGCAGGAAGAAGTAGAACACCGGCGCGGCGAAAAGCAGAGCGTCGATGCGGTCGAGGACGCCGCCGTGCCCGGGAATCAACGTGCCGCTGTCTTTCAGGTCGGCCGCGCGCTTGAGCATCGATTCGAACAAGTCGCCGATGATGCCGGCGACGACGATGCCGAAGCCGACGCTGGCGTGCCACCACCACGGGAAGGCCGGCAGGAAATACGAGCCGGCCACCGCGAGAAAAATCGGGGCAATCACAAACCCGCCGATGGCGCCTTCACGTGTCTTCTTCGGGCTCCTCAGCGGCGCCAGCGGCGTGCGGCCCAGGGTGCGGCCGGTGTAGTACTGCGCGGTGTCGCTCACCGCCACCGTGGCGATCAACAGCAACACGGCTTCACGCCCGGCGATCGCATGGACGCCAACCAGGCAGCCGAGCGGCAGCCCGATGTAAACCGGCGCCAGCACGGCCGCCGCGGTATCTGCCAGCAGCGGCGCGCCAACACGGTCCGACGACAGCACGTTGAGCGCGATCAGCAATAGAGCGGCTGCCAGGATCGATTCGATATCGACCCACTGAAAGGGCACCATGCTGCAGGTCAGCAGGGTGGCGAGCAGCGCCGTCCAGTACGGCACCTTTGCGCCAATGGCGTCGACGATACGGTCGTACTCGTGGAACGCCATGGCGGCCACCGCCAACGCGACCAGGAGGAGGGCCGTGGACGAAAGAAACCAGATGAGACCAAGGGCGGCGGCGCCCAGCACCACCCCGCTAATGACGCGGGTCACCGGACACCGGCGGGGACGGGCGGCGTGATGCCGCCAAACCGGCGATCGCGCTTCTGGTACTCGATCACGCCTTCCAGCAGGTGCCGGCAACGGAAGTCCGGCCAGAGCGTATCGGTCACCCAGATCTCAGCGTAGGCAATCTGCCACAGCAGGAAGTTACTGACGCGCATCTCGCCGCTCGTGCGGATCAGGAGATCGGGGTCGGGCTGCCCGCTCGTGTAGAGGAAGCTCGAGAATCGATCCTCATCGAGATCCTCGGGCTTGATTCCGGATTCGATGGCTCGCCGGGCCGCATCGACGATCTCGGTCCGGCCGCCGTAGTTCAACGCGATGTTGAACAGCATCCCGGTATTCCGCGATGTCTTGCGCTCGGCATCGAGGAGTTCGGTTCGAATGTCGGGTGACAAGGCCTCGGAGCGCCCAATCACGTTGAAGCGGATGTTGTTACGCAGCAGCGTGTCGAGCTCGAGCCCAAGGTAGCGCTTCAGCAGCATCATCAACGTGCTGACTTCGGCGACCGGGCGCTTCCAGTTCTCGACTGAAAATGCATACAGGGTGAGGACTTCAAGACCGAGACGCGCCGACGTCTCGACGACGTCGCGGACGGAGTCGACGCCGGCTCGGTGGCCTTCAACGCGCGGCAGCTGCCGCTCACCGGCCCAGCGGCCGTTGCCGTCCATGATGATGGCGACATGCCGCGGGAGTCGATCGAACTCGATCTGGCGCGCCAAGGCCTCTTCAGGCCCGCCGGTCGGAATCCACTCCAGCAATTGATCGAGGCTCATGGAGTCTCTCAAGAGTATCCGCCTTCGCTCGCGAGAAGCAACGAGCTACGGCGGGATCTCGCCGGAGCCGCGCGGCATTTCTGGCGCGCCTAGGCGGACAACGAAAAAGCCGGCCCCGGGATGCCCCAGGGCCGGCTTCAGTGATGCTGGAAGTTAAAACTTTAAAACTTAAAGTTCAAACTTCGGGTTTCTTAGTTTCCCGACCCCGGCCAGGCCGGAACCTTGCTGCTCTTCGGAACGGCACCGAGGCCCTTGTAAACGAACTTCTGCAGGCGCTTGCCGGTGTAGGTTTCCGTCGTGTAGAGGTTGCCCTTCGAGTCGGTGGCGATGCTGTGCACGCCGAGGAACATGCCGGGCTGGCGGCCGCCGTAACCGAAGCTGTAGATCTCGGTCATCGTCTTGCGGTCATACACACGGACATGTTCGTTGGCGCCGTCGGCCATGTACAGGTAGCGCTGTTCAGGATCCTTGGAGAACGCGATGTCCCACACGGAGCCGTCGGAACGGGTCTGCGGTTCGATGCGGTATTCCTGCACGAACTTGCCTTCCTTCGTGAACACCTGGACGCGGTCGTTCGGGCGGTCGCACGTGTAGACGAGACCGTCGTTCGAGAGCTCGGCGCAGTGCATCGGGTTGCGGAACTGACGCGGGAGCGGGGCGGTCGGATCGTACGGTCCGAGGTTGAGGTCCGTCGGCGGCTCGCCGTAGGCACCCCAGATGCGCTTGATCTTGCCGCTGTCGAGGTCGATGACCGCGACGCGCTTGTTCAAGTAACCATCCGACACATAGCCTTCGTTCGCCTTCGGATCGATGAAGATCTTGGCGACGCGGCCGAAGCTCTCCATGTCGAGGCTGTTCGACTGGTAGACCGGCTTGTCGGCAGGCGAGTTCGGCGTCTTGCGGGCGCCGGGCTTGCCGTACTGAGCCACGAACTTGCCGTCGCGCGTGAACTTCAGGATGTGCGAGTCAGGCTGGCCGTTGCCGCCGATCCACACGAAGCCCTTGTGGTCCACGACGATGCCGTGGTTGCTCTCGGGCCACTGATACGGCGCACCCGCAACGGGGCCGCCCCAGCCGCCAACGTTGTTGCCGGCCGGATCGAACTCCATCACCGGCGGCGCGGCGTTGCAGCACTCGCTGACGATCGGGCCATTGGCCGTCGGCTGCGAGAGCTCGGTGCGATCGAGGTTGCCCGGGTCGTTGCCACGGTGAATGATCCACACGTGATCGTCGGATGAAATACCCAGGCCGATCGTCTGTCCGAAGACGTAATTCTTCGGCATCGGTTTCGGCCAATACGGATCGACTTCAAATCTCGGCGCCTGCTTGGCCTGAGCCGCCGCCTTATCAAGCTGTCCCTGGACGACGCCGAGCGTCGCGAGGGTCGCGACCACTGCCGCGCCGGTAAAAAACTTACGGTTAGTATTCACGCGCCCCATCTTGTGGCTCCCCTCGCCCGGCCGAAGGCCGAACTAGTAAGACTGAAAGCCGCCCGGCCGGAGGCCGGGCAAGCAACGCTGCCGCCTGCGAGGCCGCGCCTCGCTGGCTCAAGCGGGCGCCAGTATACTTGGGACTACTACAAGTGTCGAGCGTCGTCAAAAGCAGCAAGTTATTGAGCCGATTGGCCGTGGTGACGGTTCTCCTCGTCGTCCTGGCCCCCCGAACCAGCGCGCACGAGGTGCCGAACGAGGTCACCGTCCTCGGATTCGTCCACCCGGAGGGCAAGACGCTCCGGTTCGTCGTCCGGGCGCCCCTGAAGTCGATGCGCGACGTCGACGTCCCGACCGTCGCCGGCGATTACCTCGATTTTTCGAAGATGGAGGCCGCCGAGCGACACGCCGCGCAGGTCTGGATCCGGGACTTCGTCGAGATTTACGAGAACGGCACCAAGTTGACGACGCCGGCGATCGTGGCTACCCGAACGTCGCTGCCCTCGGATCGGTCGTTTGAAAGCTACGACACGGCGCTGGCGAACATCCTGACCGGGGCGAAGCTCGATCAGAGCACGGAAATTTTCTGGGATCAGGGCATGCTCGACGTCTTGTTCGAGTATCCGATCACTTCGGACCAGGCCGACTTCGCGATCCACCCTGGACTGACGCGCCTCGGTCTCCGCGTCAACATCGTGCTGCGCTTCCTGCAGCCCGGCCAGCCCGAGCGTGCCTTCGACGTGCATGCCGACACCGGTATCGTGCACCTCGATCCCAGCTGGTATCAGGCGTTCTACCTTTTCGCGCGCGAAGGCTTCTACCACATCCTCGACGGCACCGATCACCTGCTGTTCCTGTTGTGCCTCGTGATTCCGTTCCGCAAGCTGCGGCCACTGCTGATCGTGATCACGTCGTTCACCATCGCGCATTCGGTGACGCTAATCGCATCCGCCTACGGGATGGCGCCGGACTCGCTGTGGTTCCCGCCGCTGATCGAGACGCTGATCGCCATCTCGATCGTCTACATGGCGTTCGAGAACATCGTCGGCGCGCAGCTGCAGCGCCGCTGGATGGTGACGTTCGGCTTCGGACTGGTACACGGCTTCGGCTTTTCGTTCCTGCTGCGCGAGCGGCTGCAGTTTGCCGGCGAGCACCTCGTGACGTCCCTGCTCGCCTTCAACGTCGGCGTCGAGATCGGTCAGCTGGTGGTGTTGCTGGTGACGATTCCGCTGCTGTCCCAGCTGTTCCGCTTCGTGGTGGCGGAGCGCATGGGCACCATCCTGCTGTCAGCGCTCGTGGCCCACACCGCGTGGCACTGGGCCGTCGATCGCGGCACCGCGTTCCTGGCGTATCCGTTACCGGCCATCACGCTGGACGGACTGGCCGCCGCCGTGCGGTTATTGATGGTGATCATCGCCGCAGCGGCGCTGATGTGGCTCGTGTCGTCACTGATTGGCAAGCCCGTGCAAACGGAAAGCGCGGCCCGTTAGGCGCAGCGCACCTTGTGCACCCTGTGCACCCGCACCCCGTGCACCCCGTGCACCCCGTGCACCCTGTGATCTAGTAATCAACCTTCCACAACATCAGCCCCTGCGGGGGCGCCGTTTGGCCGGCGCGGCCGCGGTCGCGCGACTCGAGGATCGCGCGCATTTCCTCCACCGCCATCTTGCCTCGGCCAATTTCGACCAGCGTGCCGACGATGTTGCGCACCATGTGGCGAAGAAAGCCCGTGCCGCTGATTTCGAATCGCAACAGGCGCCAGGCGCCTTCTCGCGCGCCGTTTGCGAGCGCCGGATCGAGCGGTGACATCGAGACCGGCTGGTCGGTGTGGATGTTCATCTCGGTGAGATCGGCCGCCAGCACGCGCCTCACCGACGTCTTGACGTCGTTGCCGCTGCCCTGGAACGCGGCGAAGTCATGCTCGCCGAGCAGCGGCGCCACCGCGCGTTGCATGCGGTCCGGGTCGAGATCCTGCGGCACGTACCAGACCACGTGGCGGAAGAACGGGCTCGGGGTCGAACCGTTCCAAATCGCGTAGCGATAAGTCTTCGACTTCGCGAAGATGCGGGCGTCCCAGCGATGCGGCATTTCCTCGATCGATCGAATGCGGATGTCACCCGCCTTGTTACGCGCGTTCAGCGCACGCAGCAACTCGTCGCACGGAATCGGATGGTCGATCGTGATGCTCGCCACTTGCGCCGCGGCATGGACGCCGGAATCGGTGCGGCCGGCAGCAACCAATGGATTGTGCGCGCCAACGATGATCGCGATCTCGTCTTCGAGGACCTGCTGGATGGCAACGGCGTTGGCCTGCCGCTGCCAACCCGCGTAGTTCGATCCGTCATACGCGATGACGAGCTTCAAGGTGCGGGGCATTCCGTCGTCAAGACCTCAAGACCATAGCCCTCAAGACCTCAAGACCTCAGTCTCTATTTCGGTGTGCGCGACCCCGGCTTCACCACGGGAATGCCCTGCTGGCACAGCGGGCATTCGCTCTCCTGGTACGCCTTCACGTCCATCGGCAACAACGCGTGAAACGGCACGTCGAGGCCCTGTTTGCCTCCGCTTCGATCGACGATGGCACACGCGCCGACCACAACGGCCCCGGCCGCTCGTGCAACGTCCATCGTCTCGCGCGTCGAGCCGCCGGTGGTGACGACGTCCTCAACAATCAGCACTTTCTCACCCGGCTCGAGGGCGAACCCGCGCCGCAGAGTCAGCGTGCCGTCCTGCCGCTCCGCGAAGATGGCGCGGACACCGAGGGCGCGGCCGACCTCCTGGCCGATCACGATGCCGCCCATCGCCGGCGACAGCACCGTGACTGCGCCGAGCGATCGCACGGCGTCGCCGAGGGCCGCACCAAGCACCTCCGCTTCGCGCGGGTGCTGCAGCACCAGCGCGCACTGGAGATAGCCGGGGCTGTGGAGACCGGACGACAAACGGAAATGCCCTTCGAGCAGGGCGCCGGATTGTCTAAAAATTGTCAAAACTTCAGCTTCAGTCATCGAGTCGTTAGTATATCGGGCCGAAAACCGGCGCCACGAAACGCTCGCGGTGCCGCGGAGCGCGGAATGGCAGGCGTTTCAAACAATTGGGCGCGAAACCGAGCGAACCCGGACAGGCCCTGTCGCGTCTATCATGGTGGGCTGGACATGTCGGCCCGCGGCACTGCTTTTGCTGTTGCCTCGGTCTAAGACCCGCAATCTTCCTTCGAATGGAGTGGCAGTGTGATGCGTTTTGATAAGCGTTTTTGTGCTCGGGTGGCCATTTCGGCCGGAATGCTGGCGGCCATGGTGTCCGTTTTCGGACCCACCCCTGTCCACGCGCAGACAACGCCGGCCCCCAGTGCCCAGCAGCCTGCCGTCGTCCGGATGGGCATCGACGATGCGGTAGCCACCGCGCTCGAGCAGAACCTCGATCTGCAGGTCCAACGCATCAACCCCCAGTTGCGCGACCTCGACACGTCGGTGTTCAGGGCGAATTACGCGCCGAACTTTACTGCCGCCATCGACTTCGTCGACCAGACGCAGCCACCCTCGAGCTTGCTGTCGGGCAACACCAGCCAGCTGACGAATGGCCGTAATGCCTACAACTTCGGCCTCACCCAGAACACCTCGTGGTGGGGAGGGTCGTACGCGGTGCAGTTCAACAACGGCCGTACGACCACCAACAACATCTTCACCAGCTTCGATCCGCAGCTGACCAGCAACATCAGCCTCACCTACACCCAGCCGCTGTTGCGCAACTTCAAGATCGACGGTACCCGCCAGCAGATCCTCGTCAGCCAGAAGAACCGCGAGATCTCGGACACGCAGCTGCTGCAGTCGATCGCGCAGACGACGCGCACCGTGCGGAACGCGTTTTACGATCTGCTGTATGCGATCGGCAACCTGAACGTGCAGCGCCAGTCGCTCGAACTCTCGCAGCAGTCACTCAAGGACAACCGCGCCCGCGTCGAAATCGGCACCATGGCGCCGCTCGACATCGTCCAGGCCGAAGCGGAAGTGGCCACGCGCGAAGAAGCCGTGATCGTCGCCGAGGCCGCGATCGAGCGCCAGCAGGATCTGATTCGCGCGCTGATCTACGGTCCGAAGGCGCCCGAGATGTGGAACACGCGCATCGAGCCGACCGAGACGTATACGTTCACGCCGACGGCAGTCGACATGGATGCCGCGGTCAAGAACGCGCTCAGCCAGCGCACGGACATCCAGGTGGCGCGCAAGAACCTCGAGTCGAACGACATTTCGATCAAGTACTTCAACAACCAGTCGCTCCCGGACTTCAATGCCTCGCTGAACTACGGCGCGCAGGCGATCGGCGGCGTCGGCCTGGTTCGTGGCCCGTCGTCGGGTCTGACGCCGGGTCCGATCACCGGCACGGTCGAGCGCAGCTACTGGACCACCCTGGGCCAGGTGTTTGGCGGCGACTTCCCCGGCTGGACGCTGTCGCTCGACATGGCGTACCCAATCGGCCGGTCTACCAACGAAGCCAACCTCGCGCGCGCCAAGCTGCAGCACACGCAACAGGAACGCCAGCTGTCGAATCTCGAGTTGACGGTTGCCACGCAGGTGCGCGACGCCGCGCGCAACGTGCAGACCAACGCCAAGCGTGTCGACGCGACGCGTTCGGCGCGCGTGCTCGCCGAACGGCGCCTCGAAGCGGAAGAGAAGAAATACCAGGCCGGCATGACGCAGAACTTCTTCGTGCTGCAGGCGCAGCGCGATCTCGTGCTCGCCCGCAACAACGAGCTGCAGGCGCTCGTTGAGTACGCGAAGTCCGTCGTCAACTACTCGGCGGTCCAGCAGGTGCCGCTGGCCGGCCAGTAACACTTCCCCGCCAACTCCCGCGAGATTGCGGGCGGAGGCGGGCCTGCCTCGCCGAAGCCCACAAGTGATTCAAGGGCGGAGGCGGGATAGACTGGTGGCCGTGCCGGTCACGGCCACCGTCATTACCTTCAATGAAGCGGCCAACATCGAGGCCGCGCTCGCCTCGCTCTCCTGGGCCGACGAAATCATCGTCGTCGACAGCGAAAGCACCGACGGCACCGTTTCGATTGCACGAAAATTCACCGATCGCGTGTTCGTGCGGCCATGGCCCGGCTACATCGCGCAAAAGAATTTCGCCGCTGGGCAAGCAAGTCACGACTGGATCTTTTCGCTCGATGCCGACGAGCGCGTGACGCCGGCGCTGGCCGGCGAGATCACGCAGCTGATGTTGAAGCCGTCGCCACTGACGACGGGGTACCGCGTCCCGCGCGTCACGTTTCACCTGGGGCGCTGGATGCGCTCGACTGACTGGTATCCCGACTATCAGCTGCGCCTCTATGATCGGCGGCGCGCTCGCTGGAGCGGAAAATACGTGCACGAGTCGGTGAGAGCGGACGGGCCGGTGCAGGACCTGCGCGGCGAGCTCCAGCACTACGCGTATCGCGACCTCGCCCATCACTTTCAGACGATGGACCGCTATACGACGCTGGCGGCGCGTCAGATGTTCGAGGACGGCCGGCAGGCCGGGTATTTCGACCTGCTGCTGCATCCGCCGGCGGCGTTCTTCAGGAATTACGTGTTGCGGGGCGGATTCAAGGATGGCGTCCCCGGCTTGATCGTGTCGGCGATGAATGCCCGCTATGTCGGGCTCAAGTTTGCGAAACTCTGGGAGCTGTGTTCGCCCTCCACATCGACACCGCGCGCACCTGGCGCGGGGGACAGCAACAAGTCCTCTTGACCGTTCTCGGTTCGCGGGCGCGCGGACACCGCGCGATTCTCGTGGCGCATCCCGAAGGCGAGCTCTACCGGCGCGCGTCGGAGGGGCCGGACCTTGTACCGCTGGCGCCGATGAACGAGATCGACCTCGCCACCGCGTGGAAATTATCTAAATTGGTGAGGAAATGGAAACCGGCGATCGTGCATGCCCACGATCCGCACGCCGTGTCGATGGCGGCGCTGGCCCTGTCGTTTGGCGCGCCAACGCCGCGGCCGCAGGTCGTCGCCTCGCGGCGGGTCGATTTCCACCTGCAGTCTCATGCGTTCTCGCAGTGGAAGTATCGCCAGATGGATGCATTCATCGCAGCGTCGGGTGCGATCAAGGACATCCTCGTCGAAGACGGCGTTCCCTCGGACCGCATCGACGTCGTCCACGACGGCATCGACGTGGACAAGATTGCGAACCGGCCAGCGATCGATCTTCACGCTGAGTACTGGCTGCCTCACGGCGTGCCGGTGATCGTCAACGTCGGTGCGCTCGTGAATCACAAGGGGCAGAAGTATCTGATCGACGCCATGCCGCTGGTGTTGCGCGAAGTTCCGGATGCGCACCTCGTGATCTTCGGCGAGGGTGAACTTCGCGCGGCGCTCGAAAAGCAGATCAAGCATCACTCGCTGGCCAAGCGCGTGCTGCTGCCGGGTTTTCGCGAAGATGTGTTGTCACTGATGAAGAGTGCGGATCTGTTCGTGATGAGCTCGGTCACCGAAGGGCTCGGCTCCGCGGTGCTCGATGCGATGGCGATGGGTCATGCCGTGGTCGGGACCACCGCGGGAGGTATTCCTGAAGCCGTCGTTCCGGGCAAGACGGGGCTGCTTGTCGAACCCGCCGATTCAAGGGCACTCGCCGCTGCGATTGTCCAAATGCTCAAAGACTCGAGGCTTCGAACCGAATACGGCAAGGCCGGTCGTCAACGCGTCGCCGAATACTTCGGCGTCGATCGCCTCGTCGACGGGACGCTGGAAACCTATCGACGCCTGCTAGCGAACAAGAGTTAAGGAGACCAGGAGAAGCAACTAAGCGAGCTGTTCCGGTTGCTCGCGGCTTCGCTTCGCGAAGCGTCAGCATGGAAGAGCGGCCGGCCGACGGCCGGCCCGCGAGCAACCGCGTGACTCGCAGATCGACTGGGTCTCTCCTTAGCTCCTTGCCTCCTGTTGGACTACGACGGCCGCTGGGTCGTCAGCCAGTCGGCGAACTCAGCGTGGCCCTTCTCGCGGGCGAGATCGATCGCCGACTTGCCGTCATCGCTCGTCAACGACGGATCCCCGCCGCGAGCGATTAACAACTCGGCCAGGGCGCGATTCGCGTTTGTGCCGGCTTCGTGCATCGGGCGGAACCCTTGCTGCTGCTGCGCGTTTGGATCGGCGCCGGCATCGAGGACGGCCTTCACGATCTCGAGATTCCTTCCAGCTACGGCCGCGTGGAGCGCCTGGACCTTCAGCGGATTCTTCGCAGCCGCTGTCACGTCCGCGCCGAGAGAAATCAGCGCTTTCACCGCCGCCGCCTGGCCGAAAAACGAGGCCAGTGCCACCGGTGTGAAGCCATCCGGTGCATATTCGCTGACGCGCTCTGGGCTTCCGCTCAATATCTCCTCTATGCGATCGACCTTGCCGAGCACGCTCGCTTCGAAAATATCCACCGGCGCGTCGAGGTCCAGCAGCGCATTCACGACGTCTGGCTTCATGTTGTAGGCAGCGGCCAGAATCGCCGATGCCCCGCTCGCGTCGCGAGCTGCTTTCAGCGCCGGATTCTGCTCGATGAGCTGCTTGACCTCATCAACCCGTCCGCCCTTGATCGCGTCGAACAATTGCTGCTCCATCTGCTACCTCATTCTGTCCAGGGCAAGGAGGGCGTCGAGAATGGTCTCGGCGACATCCACAAAGAAGCCGCGGTTGATCTTGTCGGCGGTGTCCGTCGGCTTGTGATAATCGGCGTGATCCTCGACGCCAAAATAGATGAACGGAATCTTCGCGGCATGGAACGCGCCGTGATCCGATTGATTCGTCCAGTCCTCGACACCACCCGCCACCGCCACCGGCTTGTCGTGCCCGAACAGCACCGTGATCGGCGCTCGCTTTGCGACCTCGTCGAGCGTCGCCTTCAGTCCGGGATTGTGATACGTGCCCGACACGAAGATCTCCCGCTTGTCACTGCGGCTGACCATGTCGAGATTCACGTTCAAGGCGATGCGCTCCAGCGGGACCGGCGGCTTGACCATGAACGCCTTGGATCCCTGCAATCCAACTTCCTCGGCGTCAAATGCGGCGAACACGATCGAGTGTCGAAACGCGGTCTTCTGGCAGAACGCCGCAAGCTCCAGCATCACTGCCACGCCCGACGCATCGTCATCGGCACCCGGATAGATCTGCCCGTTGCGAATGCCCAGGTGATCGTAATGCGAAGACACCACCAGGAACGGCAACTTGCTGTCGGTGCCGACGCACATGCCGATCACGTTGGCGCCCGAGCCGTCCTGCCGCCCGCTCATCGTCATCCGCGTGTAGGTGAAGGGATGCACGAAGGCGCCGGATACCGGTTGCAGGCCAAGAGTCTTGAACTGATCGACGATCCAGTTGCGAGCCGCAATGCCGCCAGGCGATCCGGCCGCGCGCCCCTCCCACTTCGGGTCAGACAGCGTCGTGACATTCGCCATCAGCCGATCGCTGTCGATGCGAACGCTGGCCTGCGCGCTCTGCGCCGGGCGAGATTGCCGCTGCGCATCGATGCGCCTCGCCTCGAAACGGCCCGCCACCTGGAACCAGATGAAGCCGGTGGCGACGATGGTCAGTCCGATGATTCGACGCGTTTTCATAGGAGTTCAGAGTGGCGCGACCATGACCAGGTCGGTCTGCGGGTCGGTCCCGAACAAGAATATGTGGTCCCCGGCCAGCGTGAAACCACATTTCACGTAGAACGCGCGTGCGCGGTCGTTTCGCTCCCACACGCCAAGCCACAATGACTTCGCGCCACGGGCACGCGCTTCGACCTTGACGCGCTCCATCATCGCCTGGGCGACGCCCCGCCCATGCCAGCCCTGGACGACATAGAAACGCCAGAGCTCGATCGGATCGGCGGTCGTCACGCAATCGGGAACATCGCCGGCCCGCAGCTGGGCGTACGCGATGGCTTCACCGCCGTCTTCGACCAGCAACGTGGTGATGTCACGATCGTTCAACTCGAGCGTTTGTTGATCGACGCCATAAGCACTGGAGAGATAGAGGGCCATGTCGGTCGCATTGTTCGTCGGTGCAAAGGTGTCGTAGAAGGTTTGCCGGGCGAGGTCGGCGACGACCGCGGCGTCGGCGGCTGTGGCGGGACGAATGGTCACCGCGTAATCGTAACCTCTCGACTCGGCTCGTCACGTCCGGAACCTTGGGAACTTTCAGACCGTAAGGGGATCTAAGTCCACACGCCTGCCTCAGCTCGAGTTCAGCAGGCAGCGTAACTTGCCATCACACAAGAAGGGGCCGCGATGGGTCTGTGGGAAGACGTGCGTTTTGCCGGGCGCCTGTTGTTGAAGGACAAGTGGTTCACCGCGGTCGCGGCGATCGCCCTGGCCCTGGGTATTGGCGTCAACGCCACGGTGTTCACTTTCGTGAACGCCGTCTTGATCCGCGGCCTGCCCATCAGCGATCCCGATACGGCGATGGCCGCCGTGTCGTACGATCGCGTGCGCGCCCGCACCATGGGCGTGTCGTACCTCGATTTCCGCGACTGGCGCGAATCGACGCGGACCTTCTCCTCGCTCGCGGCCTACACGTTCATGACGGCCAATCTCAGCGAAGAAGGCCAGGCGCCCGAACGCTACTCCGGCATCACGATCTCGGCCAACGGCTTCCAGATCCTCGGGATTCGACCCATCGTCGGGCGCGACTTCGTCGCCGGCGACGACCAGCCGGGCGCGCAGCCCGTGGTGCTCATTGGCCATGGCGTCTGGCAGAACCGATACGGCCTGAATCCAGCCGTCATCGGCAAGACGGTGCGCATCAACGACGTGCCGGCGGTGATCATCGGCG
>JADMIO010803703.1_pt1 | contig 20406 bp, 18 predicted proteins | sample 8958161 | NCBI WGS metagenome assembly JADMIO01 (sample SAMN16585339, study PRJNA669376) | soil metagenome | isolation source: Crop rotation soil | place: USA: Cullars Rotation, Alabama | collected 2011 | reverse complement strand
CCGCCGCCGCCCCGACCGCCGCCCCCCCCTGCACCGCCGCCCCCACCACCGAACGCGACTGCATTTTGCTGAATTTGATTGTTAGGCTGACCACCGCCCGCGTTCCCACCGCCGCCTCGTCCGCCACGACCGCCAGCAGCCCCGCCACCACCCCGTCCACCACGGCCTCCTCCAGCGCCGGGAGCAGCCTGAACTGCGGCCGCGCCGTCACCTCCGCCGAAATCCGTTATTTCTACCGCGCCAAAATCGGCGCCGCCGGTGAAATCGGCTTCCTGCATTTCCTGGGCATGCGCGGCAAGTGGGGCGACAGCGAATGCAACGGTAAAAGCGGCGAGCCAGTATTTCATTAGAGTTCCTTTCGCGGCAACTGGGATATTCGCAATCGGGTGAATCAAGAAGGTTGGGATACCTACAACCTTCACACGCACGGGAATGACTGTTGTTTCGTTGAGAACTCTCAAAATACATGTGACTTGTCGAAGAGTGCATCAGCCGGGCCTCTAAGGATTTTTTAAGTAACATCGTCAAGTGCGTATCCCACAACGCGTTAACGCAGGCGGCACGACTTTTCCTGCGGCGGGTGGTGTTACAATGCCCCGTTCATCGCGTGGAGTTGTGATGCATCGGTTGTGGCTGATTTGTCTTTGCTTTTGCCTGGCCGCCTGTACGGGGCCGCGGGGAATGCTCACGCGCCTGGCGCGGATCGAGCCTGGGGCCAAGCCGGTAAAGGTTGCGGAGAAGGAGTTTTCGAGCTTTCAGCGGATGTTGCGGTCGCGCCTGGCGCGGGTGGACGGCGTGCAGGAAGTGGTGGCGTGCGAAGTGCAGGTGCCCGCGGGCGAGGGGTATGAGGGGGGCTATTTTGCGGTCGTACGCACCCGGAGCGGCACGGAACTGAGGTATCTGGAACAGGTCGACCATCGGCCGCGCGGGGATCGGTATTTCCATCGACAGTTGATGCCGGAGGAAGTGGCGCAGGTCGATGCGTTTGTGCGGGAGCATCCGTTGGACAGTGCTCACAAAATCGCACCGGCGACCATTTCAGTCAATACAGAAGAAGCGGCGGAAACGTCGACGCAACCGGCAGGGCCGGGGGAGGAATTGACGTTGCACAGCACGAAGGCAACTTTGCCGCGCACCTATCGCTTGACACGCGCGCTGGCCAAACAGAAATCGGCCCAGACATTGTCGGTGGACGAGACCCTGGATTATCCGGCGGCCGAATTGGCGGAAATGTTGCTGCGGTTCCGGGATGCGGGGGCGGTTTTGCCGGCGCTGGACCCGGATGCGGGGGCGGCCCCGCCGGAGCAGATTGCGCCGCGGCTGGTGTGCACGTATGTGCAGGCGATACCTTCGAGCGCGGCACTCTTGTTTGCACATCCCGAGCAGCACGTGATCGGTTTGTGGCGCGGCGATGGGCGGGTGCGGATTGCAATTGCGCGGGATGAGGCGTGGCACAGCCTGAATCCTGATGCGGAGGATGGCGCGTTGCCGGAACATCGGTGGTTGGCGCTCGTAGACGGGACGTGGCGGACGGCGGAAGCGCCCCCGGAGCCGGAAGAGGACGAAGAAGCGAGCACGACACAGGAGGCTGGGGGGATTGCGACCTTGGGCAGCGAAGGGGATGAGCGTGTGCCGCCGCGCTTACCGACGGCGGCGGTGGTGCCGCAGGATGTCAACAGCGCGGAGGCTCGGGCACCGGTGGAGATTCTGACGCCGGCGACGGCGCCGTCGCGCTTCAGCAGTCCGGGTTATCTGCCGGAAGAGGAGATGTGGTGGGCAGAGCCGGCGGAGCACTCGACGACGGTGTGGCATTACACACCGATGGGGGATTTTCATGGATACACGACAGGTTTTGTATTGCCGACGCTGGTGTTTGACGATGACCATGCGGCGATCGATCCGGAGGCGGGGGTGCTTTATTTTATTCATGACGGGCAGTTGTTTTCGCTGCCGTTGCCGATGACGCCAAAGCGGAAATAGGACGGGTCATTCGGCAGGCGACTCGACCTGCAAGGTGGCGGGGTTGGATTGCACGCGGATCGCGGGCTCGTGAGTGTTGTAAGTAAACTCCCGCGACACGGTGAGCGTGTACGTGCCGGGCTGGTCCACCATAAAGATCGAACGGAGCGGGACGGAGGTTTGCCAGGCACCTCCGGCGGGAAGCGAGGTGACGAACAAGCGCCAAAAGACGCCTTGACGCGCGCTTTGCGCCTGTGGCGTGAGCGCCACAGCCTTTCCTTCGGCATCGCGCAGATCAAAGGTAAAGTCTCGTTCATTCGACGACTCGGTGAAAGGTACGGGGCGCTGGGCGAGGTTTCGCATGCGGATACGGAGGTCCATATTTTGGGTCGCTTGGACGACCGCGGGGATGATTTCAATTTCGAGCGTGACTTGCGGGGTCTCAGTTGGAAGGGTGGCCTTCTTTTTGTTGGCGGAGTGGCCGGCGCATCCAGAGGAGGCGAGGGTCGCCAGGGTAATGGAAAAACAAAGCGGGATTCGGAGCGATTTCATCACCGGCCCCCCCGCATGGCGCGCCACGCGATGACGAGTTTGGAGATGCCGCTGAGGCGGACGCGGCCTTCGAGCACGGCTTCGGGGCGGCGCGCGATTTTTTCAAGCAGGCCGTGGTAAATCATAGTCATGGCTGAGAGAGTGGGACGGGCGTCGGCGGCGACGCAGGACTCCAGCGGTGCGGAGGCGTCATAGAAGGATTGCACGCGCCTGATTTGAAATTGGAGCAGATCATTGAAAGCGGCGGACTTTTTGCCGGCGGCGATGTCGCCTGCGGAGACGCCGAAGCGGGCGAGTTCATCGGCCGGCAGATAGCAGCGGCCGCGGGCGGCATCTTCGCGGAGATCGCGGAGGATATTGGTGAGTTGGAATGCGATGCCACGATCGACGCCGAGGGCGAGGGTTTTTTCGCCCCCCTCGAAGCCGAAGACGTAAAGGCTGGCGACGCCGACGACGCTGGCGACGCGGTAGCAGTATTGGCGGAGGGCTTCGAAATCGGAAATGGAAACGGGTTCGAGATCCTGGCGCTGGCCCGCGATCATGTCGTCGAAGACGTGCGGAGGGATGGCGTAGTCGCGCACCATGAGGATGAAGGCCGGCCAGAGCAGGCGGTCGTCGGGCAGCGGGCCGTTGCTTCGCGCCGCTTCGATGGCCTGGTGCGTGAGGGATTGCCAGTGGGCGAGGTTTTCGATGCGTTGCGGAAGGGTGGCGGTTTGCTGGTCGTCATCGGCGATGTCGTCGACGAGGCGCATGTAGGCGTAAAGTGCGTACATCGCGGAACGTTTCGGCTCGGGGAGGAGTTTGAGGCCGTGGTAGAAGTTGCGGGCGGCGCGGCGGGTGAGATCTCGGCAGTACTCGCGCGAGCGGGCGAGCAGTTCGGGGGACACGTCGGCGGAGGCTGTTTCGTTGCGGATAAGGACGGTCATGGTTTGGCCCCCCCGCCGATGCTTCCGAGGAGGTAGCCGATGAGTGTGCCGGCGATGAGCTGGCCTTTTTGCATTTTGGAGAGTCGCGGCCGGCGGGTGAGGGTATCAAATTTCTGACGACGGATGGCCTGGCAGATGGCGCGGCCGCCTTTGGCGAAGAGTGCTATCTGTTTGCGATACGCGGGTGCCAGCAGCGGGAGTAAGGCTTCGCCTTCATCAAAAAAGCGTTCTGTGCGTTCGACCTGGAACCGAATGAGCTCGCGGAAGGAATCGCTGACGGCACCCTGGCGGAGTTGTTCTTCGGTGACGTTGAAACGCTGCAAGTCTTCTGCCGGGAGATAAATGCGGTCGCGTTCGAGGATGTCGCGACGCACATCTTGCCAGAAGTTGATCAACTGAAGGCCGGTGCAGATTTTGTCGCTAAGGGTTTGGCGGTGATCGTCTCGATAGCCGCACATGTAGAGGACAAGGCGGCCGACAGGGTCAGCGCTGCGCGTGCAGTAGTCGACGACTTGCTGAAAGGTGTCGTAGCGGAGAACGGTTTGATCCTGCTCAAACGCGCGGATGAGGTCGTCGAAGGGCTTGATGGGGAGGTCGTGGCGTTTGATGGTCTCGCGCAGCGCGACGAAGAGTGTTGCATCCTCCGTGCCTTCATAAGTTCGCTCCAGGCGCTGCCGAAAATCGGCGAGACCTTCGAGGGCGCGATCGCGGTCGCCAACCTCATCGCCCCAATCGTCGGCAATGCGGCAGAAGGCGTACACATTGCAGAAATCCTGCCGCAAATGCCGGGGCAGAAGTATCGACACGACTGAAAAGTTTTCGTAATGCGAATGGGTGAGTGTGCGCGTCCAGGTTTGGGCTTCAGAAGCATTGCCGCAGGGCTTCAGAGCCCCTTGAATGCTCTCCGGCAGCTCCCCTTGTTGAGGCAGGCGGTTCAGGCCGATGTCGCGAGCTTCGGCAGAGCTCAGGCGAACGCCTGCGATGGAGACGGCTTCGTTCAAACGTAGTTCCCTCAATGCGATTGGCCCTGCCCCACCCATTTCGCTACAATACCCTCTCCCCGACTGAAAAAACAGCCAAACCGGAGTCGCACATGGCCCAATTGCCCCAATCCGCACCTGCCGCCACTTTGCCGAAGATGAAGATCCTGCTCGCCAACCCGCGTGGTTTTTGCGCCGGGGTGAACATGGCGATCGACTGCGTCGACCGGGTGCTGAAGCTCAAGGGGCCGCCGATTTACGTCTATCACGAAATTGTGCACAACAAGCACGTGGTGGATCGGTTCATCAAGCAGGGCGTCGTTTTTGTGAACTCCATTGAGGAAGTCCCCAACGGCGGGACGGTAGTTTATTCCGCGCATGGCGTTTCGCCTGAGATTCGCCATAAATCTGAAAATCGCGATCTGATTCAGGTGGATGCCACGTGTCCGCTGGTGACGAAGGTACACTCCGAGGCGATTCGCTTCGCGAAGAAAAAATATACGATCGTGCTGATCGGCCATGAAGATCATGACGAGGTGATCGGCACCCTGGGCGAAGCGCCCGATTGCATCCGCATCGTGGAATCGCCGGAAGATGTGGAACGGCTGGATATTCCGCAGGATCACAAGATTGCGTACCTCACGCAGACAACGCTGAGCATTGATGACGCCAATTTGATCATCAATGCCCTGCGGAAAAAATACCCACACATTCATTCGCCGAAAAAAGAAGACATTTGCTATGCCACCACCAATCGCCAGCAGGCGGTGATGGAATTGGCGCCGCTTTCCGACCTGGTGCTCGTGGTGGGCTCGAAGAACTCTTCAAATTCGCTGCGGCTGGTGGAAATTGCGGAGAACCGGGGGATTAAGGGGTACTTGGTTGACGATGTGTCAGAGATCAACCACGACTGGCTGACCGGGGTGAAGACGCTGCTCCTCACTGCCGGGGCGTCGGCGCCGGAAGATCTTGTGCAGTCGATCATCGCGGTGCTGAAGGAGCGCTACGGGGCGACGGTGGAAGATGCGCACGTCACGGAAGAAGACATGCACTTTGAGCTGCCGTATTCGTTGCGGAAGCTTGAGGCGGAGCATGCCGTGCAATTGACGGTGTCGGCCGCGCGATAGTCGCGTCACTTTTCTTATTACGTTACGTCTCGTGCTTGTTGCGCGCGTAGAGCAGCAGCGCGATCACCATGCCTTGGAGCGTCACGCTCACGAGCACCCACACCGCGGCGGAGATGCGGCTGATGAGCGCGTCGACCTGATCTGCCGGCACGTTGAATGTGGCTTTGGCGGTGAAATGATTCGCGAGACCGATCACCAGTGCGATGATCGCAAACGCCTGCAGGAGAATCGCGGCCATGGCGGAGAAGGAGAAATCCGGACGCAATTCGGCGGCGCGGCTTTGTTTCCGCATGTGAAATACCAGCTCTTCGAGGCTTTTTTCGAGGCGACCCGTAGATTCAGTCATGGCCGGCGCGAGGGGCGGCGGAATCGGTGTCGGGGACGACGGCAACGGCGGCTGGTACTCAGTGCGCGGTGAAACGGCTGGCGGTTGTTGAACGGGCATGGGCGTTGGCGCGGCAATGGGTGAAGGTGGCGCGGCAGGCGTCGGGGGAACTGGAACTTCCACGGTCTTTGCAGGCTCGGGTTTCTGCACCGCGGGCGATGACCGCCCTTCGCGGGCGATGATGCGGGCGGCATCGGCAAGCGACTTCACGACGAATCCCGGCGTTACGCTGTCGCTGCCTTCGGCCTCCGCCGTTCCGCTTCCGCGATCCGCGTCGCGTAACAGAATGGTGCGGCAACCCGCGGCAGCCCCCGCCGCAATGTCGCGCCCCATGTCGCCGATCATCCAGCTTTGCGCCAGGTCCAGGTGAAAATCGACGGCCGCCTGCTTGAGCATGCCGGGTTTGGGCTTTCGCCACTCGTGGTCGATCCGGTAATCAGGGAGCGGCGCGTCCGGGTGATAGGGGCAGTAATAGGAGGCATCAATGTAAGCCCCACCCTGTTCCCGAAGCTGCCGGGCCATCTCATCATTAACCGATTCCACATCCGCTTCCGTGAACATTCCGCGAGCCACGCCAGACTGATTCGATACGACGATCAGGCGGTAACCCAACGCGCGGAGAGACGCCAGGGCGGCGGCCGCGCCGGGGAGGAGTTTGACCTTCGACGGATCGCCCAGATACGCGTCATTTTCAATGATGGTGTTATCGCGGTCGAGAAAAACGGCCCGTTCAGACATGTTGCTGGCATTCCTTGGAAGTGGCGCTGCCGAGGCAGTTTAACGCGATGCCGCGTGGCGTGCCATGCCCTATTCTCCCGCCCGGCGATTCGGTATCATGATTGACCATCGTCTCTGGCGAGTACACGTTGTGACGGCGTCATTTTATTTGTTCTGGGTTTGGGCGACGGCCCTGCTCCTGGCGATCTGGGGGGCGCGCGTCGCGCAGCGCTTCGGCATTCGCCTGCCGCGGATGGCGACCAAGCCAGTGGAACCGCCGCAGGATGGCCATTATCCGCGCGTGGCGGTAATCCTGCCCATCAAGGGTGTGGATGACGATACCCATGTGAATATCCAGGCGCTGCTGGATCAGGATTACCCGGACTATCGCCTGATTTTCGCGGTAGAGTCCGATGACGATCCGGTCGTCAACCTGCTGGAAAAAATCGCGACCGAAGACAGCCGCATTGAGATTGTTGTCGCCGGCCTGGCGACCAATCGGGGGCAGAAGGTCCACAACCAACTGGCGGCAATCGAACGCACCACAGCCGAGGACCAGGTGCTGGCGTTTCTGGATGCCGACGCCAAGCCAAGCGCGCACTGGCTGCGGGCACTGGTGGCGCCGCTGTCGCGTGAGGAAATCGGCGCGACGACGGGGTATCGCTATTACGTCCCTGTAACGGATCACACCGCCAACAAGATCGTCTCCATTTTGAACGCGCAGGTTGCCGCACTTTTCGGGCCGTATCGGCGCACGCTTGCATGGGGCGGGTCGATGGCGATCCGCCGCGCTGACTTTTTCGGCTTCGGTCTTCATGGCATGTGGCAGCATGCATTATCCGACGACTATGTGCTTTCCTACTGCGTAAAAACCAAGGCCAAATCACGCGTGCATTTTGTCGCCCAGTGCCTCGTGGCATCGGAGGCAAACTTCAACTGGGCGTCGCTTTTTGAATTTGCAGTGCGGCAATATCGCATCACCAAGGTATGTGCGTCGTGGGTGTGGATTACAGCCATCGGCGGTGCCCTGATTTACCTGACTGCCTTTTGTTACACGCTGTTCAACGTGATCTACGGGTTTATCTACCGGCAAAACCCCCACGAGCACATCAATCAGATCGCGATGTTCCTGACGCTTTACGGCACTTCCATGTTGCGCGGCTACCTCCTGGTACGCGGCGGACAATTGTTGCTGCCGGAACATAAACAGGCGATTCGGTCAGCCATGCTGTGGGCGACCCTGGGCATGCCATGGTGTTTTCTGATAAATCTCTTGGCGCTGGTCGGGGCCGCATTTGGCCGAACGATTGTGTGGCGGGGGATCGCCTATCACATGGTGTCGCGGACGCACACGGTTGTGCATCGGCCGCATGCCTCGCCGCCGACGGTGCCGCATCGGTCGACCCAGGAAATGTCTCCGCTCGACCGTTGATCCTCTCAAACCTGTCGCCGCGTCTTTTTCATAGCCTTAAAGCTGAGTTACTGCCTAAAATCCGGGATTCGGGCGGCACCCCCTTTGCAACGCCCCTCGCGCGGCACGTTGTTTGGCCGCACATCCTGATTCGGAGCTCATCCATGTCGCAGGCCGTCGCTTCTCGCGTATATGATGTTTATGGACGCTTCTATGACGGCTTCGAGTGGTTCTTCAAGCGCCGCCTGGCGCGGGCCATCGGTGCCATCCCATTCATGCCGGGGGATCGGGTTCTGGATATCGGCGTCGGAACGGGTCTTTCGCTGGATCACTACCCCGGATTCGTCCACGTCACGGGCATTGATCTCTCCGCCGGCATGCTGCAGCAGGCGCAGCGCAAAGTCGACAGCGGCCGTGTGCGGGCGGACGCGCCGCCCGGCGATACGGAGTTGATTCAGGCAAACGCCCTGGATTTGCCTTTCGCGGACAACTCGTTTGATGTGGTCTTTCTTTCTCATGTAATTTCGACGGTGCCCGATCCGCATAAATGCCTGGCAGAGGCGATTCGGGTGGGCCGCGATGATGCGTTGCTTGTTCTGGTGAATCATTTCCGCAGCAGCATGCCCGTTGTGAACTGGGTGGAGTCGGCAATTGATCCGCTATGCCGAAAGCTGGGGTGGCGGTGCGATTTGTCGCTGGAAGAGTTGCTGGCGCCGGCCGGGGTAAAGAATCCGGAAGCGGTCAACAAAGTGGGCGGATGGATCTTTCGCATTGCGTATCTGCAGAAATGCCGCGAGGGGCTGCGGCTGGTGGCGATGCCCGCGCAGCCGGCACGGGAGCCGCGCCTGGCATAAACGCGCACCCAAACCGCGCCTTGCTCCTATAATGCAGTCCTATGACACTGCCTCCCGATGATGAACTCTCGCCCGAAACGCTGGCGGACTACCAACCGCTGGCATCGGAAGAGGCGTGTGATATCGATCCCTTTGAATCGGAGGGGGCGTTCGAAGAGCCGAAGGACGAGGTGTCACTGCCGCGGCCTGCCGAGCCGGACTCCATTCGATTGTCGAGACTGCGAGAGAAGGCGAGGACGCTGCCCGCGGCGCCCGGCGTTTACCTGATGAAGGATTTGCGCGGGGTGGTGATTTACGTGGGTAAGTCGCGGTCGTTGCGCGACCGCGTGGGGTCGTATTTTAATCCCAGCGCCGACCTGGGGACGTTTGGCAAGCAGCGTTTGCTGGAATTTGTAAACGATTTTGACACGCTGGCGTGCGAATCCGAGGTGGAGGCGCTGCTCACGGAGAACCGCCTTATCAAGGATATCCAGCCGCGATTCAACGCGCGGCTCCTGGATGACAAGACGTTTCCCTATCTGGAAATCACGACGCGTGACGATTACCCGGGCGTGTACATCACGCGCCAGCCGAGCCGCAGTGGTACGAAGCTGTATGGGCCGTTCACCAGCGTCTATTCATTGCGGCAGGCGGTGCAACATCTGCAGCGGGCCTTCAAGTTTCGCACGTGCCATCTGGAAATTCTGGAAGACGACGATCGCAAGCGATTCTTCCGGCCCTGCCTGCTCTACGCCATTCGTCAATGCACTGCACCGTGCGCGGACAAAATTTCGCGGGATGCTTATCGGCAGGATATTGAACGGCTGAAACGCTTCCTGGATTCCAAGGGCAGTGAGGTGATCCGCGAACTCATGGCGGAAATGGAGGCGGCATCGAAAAACCTAGAGTTTGAAAAGGCCGCCGCTTTGCGCGATCAGATCAAGGCGCTCAAGGCGCTGTCTGACCGGGGTGGCGGCGGACGCGTTGCCGCGGACAAGAGCATTCAGCACGAAGTATTTTTCCAGGACCATGGCAGCGGCCTCAAGTGCCTGCAGGAGATCCTCGAATTGCCCGAGCCGATTCGGTCGGTCGAAGGCATCGATATCGCTCATTTCCAGGGGGAGGCGACGGTGGGCAGCTTGGTCTGCTTCATCGACGGCCGGCCCTTCAAGAACGGCTATCGCCGCTTTCGCATTAAGACGGTAACGGGGGTGGATGATTACAAGTCGATTCAGGAAGTGGTTTCGCGCCGTTACCGCGATGCGGGCAATAATGGCGAGCTCTATCCGGACGTGATTCTCATCGACGGCGGCTTGGGGCAGTTGCACGCGGCGCAAGAGGCGTTCTCACAGATGGACGTGCGCCCGCCGATGGTGATTTCGCTGGCCAAGCGTGAGGAGGAGATTTACGTGCAGGCGCGCAGCGCGCCCGTCAAGCTCTCTCGCACCAATGCCGCGCTGAAGCTTTTGCAGCATATCCGCGATGAAGCGCACCGGTTCGGCCAGAGTTACCATCACCTGCTGATCTCAAAAAAGCGTTTTGAAGACGAAGTCGCCGCCGGCAAGCGCCCGCCCGCCGGCGCGCGCAAGCCCCGCAAGAAAAAAGCGAATCCCGCGGTGCCAGCGAGCGAACGGCCCGTGGAACAGGCTTCAGGAACGGATCCCGATTTCAAGGTCCTGACGGTCGACCAGATCAAGGAACTCACCAACGAACCCGCCGACCGCCCCCAGGACCGCGGCCCGCAGCCGCCCGAGCCGGGGGATCAGGTAAGCCCTACGTTGACGTGATCGCTATTTCAAGTCCGCAAAATGGAAGGTAAAAGGATCAACGATTAATCCCGCGCCGCCCACAAAAAGCCCCGCCGCATCAACTCCCGCGCTTCCGGAATGTCGAAAATATTCGCCTGATGCCCCAGCGCGTTGTAGAACACCTTCCCCTTGCCATAGTACTTCGTCCACACCTGCGGCATCGTCACCGGGCCGTTGGGTACATGCGGGCCTTCTATGCCGGGCGTGGGGAACTGCGTCGTTGCCAGCACTTTCACGCCCGGGTCGACGTGCAGGTAATACTGCTCGGATACCACGTCAAAATCCTGCATGCCCTGCGTGATGGGATGCTCGCGGTTGACGATAGAAATGCGATGCCGCACGCCGTCGTTGCCGGGATGGGCCACCCACTGGCCACCGGTCATGAATTGCCACTCGGTGCTCTCGCGGAAAGAATCGCACATGCCCCCGTGGCAGCCGGCGATGCCGACGCCGTGTTCGCGGACTGCCGCGTACACTGGCTTGGATTGCTCCGGCAGAATCTTTCCCATCGTCCAGATTGGCACAATCAGCGAAAGAGCGGCTAACTTGTCCGCGTCGCGAAACGCGTCCAGAGTATCCGACACTTCCACGGCAAACCCGGATTCCGACAAAAGGCTGGCGAACACCCCCGCCACTTCCTGCGGCTGGTGCCCCAGCCATCCCCCCCAGACGATCAGTGCTTTCCGCATGTGAATATCCAACCGATCCCCGGCACCCCCCTGCCGACGCGTCAGGGGCTGTTTCCGGTAGCTTCCACACTTCGATAATCGGCTTCCACGGCCATTCGCACGAGGTCGGCGACGTTCTTTGCCCCCATTTTGTCCATGAGGTTGGCGCGGTGGTGATCCACGGTGCGGGCGGAGATTTGCAGGAGGTCTGCTACCATCTTGGTGGATTTGCCCTGCACGATGGCGTCGAGCATTTCGCGTTCGCGCGGGCTTAAGACCGACAGACGTTGGCGCACTGCGGACTGATGTTGTCGGCTGGAAATCAGTGCGGCGCTGCGTTTCAGGGCTTCGTCGACGACTTCCCGCAGTTGTTCGCTGGAAACGGGCTTTTCTAGCAGATCGAGAGCCCCCAGTTTCAAGGCCGTCACGGCCATGCGGACTGTCCCTTTGGAAGCCATAAGAATGACGGGACCGAGGGGATCTTCGGCAACGCGTTTTTCGAGAAACATCGCCCACCCACCATCGCCGCCCCCGGCATCAACGTCCAATAGCAGGCAGTGAGGGAGGCTCGTACCCTCTGATAAATTCACTCCTGCGAAATTATCAACAGAGGGGCACGTCCGCACCGCCAAACCCGTGTTGGCAAAGGTGGAGCGGATCAAGTCACAAGTTACAGCGTCACTATCGATCGCAAAAACGATTCCCGTTTCGGCCATTTTTTCCAGTCCGGATATTCATCGTGGCGGAGGAGGCAAAAAACAAAGAAGCGTTAGCGACCACAGGGTGAAAAACAAAACCACAAACGACAGACGGGGCTAAGGCCCCTCCTCGTTATCTTCGACTTATGATACCCTCCAAAGAAGAGTTTGGACGCCCGATCCCAAAAAGGTGGCACCCCCTAAACAGGCAGGCCTGATCAGGGGGGAGATATTCCAACCGGAATCGGTCGTCTTGACAAGGTGGTTTTAACTCGTATTCTAGTACGTTTCCCCGAAAGGGCCTCAAGTTTGCGCCAAGGGCACCGTCCTTCGCAGTGTGGGGACCTGAGGCAGTGTTTGTTGACTGTCCAAAATCGGACGACTCCGCGGATGCCATTGGGCGAAAAACCGCGATAAAATGAGCCCCCGGCTCAAAGGATCATTGTGTCATGACGACCGAAGCCCCTGCCGCTCCGACTAAACCGATTCGCCGCCTGGCCAAGGGCGCCGGTCGCACCACGCTGGCCAAAGTGGGACACGTGGATGCCCGCTGGTACGTGGTGGATGCCACCGACAAGACATTGGGCCGGCTAGCTTCCGCCGTGGCCATGCGTCTGATGGGCAAGCACAAGCCGATTTATACCCCGCACGTGGACACCGGCGATTTTATCGTGGTGCTCAACACCTCCAAGGTGAAAGTGTCCGGCCGCAAGGCGGAACAGCGGGAATACGATTACTACACGTATTACCCCGGTGGTCGCGGCAAGGCGCAGTTGAAGGACCTCCTTCAGCGCAAGCCGAACACCGTGTTTGAAATGGCCGTCCGGCGCATGCTGCCCAAGAACAAGCTCGGCGAGCAGATGCTTCGGAAGCTCAAATGCTTTGAAGATGCGAAGCACGATCATGCCGCCCAGCGCCCTGAAAAGCTTGAACTGTAAGATTTGCACGTTATTTAAGACCCAGTACTCAGGACTTCCGATATGACGACCCCCGCGACTCCCCCCGCAACCGCACCCTCCTCCCGTGGCAAAGTAGTCATCGGGGGTAAAGTGTATTTCTGGGGCACCGGCCGCCGCAAGAAGTCGGTGGCGCGTGTGCGCATCACCGCGGGCGATGGCAAGTTTATTGTCAACAAGCGCGAAGTCGATGATTACTTCAAGGAAACCAAGGATCGGCACTTCGTGCGCTCGCCGCTGATTGCCGCCAACATCGCGGGGAATCTCAACATCACGGTCAACGTCAATGGCGGCGGTTACACCGGCCAGGCCGGAGCGCTTGCTCAGGGTCTGGGCCGTGCGTTGTCGCTGTTTGACCCGTCACTTCGCCCAGCACAGAAGGCCGGTGGGTTCCTGACGCGCGACAGCCGCATGAAGGAACGTAAGAAGTACGGCCAGCGCGGTGCACGCCGTCGCTTCCAGTTCTCCAAGCGGTAAGCGTTGCATCCGCCTTCGGGCGGGTGGCGACTTACTTGTCCATTCCACACCGCCGTTTGGCGGGGCTTCTTCACGCATGCCATCGAATACTTTTGCCGATGCCGCCTCCGTAGTTGCCGTGATCCTCACAGGCGGTCTGGCGGCGGGGATCAATTCCATTGCGGGCGGGGGCACATTTCTGACATTTCCCGCTTTGACGGGCCTGGCGCGGCTTTCGGAAAAAGCTGCGAACATGACCAGCACCGTGGGCCTGTGGCCGGGGTCGGCCGCATCCATTGCCGCGGCGCGGGCCGAGTTCAAACACATCCCCCGCCATATGCTGCTGATGTATTCCGCGATTTCCCTTGTCGGCGGAGCAGTCGGGGCATGGTTGTTGTCGATCACCAATGCGCACACGTTTCGGCTGGTGATTCCGTGGCTGCTCGCGTTTGCCACGATTATCTTTGCGTTCTCCAAGCCGATCGCACGGTGGGCGGGCCGCAGGCATGGCGATAAGTCGCTCAAATGGACGCTCTTAGTTGCCGCGGTGCAGGTGGTCATCGCGATTTACGGCGGATACTTCGGAGCGGGGATCGGCGTGCTCATGCTCGCGGGCCTATCCTTCGCGGGACTGGACAGCATCCATCAAATGAATGCTCTGAAAGTGCTGCTGGCGACCATCATCAATGGCATTGCCACCACACTTTTCATCGTGTATTCGCTAATGCCCAACGCTTCCACGGAAGATCGCATTCACTGGCCGCTGGCGCTGGGGATGGCGGCGGCCGCCCTTTTCGGAGGCTTTTATGGCATGCACATCGCGCGCAAAATAAAGCAGGAACAGCTGCGACTCCTGATCCTGCTGATTGGCATCGGCCTCACGCTGGCTTATTTCTATCGGGCTTATTTTGCCTGATGCCCGCGATCACGCCTCTCCCGATTTCAAAAAGACGGTGCGTACTATACCAATGAGCTGCCAAGCGACCGCGCCGTCTGCGTCTGTGTATCCAGTGCGAAGATTTCCACGAGGTGCGCCCCCGGCGTCATGGGCGCGAGCGTGAAACTGAATCCGTGGGCGGTGGTTCCAAAGTGCGGCGCCAAGTCGGGCCGTATGGCGATTGCCGGACTAAGCGCCTGTGCGATGCCATCGATGACAAGACGGATTTGCACCGCTTGTGCGGGTGTATTGAGGTCAATGGCCCACCCGCCAATGGTCGTGCGAGAAAATGTATCGACGACACCGATCGGAAGCTGATTGATTCCTCCTCCGATCAACACGCTGCGCTGGCCGACAAGCACCCGGCCAAAATCCGGGTCATCCACGAACAATTGCACCGTGTGCGATCCTGGGGTGAGGGGAACCGTATTGGTCTGAAATGCGTAAGGGCCCGGTCCGACTGTGGCGAGATCGGAGCGCGTGGAGGTCGTTTGAATCGTCCGTATGAACCGGCCATCCACATGAATGCGCACGTTTGCGGGCAACGTCGGCGAATCCAAGTCGGCTGCCCAACCCGCCAACACGTTATTGTCCACGACATCCAACGAACCGATAGGCCGGCTTGCCGTGCCTATCTGCTGCGAAGAGATGATTCGCTCCTGTCCATCGAGGGCGAGCGCCACCACTTCGAGCCGGTGAATGCCCGCGGGCAGCGTCGGCAGTGTCAGAGAAAAGCCGTGATTTGCCGAACCCAACAATCCCGTCAGATCGCCGCGCGGTAAAGAGGCGGTCGTCGAATTCAGAACAGCGCCATCCAGCCTGGCGATCACCTGTACGGGAAATTCACCAGCATTGGGGTCGAACGCCCATCCGGAAATACGCTGATTGCTGACGGCATCGACAGCACCGAATGCCGTTGGCCCGACTGCTATCACCTGGGAAAACAACAGAATTTGTGATCCACTGGCAACGTCACGTGCGAGCACCTCGATGCGATGACTGCCCCTCTGCAATGCCGGCACATTGAGCGTAAATCCGTGCGCCGGCGATCCGACCACCGGCGTCAAGTCCGGGCGGGCCTGATTTGCCGTCCCGGTTGTCACGGCTTGCCCATCCACCCGCAGCACGACATCCACAGGGTTCGCGCCGGCATCGAGGTCGAATGCCCAACCGACAACGCGGAACGGCGCATTGGAAGGCCACGCGTCGACGCGATCGACAACCCCGACAGGATCGGCAGTGGAGACGGCCGCTGGGATCGGTGGTGGAGGCGGTGCGACCACGGGAGGCGGATCAGGAATCTCCGCGACTTGCCGCGCGACGCGATCCAGCAGCACGTTGGCACCATTTACGACGATGTTTGAAGTACCGGCAATAGTGGAAGCATCGCCACCGGAAAAGCTGATGGTGTAAGAGCCGTTGGGCAGACGCAGTTGATATCCCCCTGCCGTCCGGGAAACCGTTTGAAATGTCCCGGCGGCGCCCTGGGCGGTGATGGTGACATTTCCAAGGCCTTCGCCGGCCTGAAATGCATTGTCGTTGTTGTCGTCCTGGTAAACAGTGCCGACGAGCATCGGATTACCGGGATTCATCACCACGCCGAAGTCCTGCGTGACGAGAAACGGACCGGTCTTTTTGGACCAGTCCTGGGAGTAAAGCACGTTGATTCCCACGTCGCGATACTCACCATTCATCATTTCAAGCCGGTGGCCCGCTGGAGACTGCATGCCGCCCGGGCCAGGGCCCCAGTCAATGCCAAAGGCAGCATGGGCGTGCTCCATCGTCGATGCATAGGCAAACACATTCTCGCCTGCTTTGGCGAAAGAATAGCCTGCGGCGAGAAAACGGGAGGCGGGAGAGGGTTCGTCTGGCAATTGGTGCGACTGCAGGTCCGCCGTCAGCATAGCGACATTGTGACCAGTGGCCGCCCCCGCAAGATTGGCGTTCCATGCGACAGGTTGGGCTGACCTAAGGGTGGACCACTGCTCAGCCAGCATGTTTCGATCCACGCCGTAATAGCTCATCGCTTCGATGACAAACGGATCAGCCGACTGAAGGAGCAGGCCCAGCTCAGCCGCAGGCGCCGTGCGCATACGGTTGAGGAGCCAGAGAAGTTCTTGCTCCTGCGGCGATGGATCAGTTGCCGAAAGAAAGAGGCGCGGCTCAAGATTTTCACATAACCGCGTCAGAGAAAAGCGGTTTCGAGATTTTCGGGCGCACGTGTTCACGAAAACTTCTCCAACGGCCCAACGACTCACACGCTATTGTAGGCGCATGAGTTCGGGCTCGTTATCCCTACTGTTTACACCTGTTTAAACGTAGGGAAACGTGTCAACAAATCCCATGCCCTGCATGTGTTGTGCCGGGAATAAGTGCGCCCTAAGGTCAGCCTTAGCGGTCGCCGCGGTCGCCCTGGCCGGGCTTTGAACGCGTCTTCGCGGGCGTGCGACGATCTCGGCTGAGGCTCCGCCCCACATCATCGGATTCCTTAAATTGGCCGGCGCCATCGCGTCGTACAAAGCGCTTATCGCCGCGCGGCGCGACCAACTCGCGCTTACCCGAGCCGCGTTTGGCGGAGCCGCGCTTGGCGGGTGAACTGCGCTTGGTCGAACTGGTTTTCCGAGTGGGCATAATTGCACCTCCTTGCGAGGTGAACAACAAAGGGAGTGCCAGCGCGGAATGCTCCCGGCGGGATTCGAACCCGCACGCCGGCCTTCTCAGGGCCGTGTGTCTGCCGATTGCACCACAGGAGCGCGTGATAATCCCGGCGCGGCTCGAACGCGCAACCTCCGGCTTCGGAGGCCGGCACTCTTCCGATTGAGCTACGGGATCTTGTCAATACAAAACTGGACTTTGAAGAGATGACCTCGGCGGGATTCGAACCCGCACCGATCCGTTTAGAAGACGGATGCTCGTCCAATCGAGCTGCGAGGTCACTGCGGCGTGCGGGCTTCGAACTCGCAACCTCCTGCTTGGAAGGCAGGCGCTCTGCCAATTGAGCTAACGCCGCTTGAACAGTGGTCAGTGGTCAGTTGTCAGTGGTTAGTGGTCAGTCCGGCGTTTCTCTGACCACTGGCAACTGACCACTGACAACTCGTAAATGCTCCCGGCAGGATTCGAACCTGCATTGAACGGCTCTTGAGACCGCCGCGTTTGCCAGTTACGCCACGGGAGCGCACACTTCTTTCACATGAAAGCTCGACCCCTCTGCCGCGTTATGTACTTGTCGCACGTCCTTTGGAGACTTCCATGAACAAGCGCTTGCTTGCCGCGTTTCTTTTCGCTGCCGCGTCCTTTGTGAACTCAGCGCTCGCGCAGACGACGCCGACCGCCTCCGCGCCCAACGATGGGTGGATCACCATCCACAACGATTTCTACTGGACCGACGACGCCGGCGCACGCATCCAGACCCGTTCCGGCTGTCTCTGCTTTTTCAACAACAAGTTCTACTGGTACGGCGGCACCCGCGGCTTCCGCGACCAAATGTGTTATTCCTCCACGGACCTTGTGCACTGGAAAAATGAAGGCGTCGTCCTTACCCACATTGTTGACGCCAACCGCATTGACGTGCTCTACAACGAACCCACCAAAAAATACGTGATGATCCTCAAGTACGACACCAACGGCGGCTTCATGGGCGTCGCCACTGCCGACAAACCCGAAGGCCCCTTCACCTTCAAAAAACCGCCCGTCAGCCACGACGAAATGCGCGCCATGTCGCCCGAGCAGCTCAAAGAAGCAGGCCCCTTCTATCTCATCGACAACGCCGTCATCGGCGATATGTCCGTCTACATCGACGACGACAACAAGGCCTACCTCGCCTACGTCTCCTGGGCCAAGGGCACCAACCGCGAGCACGGCCTCTACCTTCTCTCTGACGACTACACCGCCCCCGAAAAACGCCTCCAGCTCTGGGACATCGGCGGACGCGAGGCCAACCACATCTTCAAACGCAATGGCATCTATTACTACGGCACATCGCGCACCGCCGGCATCCAATCCTCCGGCACCAGCTACTACACCACCAAAGACATCACCAACGGCCCCTGGTCCGCCGCCAAGCCCCTCCCCACTCCCGGCAGCACCAACTCCTGGGACTCGCAGGTCGATTTCGTCTACCTTATCAAAGGCGCGCAGAGCATCACCTACATGTATGTCGGCGATCGCTGGACCAAAGACCTCCCCAAGGGCCGCAACGGCGACTACATCTTCCTTCCCATGGAATTCAACGGCGATGACCCCGTCGCCAACTATTATCAGGATTGGGACCTCAACCTAGCCGCCGGGACGTGGCGCAAATTCGACCCCACGCGCAACCTCGCCGCCGGCAAGCCCGTCACCGCGTCCTCCGAGGTGCCATCAGGCGCCGCTAAGAACGTAACCGCACCGAAGGCCTGGGACACCTACATCGACATCCACTGGGACAGCGCGGCAGATTCGACCGCGCTGGCCGGCGTCCCCGCACCGCAGTGGATTACCGTCGATCTCGGCACGGCCACCGACATCAACCGCGTCATCCTCAAATGGAACACCAACGCCGCGAAGTCTTTCAAAATCCAGACCTCCCTCGACAACGCGGCGTGGACCGACGTCTTCTCCACCACCCTCGGATCTTCCTACAGCGTCACGGACGAGTCTTTCAAGACCACCTCCGCACGCTACGTCCGCATGTACGCCATGGAGCATGCCGCGGCACCCGGTGGCGGTCGCGGCGGACGCGGCGGAGCCAGAGGCGGCCGCGGAGGTCGCGGTGCAGCTCCTGCAACCGGGCCTGCCACGACACCCGCCACCGCGGCGGCGGCACCCGTCGTGCCTCTTCCCGCCGCACCGATCGGTTACTCACTCTTCGACTTCCAGGTGCTGAAAGATTGACAATCACATGCTCCCGGCAGGATTCGAACCCGCATCGGACGGATCTTAAGTCCACCGCGTTTGCCAATTACGCCACGGGAGCGATAGCGGATCACGACACACGGACCACGAAACACGAACCACGATCCCTGAAAGTGCCCGGCGAGCCTCGAACTCGCAACCTCCGCGCTGGCAGCGCAGTATTCCGCCAATTGAACTACGGGCACGAAAAAAGGGCCCCACCGGAGCTTCGAACTCCGAACCTCCTGTTTACGAAACAGACGCTCTGCCAATTGAGCTAGAAGGGCATCTCCCACCTCACCCAGTGAAAAGCTCAGGACAGGATTCGAACCTGCGCGGTGCCATGCACTGCGGGTTTGCAGCCCGCCGCCTTCGCCTCTCAGCCACCTGAGCAGCTCGTTGACTTCCCCCCTGACCACTGACCACCGACAACTGGCAACTTCCAATGACCCCGGTGGGACTCGAACCCACATCTTCCGGCTTAAAAGGCCGACACTCTCCCGATTGAGCTACAGAGTCGAAACTAGTTCCCAGTTGCCAGTTCCTGGTTCCTAGTTCTCAGTTCCTAGTCCTCAACTGGGAACTGAGAACTAGCAACTGGGAACTCCTACTGACCCCGGCAGGAGTCGAACCTGCACCGTCCTGCTTAAGAGGCAGACACTCTTCCAATTGAGCTACGGAGTCTCTTCTATCGACCGTTGACTACTGACCACCAACTACTGACCACTGAAGTCGGACCGGTCGGAGTCGAACCGACAACCACTTCCCTATCGAGGAAGCGCTCTGCCCATTGAGCTACGGTCCATCAAAACGATTCATCTCTTATCCATGAGGGACTGCTCTCCCAGGACAGTCCCTCAACTAAAAAGCTGAACACTTACCCACTGACCACTGACGACTGACCACTAGCGGGAGTGGGATTCGAACCCACGCTTCGCAGCTTATGAAGCTGCGGACTTTGACCGCTCGTCCATCCCGCAATAAGTTTGGAATTCCACGTTCAATCACAAATAGTGGCGGTAGGAATCGAACCTACGATCTTCAGGTTATGAGCCTGCCGCTCTGCCGCTGAGCTACGCCACTGCAAGGTGGTGCCAATGCCTGGCCGGCAGCGGGGAAAG
>JADMIO011130893.1_pt1 | contig 20408 bp, 19 predicted proteins | sample 8958161 | NCBI WGS metagenome assembly JADMIO01 (sample SAMN16585339, study PRJNA669376) | soil metagenome | isolation source: Crop rotation soil | place: USA: Cullars Rotation, Alabama | collected 2011 | reverse complement strand
AAGAATAAGGAACCATCGCCTGAAGCTGATATCGAGCGATCCTACCCCCGCGGTCTCCTGAGCTGGATAATGACCTCTCATTAAAATGCCCAGAAGCGCCATCGTGACCCAAGCATTCGCCGAAATATGCAGCGGAAAATCCACAAACATGTGCGCCCCCATCATGGACAATGCGGCCCAGCCCGCGATTTCCCATTCCTTCGGCGATCCGCGAATCACGTCGATGCCCCACTTCACAATGACAAATAACAAAAATCCCCACACTGCACAGCCAAGGATTCCCCATTCAGCAAGAGCATGAAAATATTCGCTTTCCGCATGGGTAACTGTCCGATGCCCTGCGATGGTTTGGAAGATCGGAAAAGTCCACTCGAACGTACCAGCACCGGAGCCTGCGCCATTCAACTTTCGCGTCATTTCACTGACATTGCTCCAAATTTCCAAACGTCCGATATCGTCCGATTTAGTACTTCCCTGGGCCATAGAAGAAAGACGTTGAATCGCTGGCTTTCCAAACATGAAAGTAACCGCACCGCCTAAGAGAAGAATTAAGAGAGTAACTCCCAAGGCCTTACCTAATTTTTCTTTGCGATAAAAAATACATACGAAAACTAGAACACCTATGAATAAGGATAGAATACCTCCGCGAGACAAAGAAGCAATCGACAAACCGGCGCAAAGAAACGCCGTGCATAATCCGAATAAGCTGCGTCTGGTCGACTTTCGATAACTTAACCGAGGAAACCCGTAACGAATAAATACGCCTAAGCCCAACAAAACCGAGAAATTAACATAGTTCGAAAAATGATTTCGATTAACAAAAGGCCCAATGGCGCCCGCGATTCCACCGCTCCGCAAGCTGTAAAGCAGACTCTTTTGGGTATAAACATCATGAAATCCAATCAAAGCCGCTAAACCGCCATTAACCAGAATAAAGAATATCAACACGCGACGAAAAAAACTTTCATCAGCCCACAGCCAGCTGAGATAACAGACGGCGGATGCTCCCAGAAGAATCACTAACGCTTGAACAGTCCCTAAGGGAGCCATCGAGCCCGAAACATATTTAAGAGACAATCCAGGGAGGCCTTTCAGTAAACGAACTTGTCCGGGATAGATCCACTCAGCAATAGCGATCGGAACAGGAATGAGCGAGATGAGAAGTAGCAGTAGAAGCGCTGCGGCTCCATAAAGCAATTTTCTGGGAAATACGCCATTTAATTCTTGAACTACCGAAACCTCCAAAAAACAAGCACCGGCTAAAAAGATTGCGATCAATCCCTTTGCCCAAACCTCAACTCCGCCAAATAAAAAAAGGGCGAGCACTCCGGATGAGAAAAACAAGATCTGGGCGATAATACGTCTGCGATGAATCGAAGGGATTCCAAAATTGAGAGAGTGTCTAGCCATGAGGATTACCTGTGCAATTCCCCGAATCGTTCCACAGCTTTTGCCCAGGCTTCCGACATCAATTCCGCTAATAATCGAAATGTATCATCATCCCACGTATTCGTAGAACAGCAAAAGGTAATCTCGGAATTCGAAACTCCTTTCACATCCTGAACCACGCAGATCTCCGCGCCCGACACCGTCTGAGGTGTATCCCAACGAAATTCTCGATCGCCCTGATCAAGAACAGCACTGGAAAACCTCAGTTTCGACAAAATAAAACCATAATGCTTCCACAGTTCTTCCAACGTCTCGGAGTTTTCAGCATCAAACACTAACAATTGACCGAGAAGCAGCGCATAACGAGTGTGCTTCCTGCGAGCGATGGAATCTGTCAGAAGACGTCCCACTTTATACCAATTCCGAACGAAACCAAACGCTCGAGCTGACATGACCATCACGAACATGAAAATTCCGAACAACACCGGAATAAGGCGTCCCTTAGTGATAAATCCGATCAGAGCCAGAAGCGCAAAGAAGACGCAGAGAGCGTACAACGTTAAGACCACTCGCCTTTGAGATAACCCCATCGCGGCAAGTCTGTGATGAATGTGCTTCCGGTCAGCTCTAAAAATAGGCAAGCCAACCATATACCGTCTAAAAATAGTGAAGCTGCTGTCGATGATCGGGAGTCCCAATGCGAAAAATGGAACAATAAGAGCCGCAGCAACTTCTCCCTTGTTTGCATTCAGCAAAGCCATCTCCGCAATGAGCATTCCTTTGAAATAGGCTCCTCCGTCTCCCATGAAAATCCTTGCGGGAGGAAAGTTATAAAACAGAAATGCCGATAAACTTCCCGCTAAACCAAGAGCCAACAACATGGGGAAAAGATTGCCGATAGCGTTTTCAGCAATTCCAAGACCTCCTACCACAGCAAAAACGATCATGATCATCAAAATTAATCCAGCCGCCAAACCATCAATTCCATCCACAAGATTAATCAGATTCGTAATGCTCACTAGCCAAATGACTGTCAGAACATATCCCCACCCTCCAAATTGATAAACCGTTTGAGTGAAGGGATTCATCCATTGGTCAATTCGGAGTCCTCCGGCGTAGACCACGCTCGCGATGACTATCTGGATTATCAATTTTGTTTTTGCCCTTACCGGTTTAATATCATCCCAAAATCCCAAACCGAAGGCGGCAAGACTCGTAAAGATCATCAAACCCAGCTCTTCCGGTAATTGCAAAATTTTGAAATGTTGACCGATGACAAGAACCACAACCACAACCACAAAACTGGCGACCAAAGCCACTCCGCCGAATCTCGGAACATTTAAGGTATGAGAGGAGTGAAACCGGCCAACACGATCGAAGAGTTTTCGTCGGAAAGAAAAATTGCGAATAACCGGCGTTAAACCAAACGTGACGAGAAATCCGGCGATCCAACAACCAATGGCCCAGCCGATAATCTCCTTAGACATAATTCAGAGATAGTTAACATGGTCCTCGCGTGGGAGCAAACTCGGAAGTATCAAATTTCGAGTCAATCAGCTCGTCAAATACTCCATAAACTGCCTCGTTCGAACCTCGCGTGATCCATGTTCATTTGCGTAAGTTCGAATATCCGTCATGTATTGCGGATCGGCCCGAAGTGACAGCAATACGCTCATCGCAGACGAAATCTCATCTTTGATTCTGTGTTTTTCCAAAACGATACCTAATTTATACCGTTCAATGTCCTGCCCTAGCTCGCTACTTTTTGGTCCAATGAAAATAACGGGGCGGGCAGCAGCGACTGCGCCATAAAATTTACTTGGTACCAGCAACCCTTCAACTTCCTGTTGCTGAGAAATCAAATGAGCATCCGCTGCGCATAACACTTCTCCTAAATCGCTTCGAGGTTGAAACGGTAGATGCGTAAATCGCTCAAGCTTCCCCTCTTTGAGTTTTTGAATGAATTTCAGATGGCGCGGCGAATCGCCTACTAACACAAATCGGAATGAATCATTCATCTTCCGTATAATTTCAGTCACCAGTTGCAACATCGCATCCACTTCATGGGCCAATCCGAGGTTGCCGGAATACATCAAAATGCATTCATCCTTCCATCCATACTTCTGGCGAGCCTTGCTCTCTACGGGCACTACCCAAGGAAACTCATTAACATCTGCCCAATTCGAAATCACATGAATTTTCTCAGCGGCCACCCCACGTTTCTGCAAGGTTAGCTTCATCGTAGATCCCGGGACGATTATCCCTTTGCTGCTTCGGTAGATTTTATCCGCTTTTCGATTCGCAATTACTTTAAGAAGAAAAGGCAAAGCCTTCAATCTTTCGGCGACTTCGGGATAAACATCCTGCGACCACAAAAAAAAGGGAACTCCTGTTTTTCTAAAATATTCCTCACCCAAACTCCCTACTAACGGAGGACTTGTCATTGCAATCACCGCATCGGGTTTTTTCAATTTCATTAACCGCTTTTTTGCTGAAAATAGAAACGATGCCGCATCCATTATGCGAGCCTGCCACTGAAATCGCCCCCACTCCGTTGTCCGAACACGTTCGATACGCACTCCATTCTTTTCAAAGGAACCAGCCTGGAGTTCTTCACTGCAAGAATACTTGCCCGTACCACAGAGCACAGTCGCTTTGTGCCCATACGCGACCAAATCTTCGCACAAGTCTTTCAGGAGCTGCGCGGTCGCGGCTTCATCCGGCCAATAAAATTGATTAATGAAAATAAATGAACTCATGACGAAATCGGATTCTCAATGACCTCTTTGTATAAATCTCGCAATTGAATCATCAACTCTTCCCAATTGTAGTCTTTCAACACCCATTTCTTTGCGCGTTGCCCCATTTCATTCAGTTGGTTCGAAGACGTTTCCAGCGCTTCCACGAGCGCATTACGCACATGGACCTCATCCATATGAATCCACCATCCGCAACGGTTCTGCTCGATTCCCTCCCACGGACAACCTTTGGTTGTAATAACCGGGAGGCCCGCTGCCAATGCTTCTAGGATTGCTTGACCAAAGTTTTCGCTGAAACTGGGCAGAACAAAAAGAGTTGAGGCTGAGAAAGCCGATTTTTTAATCTTACCCCCTAGTTCTCCCGTGAAAGTTACGCGATTCTTAAAAGGCTGACTATCCAGCCAGTGTTTCAATTCGAGAGCATAAGGAGTTTCGCTGCCGGCAATTACCAATTGCCATTCTGGAAATTTTCCAGAAATGACTTTCCACGCATTCAAAAGAGGAAAAACTCCTTTCTTGGCGTGAATACGCGACAGAAAGAGAATTATTTTTTTATTCTTCAACTCAGGAAACTGATCCAGGAAGATTTCTTGAGAAGGCAATCTCTTCCATTCAGCGGCATCCAATCCATTGGGAATAACCCGAATTGTTTGCTCGAATCCCAGCTGTTTCAATTGATCGGCTTCCGATTGCGATTTCGCCACAAAAGCCGAAGCATATTTTAAGTTTCGCTGCTCGACCAATAAACGGACCGCTACCTTCCTCCATCGATGATAACGCAGCGACCACTGATCCAAATGCCCAATCGGCGAAATCACTAAAGGCTTTCGATTCTTTTTCGAAGCCCACGCAGCAGCCCAATTGGGAAACAACCAGCATCCGTGATTATGACAAACATCTGCGGAAGCCATTTCAACATTCAATCGCTTCAGCAAATCCGGAGAAAAGCGAATGGCACCGGGAAAACGCGTCCGCTCAGCAACTACCTCATATTTCCCGTCTGAGAGTTTGTTTAACTCATGAACATCTTCGCTTTCATCCGTAGTAAAAGCTTTTACTCCTACTTTTAAATCCGAGAGATGCGACCAGATTTTAGGAAGAGTTTGAAAAGGGCCTCCATCGTCCTGATGTAAACCCGCAATAACCTGAACCACTCGCATAGTTATTTTTTAAATGCTTCGACAAACACAGAATGATGAGTGTCCGGCTGCTCGTACTCGAAAGCAGAAATTTCTTTTGCAGGAAATATGCGCGATTGATGCGGCTTGCACTCTTCAATCTCCACAAAACCCTCTCCTTCCAAAATCTCTTTCCAAAAACTAAAATCAAAAATCAGGCGGTGTTGATCCCGGCAAAGTAGATAATTCACTACTTTCCCCCCAATCGATTTCCGCGCATCCGGAAAATCGGAAAATCGCTTGAGGTCTCCTTGAAGATAAGCCTCCACAGCTTTCCGTAAATCCGGAGTCACCACTCGAAGCCCCCCTTTCGTCTTAAGGACTCGATGACAATCCTGAATAATCGCTCGCACATCCGGTTCGTAAAAATGTTCGAGCGTGTGACAGCAGTAAATTGCGTCGACCGATTGATTGTCAAAAGGCAGACCTTTCCGCAGGTCTAGCCAGACATCGGATTTCCGGAATGGATTTACGTCTACGTTAATCATTCCATCGATGTAATGCGCTCCTGATCCCAGCTGAACCCAAATCAAACCATCCGATCGGCGCGATCGAAGCGTGCCGCGCCCGATGGTTTGAATTCGATATCGATTGAGCAAAGACATTTCTCCCAGTGTTCGGTGCACAAGATCTTTCACCCACTGGGCTCGCATAAGCTAAAGGGACCAAATAACGAGCATGATTTCAAGTTTTCTCGATATTTCTTACTGAAACATCGATTGCTTTTCACCCTTCATCTGACTAGCATTTTCGCAAATGCGCCATGTTACCTGCCTGCTAGCTATCTCTCTTACTCTATGTGTCTCGTGCGGCCCTTTATCGACTCCGGGCAGCGATTCTAAAGCTAAACAAGATGGATCTTCCTCGTCATTCCCCCAGGAACAACTTCGTAAGGAACAAGTAAAAACTCTCGAAGATAACTTTAAAAAAGTGAACTCGGAAGCAAACCAAGTGCGAGATCACATCACGAGATTGTATGAGAAGGCGAATATTCATGTGTATTCGACTGCTTTCAAATTAAAAGGGGAAGCTCTGCGGGATCAATATCGAGTCCTTTCAATGAAACGAGTGTTGATGATGGATAGACTGGATCCTCAGATGCAGGCGGAAATCCTGAAATGGGAAGAGGAGTATCTCAAGCGCTGGGAATATGCTGAAAACGCTAAGCGAGAACTCGATGCTTTCAGGCAAGGCGGCCAATGGAAACCACCCGCGGAAACCCCTCCTCTCGACACATCCGCATTCGTCGTTCCTGACACAACTTCTCAGCCCACAACACCATCACAAGCATCCCCTCCCATCCGCTCGGCTCCCCCCACGCCTCCACCCAGCGATTTTAATCCCGTCGGAAAAACCGAAATCGAGGTGACCGGCAAATGGGGTCCGCCTACCGGTCGAGTAGAGCTCGGCTCGGAAGTTCAATTGATTTATCCCCACGGGAGAATCACAATCGAAGACGATAAGGTAACGAGCTATAAACAGAACGAATAATCGTTCTATTGGTTACTTCAAAAACCAAGTTTTTGCGACGGGGTCTTTGCTTAATAAATCCCAGTACTTTCTGACGAAAATCGCTTTGGATATGTCTGACGGATGCACACCGTCGATAAAACTGCATTCATCCCAGGTATTGTCCCAAATATACGGCCCCCATTGAATCCAGGGTAATTTCTTATTGGGCCCATCATATTCTGTTCCTGGAGTCTTCTTGATCTGAGACTGGATGAGCCACTTAACTGCAAACGCTTCCTGCCATACATGAGGCTCCCAGCCTGTGAAGTGCCGAAGCCCATCACATGTTTGATAAGCGATCTTCAGATTAGGGAAAACCTTCACGCAATGCTGAAGAACCTTCATCATATCCTTTTGCATCGCCTGCATATGCTGAGGGAATGATCCCACCGGTTTCGAATCCGCATTCTTTGCCGTATGATACGTCGTATGAAAAAATAAAACCTGTACCTGCTGCGGCGAATAACTCGGACGACTTAACCACTTCGCCGCCTTATCCCACACTTTTCCGTGGAGCTCTCGAATTTCAGGAAGCTGCTGGCCGCCGACAGCCGCATTAATAAATCCAAATCGAGGATTTAAAACTTCGTTGAATGTCGTGACCGCAATGAGCGAATCGAAATATTGCTGGCAATTCGAATGGCCGACTGTGATTGCTAAAATCCTGCCATTCTTATCGTCTCTCTTCCCATCACCCCCCAGAGGAGCGATTGTCGACGCAATCCGAACACCCTCTTTTTGATGAGCTTCAGGAATCTTGTTTCCGCCAGGATAAAGCCCCGTTTCGAATCCTTCATAAGGGACGCAATCAGTAAAAAGCTTTAAAGTCTTCGGATCAAAAGCGACAGGTTGTTCAGTAGGCATGACAAAATATCAGCAAAAGAATCCGATATTGACCACCAAATACATCCCAGCTCAATGTCCTAGCTCTTAGCCGGTGCTATTCCTCCTTTTTGCCGGCACCTTCTTGCATCTTTTTGCGATGAGCAGCCATGGCAGCTTCTTTCTCGCTTTCATCAAGCTGGCCGTCGCCATTAGCATCAAATTGCTTCATCATTTCAGCACGTCGGGCGTCGCGAGCTTTCTGCATCTCAGCGCGTTCATTGTCATCCAGTTTCCCGTCGCCATTAGAATCAAATTTCTTCATCATCTCTTCGTGCATTTTTTGCATTCCTTCACGGCGTTTTTGCATTTGAGCCCGAGCTTCTTCTCGTTCCTTTTCGTCTAATTTACCGTCTTTGTTTGCATCAAATCGCTCTTTCATCTGTTCCATCATCTCTCGGCGTTGACCGTCTTTTTGCTCGCCTCCTTGCCCTTCCCCCTCATGTTCTCGTCGAGCTTGCATGGCTTCCTTGGCTTCTTCCCGCTCACCGTCATCCAATTTGCCATCCCCGTTTTTATCGAATTTTTTGACGATTTGCTCACGCTTCTTCGTCCATTCGCCTTTGCCATCGCCTCCGGGTCGTTGACCATTGCCGCCGCCCTGAAAAAAACGCTGCTTAGGACTCATTGCAGGCCCGCTCTCTTCAGCGGCCAACCAGGATGTGAATGTTAAACAAGTGATAATGACGGTATGAATGATGGGAGTTTTCATAGATAAATCCTTATTGAGACAGGGCTGTGAATGCCCGTTAATGTATCAAAAACCTCAAAAAAGCGAAAGTTTCTTCGATTTAAGAGAAATTCTCTTCAAGCTGCCATATTAAAGCCCCTTGAGGATCGCAATTGAGGGAGACGGCAAAAAACTTCTGGCGATACTTCTGAAAGAGCGGCCAAAGCACTTTTGCATCGGCTTCCGGAATCTTGCGTTTGGACACCTCCACGAACGGGACAAACTCAAATTTGCCTTCCGCGTGAACGGGCGGCAGAGCCTTCAATTTTGGCTTCAACTCGAACATGAACATCAGCCAATGAGTTTCTCCCTCATAAGCCTTTTCCGAAACCATGCCTGTAAGATGAAAATCGCTCACCTGAAATTGAAGCCCGATCTCCTCAAAAGTTTCGCGAACCGCGCATTGATGCGGCGACTCTCCTTCTGCAGTGTGAACTTTGCCGCCGAAGGGACTCCATAGACCTTGGTTAGGTGGACGGCAACGTTCCAACATTAACAACTCATCTCTCTCATTAAACGCGTAGATGAGCGTCGAAATTTTATGAGGGAGAACCGAAGACACAGATTAGTGATGGCCTATTTCTTGAAACATCTCAAGATTCAATGCGGCAAAAGTCTTCTATTAGAAATTTTAAATTTCTAACTTCTCATTTCCAACTTCTCACTCTACTCTCGTTTCCCCATGCAAGACAAACAGAGCGAGAAGGATATCCGCGGCGTCAGAATTGACCGTGTAGGAGTAAAAGGCCTACGCCACCCTATCATTGTCCGGGATCTCGCCCATAAAAAACAAAACACCGTTGCCACCATCGCCATGGCGGTCGATCTTCCCCACCACTTCAAAGGAACTCATATGAGCCGATTCATCGAAGTGCTGAATCGGCACGGAAGAATCGTTCACGTGGAAAATATCCCGGACATCCTTCTCGAAATGCGCAAGCGTCTTGAAGCGGAGTACGCTCACATCCACATTGAATTCCCCTATTTCATCGAAAAGAAAGCTCCCGTTACAAAATCCAAAGGAGTATTGGACTATTCCGCCTCCTTTACCGCTCACGCATACGACAGCAAGAACATTGATTTCGTTTTAGGAGTTACCTCCTCAGTCACAACCCTTTGCCCATGCTCCAAAGCAATCAGCATGCGCGGCGCACACAATCAACGCGGTTCGGTCAACATTCAAACTCGATCGAGCAAAACCATTTGGATCGAAGAAATCATCAAGGTTGCTGAGGCCTCTGCCAGCTGTGAGCTTTATTCTCTTCTCAAGCGCGGAGACGAAAAGTTCGTGACGGAACACGCCTATGATAACCCTGTCTTCGTCGAAGATCTCGTCCGCAATGTAGCCGTACGATTGCGCAAGGATAAGCGAATGAAATGGTACCGTGTCGAAGCTGAAAACTTTGAGAGCATCCACAATCATAACGCATTTGCGATTGTCGAAAGTGCCCCTTGGCCAGCACGCAAAAGCCGATAGTCCACCTATTTTGAACAACGGTCCAGATATGGATATGGCGGATGATCAAATTTGATATAAACTTTGAACTGAAATTTATTGTCACAACGCACTCGATATCATAAGGTTTCGCTGCTACTTGTTTGATAGACATGACCCCCGACGAGAGACATTTTCTGTTGCGCAAACTTCACTCCCTGAGCGGAGTAATTCCTGTCGGACTCTTTTTACTCGAACACATTTATACGAACGCCTTTGCACTCGGCGGACGCGATGCCTATGGCGAACAAGTCGAAAAAATCCAAAATATCGTCCCTCACCAACTTCTCATTTGCTTGGAAGTAGGATTTATTTTTCTCCCCATTCTTTTCCACGCTCTCTACGGCTTCTACGTCATGTTCAGCGGCCAAAATAACACTAAGCACTACGGCCATATGAAAAATTGGATGTACGTGCTGCAACGAATTACCGGCGCCATCTTGTTTTTCTACATTATTTTCCACGTCACCACCACTTGGGGAACGCGAGCAAAAGGCGCCATGCTTTGGGATGTGATGTACAACAGCCTTCAAAATCCCTTCGTGTTCATGTTCTACGTTCTCGGCATCGCTTCCGCTGTATTTCATTTCTCGAACGGACTTTGGACATTCTGCTTCTCTTGGGGAATCACAGTCGGTCCAAAATCTCAAAAATTTGCCGGCTACGCCTGCCTTATTCTAGGACTAGTCCTCTTCGCGGTAGGACTCGCTTCCCTCATTGCTTTCCGCGTCGAACCTCTTACCTAAACTCATGGCTGAACAACGTGTAATCGTAGTCGGTGGTGGTCTTGGAGGCTTAGCAGCCGCCATGAAACTCGCTGAACTTGGTGCGTCCGTTGATCTCTTCGCCCTCGGTCCCGTTAAACGATCTCACTCAGTCTGTGCACAAGGTGGAATCAACGGCGCAGTAAACGTAAAAGGCGAAGGCGATTCTACTCAAATCCATTTCGTCGACACTATTCGCGGCGGAGACAACCTTGCCCATCAGCCTCCCGTCAAAGCGATGACAGATGCTGCTCCCGGCATCATCTATATGCTCGATCGAATGGGAGTTCCCTTCAATCGAACCCGTGAAGGCTTTCTCGATTTCCGCCGCTTTGGTGGAACGCTTCACCATCGAACTGCCTACGCCGGAGCGACGACTGGACAACAACTTCTCTACGCGCTGGATGAACAAGTGCGTCGTTACGAAGCCGCCGGCAAGATCAAGAAATATGAATTTTGGGAATTCCTCTCAGCCGTCCTCGACGAATCAGGCGTCTGCCGCGGAATCGTAGCAACCAATCTCCGCACGCTTGAACTCAAAGTTTTCCGAGCCGACGCCGTTATCATGGCAACCGGTGGTTGTGGAGGAGTATTCGGCCGTAGCACCATGGGAACTCAAAATACCGGTAGTGCCGCAGGAGCTCTCTATCAACAAGGAGCTAAATACGGCAACGGCGAGTTCATCCAAGTCCACCCAACCGCGATCCCCGGCACCGATAAACTTCGGCTCATGAGCGAAAGCGCCCGCGGAGAAGGCGGACGCGTATGGGTTCCTCGCAACAAAGAGGAGAAACGCGATCCTTCTCAAATTCCTGAGAGCGAACGCTGGTACTTCCTCGAGGAAAAATATCCCAAGTACAAGAATCTCGTTCCCCGAGATATCGCCACGCGCGAAATCTTCAACGTGGTTTACAACGAAGGCCATCGAGTGGAAGGACAGGCTTGCGTCTATCTCGATGTCTCGCACCTCGACAAGGATTTCTTGAGACAGAAACTCCTCGGCATTCTCGAAATTTACGAGAAGTTCATGGGTGAAGATCCTTTTCATCGCCCGATGAAAATCTTTCCCGCAATGCATTACTCCATGGGCGGACTCTGGGTGGATTTCAAACAACAGACAAACATCCCCGGACTCTACGCAGTGGGTGAATGCGAATACCAATATCATGGAGCGAACCGTTTAGGCGCGAACTCCCTCCTCTCCTGCATTTTCGGAGGACTCACTTGCGCTCCTCACGTTTCGTACTACATCAAACATCTTTCCAAATCTACCGCCGACCTTCCCTCCACTCTTTTTGACAACGCGCTTAAAGTAGAACAAACCAAGAACGACGCTTTGCTGGCATCAGATGGAAACGAAAACCCTTACAAGCTTCATCAAGAGATGGGCGAACTCATGACTGCCAACGTAACGATCGTTCGTTACAACGAAAAGCTTCGCCAAACTGATCAACAACTCTTGGAACTTTTAGAGCGCTACAAAAAGGTCGGCGTCAGCAATAAAAATCTCTGGGCAAACCAAGTTCTGCCTTTCACGCGCCAACTCAAGAACATGCTCGAACTTGCCCGCGTCATCACGATTGGCGCTCTTATGCGCGATGAAAGCCGCGGAGCCCATTACAAACCCGACTTCCCCTTCATCGAGCCGCCTGCATCCAAACCTGGACAAACTGACGAAGAGAAAAAGAAGACTCCGGAGTACCAAGCCTTTTATCAAAAGTGGAAAGCAAACAATGACAAATGGCTGAAATCGACGATTGCAGAACACTCTCCGAACGGTCCTCAGATCAGCTATGAAAAAGTTGATACGAGCCTAATCGAACCTCAAGTGCGAGATTACACTAAGAACGATTAATATGAGCACTGACAAAACTATCGAAGTTTACGTTAAACGTCAGGAAAACGCTCAATCGCCCGAGCGTTGGGAATCTTTCAAAGTTCCTCATGAACAAGGAATGAACGTCACTACTCTTCTGATGCGCATTGCTCAAACCCCCGTCACTGCGGATGGGACGCAAACCACTCCCGTTACTTACGAAACCAACTGCCTCGAGGAAGTTTGCGGCGCATGTACGATGGTGATCAACGGACATGTTCGCCAATCTTGCACCGCTCTGGTCGATCAATTGGAACATCCCATTCGTTTGGAGCCCATGACTAAGTTTCCGCTGATCCGCGATCTTTGGGTCGACCGCCAGCGCCTCTTCGACAACATGAAGAAGGTGAAAGCCTGGATCCCCGTTGACGGTAGCTACGACCTCGGACCCGGTCCCCACATTTCTCCTGAGGTCCAGCAGCAAGCATACGCGATGTCCCGCTGCATGAGCTGCGGTTGTTGCATGGAAGTTTGCCCTCAATACAATGAGCGATCGGATTTCATGGGAGCGGCCGTCATGAACGCGGTTGTTCTCTTCAATTCCCATCCCACGGGAAATATGAACAAGAATGAACGCCTTGAGGGTGTCATGGGCAAAGGCGGAGTTGCCGATTGCGGTGACGCTCAAAATTGCGTCAAAGCTTGCCCCAAAGAAATTCCTCTCACTACTTCCATCGCAGAGCTCAGCCGTCAAACCTCTGTCCGCATTTTCGAGAAGATCTTTAAGGAATAACCGTCATCATTCATACTGGTAACACAATCCAGGAGTTGAATTTACCAAAGACTTGTCCATTATTTTGCACTTTATGAGTAATCCTATTCTGACTGCCGTTATTGGTCTTGGCCGCGCTGGCTGGGGTATTCACGTTAAAAATATACGCGAACGCACCGATTTTAAGATTGTTGATGTCGCTGATCCCGATCCGAAACGCCGAGAAGAAGCTGCCCAGGAATTCAACTGCGACACTCACGAAAATATCGATCAACTTTTGAAGAAAACCAAGGCAGAACTCGTTGTGGTTGCAACCCCATCGCATTTGCACGAAATCGATACACTCAAGGTCTTCAAAGCAAAGAAACACTGTCTCGTCGAAAAACCCATGGCAATGTCCTACAAGGGCGGTCTTCGAATGATTCAGGCAGCAAAGAAAGCGAAACGAAAACTTTTCGTTCACCACAACTATCGCTTCAACAACGAATTCTTCCACTTCCGCGAAATCATCGACAGCGGTATTATCGGAAACGTTTTCTTTATCCGCGCTTATTGGGACAGCTTTAAACGCCGCAACGATTGGCAAACGCTTCGCAAAAACGGCGGCGGCCAACTTAACAACACCTGTCCTCACGTCATCGATAACGTTCTGAATATGATGGATGCTCCCATAACATCTCTTCTCGGAGACCTCCAACTCATCAAAGACGCCGGAGACGCCGAGGATCACGTTCACTTTTTTATGAAAGCGAAGAACGGTCGCACCGCGGATATCACCGTTTCAACCGCCGCTGCTATTCCCGGACCTAAATGGGTATTTTTTGGTTCCTGCGGAGGTCTCTCATCAGATGGTAAAACGACTCAGCTTCGATACTACGATCCTAAGGCGGTGCCAAAACTAAAAGTCATCGATGGAGCTGCTGCGGGCCGCAAATATGGAAACGACGATGTGCTGCCGTGGAAGGAAGAAACTCGTCCTACCAAACCCATCAATAATTACGGTTCGTTTTACGACAGTGTGGCTAACACATTGATTCGCGGAAAACCTATGGCGGTAACACCCGAGCAAGGCGCCGAAGTGCTTCGCATCACCGAGTGGATCCGTAAAGGGACCAAGTTCACGTCTAGCACCTCAAAGAAATAGTCGTCGGATAGGTTAAGCGGAATTTTTTTAGTCTTAAAGACGTACTGTCGGTTGCGCTAAATCAGCCAACCACAGTACTTCTGTGTTTCTTAATCCTGGAGATCCTGCTAATCCTGTCAAACCACCATGAATCAAATCCAACTCTGGCAACGATACCAACAACACTTCTGCTCAATCCCTTCCCTTGGTATCTCCGTTGATATCAGCCGAATGAATTTCTCGGATTCCCTATTCAACGAAATGGAACCGCAAATTCAGAGCGCATACGCTGAGATGAAGGAGTTGGAGAAAGGCGCGATCGCAAATCCCGATGAAAAACGGATGGTCGGCCACTACTGGCTCCGCAACGCGGAACTCGCACCAAATGACGATCTTCGTAAGGCAATCAACCACACGATAGGTAGAATCAAGGAATTCGCTCAGCACGTTCATTCCGGCAAATTGAAGCCGGAAACACAACCTCTCTTCAAAAATCTTCTCATTATCGGCATTGGCGGCTCTGCTCTCGGCCCGCAATTCGTCAATCAAGCGCTCGGACATCCTGGACAAGACAAGATGCGGGCTTATTTCTTTGATAACACCGATCCTGACGGAATGGATGTCGTCGTCAAACAAATCGAACAAACCGGCGGCCTGGCTACAACTTTAACTATCGTCATTTCCAAATCCGGTGGAACTAAAGAAACTCGCAACGGACAGTTGGAAGCAAAAGAAGCTTACAAAAAAGCGAACCTCCACTTTGAACATCATGCGGTAGCCGTTACAGGCGAAGGCAGCGAACTTTCGCTTCTCGCGAATCGAGACAAATGGAACACCCAATTTCCGATGTGGGACTGGGTTGGTGGACGAACCAGCGAACTTTCTGCCGTAGGACTACTCCCCGCCGCGCTTCAAGGAATCGATATTAGCGCGATGCTTAAGGGTGCGAAGTTGATGGATGACGCGACTCGAGTAACCGACACCAAGAAAAATCCTGCGGCTCTCCTTGCTCTCATGTGGCACTACGCAACAGGCGGCAAAGGAGCAAAAGATATGGTCGTGCTTCCTTACAAAGACCGCCTCCTACTCTTCAGTCGATACCTTCAGCAACTCGTGATGGAATCGTTGGGCAAAGAAAAAGATCTCAAGGGGAACTCTGTTTTCCAGGGCATCTCCGTTTATGGAAACAAAGGATCAACCGATCAACACGCCTACGTTCAACAATTGCGCGAAGGCGTTCTTAATTTCTTCATTACATTCATCGAAGTTCTTAAGGACCGTGAAGCTGCTTCGATGATGGTAGAACCCGACACAACTTCGGGCGATTATCTGCAAGGTTTCCTCCTTGGAACACGACAAGCTCTCTACGAAACCAATCGTGAGTCCATCACTATCACCATCCCCGAAGTATCGCCTCAAATGGTAGGTGCTTTAATTGCGCTTTATGAGCGAGCGGTTGGATTCTACGCGTCGCTTGTGGGAATCAATGCGTATCATCAACCAGGAGTGGAAGCGGGGAAGAAAGCGGCCACCTCCGTTTTAAAATTGCAGCTCAAGACCACAGAAACATTGAAAGCTGGCCGAGGAAAAGCATTCACCGCCGATCAGCTTGCCAACACCATGGGCGAAATGGATTCAGCCGAAACGATTTATCACATCCTCCAGCACCTGGCTGCCAACAAACGCCACGTCAAAATGGAAGGTACTACTCCTGGCTCAACAACCTTTCAGTGGATGTAATTTTACAAGAACTTCTTCTGATTCGAGATCAACTTGCTAACTCCCTTTTGCGCGAGATCGAGCATGGTTTGCATCTGAGACTTTGAGAAAGTTGATTCCTCGCCCGATCCCTGGACTTCAATAAAGTCTCCGCCTTCAGTCATGACGACATTCATATCGACGGAAGCATCTTTGTCTTCGAGATAATTCAAATCCAACACGGGTTGGCCTTCAAAAATTCCTACGCTCACGGCAGCAACTGCTTCGCGAACAGGATTTTCAGAAATCTTTTTATTTTTAATCAGATGCTGGACAGCCAACTCCAACGCAACATAGGCGCCTGTGATGGACGCGGTCCGAGTTCCTCCATCTGCCTGAAGCACATCGCAATCGATCCAAACCGTTCGTGATCCCAACTTTTCCAAATCCACCACCGCGCGAAGCGAACGGCCAATGAGCCGCTGAATCTCTTGCGAACGGCCGTCCAATTTTCCCTTTGAAATATCGCGTTGCTTACGCCCTTCGGTCGAATACGGAAGCATGGAGTACTCGGCCGTCAACCATCCGCCAGCCACCTTCTGCTCCTTCATCCATCGCGGTACACCTTCTTCAACGGTCACGGCACAAATAACCTTCGTATTCCCCGTTTCAACAAGAACAGATCCTGTGGCGTGAGGAGCAAAATTTTTGTGAATGCGAAAAGGACGAAGCTCATTGTGCTTTCGGCCGTCAGGACGTGCGATTTTTTTCATAAAGTGAGATTCTGGCAAAAAATTATTTTTAAACTACGGCGAAAGCACGTTCCTGTCCGCGGATCTGTTCAACAATCGCCACAGCGACATCCAACGCACGTTTCCCCTGCGCCCCACACACTTTAGGCTCGGAACGATGACGAACGCTATCGAGGAAAGAAGCTAATTCCAGTTTCAACGGTTCATCCTTAGTTACAGGCACTTTATCTCTTTTGATCGCTCCGTCTTCTTTCCAGTAGATCAGTCCTTCCTGATTTTGATAATCGAGCGAGATGTAGCTGTCGCCGGAAAAAACTCGAATCTTCCTCATTTTCTCAGGACTGATACGACTTGTCGTAATATTCGCCACGCATCCGTTTGCAAACTTGAGACGAACATTGGCGATATCCTCGCTCGGACTCAAGACCGATACGCCCACGGCGTCAAACGATACTAATGGGGCTCCAACGAGGTGAAGAATCACATCCAAGTCGTGAATCATGAGATCGAGCACTACGCTCACATCGGTTCCACGCCCCGGATAACTCGATAGTCGATGAGCTTCGATGAACTTGGGCTCTTTCAAATTTTTCTCAAGATATGACAGAACGGGATTGAATCGTTCGATATGGCCGACTTGAAGCAAACAGTTTTTCTCCTGGGCAAGATGAACAAGCTTCTCGGCTTGTTCGGTGGTTTCCGCAATCGGCTTTTCGATAAAGACATCCTTCCCTCGTTCTAAGAAAACCTTTGCAACATCCCAATGAGCAACGGTTGGAACCACCACGCTCACTGCTTCGACTGCATCGCTGAGCGCATCCATGGAAGTAAAAACATTGGAACGAACCTTTTTAGCAATAGCTTCAGCCGTTTTAGGATTCGAATCGTAAATTCCCACGAGTTGAGAACCTTCAAGCTGGGAATAAATTCGCGCGTGTTCTTTGCCTAGGTGTCCAACCCCTACCACTCCCACTTTAATCGGCCTGTTCATAGTTTAGCTAAAGTTAATTGCTTCAATGGTTATTCCAGATTCATCGGCTAATTGCAAAACTCGATCCATTTCTAAAAATAAAGTTCGGCCCGCTTCAATTCCAAGAACCCGAATCTGAGCTTTCTTGAGCGTCTCAATCGTCGTGACACCCACACAAGGAATATCGAATCGCATATCCTGCCCTGGCTTCGTCACTTTTACTGCAACAGAATCCCCCTTTCCCAATTCGCCGCCACGATTCAATGCCGCGTCAGTTCCTTCAAAAGCTTCTACCGCAAGAACGGTTCCCTGCTTCACTACAACAGTTTGACCAATGTCATGCTCTGCAATTGCCTTCCCAATCTTATATCCAAACTCCAAATCCTCTTTTTCTTCTGCTGTTGCTTTGCGCTTAGTTAGACATCCAGCTTTGGGGATAAGTCGTTCTAAAAATTTTGCGTGAGGTACGAGCTGAATTCCATCCTTAGCCAACTCTTCGCCAATCGCTCCAAAAATCGTCTCTGCATTACGACGTTTCAATTTCGCGAGCAGCATGGTCATCTTGAGATCGAGACGTAAATTAGCGAACAAGTTCGTTGGTGCGATTTGCCCCACCATGACAACTTCTTTAACACCGCTCTCTTTGAACGCGTCGATGAGTTTGCCGAGCTGCCCCAACTTCATCCACTTCACCTCGTCAACGAGAGGTTCGATGGCAGGATCGGTCTCACCTTCAAAAGCAACGACGGTGAGCTTCTTAACTCCACTGCGACGTGCTTCCTGAGCAAAAATCTGCGGAAACTTTCGATTTCCTGCAATAATTCCTAAGGAAGACATATAAAAAGTTAGAAATTAGAAGTTCAAAGTTAGAAATTTCAGCAACTTCTACCTTCTCCCTTGTAACTTCTCACTCCTAATATGCTGCTTGCGCACCCTTGATGTGGCGCTTTTTCATCCAAGGCATTAAACCGCGCAATCGATCTCCGACCTTTTCGATCGGATGACGAGCGCCTTGATTTAAGAGCTTATTGAATCGCTTCATTCCATTGCGGGATTCAGAGATCCACTCCTTAGCAAATTTCTTGTTCTGCACTTCCTTGAGAACCTTCTTCATCTCGGCTTTAACGCGAGAATTGATGATGCGGGGTCCAATTCGCACATCGCCATACTTGGCTGTGTCGGAAATCGAGAATCGCATTCCGCTAATACCGGCTTCGTTAATGAGATCCACAATGAGCTTCAACTCATGCAGACATTCGAAGTAAGCCATTTCGGGTTGATATCCCGCTTTCACAAGCGTTTCGTATCCCGCCTGGATGAGAGCAGAAGTTCCGCCGCAAAGAACCGCTTGTTCACCGAACAAATCAGTTTCAGTTTCTTCCTTGAAGGTAGTTTCGATTACTCCCGCGCGAGTTCCGCCAATCCCTCTCGCCCATGCCAAAGCGATCTTTTTCGCATCGCCGGTTGCGTTCTGATAGATCGCGATGAGACTCGGTACGCCTTTGCCTTCCGTGTACTGACGGCGAACGATATGGCCAGGTCCTTTCGGAGCAACCATGATTACATTCACGTCCTTGGGAGGAACAATCGTTTTGAAATGAATAGCAAATCCGTGGCTGAAGAGCAGCGTCTTGCCGCGGGTCAAATTGGGAGCGATATCCTTTTTATAAACCGCAGGGATCTTTAGATCCGGAACTGCAACAAAAATCACGTCAGCAGCTTTTACAGCATCCGCAGTCGAAAGGACTTTGAACCCGCGCTTTTTTGCGACGGGAATCGACTGGCTACCTTTGTAGAGACCGATAATTACTTTGACTCCGCTTTCTTTTAAATTGAGAGCATGAGCGTGTCCTTGGCTTCCGAAACCGATGACGGCAACGGTTTTGCCTTTGAGCACTTTGGGGTTAGCATCTTTATCCGTATAAACACGAGCTGGCATATTTTGGTCCTCTATTATTTTTTTCTCTTCGCTGTCAGACCTCGATCTTCATCGAAACGGCCGCGGCGCATCGCCACACGTCCCGTTCGAGTCATCTCAAGGATCTCAAATTTTTCCATTAGTTCTAAGAATGCAGCGATCTTGCGCTGATTTCCTGTTGTTTCCACAAGCAAAGACTCAGGCTGAACATCAATAATCTTCGCTCGAAAAATATCTACAATCTGCAAAATTTCACTGCGCTCGCGCGCGTCAGCTTTAATCTTCAGCAAAACCAATTCGCGTTCAACCGCGTCTTCGGGATGGAAGTCTTGAACTTCGATCACGTTGATCAATTTTTCAAGCTGCCGCTCTACCTGATCTAAAGTCTTATCATCACCCTTCACCACCACGGTCATTCGTGAAAATGCTGGATCCTGCGTAGGCGCAACATTTAACGTATCGATATTAAATCCACGGCCGCTAAAAAGTCCGGCAATGCGTGCGAGGACGCCGAACTTATTCTCAACCAAAATGGAGATGGTATGGCGATGTTCCATAGATTTCTGGGAACCTGACTTTATGAAGTTTTGGAAAGGTTCTGTCCATCCAAAAAAACTAGGTTAGTAGCTAGCTGTACCCTTGCAGCGAGG
>JADMIO011053140.1_pt1 | contig 20408 bp, 22 predicted proteins | sample 8958161 | NCBI WGS metagenome assembly JADMIO01 (sample SAMN16585339, study PRJNA669376) | soil metagenome | isolation source: Crop rotation soil | place: USA: Cullars Rotation, Alabama | collected 2011 | reverse complement strand
GACGGACACGGCCCCGCCTGCATGAAGGTGAAGGATTCCAGGAACGCCAGATCGCGGGCCTCACCGAAATCGGAATAAAGCGCGTCCAGGGTCAAAAGTGTAGCGTCATCGGGCTGCCATTGAATGGCCCCGGTAAGACCCAGCCGGTGTTGCTTGTGAGTGGATTTGTCGAACCGGGGATTGCGGGGATGAAACAACGTGCCAGGCGCGAAGGCATTGACGTCGGCCAGACTCAGCCCAGGCGCGGTTACGCCTGCAAACCCGTCACCGACCGGTGAAAGACCACCGGTCCAGCGCACGGTGGAAGCGCCCACGTCCAGCAGGCGCCGCTCGTCATAAGCGGTCGACAGCAAAACCCCCAACCTGCCACCCAGATAGGTGTCGGAGATCAACGCCGAAACTCTGGGACTGATGCCGCCCGCCAGGTCGTTGGTGCCGGCCTTGGCTGAGCCAGCCAAAGTGAAGCCGTGATAATCGAAAGGATGGGCCGTGCGAAGTTCGACCGTGGTTCCTAGCGACCCTTCTTCCGTCTCGGCCGATGCGCTTTTTTGCACCGTGATATTGCTGAAGAGATCGGCGGCGAAGACGTTGAAGTCAAACGCATCGGTGCGGTTGGTGCCGCCGTCGGTGCCGTTGCCGGTGGCGAGCGCCTCCATCCCGTTTATCAAGGTCTTGGTGAAGCTGCCGCCCAGGCCGCGCACCGTGATCTGGCGGCCCTCTCCGGCATCGCGCGAGATCGCCACGCCGGGAATGCGCTGGATCGACTCCGAGAGATTGAGATCGGGAAATTTGGCGATATCTTCCGCCTCTATTGAGTCGGACACTGTTGCGGATTCACGCTTGGCATCCAGCGCCCGTTCCAGGCTGCCTTTGAAGCCCTGGACGGTGACGGATTCCACCCGTTCCTGTTGTGCCTGTGCGGGCGTGCCGGCACAACCCAGCGTAACGGCCGCCAAAGCAGCGATACCGCGCTTAATTGCATTCCCCATCTGGCCGCCCACTGCGGGTTGCCGCAGGCCCCAGCGGCTCGCGGCAACCCGCAGAGTACAACAATGCAGGGAGTAGCCTAGCCGGGCCGGTCGCATTTGGGCCGGTCTGCACAAAGGACCGCGGGCCGGCGCTGCCCCATGATCCCGGCGGCTTCAAGGGTTATTTCGCGCCATGATTGCCTATCCAAGCATTTCCGCCGTTGGTAGCTTGGTAGATACCCGCGATTTCCCGCGCGAGGGAGCCATAGAAATTCCCGTTGATCCTCCCGGACAATGCGCCGCCAGAAACCGGGCCGGCATAAGCGCTACCGCTGATCGCCGATGTGCCCGTAGCAATACTTAATTGGGCAGGGACCGGACTGCTTTTTCCCGATCTAAATGTCCGCTTTGCGCCAATAGACGCGATTGCCCAACCTGTGCTGTAACGGGAACCGCGAGCAGTATTAAATTTGCCATATCGCGAAGCTGATCGGGGCCGATGGCCCCCTCCGACCAGACTAGTTAGTTAGTTTCGTGTCCGACCAATGGCTAAAGCAAATATGCCGCTGGCCAGCAATACGCTTGCAGCAAAAGCGACGGGGCCAGTTACGAGAAATCCCCACAATCCGCAAAGGTTGTCCGCGTTTACGCCGCCGCAGACCTTCGCGATTCCAACGCTTAGGCCGAGGTACCCGCCGGCAACCCCGCAAATTGTGATTACCAGAATATAGGCCAGCACCGGGATGCGGTTTGCCCGGCCAACACGTTCGGAGTGCCACACGTAGAAAACGACGGCACCGACTATTGAGCAAATAGGCGAAAACAAGCCCACGATTAAAAACAAGGGAAAAAATGCATCTCCCGACATGTCATGGCTCCGCCATTCCGCGTAGCAGGTGTCTCATTGCCCTGATTCTATATGACGTGCAGACTCAGCGAATTATTCCCAGACGCGACGGCAAACTCGCCGGCGGCGGCTAGGAGACATTCATGCAGCGTTCAGGTGGCGCGCTATATGGTTGTTCCAATCTGGATGGAATGCCCCTCCCCATACCGGATTAGAATGAGCCCGTCGGTCGAAAGACCGGCGGGCTTTCATTCGAATTAACAAAGAAGGGTCGCCTTGCGACCTAAAGCGGACCCTCCAGCGGCTGTTACCCTAGGGGGCCGTGCCGCAGCACGAAAACCACTGCAACACGGCAGCCATTTTCGTCGAAGGGCCCCTAGTGGCCATGGTACGCAGGCGCAAGGTTTCGGATCACCTTCGTCGAAATTATTCCCGTGCGGTTTCGTACCACGAAATCATGATTCAACGAGCAGGCCCTACAAAGGCACCAAGGAAGCGACTTCGCGTTGTCAGGGAATGACTGAGCATGCTGTTCCCGCTGCTGTCGATCCCGTCGGCCATCGACCTGGCTGTTCACATTATGGCGAGGTCAATGAAGCTGACCCGGAAAGCCGCTTTGTGAACCTGTTTTGCGACTGCCATGACAATGCGGAGCCCCAGATATTGGCTAACGGGTCGGACATCGCTTGGCCGGTCGGGTGGAATGAGCAAATGGCGAGCGAGTGGCGAGGAAAAAATGGACTAGCTCCGCCGTCAGAACCAGGTTCCGGACCTTAGCCAGTTCGGGAACTTCTCTTCTCCGAAATCCGTTGGACTTGTGGAACGGATGGAGATTTGCACATGGCCACTAATGCACCGGTAGGCGACGGACATCGCAACGGCGCTGTTCGCAAGCGCACACAGCTAAAGACCAAAGTGATGGGCGAAGAGCACTACACCAAGCGCAGCAAGAAAAACGGCCAATTCATGGCCCAGAAGAAGGGTAATGCGAAGTTCAAAGGCGTTCGCAAAGAGAAAGCTTATTAGGCCGTCATGATCATGGCACCCAAGCTCCCCGCCTCGAAAATAGTCGATCTAAAGACGGTCCTTGCCCCAAACGTTATGCTGTCCCCGAGTGGAGCTATCCAGTGGGCGACCGTAGAAATTCTTTATGCCGCCGACCAATTCCAGCCGACTGTGCTGATCCGTGTCCCGGTCCCTTGGACTAAGGACACATCGGACGAGGAGCTTCGAGCCCTGGCGCTCCGTTTCGCTCGCCAATTGATCGACCACGCCTGCGTAATGGTCCCCCCTGCTGCGGAAACCGAAGGTAGCCCGGGAGTGTTGGAGGGCACAGTACTGGAAGGGATGTCTCAAGAACTTGGTATAACCGACCCTTCCACAAAACCGCGTCGCCATCGCGGACGCTGACAGGCATCAACCCATGCAGATGACCAAGACTGCGGCGGTGGCAACAGACCTCTTTGTGGGGATAGGGGCCGGGCTAGTCGCGGGTTGGGCGATGAACCTATTCCAATCAGCATGGATCACGATCTCGGACGAGCCAGAGCCCGAGGAAACCGCCGCCAGCAAAGCCGCTGACGCTGTCTCCGAGGATTTATCAGACGCAGCAATCAAAAAGTCCAAAAAGAAGACCGCCGATAGCGTCATTCACTACTTGACGGCGGCACTCATGGGCGGCGCATACGGCCTTGTCGGGGGCAGATTCCCAAGGGTATTCATGGGAGATGGAATGTTATTTGGAAGTTTAGTTTGGCTCGCTGCGGATGAATTAGCGGTCCCCGCTCTGCGGCTCGGTCCGCCGCCGAACAAAGTGGGGCTGAAGGACCATGCGCTAGGGCTAAGCTCTCATCTGGTTTTTGGCTTGGTATTGGACCTCGTTCGCCGTAAGACCAATCAACTGATTTCACCCCGCTAAGCGTCGTGAAGGGCATCACCTTCAACAACAACAACGTGAACAAGCGGTTGGCAAACCTTCTCGCTTGGCTAAACGCGACAAAGCCCGATGTGGTCTGCCTCCAAGAGCTAAGGGCTGAAACAAGAGGACACGGGTTGCCTATGGCAAGGTCAGCGCACCTGGAACGACGTGGCAGTTCTTTCCAAGCAGGGCTAGCGGGAGGCACTTCACAGAATGCGGACAATCCAGCCGATGCCCGTTTGTGCGTAGCTATGAGCAATACGGGAGGGCCCGGTGCCTACACTTGAGATGCTGGCGGCGTTCGAGTTGTCCATCTAGCCCACAAGGAAGGCTTTGACGCCTTTGAAGCGCCGGGCGCCCGCAAAGTGCTGTTCACCTCTTCAAGCAGGGCCCCAAGCAGCATTGCATTGATTGGGCCAAACCTTCTGGAGCGTCGCAGAAAGAACGAGGCACCAGTGAGCGCGGCGATCAAGAGAATGGACTTACGCATTTCACCCTTACTATTCAGCTAAGAACGACGGCCATATCCCAAAACTCATAAGAGTCATGCAGCGGAAACATTGTGTTGTAACGTTTCAGTGCCCGGTTGGCTGCCGCGATGATTTGAGTATTCACACAACCGCCGGCGCGATCGTGCCGAATTTGGTTGAAGGTCGTACGGCAGCGTAAAGTTCGCTCGCGTACAGTCGGTGCATCCAAGGGCACACTCATTCAACTCGCGAGACATCTTTGGGATATTCTGGTATAAGTAGCGGGAGGGGCTGATCTGAAAGGTTAGTCCGATGCCATTGACCAAGTTCCCGCTCGCGTTCGCCCTGGCGTTGTTCGTTACTACTCCCTTAGCCGCACAAACTGCCCAACCGCCCTCTCCCGATCAATTGCATGATTCATTGCGCTTGCGGCCCGATCAGGAACAGGCTTGGCGCGAGTTTGACATGGCGACTCGCCCCGATGAGCAGGAAGATGCACGGCGGCGGGTCGCGTTTCAACGGATGGCGTCGATGAGAGCGCCGCAGCGGATTGATCTATCCGTCCAAATGATGCGTTCGGATTTAGCGCAGATGGAGCGCCAAGCCAACGCGCTCAAGTCGCTTTACGCCATACTCTCCCCAGAACAGCAAGAAACCTTTGACCGGGAAACGTTACCACCGGGGCGTTAAAAGAGTCCCCGCAACGTCTAGCCTGATCGCACTCGAGTCTATCTGTGCGAAAACATCTGCCAGCGAAGAGCGCTCTCTTCTGTTCGCATCTAAAAGCTATCATCAAAAACCGGGGGCGGCGGTCAGTCAAACCTGAAATTCAGGTGCTCAATCCTTAGTCGGCGCGGGATCCGCAAAGCCTTTTCGCGTGATCGCATAACACGTCCATCGCGACTGGTTTGTGCAGCAAGGTTACGCGCTCGCGAAGAGCATGTGGCATCGCAGCAGCGTAGCCCGTCATCAAAAGGACTGGTGGGTGGAATTCCAAGCTGAGCAGCTTCTCCGCCAGGGTATATCCGTCCATCAGGGGCATGCGGACATCCGAAATTACAAGACAGCAGTCGAGCTCGTCCTGCGCACATTGCCAGGCCGCCAAACCATCCGCCGCTTCGTGCACCCGGAATCCGCAGTCCTCCAAATTCTGTGCAATAACGAGTCTGAGCATCAGCTCGTCGTCGGCGACAATGACCATTGGCCGGGACTTTTCGTTCATGACTCTCCAAATCGAACCTTTGCAGCATAACTCGCCGTTGATTTGGGAGCCTGCAGGTTCGTCTGAAACGGTGCGATAAAGATAACGTTCCCCATCGGATGACCCCAGGACTTCCTGAGGAGACCGGACAGGCCGGCTAAGGACTTATGTCCTGCGCCTCCACTCCCAGAAGTGGTAAACGCCCCGCTCACGATCCTTGCCGCCCTCGCACGCGGCAAACCACGCCACGACAGCACCCACCAAAAGCGCCGCAGCAATAAAAAACGCCTGCACCACAGCCGCAACGCGGGCCTTATGCAAGGCGTCCTTGGACGCTACTATAGCGTGATCAACGCGTTGCTGAGCTTCATTTTCTGGAACACCCGCCACGATTTCCGTGAGCGTAGTGAGATAACGGCGATCAGGATTCAGCACGCCAGTGTGGCTCGATGATTTCAGCAATATCCTGGCGGCTTCCGAACGCCGGTAGGATATGTCATCTACCACTTTGCCGGTTCGAAATAGTTCATCCAGTTCCGTTGCGATAACGATTTCGCCCGCACTCGAGGCTGTAGCGGTGCGGCCATCATTGCCGTCCGAAGGTTTCAATGCTGCTGCGGTGCCGAAAGCCAAGAGTGCAGCCAGAATTACTGCCAGCCCCCAGGTAACCAGCCCATGCATGCCATCCCGGAATTCTGTCTCGATGGCATCAATGTTTAATGGAGCTCGCATACGTCCGGAGATATAGCCACCCACAGCAAACGAAATGAGAGCAACGAACAGCAAAAACACCCCTGCCACCAGCCAATACACCGCCGAGGTGTCCCGCCAGGTCGGAGCAGTAGACATCACAGAAAGACCAATGCCCGCAGCAAAGGCGTTAAGGGTCAATGAGACCCCGGCCGCTGCAACGGCGCCGCCAAGGATGGCAGACCACTGGAAATGGGACCGGGATGCAACCGTCAGTGTTTCGCCGGACATGCTCATTAATGAACCCCTACAAAGGAAAGTACCGCCATTACAACAACCACTAGGCCAACCAGATAAATAATCCCGTCCATTTAACCCTCCTGCGATGAGCCCGGCCAAATACCGGGTGCCAGCCAAACGCTTATGGCTCAGGGAAGTTCCCTGCCTCTTGTCCTCAGCTTGGCTGACCGGCCACGGTCGCGCCGTGAAGACAAATTCTGCGACTCAAAAATCGGAGAAATTTGTGAAAGGGCAACGAGTAACGCTTTGTCCAATTCAATTTTGAGCTATGCGCACTCGAAATCATATCCTCCCAGAAGCAGGCGGTTAGCCGCGGTAGTATTGGTGTTTCGGCGTTGACCGTTGTGTCGACGCGACATGACCTTAGGCGCTTTTGTCCGCTTCTGGCTCCGGCGATAAGATTACGAGGTTCGGGAAAAGCTGTTTCCAGTCGCTCAGTCGGCTGTCTTCGTCGTAGATCAGTTGGGCGCGGCCAGTTTTAAGGTTGACCAATACGTACCCATTATCGCCGGCAGTGATCTGGAAGTCCTCTAATCTGGACTCCTTGTCCCACACCCGCGCGGCTTTAATTCGGGCCAAAATTTCGTCTTCAACCGACATGATTATCGGGAAAGACCTTTGTCCTGACCCGACGCTATCACCACCAGCTTTCCAGCGTCAGGCAGGTCGATGCGAATGAGAGGTTGGGGGGGCCGTCGGCTTCCGACTTTATTTCCGCTTTTGGGTCCTCGATCGTTCCAGGCGGAGGTACGCTCGACGCGGCGGGCTGACAAAGAGCCACCGTTGGGATCATGGCCAGAAATGCAGCAAGAGCCAAATGATTCATCGCTATAGAAAATGCGATGCGCTCACAAAGGTTGCTAAGCGCAGTGCACGGATGGTGGTCTCCGCTCTGCTCATCCCGAAGCGTTACTGACTGTTACCTTCCCTGCGCCAGCCGGACGCCACGCGGCGTTTGGCGGAACAGATATATCTCTAACGTATTAGACCCATTATGGCCGACCGCTTCATTCCCGATCCGCCATGGCTTTATGTTCTGAACACACTTCAACTCGAGTGGCGAGAACGTGAACTTCGGGCGGGACGTGATCCCGATCGCTTGTTGGAGCAATTGCTCGTTGAGACCGGCAAATGGCCACCACGGAAGCAGCCGCAGAAGCAACCCAGTTAGTTTCCGCAACTGAAAGCCATTCGCCTCTTTATAGATATCCCAGTCACTTTGGTCGCTCGCTATGCATCTCGTTCAACTTCTGTTGCCCACACGGGATAACCAGGGCCAGCCCTACCCTGAGCAGCTCTTTGGCCGACTCCGAAAGACGTTGGTTGACCATTTTGGTGGCCTCACCGCCTATATGCGTGCGCCAGCCAAAGGTCATTGGCAGGACCATGGACAAACCCAGATTGAAGATGTCGTCGTTCTCGAGGTTATGGTGGCTGAATTGGATCGTGCTTGGTGGCGCAAACTCCGAAAAGAGCTCGAGTCCGATCTCGGTCAGCAGGAAATGATTATTCGGTGCCAGCCGTTTGAGAAGCTTTAGAGGCTTTTGTGCGGCCTTTGCGATCAAATGGTCCGCTATCGCACCTTTTTCTTTGCAGCTCGGCAAAGCGGGCGATTACATTTTCAGCACAAATTTGCAATAAAGCGACCCCGCTGCCACCAAAACAATAGGAAGAAGAAGAATTAAGTACACGATAGCGGTTGTTCTCATGGGCGATCTCCGAACAACGCCATCCCTGTTAAAAGTGTTAAAGTCGCGGTGACCGCTACAAGCGAGTAGCCTGGCCTCGCCCATGGCCAAAACGGGAGAAGCGCAACGGTCGAGATCAGCAAGATTGCAAACATCGCCAGATGGCCCGGCTTAAATTTTCCGCTCGCAGTCACAGCCGTCGAGCGCCTGCGGAATTTTGCCGGGAGATAAACCGGGTTCATGACGGCAAAAATGCCAGCCGTCCAAATTAGTACGATCGCAACAAGCATACCGTAAGACATAAGATTCTAATCGCTGCCTCGCACTTTTGTTCCTTACCAAGTCAGTCCCAATCCGTACCAGCGTAATACCGGGCGAAACACTTTTGCACGGAAGATCCATTAATCATTCAGCGATCGAGAATGGCTGATGCGGCAGGTAATCTCTATGCTACTGTTGGATTTAGAGAACCATTTTAGTCGAAACGCTTTTCGCGGCCCAGACGATGGTGCGGCCCTTTCTCACTTTTGGCGTTAAGCTACGACCACAATGGCGGAACTATTGAGATGCCTTCTAGGGTCATTCGTCGCTTTTCATATCAGGCAAAGGACAAAGCATTGGATGTCACATTCGTCAGTGGCCGCCGCTATCGCTATCTCAATGTGCCGCAACAGGTCTATCAGGACATGCAGTCTTCCTTCTCCAAGGGCGAATATTTTAACCGCCACGTCCGCGATCACTTTGCCTTTGAAAAGCTGACTGCGTCTCGCTCCTGATTTCTTTGAAGCTAGACCTGAGGTCGCGAAAGGTCAGCGAATACCGCTTTTGCTCTGCCGGCGGAATACTATGTTCCCATACCGAACGGGCTTCACCACTAAGTAGGTAACCCGAGCAAGGTTCGACGATGATATCACGGCGATCCCAGCCTTTTTCGGCGCGTCTGCGAAATCTTAGCCGGCAGGATGACAAGAATGAGAAGGCCACGACATGATCAAACATCGCTTTGTCTCGATGCCAGCCGATGCCGGCTCCCGGCGTATATTCCGTCACCAGAGCATGTTCTAAAGAACCGGGATCGAGCCCGCTGAAAATTGCCGCCACCTCCCGGAGTGATTTTATAAAGTCCGGTATGGGCGCGCTTTTCTGAAGATGCTGGGCCCCATAGTCATAGCGCCAACCAAAAGAAACCACGCGGCGGTTTCCGAGATGGCCATGGAATTCAAAAGGTTTGAACGGTAGCCCTTCAAACCGGGCAATGGCGCGCGCTTCCTCTTGCTTCGACAACAGGTCCGGTTTGTAGATCAGGCCGGGAATCAGCGCTGTTGAAAAAAGATCGGGTGTGTGATCCAGGCTCCTTGCGATTTCACCGCGTCTTCTCACGTTGCAGGCCCTGGACTTTTGTCTTTCTTTTGGGCGAGGAACTGGCTTGGCCTCTTGCTGCACTTGGTCCAGCGCTCTTGCCTTCCATCTTGGTTTTCAGTTGCGTGCGCTTGCGGACTTGACTGGTGCGATGGCTGTGACCGGCTGGAGCATTCGTTGCCCTGGAACTTTTCTCCTTTGAAGAAGAAACGCGTCTTTTGCCCTTTGGTGCCTTAGTCAGGCTGCCCTTCAAGTCGATCCATGCCGGGGCATGATCGCTGGTTTTTTCCCACGACCTGACCTCACGGTCGACACCCGCAGCCGCCAGCTGCTTGGCTAGAACTGGACTCAACAAAAGATGATCCATGCGCAGGCCGGCATTGCGGCCGAACGCATTCCGAAAATAATCCCAATAGGTATAGATTGCCTCGCCGGGATGAAGATGCCGCAAGGCGTCGGTCCAACCTTGGGCGACCAACTGGCGATAAAGTTCACGGGTTTGGGGGAAGAACACGGCGTCACCCACCCACCGCTCAGGCTTGTAGGCATCCAGCGGTGTCGGCACAGCGTTATAATCGCCACATAAAACCGTCGGACGGCCGGTTCTTAGCAGCGCGGCAGCATGGGCGTTCAGTCGGCGGAACCAGGCCAGTTTATAATCGAATTTGGGACCAGGCGCGGGGTTGCCATTGGGGAGATAGAGACAGCCAATCGTGATGCCAAACAGCTCCGCTTCCAGATAGCGGCTGTGAAGGTCCTCGGGATCGCCCGGTAGTCCGCGGCGCAATTCGATGGGACGTTCGCCCCGGCCCAGTATGGCCACGCCGTTCCAGCTTTTTTGACCATGCCAGAGGGCGTGATAGCCGAGCGCTTCGATCTCCTTGAGAGGGAACTTCTCCTGCGGCGCCCGCAATTCCTGCAGGCAGGCTACATCGGGCTGGTGGGTTTTCAACCAGCGCAGCAACACCGACAGCCGGCCATTGATCCCGTTGACATTATAGGTCGCGATCCGCATCTGGGCGGGAACCCAGTTGATTGCGGAAAGTTGCTTAAGCCGTGCCAAAACCCGTTCGCCTTTCGCTGTCGCGCCGCAAAGGATTCAACCTGCAAGCCGCTAGCCATGCGCACAACGGACTGGCAGCGGTCGTTGTGGCCAGACCAAGCCGTTGGGGAAACCCCTTCATTATTGGCCGGGACGGCACTCAGGCACAGTGCGTCTGCCGGTATCGCCGGTGGCTACGGCAAGCCGGGCAGCGCGATTTGAGGCAGGCCGCTTGTACCGCGTTGCGGGGCTACAATTTGGCCTGCTGGTGTGCGCCGGCAACGCCGTGCCATGCCGACATTCTGCTCGGCTTGGTCAATTCGTGATGGCAACCGAAAGCGCCGGCATCCTGCTTTACCGCGGCGCACCCCGCGAGGTTTTCTTGATCCATATGGGCGGCCCTTTATGGGCCGGGAAGGACGACGCGGCTTGGTCCATTCCCAAAGGCGTAATCGGCGCCAATGAAGACCCTTTGACTGCGGCGCGCCGGGAATTTCTTGAGGAGACTGGATTTTCGGCGCAGCCGCCCTTCATTTCGCTTGGCCGATTCCGGCAGAACAGCAGGAAGAATCTCACCGTTTGGGCGGCAGAGGGTGATTGCGATCCGGATGCCCTGGTCAGCACCACCTTCTCGATGGAATGGCCGCCACATTCGGGAATCATCCGCAAATTCCCGGAAGCCGATCGAGGGGCCTGGTTGAACGAAAAGGCAGCGCAGCAAAAGATCGTTCGCGGCCAACGACCCGTTCTGAAGCATTTCTTCGTTATGTCGATGCGATGAGATGCGGTCGCAGCGGTCAGGAACCCGCTCAAGGTAGCGTTCGTTTCATGATCCAAGGAGAAACAGTTTGCCCACTTTAGAAGACGTCAAGTCCTTCGCCGAACGGCTTACAGGTATCGCCCGTCCCAAATCGGTTGCGCCCCGTGCGCGCAAGCCGCACACGATCTTGCTGGAAGGCGATGGTGAAACACCCAACAACCCGCGCCTTCCGCTGATCTTTTATCGCAGCCCCGTGGCTCTCGGTGATGCGCCCGATCCTGCCGCGGTTTTTGAAGTCCTTTTTGCGGACCACGGCTGGAAGCCAGAGTGGCGCGACGGGATTTACCCTTACAATCATTTCCACACCGGCACCCATGAGGTGCTGGGGATTGCGCGCGGTCATGCCCGGGTGCGCCTGGGCGGGGAAAAGGGCCGCATTGTCGAATTGCGCGCAGGCGATGTGATCATCCATCCTGCGGGGGTAGGGCATCGCCGGCTTTCGGCTTCCAAAGACCTTTTGGTGGTGGGCGCCTATCCCAAAAAAGGTCGGTATGACGAACCGCGTCCCAACGAAGTCGATTATCAGAAAGCCGAGCAGAGCATCGCGCGTGTGGCGGTGCCCAATCAAGATCCGGTCTATGGCGCAAAGGGTCCGCTGGTTTCCATCTGGAAATAGCGCCCTCGGCTATTGTTGAGGAGGCGGGAACCGGTCTCCCTTGGCCCTTAAGTTCCCTAATCGAATCTAATTAACTGCAACTAGCGTTTACTATTGCGACCACCTCCCACTGCGCTTCACATTTTCCCTCATCTGGGGAGGCTTGCCGAAGTGCATACTTACGAGATCAGGACATTCGAGCACCGACGGCATTCGTCCCTCATTATGTTTGCCCTTTGCCCGAACGATCTGACCGCAATCGTGATAGCGAGGGATTTTATTCGTAGGGGGCAAGATATGGAGGTCTGGCAGGGAGAGCGGCTTGTGTACCGTGTCGGAGCAAAGCCACAACATCAGAAACCGTTAAAGGATAACACGCCTCTCAGCACACAGCGCTGGTGGCTTACGAAGCGCCGTATTCTTTAACGCGATATTCGAATGCACGCGTCCCGTCGGCCCTAAGGATGCCAGAGGCCATTGAAAGGACCGCACCATAGCAGTGCTTACAAGGCAGTTGGCTAACTTGCACTAGATGGCGAAGCAGACCGTCGAAGGCCGACGGGCTTTCATTTGCCGCGGATCCAGAGACCAATGCTGCTGGCGCGCTAAGCACCTGCCCCATACATTAGGCATCACCGCCAAACTTGGAGGGCGCGTTGTTTACAAGATCGAAGATCTTCATTCTTGGGCCTCGCGTGGCAGCCGCAGATCGACCTCTGACGAAGGGCAAGGAATTATCTTGCCGGCAAAAAGGCACAACCCCAGTGTGATCGCCCGCGCTTCGGAGGCAGGAAAGCCGGAACAGAAGTAAGGCGAGCTGCTTAGCCGGTCGGCGCATTTGGCGCCGACCGGTGTTCCGCTTCTCTCCTAAATCGCGTGAATTTTTGCCTCGGCCCAATTGGTTGACAAACCCCTTGTCAGTCCGAAACGATTCGGCCCCGAATCACGCCAGATATGGCAGCCGCTCCCCACTGCGATTGCATAAAACCGATCCGAAACTGCGACTGTCACGCCGTTTCAACGATTTTTTTAGCGAAAATTCTGACGGTATTTTTGACGGTATTTCGGCTTTGCAGCCACAATTTATTCAATGAAATCAATGGAAGTGGATCCTAGTCCCCCAGCCACTTTTTATCGGCGCAACTGCGCCGATGAAAAGTGTCGCCGAGCGGCGGGACAGGGATCCCGTTATGGCAAGCGCTGAATGAGCTTCTAGGCCCGGGTCAATTTCGCATTGCTGGCCAGTTCTTCGATCTGGTCGCCGCGTAGAATGGTGGGCGTGACGCCGTCGCGGCCCATCTTCAAATAAGTCTCGGTTTTGCTTTGGCTGGGAAGGCGATTCCAACGCCGAAGACACTGCGCAAGCGTACCGACGCAGAACACATGGCCCTTGGTCGCAAGGGTGGCGGCGGTATAGGGAGATAATTCCATTGCGCGGGAATAAGAAATGCGCGTGGCAGGAATAAGACAAAAGGAGTTTGGGGGCATCCAAAGCGGTGGATGTGGGCGGAGTCGCCGTCAGTAAGGTTCCACTGGATTCCAATCTCCAAAGTTCCCTTTCGTACAAGTCGGGCTCGGCCCCGTAAACATTGTTGCCATTGCTATCAGGAACTTTCGGCACCAAGAAATCTCAGCTGCCGCGGACGAAATGCCGGTAACGTTGAGTTGGCAGCGAAAAGTTTGACGAGAAACTGTCACCCAAAATCTGATGATAAATCGTCATCGTCTTTCGCGATGAAAACAGCAGAATCTGCAGACGGTTTTTACTCGCGCTTAAAATCATTCGGTCCATCTTCGCGCGCATCAGTGTGGCTTGGCGTTGAAAGGAAAAGAATGCTCAAGAAATTTCAGATGTTCATGACGGACGATAGCGGCGCCACTGCTATCGAATACGGCCTGATCGCCGCCCTGGTGGCGGTGGTGATCATTACCGGACTGACCGCGGTCGGCACCGGTATGAATGCCAAACTCGCCACCATCTCGACGGCCCTGAAGTAATAGGAAGCGCAGGCTGAGTCGTTTCCAACCGGGTCAGCGCGGCCTGAGTAACCCCGCGGCAAAGTCCGGCAGCGTTGCTGCCGGACTTTTTCTCTTGGTTTTGCAACATGTTGGGAAAGGCGCGGGATTCCGGTTATACATTTCGGCAAACCCCGGGGGCTGCCGAATGGATAAGCGCACTTCTTTGTTTTTCCTCGCGTTCGGATTGACCATCATCCCGACACTTTCCCAAGCGCATTTCCGGTTGCTTTCGCCCGCATCCTGGATTGTCGAAAATCAGCTGGGCGATCCCCAAAAAGGCGCGCCGTGCGGCGGGACCAATGCCGATTTCGGCAAGCCGACCTATGCCGTGACCGATATGCGCGGCGGCGCCCAACTGCACATCAAGGTCCAGGAGACGGTGTACCATCCCGGCCACTACCGCGTGGCGCTGGCGGTCAATTCCCCCACCAGCCTGCCCTTGGACCCGAAGGCGCAGACCATGACCAACGACAAAGGAACGGTCATGTCGGTGTCCGGAGAAATCATGACCCCGGTATCACCGCCGGTCCTTGCGGATGGGTTGTTTCAGCACAGCGCCAAAACCGATCAACCTTTCGAAACCGATGTCACCCTGCCGAACATCAACTGCAAAGCTTGCACCTTGCAGGTGATCCAGTTCATGGAACAACATCCCGTGAACAATCCGGGCCAGTTCAGCTACCACCACTGCGCGGTGTTGCATATCACTGCGGACCCGGCCAAGCCGCTTGATGCGGCCTGGGAGAAAGATCGCAACTGAAACCTGCGATCACCGCGGTCCCGTACGCCGCCGGTTCTCTTCGCTCAGCATGTAAGCTTTCTTGGTTTCGAAATCGCGCGAAATGCCGATCACCATGAACTCCAGGGCCGCGCCCGTGGCCGCGAACGCCCGGCTTTCGCCCAGCGCTGCCGGAACCGCGTCGCCCGCCTTGATCTGCACCGTCTCGCCGCCGATGGTGGCGGTGCCTTCGCCGCTCATCACATAATAGACTTCGGCCATGTCCGGCTTGGTGTTGGGACCAACCGTGGTGCCCGGCGGCAACAGCAAATGGTCGACATAAGACCAGGTGCTGTAGAAGGTGCTGGGATCAAGACCGCGGTGATACATCACCGTTCCCTGGCCGCCCTCGAAATTCGGCATTGGCTTGTCCAGCGCCTTGGACAGGTCCATGTGGATGAATTGCGGGATGGCATCCTTCGGCGCACCGACACGGCCATCATCCAGGTTCCAGGCATCGTAGAAATGGGGCAGCAGGCCGACATTGATGTTCATCCACTGCACCGGCTTGCCGGACTGGTTGGTGATGGCATGGTTGTGACCCAGCCGCGCCACCGCGCCGGCCGGTCCTTTCAGCACCGCAGCGCGGCTGTCGATGGAATATTCCGCCTCGCCATCCAGGATCACGAACATCTCTTCGCAATAATTGTGGAAATGCTCGCCGATGCCGCCGCCCGGCGGCAGCACGCCGCGATGCAGGAAGAACAGATTGACCCCCAAATTGAACTTGGCGCTTTCGGCACGGCCGTCGAACAGCGCCATGTAATTCATCGGGCCCGAGCCGTTATGCACCGAAGGATGCGGCGGATAATCGGGACCCGCGCCATGGGCGATCCGCTGCGCCAAGGGCACATGGGTGCGCGACAACGGACTGGAAGCCGCATAGGGATCAGCGGGAAAACTCATCCCTCCCACTTGGGCCTGTGCGGCCATAGAGCCCGCCAGCAACAATCCCGCAACCAAAAGTCCCTTTTTCATCTCAGCCCTCCCATTGTTTTGATTGGCAAGCATGGCACGTGATCAGTGCGGAACGGTAGGCGTATAATAGCGGTGCAGCGGCTCTTGCCCCGGTATGGCGTTGGGCGCCAGTTCCTGGGAAAACTGCTGGATCAGCAGCCTAAGCGCGGGAATATCGGGCGGGGCGGCCCGCAACAGCTCGACCTTCCGTGTCGGCAGATCACGCATCCCCACCAGTTGCGCCGCTTCCAGCGTATTGGCCTCGGTTTCCGCGATCACCAGGCCCTCGAACCAATCCGGACGGGCATTATCCAGCCATTTCTGCGCGTCCTGCAATACACCCGAGGTGATGCCTTCCCGGTCGGACTGTTCCATCACGATATTTTTGCCGCGGTTGCGATAGAATCCGAACAGCGCCGCCACGATCGATGGATCACGCACGGTGCCGTCGGCATACAGGATGCCGTGCACATTGCCCCAATATTGCGCGATCATCAGCTCCCAGATCATCCATCCCATATGGTATTTGTCATGTTCTTCAAGCTCGATGTCGTAGGGATTGGCCCGGCCCACACAGGCCATTTCCGTATTGATGGCCGGCTTCTTCAGCTCTGCCGCCATTTTCTGGGCCCGCACGATATCGGCATCGATCTGGGCGCGCGTCTGGGAATAATCGTGGTGTGACAGGACATCCACCACATCCGCCGTCTGCCCGGTGCAATCCAGCATCATGCAGCCGATAGTCACCGGCGTGTCATGGTCAAATTCTTTCAGAGCCGCAGCCATGAAGCGCGCCACCTTGATCCGCTGCGGCTGGTCGGTATTGGGCAGCGCAGCGGGCGGGTGAACCCAGTCCGGCTCATTGGCGGCGTCCCACATGGAAAGTCCCGGCTCGCTACCCACCGAGCGCACCAGATCCTGGGCGTATTCCCGCAGCTTCGGTTTGGCGCTTTCCTCAAACAGGCCCGGCATCATGCTCTGCGGGCCACCCACCACCACGAACATCACGCCGACATGATGGGCGAAAGCGGTGCGGGTGAAATCCTTAAGCTTGGCGTCATAACCGGCGCGATCGGCTGCCCAAGCCTTGTAGGATAGGAACATCCGCACGGCATTGAGCTTCATGCGCTGGGCATAGCCCATGTCGCGATCGATCTCGGCGTGATTGTAGCTGATCCATTTATCGTCGCCATTCTTGGCGCTGATTGGGTTGTAGTTGAAGCCCCGCATATCGGAGTAGTCCGGGGCGAATTTTATGCCGCCGGATTTCGCCTGGGCCGCAGGAAGGAAGAGCAACAGGGCACAGAAGACCAGACCCGCACGCAAAACATAAGACCACTCCGTCATGCGGAACTCCTGTCGCTAACTGGTCACGGCGGTAAGCCAGCCGTCGGCGGACCAGATAAGGGGCGCGATGCGCAAGGTCGCTATCCCGTCATGCGTGCGGTCATAGGAATGGTAGACGATATAGTCGCCGCCCTTATCCTGTAGCACGGCGCAATGGCCGGGACCCCGCCAGCGCCCGCCCTCCTCCTGGTTGTTGGCCTTCAAAACCACAACACCGGCCCCATCCGTCATCCGGCGGCCGTCTTTGCCCACAAACGGACCTGTGACGCGGCGCGACCGGCCGACGGCGGTGTAATAATTGCTCTGCGCCGCCTTGCAGCAGAAGTCGTAAGAGGCGAACAGATAATACCAGCCGTTCCGTTCGATCAGGAACGCGGCTTCGATGGGATCGGGTCCGCCTTCGGGCTCGGGCCGCGCGGCGATGGTGATGAGCTTTGGCTCTCCAGACGGTTTGCCGGTCGCAGCATCCACCTTCATCAGCTTGAGGCCACCCCAGAAACTGCCAAAGGCAAGCCATCTTTGGCCGTCACGATCCACGAAATGGGCCGGATCGATGCAATTGTAATCGTCTTGCTTACGGGACTGGAACACCAGCCCTTCATCCTTCCAATGGAAATCCGGGGCACCAGGATCAAGGGTGGCGTTGGTCGCCAGGCCGATCGCGGAGAGATTGCTGCCGAAGCTGGAGGCCGCATAATAAAGCCAGTAGCGCCCCTTGTGGAAACTGATGTCGGGCGCCCACAGCCCCCGCACATCTTGTATCGTTTCCGCGATCCATGCCGGCGTCTTGTCAAATACCGTTCCCGTCCGTTTCCAGTTCACAAGGTCGGTCGAGGTGCGGCAGGATATCTGGCCCGGCGCGTCGCTCCGCTGGGTGGTGCAGAATACGTAATAAGCGTCGCCCTGCCGGATGATGCAGGGATCGTGAACCGGGGCGATATCGCCACTGAGACGTGGATTGAGGGCCTGCGCCCATGCCAGGCGGGCGCCCCCCGTCAGAGCGGCCATTGTGGCCAGGACATATCGGCGGCTGATCAATGCCATGGGAGGTTCTCCATGAACTATCGGCGGCCGGCACTCAGGGGGCCACCGCACCTAGCTTTTCTTAACGAGCGACGCGAGTTTAGAAAAGCCGGCGCCCGAACAAGCGACAACGCCGCTTGAGAGGGCCGCCGCCGGCGATGCTCAGACGTCCGCCGGCGGCACCCCTCGCGTCCCGTCCCCATACGCGAGCATTGCATAACCTGAGCGCACGTTAAATCTCCTCCGCGTCCGCTGCTTACATGCGATAGCGGAAGCCGATCGAATAGGTCTTGTCGAACTGCGAAATTTCCGTGTTGTAGAGCAGGAAATCCTGTGCGCTCTGCTTGCCGGCGTAAGTCTTGAACTGGCTGTTGATGATGTTGGTGGCATCAAAAGTCAGGATCAGGTTGTCGTTCAGGGTGTAGTTGAACGAAAAGTCCAGATTCTCACGCGGCCGGGCATATTGCCGTTGCGGCTGTACGCCGGGCGTAAAGGCCGGGTTGAAGAGGGACGTGCTTCTCCAGGTGTAGGAAAGGCGTAGTGAGTAGGGCCCCTGTTCATAGATGCCCGCGCCGTTGTAGCTCCACATGCTGATATTGTTGAAGGGACCGGCAAGATAAGTGGCGTTGACGTCCCAGCCGAAGCCGCTGAGGAAGCCGGGTAGGAAATCCAAGAACTGGGAATAGCCGGCTTCCGCGCCCTCCAAGGTGGCGTCCTGAAGATTTTGCGGCAGGTTGTAGTTATAGACCAGCCCATTGACGGTGACCTGGCCGTTGACGCAGCCCGAAATAACCGCAGTGCAGGGCGCGGTCTGAATATAGCCCTTCACGTCACGATGGAAAACCGCCAGGCTGACATGGTTGCCGTGGCCCCAATAATATTCACCGTCAGCGTCCAAATTGACGGACTTGACCGCATTCAGGTTGGGGTTGCCGCTGGCGGAGGTGCCCAGCAGAGTCTGGCCGGCGCCGCTGAAGGACTGAGCCGGATTGAGCTGAGCGAAAGTCGGGCGCGTCACGGTCTTGCTGGCGCCGAAGCGGAAAATCAGGCCGTCAGCAAGGGTGGCGCGCAGATTGAGGCTGGGCATCAGGTCGGTGGTTTCCTTGCGCGCCGTGGTAGGCGTGAAGGAAATCTGGCCGGCATTCTGGTTCGTCAAATAGGCCTGCTCCGTGAGCTGGGTATCGACATAGCGTGCGCCGACATTGCCGTCGATCGGAATGCCCCAGACATCAAAGCCGTAATTGACCTTGATATAGCCGGACTGAGTGAATTCATTGACGATGAAGGTGGAGCTCTGGACGTCTGGCCGCTCGCCCGTCAGACCATAAAGATTGCGGACCTTTTCGATATTCGCCCACAGCCAGTCGGGCTCGAAGGTCGTCCAGCTGGTCTCACCAAACCGGCCGTCAAAGAAGCTGCCCCAGCTGTGGCGGTAAGCTCCCGCTCCCAAGGACCCAACCGTAATGCCGCCCAGTGTGGTGAAGTTGGCGGGGCTGTTACCGCCCGAACCCTGGGCCAGGTACGCCTTGCAAACCGGACTGTTGAGAGTGGCGACGATATCGGCGTTGTAGGCCAGGGTGGGATTTGGCGCCTGGGTGCAATTGAGCGCGGCATTGGCGGCTGCGGTGTTATGGGCGTTGTGCGCCCCGACGCGATAGCCTACCTCAATCGACTTAATGTAGCTATCGGGTGAGAACTCATACTGCGCATCCGCGCGCCATTGCCAATCCCCGCCCGAAGACTTGTTGCGCTGATCGAACAGCTGATCCAGGATCAGATTGTTGGGATCATCCTGCACATTGCCCACGGTGCTGACATAGGCGCCGCCCGAACCCTGAAAATTGTTGTCAAAACTGAAGCCATCCGCCGGATAATTGTAAGCAGTGTCCGGGATGATATTGATGCTCAGCACCTTGCTGATTGTGGCGCTCAGCTCCGTCTTCAATGTCAGGTGGTCGTTCACCAGCCAATCGGCGCCGGCCGCGATCTGGAAGGTGTCCTCCTTGTTGCGGCGGTCTTGTTCCGAAGTCAGCGAATAGCAGCCGGATTTGCCGGTCGCCACGATATTGCTGCCTGAAAAGACCGTGCTGGCGGCGGCGTCCGGGCAGTTGCTGCGCAGCTTGACGTCGACAAAAGACGGCGCCTTCTGCCGCAACCGGCTGTAAAAGGCTTCCGCGAAGATGTCCAAATTCTCCATCGGCTTCCATTGCGTCGCCAGGTTGAGGGAGGCGCGTTCAATCGAACCGTTACGCTGAAACAGGCTGATATTGGAGCTTTCCGCGGCGTAGCCGGGCCGCACGCCTTGTGCGAAGGGCACGTTCAGGCCACCCGAACCCAATGGACCGGCGGCGGCGTTTGTGACGCGAACGGGACAGTTGGTTATGGG
>JADMIO011827168.1_pt1 | contig 20409 bp, 17 predicted proteins | sample 8958161 | NCBI WGS metagenome assembly JADMIO01 (sample SAMN16585339, study PRJNA669376) | soil metagenome | isolation source: Crop rotation soil | place: USA: Cullars Rotation, Alabama | collected 2011 | reverse complement strand
CTTTCCCAGTCCCAGGCCGGCGCTGGTGTCGCCCTTATGTGCGCGCATCAGGTACAGCAGCGCATCGGATGTGTCCAGCTTCTGCACGACAACCGAGAAATCGTCGGTGTGGCTGTAGCTCACGCTGGCGCTCGCGCCGATCGATACATCCACTGAAGGCAGCGAGAGTTTCTCGCCCTTCAGCGTTTTTCGGATGAGTGCCGTGCTTACGCTCGGTGCGGCGAAGTTGTAGTCGGCGATGCCGTAGTCGATTTCAAAGCTGGCGTTCAAGGTGCCGTGAAAGCTCACCTGCGCCAAGTCGCCGGGATTCATATCGTTGGCGCAACTTGGCTGGAAAGGAAAGACCAGCTTATTGAAGGCCTCGGTCACAGCATCCTTCAGCGTTGCCGTCTTCCCCACCTTGTGCGCGAAGACATAGCTGGCGCTCTGGCTGGCCTTGGCATTACCGCTAATACCGAACGGTCCGGCCGCACCTGCGCCGCTCAGCTTGCCTGTGATTTCAAAACCAATACCGATCTTCACGTAGCAGGAGCCGCTGTAGTCTTCCGCCGGCAGCCCTGCCGTGTCGGTCGAAGCCGCGCTGGCGCGATAGTCGAACACCGGGCCGCTGGTGATGACCTGCAGCTCGCATTTGGCTTCCGTGCCCAGGCCAAACCCAATGCCGGTCGCGGTCGTCCAGTTCGATTTCTCCGAGACGTTGAACTCAAGCTTCAATCCCGAAGGCACAGTTTGGATCGGCTTGTCCCAGAGCGGTGGTACCAGTTCGGCGAAATGGAAGGCTGGCTTCCCATCCTTGTTGATCAGCCTTCTAAGTTGGCTGGCGACGTCAAGGTCGGAGAGGTTGACGGAGAAGTCGAAGTTCGGAGCGGCGCCCACGGACATTTTTCCTCCAACACGACTGCCCGGGCTTACACGGCACGTCGCCTGACCAGGTAAGCGTCAGCTGCTGTCTGGGAAGCGGAATATTCGGGCTAGCTGGCGAATCTAGAGACGCGGGAAATAAAAGTCAATGGCCTTTGGGTGGCTCGAATCTGGTGCGGCCACTCCTACTTGCCGGCTGTGGCCACAGGGAATTCCTGTCCCTCGACCGGAGCGAGGAACGGTATGACATAGCCCTGTAATCCGAAGTTGCCGGTCTGCTTCGCTTCCACCACGAACTTATACACGAAATCTCCCATGGTGAATGACGGAGCATGCAAGTGGAAGACGTACATACCGTCGTTGGAGTCGCGGAAGTTTGCCACCTCAGGTGTGGTGTTCTTCACCACCAGCAGGATTTCTCCGGCTTCGTGTTCTTCGTTTTCCTTCGCGGCGTCGCTGTTCGCGGCGTCGGTCGGCCGCGCCGACTGCTTCTCATTCTCCCCGCGCTTGCCTGCCGCCTTGCGCTTCTCCTCACGCTCCCGCCGCTCTTCCGCCTCGTGTTCTTCTTTCTTGCTGCCGGCGCCTTCCGGCGTGAATCCGGGAATAAGCTTGCGTGCTTGCTCTAAGTTCGACGAGGGAAAATTGCCTGGCCGCCACAGCGCATCTGGAATCTCCTCCGGGCCTGCGACCGTGGGATACATCAACAGGATTTCGCCCTTGGGAAGATCGCGGCGCGGCGGACGGATCTTGAAAGCGCCCACCACCATGGGGAACGCAATCGCCTTCGACCCTTCCGAGATCACGAGCGGGCGGGGGCCCGGGTCGGTTGCCTCAGGGATAGAGATGTACGCGGTATCCGTGGTTTCGGCGACAATCTTCGCGGCACGCTCCTCGAAGGCGGCGAACGTCTTGCTGCTGTATCCACTGAAGGCACCCTGCACTACGCAAAGCTGGCCCTTGATGCACACCGGCGGCGCCAGATAACCCGCAGCTTTGTTGCCGGCTTTGCCCCTGGCGGCCGGCACCTTCACCGACTTCGAAACCGGCGCACCGGAGTTGTCAGCCGGCCGGAACTGCACCGCCAGCTCGCTTCCCCTCGGAGTGCCCAAGGCAATGGGACCATCGGCGGCCTGCGGCTGCTGACCTGCAATCTCCAACCGCCAGCCTGCCAGGTTCGAAGCTGCGCCAGTGGCTGCAAACGGAATTGCCACTCGTGTGACTATCACGCCCGGCATGCTTTCGTAGTCGCCGGGATTTTCGACCACGCTGCCGGAAAATGGCTGACCGGCACGGACCCGCGCGGGCACCACCAAGCCAACTTCCTTCGCGTTCGCCCCCGCGGTAGCCTGGCTTGACGAGGCCACCGCACCCGCTTGCTGGGCTTGCCGCGCGTTCGACAGTTGCTTCGTGACTTCTTCCGCGGTGAACTTCTTCACCGTCTCGGGCGCACCCGACGACTCCTCGCCCGCGGGACAATCAACCTGCTTGTACGCCTGAGCCTGGACGTCCCATTGCTCGCAGTGATAGACACCGGTCTGGGGATTATGGGTCAGACGATGTCCGCCAGTCTGCTTGCCGGTGTCGTCGTAAACCTGGATGAACTCGCCGGTAAAGTTCGAGTTGTTGTCGTAGGTATTGTGGGTAATTTTCTGCACCTGCCCGTTGGGCCAGTAGGAAGTCGCGACGCTCTGCGGGATAAGCGCGCCGGCAGGATACTCCAGCGTGTCTTTCTCCAGCAGCTTGCCGTCTGTGTCGAGCGTACGTGTCTCCGTCACCTGGTCAGCGGCGTTGTAGTGGAGCTCGATCTTGCGGCCGCCGCCCGCGTCCTGGGTCACCACACGCTGCGCATGCAGCGGAGCCGACAATGCAGCCGTTAAAACTACGAAGAAAAACGAAGACAGCAGGTGAGTTCGCAGCAGGGATTTTGGGGCCATAGCAGAAGCTGGCAGTTTAGCACGCGTGCGCCGGATGCTTGCGCAGCCAGTCTTCATGCATGCGAGCCCGCGATTATCCAAAGCCAGCGAATGCTGTCAAAACCGTGTGAACTACTATTGCTTTCGTTGACACCAGCTACCCCGCAATTTAGAGTTTTATCGCATCGACGGCAGCGCGTGTCCACGTCCGTCCTGCACAAGTCCAACTCACCGGTGCCAGCACTCGATTTCGAGCCTCACCACCAAAAAGGATTACTGATGAAAGCTTCGCAACAATTGTGTCGTCCAGCCGCCGGCCGGACGATTTCAGCTCTTATGCTGAGCGCGGCATTGGCCGTCTTCATGACGCTTCCCGCAGCGGCGCAGAGCCTGTTCCGCCAGATCAGCCAAGACAGTTTCACCAATACCAGCAGCCAGCACATGACCGAAGTCGAGCCCAGTGCGGCGTCCAACGGTCCTGTGATCGTGGCCGCCTTCCAGGTGGCCCGCATTTTCGGCGGTGGTGGCGCGGACATCGGTTTCGCTACCTCGCTCAATAGCGGCATCTCGTGGACGAACGGATATCTTCCCGGTCTGACGCAGTGGGGTCCCGGCGGCGGTCCCAACAGTGCCGCCAGTGACGCATCGGTGGCTTACAACGCGAAGTTTGCCAAATGGCTCATCTGCACGTTGCCCATCGCCAACCTGGATACGGTTGCCGTCAGCCGCTCCTCCGACGGCATTCACTGGGACAACCCGATTTACGTCATCACCAACATGGACGCCGACAAAAACTGGATCGCGTGCGATAACACGCCGACCAGCCCGCACTACGGCAACTGTTATGTCGAGTGGGACAATCCTGACCAGGGCGACCTGCTCTACATGAGCACTTCGACGGACGGCGGCGTGACCTGGGGTCCGGCTATGACCACCCAGGGCACCGACTTTGGAATCGGCGGCAATCCGCTGGTCCAGCCGAACGGCAACGTGGTGGTTCCGTTTGCTGACTTCAACGGCGGCATGTCGGCTTTCATGTCCACCAACGGCGGACAGAGTTGGACGCGCGCTGCCAGCATCGCCAGCGCTCCCAGCCACGGCATTGCCGGCGGCCTTCGGCAGAGCGGTCTGCCTTCCGCTGCGATCGATGGCGCCGGTACCGTCTACCTGGCATGGGAAGACTGCCGCTACGAGAGCGGTTGCACCGCCAATGACATGGTCATCACCAGCTCAACCGACGGCACGCACTGGACGCCGGTATCGCGCATTCCGCTGGATGCAATCGGCAGCGGCGTCGATCACTTCATTCCCGGCCTGGGCGCCGACATTCACACGCAAGGCGGCGGTGCGCACCTCGGCATCACCTACTACTACTATCCGGTTGCAAACTGCGGAAACAGCTGCCAGCTCCACGCCGGCTTCAGCCTTTCGCAGGACGGCGGCGCCACCTGGACACAAGGACGCCAGTTGACACCCAGCATGCAGATCAGCTGGTTGCCGCAGACCTTCTCGGGACGCATGGTGGCCGACTACGTTGCCACGGTCTTCCCGGCCGGCGGCCGCGCCTTCCCCATCTACTCGCTGGCCTTCCAGCCGCAGAATGGCCTGTATCAGCAGTCCATCTACACGGCGTCGTTCGGATACACCCAGAACGAGATGACGGAGCCGGTGCTGAGCTCGGCGAATGATCAGCCGATCGCGGGCGCGAAATCGGATCACCCGATGCGCACCTACGGCGATCTGGACAACATTCCGCCGAATCGCTTGAACACTCCGCCGCATCAATAAGCAGTACGCACCAAGCTCGAAGGCCGCCGGTTCACGCTGGCGGCTTTTTTTTGGCGCCACGATTGTCGCGCATCACACGCATCCGGAGACCATGGAATTTACAATGGATGAGCAGCAACCACACTGAGCTCGCCGGAATTTTCGCTGTCCTGTTGACGGCACCGCATGGCGCGCGTCGGTAGTGAGTCATGCATGTAACTCGCTGCGCCTGAACCTTTAGGCGCGCTCGGGCGTATTACACATTAGTCTCAGTAGCAAAACGAAGCGCATACGCAGGAGAAAGAAATGTTTGGTTTCTTATTCGGCAGGTCTGCCGCGCCACCAGCGCTGGCCCTCGCATTTTTAGCCGTTGTAAGCAGTTTTGCATCTTCGCAGGAGGCGCAACCGGCGGGCCAGACGGCCGCGGCACCCGCGCCCGCCGCGCAGCAGGTGAAGGCGCCGCCGCTCGCTCCCCTCCCCCAAGCTCCGTCGCCGAAACATGTAGCCGGAACTTACTCGAGCGAGAACTATGCCAAGGGGAAGGGGTCCTTCCCGAATCCGTTTGCACCCTACAGCCCGCGTGAAATACCGCCGCCCAACCTTTTGAATACGTCGCGCACTGACCAGGTATTTCGCGACGGCAAGATCTATCTCTCTATCAACGATGCCGTGGCGCTTGCGCTGGAGAACAATCTCGACATCACCATCCAGCGCTACAACCTGTCGATAGCCGACACCGATCTGCTGCTGACCAACTCCGGCGCGCCCAACCGTGGCGTGAATGCCAGCATGGTACAGGGCACGCCCGGAGGCCTCATCGGTTCCACCCAGACCGGCGGAACCGGCAGTTCGGCAACCGGCGCCACCGGAACCGGCGCGGGAGGCACCCAGGTTGGCGTGGGCGGAGCGGGCGCAGGCGCTGCCGGACTCGTCCTGTCGACGCTCGGCGCAGGTCCTCCCATCGATAGTTTTGACCCTACGCTGGGCGGCACGATTCAAGGGGAGCGCGCCACCACGCCGCAGAGCAACACGGTCTTCACCGGCACACCGAGCCTCAACCAGAACACCAACACCTACAACTTCAGCTACACCCAGGGATTTTCGAGCGGCACGCTGGCCTCCGTCGGCTTTGACAACACACGCGTCACCAACAACTCGCTGTTCTCGCTGGTCAACCCCACGCTCACGCCTTCGTTCCGCTTCCAGGTACGGCAGCACCTGTTGCAGGGCTTCGGCTTCAATCCGAACTTGCGCTACATCCGCATTGCGCGCAACAACCGCGAGATCGGCGATATCGTGTTCCGCAACCAGATCATCACCACCGTCTCGCAGGTGGAAAACATTTACTGGGACCTGGTCACCGCCTACGAAGCCGTGAAGGTGAACGAGCGGGCCCTCCAGCTGGCCGACAAGGTACTGTCGGACGATCAAGAACAGGTACGCATCGGCACCATGGCACCTATCACGCTGGCGCAGGCGCAGAGTGGAGTTGCTACCGCGAAGCAGAACCTCATCGTGTCGCAGACCAATCTTCAGCTGGAACAGCTGCTGATGAAGAACGCGATCACCAAGAATATCCAGGATCCGCTGCTGGCCGACGCCCCGGTGATTCCTACCGACACGCTGAAGCCGAATGAGCAGTACGAAGTGCGCCCGATCGGTGAACTGGTGGAGGAGGCGTGGCAGGCGCGACCGGAAATCGCCACGGCGCGTATCAATCTCACCAACCTGGATATCTCGCGCAAGTCTCTGAGGAACGCGCTGCTGCCGTCGCTCGATGCGTTTGCGTTCTATGGGGCGTCCGGGCTCGCCGGGCCGCAGAACCCCCAGGTCCCGACCTGCACGCCGGGAGGCGACCAGTCCAATTGCTATACCCCGGGGCTGATTCCCACAGGTTACGGCGGCGCATTCGGCAACCTGTTCAACAGCACCGCGCCCGACAAGGGCATCGGCGTGACGTTGAACATCCCTATTCGCAATCGCGCGGCGCAAGCCAATGAAGCTCGCTCCGGGCTGGAGTACCGCCAATCGCAGGTCGCCTTGCAGCAACTGGAGAACACCATCGCCTTGCAGGTGCGGCAGGCGCAGTTCGCGCTCCAGCAAAACTACGCCGCCATGCAGGCGGCAATCGCCGCACGCGACTACGCTCGCGACAGCCTTGACGCGGAGCAAAAGAAGTTCCGCTACGGCGCCTCGACTCCGACGCTCGTTCTGCAAGCTTCGAGCAACCTGACCACGGCGGAGTCGAACGTGCTGAACGCTGCGGCGAACTACGAAAAGTCGAAGGTGACGCTCGATTTCGTCACCGCAGGCACGCTCTCGAAGCTGGGTATCGACATAGCCGACGCCGAATCGGGCAACGTGAAGCGCGTGCCCGAGGTAAAAGGCGTCGTTCCTGCCGACGTGAACAACGTGCTGGGACCCGCACCGGATACCACTACCACCACGCCGAGCCAGACACCAGCGACACAGAATCCGCCGCCGGTCCAGACCCCACCGACCGACAACCCGCCGCCTCAACAGGTCCCACAGCAATAGCGCGGAGAAGATATCTGCTACACCCGAGCCGGCTTCTGCCGGCTCTTTTCTTTCGCAGCGCAATTGTGGCCGGGCGCGTACACTGTCGGCGATGAGCTCCGCCGCACCTGCCATTCCGCCGCCTCAAACCACATCGCTGTCGCAAACCGAACGGGTCATCGATACTTTTATCGCTCCCACCAAGACGTTCGTCGACCTGCGGCGCAGTGCCAACTGGCTGGTACCGTTTCTTCTTATCGTCATCGCAACAGAAGCGCTCGTGCTTGTAGCCGACAAGCGGCTTGGCTTCCAGAAGATTGCCGAGAACGGACTCGCACTTCAGCCGAAGCAGGCCGCAAGGATCGATCAGCTGCCGCCGGAACAGCGCGAACGCCAGATGCAAACCGTCGCCAAGGTTACCGGCTTCTTCTCCTACCTTTCGCCGCTCATCGTGATGATCTTCCTGCTGATCTTCGCGGTCATTCTTCTCGGCACCTTCAACTTTGGCTTCGGCGCCGAGCTGACCTTTAACCAGTGCATTGCCGTGTGCGTGTTCACCTCGCTGCCCGTCATCGTCAAGGACCTGCTTGCGATCCTGGCTCTATTGATCGGCAGCGGCGAGGGCTTCATCTTCCAGAACCCGGTAGCCAGCAATCTCAGCGGCCTCGTGGACCCCTCGTCGCATTTCCTCTACTCCATCGCTGCGCAGACGGACCTGTTCGTCATCTGGACGCTGGTGCTGGCGGGCGTAGCGTTTTCGTGTCTGACCCGGATCAAGCGAGGCGCCTGCCTGATGGTCGTATTCGGATGGTGGGTGGTGTGGATGCTTGGTCTGGCATCGCTGAGCGCGGCGTTCTCTTGAGGCGGTGCACGCCAGACACACTGGCCGCATCTCACCTAAGTAGCTGGCATCCCCATTCGGGGAATTTCCGGCATGCCATGTTTTGCTGCTCCGGCCAGAGTAGAACACTGGTATATACTGCGCTTGTTCATTGAATTTTTCCGCCGCTCGCGGCGGATCGGGGACCGCTCCTAATTTCTTATTCCCCGGGCGATTTATATCGGTTGCGAGTCGAGGCCGCTTGTCGTGTCGTGGTAACAGGACTGAGTCGCCGGCATTGATCCCGTAATTCATAACCCCGGCGCACATTAATCCGACCGCCGACCCCCAGGACTGGCCATGGGAGGTGTCGTGTGGACCTTGTTCTCATACGTGTAGTTTTTATCTTTGTCCTTTCGGTTTCCTGCTACGAATTGCAGCCGTTAGGACTTCCCCGGATTCCTGCGGCGGCCATGGGCCTGGCGCTCGGACTGGCTGTCATCCTCTTTGAACTTCGCCTGCGGCAGGTCAGCCTGAAGCGCCTCATCGGCGCGGTCATCGGCAGCATTCTCGGCATCATCGGCGCTTACCTCTTCAGCCTGGTGATCAGAAACAGCGTCACGCCGGGCGCGACCCAGAGCTTCCTTCAGCTCTTCGTCATGCTGCTGATGGCATACGTCGGCCTGACTGTAGGCGCCGGCAAGGGTGACCTGCTGAACCTTTCCGCCCTGGGCGGCATCTTCGGCGGCGAGAAGCAAAGCAAGCGCAGCTACAAAATCCTGGACACCAGCGTCATTATCGACGGCCGCATTGCCGACATCGCCGAAACCGGTTTCCTCGACGGCGTCATCGTCATCCCGCAGTTCGTCCTGCGCGAGCTTCAGCTGGTCGCCGACTCAGCCGACTCCATGAAGCGTAACCGCGGCCGCCGCGGTCTCGACATCCTTCAGCGCATCCAGAAGATCGCCACCCTGACCGTGCAAATCGTCGAAGACGACTTCCCTGCCGTCCGCGAAGTAGACCTCAAGCTGATCGAACTGGCCAAGCTCTACGAAGGCAAGATCGTCACCAACGATTTCAACCTGAACAAGGTGGCGCAACTTCAGGGGGTCGAAGTCCTGAACATCAACGAACTCGCCAACTCGCTCAAGCCCATTGTGCTGCCCGGCGAGATCATGAAGGTCTTCATCCTGAAGGAAGGCAAGGAGTACAACCAGGGCGTCGCCTATCTCGACGACGGGACCATGGTGGTGGTCGACAACGCGCGCAAAATGATCGGCAAGAACATCGACATCTCGGTGACGTCGGTGCTGCAAACCACCGCCGGCAAGATGATCTTCGGCAAGTTCGATGAGCGCGCCATCTCCATGCCGCGCCCGGTCGAGCCGCGCCCTGACATTCGCAAGTCGGGACCGACGACAACTGCTGCCGTTACCGAGACTGCCAAGCCGGAGTAGAAAGAGCGTGCCCAGTGGCTGGTGTCCAGTGGCTGGGGTATAGACCCGAGCCTGGGTACACCGTTGTGCGCAAAAAACTTCGGGACCCGATGACCGGTTGTGTGCGGTCACTGGCGAGTGAGCACTGGCCGCTGCTATACTCACCCTCCCAACATGAAAGTAATCGTCATCATCCCGGCCGCAGGGCTCGGCACGCGCATGTCGTCCGCGCACGGCGGACCGAAGGACAAGAGCAAGCAATTCTTCGACCTTCAGGGCACGCCTATCCTTGTGCACACCCTGCGCAAGTTCGCCTCATGCGGCGCGGTCAGTGAGAGCATCGTCGCCCTGCGTAAGAGTGAGACCGCAACCTTTCAGAAGCAAATCGCGCAGGAGCGCTTTACCAAGCCGCTGCGCGTGGTTGAGGGTGGAGAGCATCGCCAGAATTCCGTAGCCAATGCCATCGCTGCGCTGGGCGCCGCCGACGATGACATCATCCTGGTGCACGACGCCGTCCGCCCCTTCGTCGAACAGGAAACGATCGTCAATGTCATCGAGGCGGTAAAGAAATATGACGCCGCCATCGCCGGCATCCCAGCCTTTGACACGGTCAAGCAGGTTGAGCGCACGGCCGACGGCGCGGTGGTAGTCGCCACTATCCCGCGCGAAAAGATGGTGCTGGCGCAGACCCCGCAGGGCTTTCGCTTTGGCCTGCTGAAAAAGGCCTTCGACGAAGCTACGGCCGACGGCTTCATGGGCACCGACGAGGCCTCGCTGATTGAACGCAGCGGCGCGCCCGTTCACGTCGTCATGGGGTCGCCCCGCAACATGAAGATCACCACCCCGGCGGACCTGGAGCTCGCGGAATTTTTCCTGGGGCAGGAAAATCGCGAGATGAGCCTGAGCGGGTAACGAGCCGCACTATGTCCACCGCGCCCATCAACCGCATTCCGCGCATTGGCTACGGCTGGGATTCGCACGAGTTCAAGCCTGGAATCCCGCTAAAGATCGGCGGGCTCACAATCCCGCATCATTCAGGCCTCGCCGGCCACTCCGATGGCGATGTCCTGCTGCACGCAATCACCGACGCACTGCTGGGCGCCGTTGCCGCCGGCGACATTGGCACGTACTTTCCGCCCACCGATCCCAAGTGGAAAGGCGCGAATTCCGCAACCTTTCTCGCGCAGGCGCTCAAGCTCGTGGACGAAGCCGGCTACCAGGTTGGGAACGTCGACAGCACGCTCATCCTCGCCGAGCCGAAAATCGGGCCGCATGCCTCTGCGATTCAGCAGAGCGTCGCCACGCTGCTGGGCATTGAGCCTTCACGCGTCGGCATCAAGGCCAAGACACCCGAGGGCATGGGCACCGACAACGCTGCCATCGCTCACGTCGCGGTGCTGCTGGTCGAGCTCAGTTGGCCATAGCCATCACAGCCATCGCCTGACGCTTGCCTTGTACGACAGGTACTCCGCTCCAAAGCGCCGTTCCATGTAGGCTTCCTCGCGCCGGGCCTGCCGCACAATTCCCAACAGCACGAATGGGAGGAACAGGAATGGCCACACGGCGCGGCAAACGAGCGCGATCCCCACATACATCACGGTGAACGCGATATAGATGGGGTGCCGCGAGAAGCGGTACGGCCCCTCGCCGATCATCGCCGACACCGGCCGAACGGGAACGATGCTGGTCTTATGCCGCAGGAACAGTATCCGCGCCCATCCTCCAAACAGCAGCCCGGCGGCAATCAGGATGACGCCCGCGATCCGCAACGGGGTCCGCGGAAGCGAGAACAGCGGGAACCACTTGCCGATGAGAATCCCCGCAATCAACGGCACCGCGTACAGCAGCGGCGGCGGAATGCTCATTCCGGCAGCATCAGGACGTTTCAGCGCCACAGACATAGTCTCGCTCATAATGACAGGATGTAGTCACGCACTCCAAATCTTCGCGATTCGGCCCGTTAATAACTCAATCCGCGTAAAATAACGTTTTTGGCAAAACTCCTGTTATCCGCTGGTTTTGCCCGCCAAAGGCTGCGCATTTATGTCGACATCAACACGCGATGAGGAAAAACTTGCCGGGGCAACGCCAGGCGAGTCCACTCCGCGCTCGAATTTCATCCGCGACATTGTCATCGAGGACCTGAAGACCGGCAAGTTCGACGGACGCGTGCACACCCGCTTTCCTCCCGAGCCCAATGGCTACCTGCACATCGGGCATGCGAAATCCATCTGCCTGAACTTCGGCCTGGCGAAGGAGTTCGGCGGCCTCACCAACCTGCGCTTCGACGACACGAATCCCGAGAAAGAAGAGCAGGAATATGTCGACTCCATCATTGAGGATGCACGCTGGCTGGGCGCCAACTGGGGCGACCGCATGTTTTACGCCTCCGACTATTTCGACCAGCTTTATGCGTGGGCGGTACAACTCATCAAGGCCGGCAAAGCCTATGTCGACGATCTCGATGCCGAGCAGGTTCGCAAACATCGTGGCTCGCTGACTGAACCCGGAAAAGAAAGCCCGTATCGCAATCGCCCGGTCGAAGAAAATCTTGATCTCTTCGAGCGCATGCGCAAGGGTGAATTTCCCGACGGCTCGCGCACGTTGCGCGCCAAGATCGACATGTCGTCGCCCAATCTCAATATGCGCGATCCGGTCATGTACCGCATTCTTCATGCCGAGCATCACCGCACCGGCAGCAAGTGGTGCATCTACCCGATGTACGACTTCGCGCACGGCGAGTCCGATTCGCTGGAGCAGATCACTCACTCCATCTGCACGCTCGAATTTGAAGATCATCGCCCGCTCTACAACTGGTTCATCCAGCAGCTGGGCATCTTCCCTTCGCAACAGATCGAGTTTGACCGGCTCAACCTGACTTACACGCTGCTCAGCAAGCGCAAGCTGCTTCAGCTTGTGCAGGAAGGCCGCGTCCGCGGTTGGGATGATCCCCGCATGCCCACCATCTCCGGCATTCGCCGACGTGGCTACACGCCCGAGGCAATCCGCAATTTCTGCTCTGCGATCGGGGTGTCGAAGACCAATGGGATCATCGACCTCGCCATGCTGGAGCATTTCGTGCGCGAGGATCTGAACAAGCGTGCGCTGCGTGCGATGGCCGTGCTGCGTCCGCTAAAGGTCGTCATTGATAACTATCCCGAAGGCCAAGTCGACGAACTCGAGGTGGTCAACAACCCTGAAGACGCGAGCGCCGGCACGCGCAAGGTGCCGTTCTCGCGGGTGCTGTACATCGAGCAGGATGATTTTCGCGAAGTGCCGCCGAAGAAATTCTTCCGCCTCTTTCCCGGGCAGGAAGTCCGCCTGCGCGGCGGATACTTCATCACCTGCACCAGCGTCGTGAAGAACGAGGCGGGCGATGTTATTGAGGTGCACTGCACCTACGATCCCGCCACGCGCAGCGGTAATGCGCCTGACAATCGCAAGGTGAAAGCGACCATCCACTGGGTTTCCGCCGAGCACGCCATCGACGCCGAGGTGCGCGTCTACGAGAACCTGTTCCTGAAAGAAGATCCCAGCGACGTGCCCGAAGGTCAGGACTTCACCGCGAACCTAAACCCCAATTCGCTTGAAATCATCACCCACGCAAAGCTCGAGCCCTCTCTCGCCGGCGCAAAGGCCGGCGCTCGCTACCAGTTCGAGCGCCTGGGCTACTTCTGCGTCGATCTGGACTCAAAGCCGGGAGCGTTGGTCTTCAACCGCACCGTTCCCTTGCGCGACACCTGGGCAAAGATCGAGAAGCGCGAGCAGGCACAAACATAATTGGTCGAACCGGCCGGGCTTATTGCGGCAACTCTTCGCCAGCTTGCTCGCGAATCATGTACTCGGCGTACCAGTCCGGCCAATTGGCATCGCGCTGCCCAGTACGCTTCTCGTGTTCGCCGTGAGCGGCTTCGGCGCGGCGCAGCGCCTGCGACAGGTCGCTCACCGAAGCGTAGGTCGTGTCGCCCGCAACCCGTCCGGGCAGCCGCGTCGTGACCTCCTGAAGCAGCCAGCCGTTACCATCCGGATCGTTGAACGAAGCGAACGAGTGATAACTCCGGTGTCCGGGGTCTGCACCGCTTACCCGTTTTCGCCCGAATATGTAGGGCTCATCTGTGCCGGTAAACCCGCTGTCGCTGGGATGAAAGATATCGCTGACTTTGACTCCGCGGGCGAGCAGCTCGGCGCGCGCAGCCGCCAAGTCGGAGACAACCAGGTACAGGCCTTGCGCGGATCCGGGAGCCGCCGGAGTGACATTCTTGCCGAAGATAATTGAGCACCCGGAACCAGGGGGGGTGAACTGAATGATGTGAAAATCTGCACCGCCGGCGAACTCGGCATCGAACCTCCAGCCAAGCTTGGAATAGAACTCTTTCGCGCGCTCGACATCGGAGACAGGGAGAATAATGACTTCCAGCTTTGTGTCGATGGTAGCGGGCTTCGCGCGTTTACTCGCGGCTTCATTGCTGCTCATTCTTTCCTCCGGGCTGCTGTTTTTGCGATTAGCCGCTCCGTCGCGTCACAACGCCGATGCTTCCACAATGAGGGCCGAAAACCTGAGACGAAGTGTAAGAACGTGCGGAGCAGTACGAGTGAGTTGACACTGGCCGCCTTTACCCGGATTCAACAAATTTTGTTGACCTGAAGCCCATGATGAGAACGCGCAGCGGCGATGGCCAAGCAGATTATTCGCCACAATTCTCACGACGAAATCCTGGCCGTTGCACTTTGAAGCATGGATAGACTTTGCCGCCGGCGCCCGCACTCGTTTATGAATTTCGTCAAGTCCTGTACGCTGCTAATGGATGCCTGAGAACCAAACCGCTCCCGTCCGTCTCCGTTTTGCGCCCTCTCCCACCGGCTACCTTCACGTGGGAGGAGCGCGCACCGCATTGTTCAATTGGCTTTACGCTCGGCATCACGGCGGCACGCTTGTCCTGCGTATCGAAGACACCGATCTCGAGCGTTCCACGGCTGAGATGGTCGAAGGTATTCTCGTCGGCTTGCGCTGGCTCGGCATCGATTGGGACGAGGGCCCGCACTTCCAGACCGAGCGCATGGATCTGTATCGTGCCGCAGCAGGCCGGCTGCTCAACAGCGGACACGCCTACTATTGCTTCTGCGCGAAAGAGCAATTGGAACAGCAGCGGGCACAGGGCGTCGCTGAAGGCCGCGTGCCCCGCGATATTTGCCGCAACTTGTCGCGCGAAGACGCCTCGCGCCGCGTTACTGCCGGCGAAGGCGCAGCAATCCGCTTCGCTGTCCCTGAGACCGGTAGCACGCCGGTCGACGACGCTGTCTTCGGCCGCGTGGAGTTTGCCAACTCCGAGATCGAAGACTTTGTCCTTCTGCGCTCCGACGGCGTGCCGACCTATCACCTCAGCGTGGTCGTCGATGACCTCGACATGCGCATTACGCACATCTTGCGCGGCGCCGACCATCTCTCCAACACGCCTAAGCAGATGATGCTCTACCAGGCGCTCGGGCAGTCGTTGCCGGTATTCGCCCATGTGCCCCTCATCCTCGGTCCCGACAAAACACGCCTCAGCAAGCGCCACGGAGCAACCAGCGTCATCGCCTACAAGGAAGAAGGCATAGTCCCGGAAGCCTTTCGCAACTTCCTCGCGTTGCTCGGCTGGACACCCCCCAGTTCACGGGAGGTCCTGCACGACCGCGAACTCATCGACCTATTCGACCTCAGCGGTATCCAGAAATCGAATGCCATCTTCGACCGCTCCAAGCTCGACTGGTTCAACTCCGAATACATTCGGGCAACGCCTGCGCAGCTCTTGATGCCGCTAATCGAAGAGGAGTGGAAGAAGGTCGGACTCGTACCGTTCCAGACGAGCCGGCCTGCCATGGAAGCCACGGTCGACTTGGTGAAGCCGCGCGCCCGCAACCTGAAAGACTTCGGCACCGTCTTCCGCGCCTACTTCAGCGACGAGTTTGAAGTTGATCCGGCGGCGCGCGAGAAATTCCTGAAAGACGATTCCGTGCACCAGATGCTGGTTGAACTTGCGTCACGTTACCAGCAGGCCGCCGAGTTCACCGAGGCGAGTACTGAGCAATTGCTTCGCGACTTTGCCACCGAAAAGAACGTGAAGGCCGGCGCGCTGATCAACGGAGCACGCGTGATGCTCACCGGGCAGGCAGTCGCCCCCAGCCTCTTCGCCGTGGTCGCAAATTTGGGTCAGGAGCGCACCGTGCTCCGTCTCAAGGGTGCGTAGGGCGCAAGCAAGAACCGCGCCCCTCAGCCTCGAATCCTGTTTTGGCGCTGTGAACTGTCACAGCGGCGAGGCTGTTACAGTGCGAGTTACAGCCTGCCGATACAAACTAGCGTTACAACCGTTCTCTTACAAGCGAACGATGATCGTAAGCTGCTGAAAGTACGAGCAGCGCACTCGTCCACAAAAGTGGCACTTCAGGTGCTCTGTTTCTAATGTGCGGCGACCGCGCGGTCAACCTGCGCCGCAACGGGTTTCGATTAGCAGAGAGCTCCGCGTTTGCGGGAGCTTTCGCACCTGCGGGTCGGAGGGATAACGAATGAATGCGAAGGATTGGGCTGCACGCGCCTCCAAGAGATTCATGGAGCGTGAACAGGCTAAAGCCGATCGCTGGGCTCAGGCGTTGAGCCGGCGCCAGACGCTCGTTTCGCAGGCTCCCGTCTTTTGGAACGAGATCCGGGAAGTTCTGCGGGAGGAGGTCCGTGTATTCAATGACCAGGTAGGCAAGCAGGTATTGAGCGCCATCATCAAGGGCGAATCGAAAATCGTGACCATGTTTGTGCAGACCGACAAAGGTCCACGCGCGATGACCATCGCGTTCGACGCCGACAAGCCATGCATTGTCAGCACGGTTCGATCAAAGCAAGGCGAAGTCGAAGCTGAAGATCAGTATCTGCTGGAACTGTCCGATGAGGGTGACTCGATTGTCCTGATCGGCGGATCGAAATACCATTGCGCTGACCTGGCGGGTCGCCTCCTCGACAGCCTGATGTCGCTCGATCCGACTTTCGCAGGAGAGCCGGGCAACGAGAGCCGCGCAACCGTGGAAGAGGCTAGCTCGGGAGCCGAGATCGCCGAAGCCATCTCGCAAGTCCGCTCGCACGTTTGTTCCAGCCTGTATCCCAACTTCTCGTCGAGCTTGTGCACGGCGTAGCCGCCCTCCAGACCCATCGTTGGAAACAGCAATGCAGCTCTGACAAGGGGGAAAAGGCCGCGATTACTTCACGACGGTAACTTGGAATTGCACTGGAAGATTGCGCGGAGGATAGCAGGCGCTGTGGTCGCACGCCTGGAAGCGCAACTCGCCCTTCACCGGATACGTGCCCGGGGCTGTTCCCGCCGGCGCTTTCACTACCGCATCAATGCTGAAGTCGCCACTATAGACATTCAGCTTCTCATTGGGTGAGAAGGGGAAGGTCATGTCCTGACCCGCGGGGTATTTCACGTCCGCCACCGCAACCTGCTCGGGGCCGGCCAGCTTCAATACGGTCGGTATGAGCAGCGGAGAATTCGGCATGTGCGAATTGATGTGGAACTCAGAGCCGATACGGAAGTCGAGCGGAACGCTGAGTGTCTTTCCGGCGTGCACCTGCACATTGCTCACCGGCGCCATCACTACCGGCGCTTTGTCGCTGAAGTTCTGAGCGGCAACAACGAGGGAAAGCAGCAGGCCCAGGGCGAAGACTACATTCCTCATCGCGTCGCGCCCTTCTTGGCGACACTCTTCAGCGCGGTGGTCTTCGTGGGCTGCTCGCCAACCGGGGGCTCCTTCACCAGCGCAGGTTGGGGCACGGCGCATAGCGACTTCTTCACAGCGTCTTCGATCTGCTTGCGGTCCAGCAGGCCGGTCATCTTGTCGACGATCGCCCCATCGCGGCCGATATAGAACGTGGTTGGCAGATATTGCACGTCGCCATAATCGTCGGAAACCTGGTTCGTACCCAGCAACACCGGATAATTCACGCCCAGCTCGCTGGCAAACTTCGCAATCGTGGAGCGATCGCTGTCGTCCATTGCCACGCCCAGCACCACCAGCCCCTCTTTTCCGTACTGCTTCTGGAGATCTTCAAACCACGGCATTTCCACTTTGCAGGGCGGGCACCAGGTAGCCCAGAAGTTCAGCAGCACGGCCTTGCCGCGGAGATCGGAAAGTTTAACCGTGGTGCCATCCAGCGTCGGCAATGTGAAATCAGGCGCCTGCGCCCCTTGAACGTTGCCCACCAGCTTCAGCGGTCCATGCTTGCGATTTCGGTCGAGCAACTTACCGAACGCCAGCATGGCCATGATAGCCACAACCAGGGCGACAAACACAAGGGCGTTACGTCTCACAAAGCCTCTCTAAAGCGCAAACCGATTCAGGAACGACAAATAACCCGACAGTATCCGCAGGTTATTCAAGAAAATCAGTATTCCAATCGCGATCAGCAGCACGCCGCTCAGCACCTCTACCGTATGCAGATGCCGCCGAAACCGACCATAGAACGCGAGAAAACGGTCCACTCCCAGCGACGTCAGCAGGAACGGAACTGCCAGTCCGAGGGAGTAAACTGCCAGCAGGATAACACCTTTCCATACTGTTTCCTGCGCTCCGGCCAGCACCAGGATGGTCGCCAAAATTGGGCCGATACAAGGCGTCCAACCGAACGCAAACGCGAATCCCACAGCGAACGATCCTACCGCGCTGGCGCTGCCCTTCACGTCATGCAGGCGCTTGTCGGCGTACAGCGCCTTGATCTTCAGCAACCCTGTCAGATGCAAGCCGAATATGATAACGACGATTCCGGCGATTTTGGACAGTAAGGAATGATATTCATTGACGATTTGCCCCACTCCCGTCGCCACTGCTCCCAAGGCCACGAACACCACGCTGAAGCCCAGGACGAAGGTGAGCGAATGCAGCATCACCGTGCGCAGCATGCGCCGCTCTGAGGTTTGCAACTCCTCAACACTCGCCCCTGAAATGAGCGACACGTAACCCGGCACCAGCGGCAAAACGCAGGGCGAGAGAAACGACAGGATCCCCGCACAAAAAGCGGCGAGGGGTAACGGCAAATTGTGCATAGCTTATTCTAACAATGTACGCGCGAAACCACTTTGACCTGGGAGCGAAGGTCTTGAATAGAGAGACGTTAGGCGAAGACTAAGGTTACACAAGAATATGCGCTTACGCTACAGGTCTTTGCGGCAGAACAATCGTAGGTTTCCGCAATCCTGACCACGCTTCGGAAATCACAATCGAGTCTCCGGGATTGTGCGGATCGTACTTCACCGAAGCCGGCAACCCGAGGCGGCACGAATACAGGTCGACGAATTGCCGCAAGTGGGTAACATCCTGCGACGCTTCGTAAGTAACTCCCGCCACATCATAGGTATACACAAGTAGGATGCTCTGCCGCAGCGTCTTCTCGTCCTCCATCTCCAGTACGTCGATCACGTTGCCGTCAATGATCCGCCCGCCGCGCGTCAGCTCGGTGCGTCGCTGCCGCTCAACTTCTTCCACCGGCTTCTTGTCTTTTTTCGACAACAGGGCGTAACCGATGATAGCGGCGGTAGCGCCAAAGGCGAGCACGGAATACAAACGAAAGCTATTCATGGTGGCGCGGCGAGGGTTGACAGCCTTAAAACCAAGATAATCTTACCCACGCCCCAGTGGAAACAGAAAAGTAGCGCAAACCAACTCTGGAGGACGGTACTGAACCGGTTCCTGTGCAAACTGTGGGAATACCCGAGCTTAATTCCGATCGACTACCGGATTGCTTAGCTTGCCCACGCCTTCTACCGTGACCTCAACCGTATCCCCGGCGTTCAGCGGGCTGACCCCAGCCGGAGTTCCGGTTGCAATAACATCGCCGGGCTCAAGCGTCATCGCGTTCGTGATATAGCGCATCAGCACATCGAGAGGAAACAGGAAGTCAGCGGTCGTGCCGTCCTGGCGCAGCTCTCCATTCACCCGCGTCTGCACACGCACGCCCTTCCACGGATCGACCTCATTGCAAACCACCGGACCAATAGGACAAAAGGTGTCGAATCCCTTGGCCCGGCTCCATTGCGCGTCCTTGTTTTGCAGATCACGAGCAGTTACATCGTTCAGGCAGGTGTAGCCCGCGATGTAGGAACGAACATCGTCGCCTTCCTTCAACCGGTAGCAGCGTTTCCCAATCACGACCGCCAACTCGCCCTCGTAGTCCACCCGCTGCGACAGGTCCACCGGACGGCGAATCGCGTCGCTCGCAGCGATGACTGCCGATGGCGGCTTCAGGAAAATCAGCGGCTCGGTGGGAACGGGATGATTCAATTCTTTGGCGTGCTCGCGATAGTTGCGCCCCACGCACACGATTTTTGTCGGCTCGGCCGGCGCCAGCAAGCGGACTGCGTCGAGGCGCAACTCGCTGCGCTCGCCACCGTCGAAGTCCGCCGCCGTTTCTGGCGCACTCGGCCGAACGCGCGTGATGATGCTGCCTTCGATCAGTCCGTAGCCAATCTTCCCTTCATGAGAAAACCTGCAATATCGCACTGCGAATACCTCGCTCTGAAGCTCAGTGAACACTCTCGCTGGCCGTCTCCGAGCGTGGGCTCTCGTTGCCGCGCAGATCGACAGCCGACACCGCATAAGTGTAAGTAACGCCCGCCTCGACCGCTTCATCGCGGTACGACGGCGTCAGCACCAGCTTGGCATTCAGCCTCTCCGGCTTCTGGCCTTCGCTCCAGCGAAACACGTTATAGCCCCCGAGATCGGGCTCTACGTTCGGGGCCCAACTCAAATCGATGAACGGCTTCTGCCCAACGCTGGAAAACACCGCCTGAAGTCCGCCAGGCTGCGCCGGAGGATAGGTGTCCCGCGTGAAAACCTCGACCGGCACCGAATCTTCGCCCTCCACCGCATGCTGGCTGTCGCCGGATTTCACCTCACTGAGCGTCGTGATGCGATAGTCGTATTTCTGCTCCCACGCGGACGTCTTGTCGACATACGTCCCGCTGGCCGCGGGTGGGACATCTCCCAGCGTGATGTATGCGGTCGTCCCCGCCGGACTGCGCAGCACGCGGTACACGTATGTCACTCCCGGCGGTGGTTGCGGCGGCGCGGGGGAAAG
>JADMIO010846019.1_pt1 | contig 20413 bp, 15 predicted proteins | sample 8958161 | NCBI WGS metagenome assembly JADMIO01 (sample SAMN16585339, study PRJNA669376) | soil metagenome | isolation source: Crop rotation soil | place: USA: Cullars Rotation, Alabama | collected 2011 | reverse complement strand
CTTTCCCACGCATCTCGTTTCTTCTTCTCAAATAGCTTTTGGATCCACCATTTTTTCTACAGAGACAAATCTGGGAGCCATCGGTTGTACACTCAGTCATTTATCTGTATTGAAGGATGCTTACGAATCGAATTATGAAACCATCTGGGTCATGGAAGATGATATTCACATAGTAAAAAATCCTCATCTCCTTTCCAATTTAATCGAAAAACTCGACTTATTTGTCGGAAAGGAGAATTGGGATGTCCTTTATACCGATTGCGATTATTTAATGGGTTTGGACGAAAATAAAGACCTATTCGAACAAATCCCTATGAAATGGCGGCCCGACATGCCCAATTTTGACATCACACAATTTTTGGAGTGCACTCCTGTAGGAGAGCATTTTCTCAAGATTGGATCCCGATTGCGCACCCATTCCATGATCATTCGCCGCTCAGGCATGCAAAAGATCTTGGATTTTTATGAAAATCATCAGATCTTTCTCCCGATCGATCACGAACTATTTTTTATTCCTAAGATGCAATTTTATGTGCCGCGAGAAAACGTCGCGACGCAACTCGACCCTCTTATTTCCGATATTAAGAACCGTTATTTTCAATAAATATGCAACTGAATCCTGAACAACAGCGCGCGGTCAATCACATAGAAGGGCCTCTTCTGGTTTTGGCAGGGGCCGGATCCGGCAAGACACGCGTTGTCACTTTTCGCGTTGCCCATCTTTTAAACTTGGGAGTGCCCGCCTCAGAAATCCTCGCAGTGACATTCACCAACAAAGCTGCCGAAGAAATGCGCCGCCGCATTTTACATCTAACCCATAAATCGATTCTCGCATGCACATTCCACAGCCTATGCGCACGTATCCTGCGCGAGTCGATATCTGCATTGGGCTATTCTAAGGACTTTGCAATCTATGACGAAGAAGAAAGTGAAAAAGTTTTAAAGGGCTGTCTTGTAGCGCTCAACCTCTCGGAAGAAAAAGGCGCACTGAGACAATACCGCGCTAAGATTTCCAGCGCAAAAAATGCCCTTCTTTCCCCTGAAGACATCAAAGAAGAGCCATTCCAGCAAGTTTATCAACTATATCAAAAAAGCCTGCAAGAATTTCAAGCATTAGATTTTGACGATCTCTTATTTAAAACTGTGGAACTATTCCGCCTCTTTCCCGATATTCTTGCGCAGTATCAAAAGCGCTTTCGATTTATTCTGATTGACGAATACCAAGATACAAATGTAGCTCAATACACATTGGCCAAATTGCTCGCAGCGGAGCATAACAACGTCTTTGCTGTCGGCGATCCCGATCAGTCGATCTATTCTTGGCGCGGAGCAGATATCCAAAATATCTTAAATTTCGAAATGGACTTTCCGGGTGCGATTGTCATTCCCCTGGAGCAAAACTACCGAAGCCGCACCAATATTTTAGAAGCTGCCAATTTCCTGATCGGACATAATGAGAGCCGTTACAAAAAAAATCTATGGAGCGATCGCGGAAGAGGGGATCCGATCACTTTATTTATTGCAGATAACGACCGCGGCGAGGCGGATTTCGTGACAAGACAAATCCAAAAGCTTCATCTAGAAAAAAATGTCCCTTTGAAAGAGTGCGTAGTTTTCTATCGGACTAACTTTCAATCGCGTCTTTTTGAAGATTATCTATTAAGAGAGAGAATTCCCTACATTATCGTGGGCGGCCTTTCTTTTTATCAAAGGCGCGAGATTAAAGATATCCTTGCATTGCTGCGCATGGTAGTGGGAGGTGCTGATTTTCTCGCTTTTGTGCGGACAGTGAATCTTCCCAAAAGAGGTTTTGGCGAAGCCTCCTTAAATAAATTGCGTGAATGCAGTGTGCAGAATCAATGCGATATCTTTACGACCTGTCTGCGAATTGTCGAAGGAAAGATCGCGTTTAAACTTTCTGCTAAACAAACACAAGGCCTCAAGGAATATATCTCTACAATCAGCATTTTGCGCGAAATGCATCGCAGCAACGCTCTGCTGCATATAATCTTATCCGAAGCCATCCATCGCTCGCGCTACCTAGAATTCTTACGAGAAGATCCAGAAACCTACGAAGAAAGACGAGAAAACACCGAAGAACTTCTATCAAAAGCTGCCGAATGGGAACAGGAAGTAGAACATCCTTCCCTTGTCGCCTTTTTAGAAGAGCTGTCCCTAAAATCCAGCGCTGATGAAAAAGATCCTTCTATGGATAGCGTCCGGTTAATGACCCTACATCATGGCAAGGGACTAGAATTTTCCGCTGTTTTCTTGGTAGGGATGGAAGAAGAGCTTTTTCCACACGCTAATATTCGCGACAATCCGGTAGGACTGGAAGAGGAGCGGCGTCTCTGTTATGTCGGCATGACCCGCGCCAAAGAGTATCTCTTTTTCACGGCTTCTCGTTCACGCTTTTTATGGGGAATGCCCCGGATGATGCGCCCCTCGCGCTTCCTCCAAGAAATCCCTTCTACGCATCTGCAGACACATCGCTTGCCTTACACTACCATAACGGAAGAAGAGCCGAGCGAAATGCAGGATTTTGCAATTGGCGATACCGTCTTGCATAGGGATTTTGGCACTGGCATCGTCCAAAAGAGCTACAACACATCGCTCGGCCTCACTTATGACGTCTACTTTCCGCAGACGCGCACCACGCGCTCTCTTGTTGCTAAATTTGCCAAATTGATTAAGAAGGCGTTTTAAAACTTAAGCTTGTCGATTTTTGGGTTCTTTTGAACCGATTTTCGATGCTTTTTGCGGGGGCAGTATACGCAGTTTGATACAACCCCCGCAAAAAGCATCGAAAATCGGCCAAAATAATCCCAAAATCGACGAAGCCTAAGTTGTAAAACCTCTCTAAGAAGGCATCTGTAGGTGAAGAAAGTTTTTAAGAACCCGTTTGACGCTGATCCATTTTTTCCAGTATTGGTCCCGAAGCCTCATCCCTTTTATATTCGGAATCCATCTATATGGGGCAATCACCTTTCCTCGCTCCCATGAGGGGCGCCAAAATTGCGCTGTGTGAAAACTTCTACATATCGTAACTGTGGGCAATCCCAAACAGGAAGCTAAATGCCCAATACCGGAATCATTGCCGATCATATAACTTGACGCGGATATAAACGATGCTAATTGTTCCATATTTTCAAACAAAGGGGCGCAAATCGTCGAGAGATCCCATTCCTTGCGCTCTTCTGGACCGAGAATGAACACTGGTTCAAATCCGAGAGAGACAAGAGCGTTAGCCAGTTCAATAAATTTTTCACGAGGCCAATTTTTCCCTGTCCGCGAGCTCATCGGATGCAAAATCACACGCTTAATGTGCCGCTCTTGCAGACTCTCATCGGGAACGCAGATTCCATTGCTTTTAGTGAGTAGCTTCAAATACAAACTTTCTCTACAAAATGAGAAGATATTGTCGACGAAAGTGCGCCGCCCATCAAATTTACCGATCTCCCAATAGGGACAATCTTTGTTATAGGTCGCGATAGGGTTTAGCACCACGGTTTGTTGAGGATACTGTTTTTCGCAATGTGCTAAGAGGGGCTGCATCCAGGGTGATTTTTCATAAATGAAAAAAAAAGCATCGAACTCTACTAGCTGTTCCATCGTGGGAAAGGGACGAATCGATAAATAAGGAAACCAGCGCTGCATCTCTTGTAAAAAAGGGTGAAACGTCGTCACGGTCGCCCCATTGACATGCAGATTGTTTGATAAAACAAGGGCGATTAATCCATCGCCTAAACCCTTGCAACTGAATACCGCGCATTTTTTCATAGGACAGAGTACTGAAATTGCTGCATCAAATCACTTAGTTCCACTCGGATTAAATCCACATCCTCGGAACAAAAATTCTCCAAGTGCTTTAAGGGGGTCCCGCGAGGGGGATATTTAGTTACAGCCCTTTCCACGTCTTCAGCGCTGTTGTTGTATCCTAGCTCTTTCAAAATAAATTGCAATGTCGCAAGAGGCTTATCTAAAAGATCTTCATACCGCACTGTTACTACATTGGCTTGACGATTCCAATGTTCGTGAAATTTACGCCAAGACTTCAACCGTTTTTTGAGAAGGTCTATGGGTATTCGAGGGCATGTCTTATGTTTCCCTTCGAACACGTAAAAAGAATATAAAGAATCGACGGGATGCCGTACGATGCGAATCGTCTTAATATAGGGAAGGCGATCAAATTTCCGTGCAGGGACTGCAGGATAATGTGTTTTGACTACTGCAACATCCTCTGGCATCGGATAGCGGCATTGTTTCTCATAGCCGTATTTAGGACTATATCCTCCCCAAGGAAGAGGTTTACCTAAATGCGGCCTCCCTACATCTGCATCGCAGTATACAGAACTCGTCGCTATATGGGTCGCCTCTTCAATTAAATACCGCACCCAATGATTGCCCGAACGCGGATATGTAGCGAGGTAGACCCTGTTCTTCCATTGAAGATTAGCTTCTGCAGCCAAACCTCGTGAAATGCAGAAAATGCATAGAAGGAAAAATAAACGCAGCATGGGTGTTATTTTAGAATGCACATTGGAATTTGTAAATCGATTTTCATAAAACCTAAATGTCATCTGAAAAGGCCTAATAGGGTGTCTGCAAATTAAACTTCTATCGATTTTCGGGTTCTTTTGAGCCTATTTTCGATTGATTTTTTGGGGATTGTATCAACATTTCGTATACTACCCCCAAATCGATCGAAAATAGGCCAAAATAATCCCAAAAATCGACGAAGCCTTAATTCGTAGACACCCTCTAAATTCTACATTTCTTATTTAAATATGTGTTGTAATATTAATTATTTAAATTTATTAATAGTTTTAAAAATAAATGAAACGTGGACAAATTAAAATTTCTAGATTATTTATAAATTAAATTAACTAATAAATAAAATGCACATGTACGATATCTGTTTGAGTCAGGATATGGCACCCGGAATGTGTCAGCAGCAAAAGCTGCTGATGACCACTGCCATGCAGCAAGCAATTTATGTCATGCAGCTTCCGATTTTAGAGCTATCGGAGTGGGTAAAAACAGAAATCGAAAACAATCCAGTCCTCGACATCCAATTACCTGAGTGGGACGTATCTGAGCATATGCCCCCCCAGTTCAAAAAAAAGACGATAGAAAAACACCAACCCAAGGAATTGCTAGAAAACCTGATCACAGCCCCCCTTTCCCTATTCGACCACCTGATGGCCCAGGCGCGTTTTCATTTTTCGGATCCAAACGAGCTAAGCCTCGCGCAATGGCTTATCGGACACTTGGATGAAAGAGGTTTTTTAATCACACCACTCTCTGAATTCAGCAGTTGTGCCTCTGAAAAGGCATTACACAAAGTGCTTTCCGTGATTCATACATTTGATCCACCTGGGATTGCAGCCTGTAGTGTGCAAGACTCTCTTTTGATTCAGCTTCAGCATAAAAACAAACAGAAGACACTCGCTTACCATATCCTCGCATCCCACTTTGAAAATCTGCTTCATAATCGTTTGCAAAAGATCAGCAAAGATTTAAGACTTCCTTTAGAAGAAATTACTCAGGCAATCAAGAATGATATCGTCTCTCTCAATTTAAATCCTGGGGATCGTTTTACAACCCATTATGCGCGAACAATTATCCCAGATCTTTTTCTGCTATGCATAGATGATGTCTGGAAAATCGAAATCAACCATGCTTTCTTACCTTCTTTTCATCTCTCTTCCTCTTATCAAAAAGCAGTTGAGCAAGAGTGTTTAAAACCCGAAGAACAGACATACCTACGCCGGCATCTCACCTTGGGCAAATGGATAAGGCATATCGTGCAAAGGCGCAAAACAACTCTATTGAAAATGGGGGAATTTATTCTGAAAAACCAATGTGCATTTTTTCATGGAGGCAAGCTTGCCCCCTTAACGATGGCAGACGCCGCCTCGGCTCTAGGTCTTCATGAATCGACCATCGCCCGCGCCGTTTCAAATAAATATCTCTCCTGTCCGCAAGGAATGTTTTCCCTGAAAGATTTTTTCAGCCATAGCCTGCGAGGACAAGAAGGCAGCGCAGTCTCACAACATACTCTACGCCTTAAATTAAAAAATCTCATAGCTAACGAAGACAAACAAAAACCGCTCTCCGATGCGCAGATCACGGAACAGCTTTGCACCTGCGGCATTCCTTGCGCCCGCCGTACCGTCACCAAATACAGACGCCAGCTGAAGATCGCTCCGGCATCTAGACGCAAGCACTGGACTTAAAAATTAGTAAAAATTTTATTTGATGCGATCCAAAATAGGGGCATAGGCCGCAGAGAGCATCCGCCAGCGCAACTGCTCTTTTTCAGCCCTATATATATAGGATAAGATTTCTTTAGGGCTTACGCGGGCAAAAAGATCAATCTCCTTGTCTGTCAATCGGATAGTCATTGCCAAAGCCTTATTTTGATTTTTGAGAAGGAGTTGGAGTTTGGCCTGGCATCGCTTAAAGGTGCACTGGGATAATACGAGTCTAATCCCCCCAAAAAGGCACAAAATCCACGGGGCCCAAAGAAAAAAAGAAACTGAGCTCCAGATCAGACCTATCCATCCCAGCACGACGGCTCCCAAAAAAATGAATACCTCAAATGGGCGGCGTATGATAGGGCCTAAAAACCGTCGAAATAGATTTTTGCTCGTCTGATAAGCGGCAATCTCTTCAAAGCGAGAAGAGTTTAAAGGCAAACGTACAGCATGGACACATTCATGAGCGAGAACCTCCTCTTGCGGATACCATTTGCCAAGCCAGGAGGTCTTTAACCGCGGAGATAATTGAATAAGAGGAATTGTATTTTCTCGAGCATCTTTTTGTATCCATAAGACCGCGCCTTGCCAAGGCATTAGCCCCTTTTGCTTCTCTTCAATGGTTATCCAGTCGGGTTTTAAATCGAAGAGCTCTTCACAGCGTAAAAGCGCTGCTTCCATGTTGATAGAAGAATTTTGACTTTTTTCTTTTTCCAGAAGTGCGACGCGTTCTAAGAAAGCCCGCTCTTCTTCGTCGGGCTGAGGGAGAAATCCGCAATGATTCCATACGATAAGCTCTTTAGAAGAAAGCATATCAGGCTTTTTGCTTTTTGAGCTTCATAAACAGGACAACCATACCGAGTAGGTTCAACCCGGATAAGACACCTACAAGAAGCAGGATTTTATTGCTTTTCTTGCTCAAATACATAAGGCGTTCGCGCACCTTTTTTTCAAAAGGGGTCTCAGTTTCGTGATAGGTTCCTGCGTACTTGTGCCGGGCATAAATTCCGAGCTCGTCTTTAGGCGCATCAAAAAAGTAGGCAGGGAAGACGATGTCTTTATTTTCGTCTTGATTATTGCAAGACTTTACGGCTTCTCCAAAGAGATAAAAGGTGCGGTGAAGTATGCGATTGAGTGTCTCATCGCGATCAGAACCAGGATAGGCTTCAGCTAGGGCATCCCATTGTTCAGCGAGCATTTCCATGCAATTTTTTAAAATGGGATGGCCCGCCTTGACCCCGATCAAATTATTAGTTGTAAAAACGCAGGAAGGAAGACTGCTCGTATAGGGCATATCTATGCCGCAATAAAAATCATACGATTTATTCAATTCATCGAATGCTTTAAAACAGACGACATCGTGATCGACATAGACTCCGCCTTCTTGGTAGAGAATTTCATAGCGCAAAAGATCCGATTTTTCTCCAAAATTATCCGAAGAGTTATAGCACGGTTTCAGCTTGAGAAATTTTAGATCTTGCACAAATCGCATCTGCATCCCCGGGCAGGGAGAGGGTCGCTTTCGGTCCGTCCAAAAACAAAATGTCCAATCGGGATGTTTGGCCATCCAAGTGCGCACATTTTCAACAGATTCTCTTGGAAAAGGCCTTGGACCAATCCAAATGAAATGAACAACTTTTGGAATGCGATAGATGTTATCAGATGAGCTTCTCAGCCCTTTTCTTAAATCATAGATTCTAGTAAATAATTCCAAATGAGCCAAATCTTCCTTGGTCTGAATGAACTTCCATCTTTCAGTATCTTTTCCAGTTAAACTGCTGAAATCATCGCATGAAGGGCGATGCGCACAAGATTTTTTTTGACAATTACAGAGGATGACGCACAGAACTAAAAAGAACAATTTATAAATCATGGCACATGTCTCAGGCGAAAGAGTTTGACGACAAGAAACATTAGGATAATATTAAATCCGATGAGCATCAGCATATTGCGCACTAATGAGCGCGCTTCGTGCATTAATTTGTTCGCGATCTTTTCATTACTGCGCTCTTGATCCGATTTTTTATAGCGGAAATTGTCCCAGCTGGTCGCGTAGAAATGTTTTGAAAAAACGGAAGGAATATCGCTTTTCGCAAAAAAATAACCCGCTGGAAGCACGATATCGGTATTTCCCTCGCGATTCACTGTATCCATCAGACAATGAGTTAATGCGATGTAAGTTCTCTGCATGACTATCTCGATTTTAGAATAGGGGTCGTTGCCGCGGAATTTTTCTTTTAGTACATCCCATCGGCGCGCAATATACTCGATGACATCTTTTACAGTAGGGTGGTGCGGGCGCGAACCGATCACTCCATTGCCGCAAGTGAGGTTGCATCCGACAAAGGGCTCGTGAGGCGCTTCTAAGCCGCAATAAAAATCATATCCTTTATGCATCCCGTCAAACGATTGTAAACAATTGGCATCGTGATCGACATAGACGCCTCCTTCCTGAAAGAGAATTTCATAGCGCAGAATATCAGACTTTTCTCCCCAATTTTCCGATTCCGCAAACTGTCTTGCCAATGCGTAAAAAGAAAAGTCTTTCACGTGGACGACCTCCATCTCTTCACAGGGAGGCATTCGTTCCCGATCCGTCCATAATTTAATTTTCCATCCTGGATTTTGCGCGATCCATGTGCGCACATTATCTACCGATTGTGGAGGAAAATGTTTTGGTCCCAACCATATAAAATGAATAATGGGTGGAATTTTATAGGAACCGGTTGAAAAGCGCGCATGTTTATTTTCTTCGTAGATCTTTTTCGCAAATTCTAAAAGCGCGATATCCTTTTCTTGAGAGATGAAACGCCAATGCTTGGTCTTTTTGCCCATCAGCATGTCGAAATCCTGATCTGCCGCAAGAGAGCAAGAAAAAAATAGCATGCATAGACAAAAAATAATCTTCATTTTCTTTTCCTTTTGCGATAGAGATGAAAAATCACAGCTCCCAAAAATAGATTCAAAGCAGCTAATGCAAAAATGAGATAAAGACAAATGCGCAGCTGCGTGCGTATCGAACTAAAAGCTTCTTCCATCTTTTCTTTATTTTGCGCCTGTTGTCTGCGCTGGCCGAAAAGTGATTTAGGAGCTAAAAGAACATATTGTCCGCTATTTTTTGCAAATGAACAAAAATATTCCGGAGGAAAGACGCTGTCTTTGCGTCCGTTCTGCGCGGCTCTGTTTTCTATGGCCGTGGACAAAGCATGCATGCTGCGATGAACCATGCGGTTTGCCACTGAAAGAGGATCGCTTCCTGGAAACAAATTCTCATAATTCTGCCAATTTGCAACGATCCATTTTGTTGCGCTTTCAAGAATAGGATGATTTGCTGTAGCTGCAATTAGATGGCAGGAAGGATTGATCGAAGAGCTGCGAATCGATGGGCCGGGCTCTTCAAGACCGCAGAAAAAATCATGCGATTTTCTAAGGGGTTCTAAAGAAACGAGGCATTCGGCGTCGTGATCGATGTAAATACCGCCTTCGCTAAGCAAAATAGCATATCGTAAAATGATCGAACGCTCTTCAAAACTCTCTGCGCTATAATAACAGTCAGAGCACGCATTTAGAGGAAAACTATCAGCACTATACACTTGCACAGAAGGGATCGGAATGCTGCAATCGCGATCGGTCCATAGTTTCATCTCCCATCCCGGATGTTTATCCATCCATGTTTTCAAAGCTGCGACAGACTGTTGTGGAAGTACTTGGGGGCCTAGCCAAATAACATGAAAAACTTGGGGAATTTCATTTAGGGGCTGCCGATCGTCTTGGGTTCTTTCATACAATGAGCGAAAAAAATCCAATCTGGTCCGATCTTCCAAGGTCAGTACAGCTTTTTGCCATTCAGGCTTTTTGAGAAAAGGCTCTGCGCAAATCCCCGATATTTGCAACCAAAGACTTAAAAAAACCACGAACAGAGGCAGATAAATAGGCAATTTGTAAATGTAGAGCATCCTTCTCATATTTATCTCCTAACAAACTGTACATCGAAATCGATATGCGCTGAATGATTTCTAATTTGATGCAAATCCTTAATATCGATCTTAAGGCCTTCGTTAAATTTTGACAAAAGTTCCTCAGCAGAATAGCCATTCATATAGCGATTCGTTGAATCATTGACTTTATTCATGGGAATATTGACCATTTTAGCTTCTCTGCAGCACAGGCCGATACCCCCTTTTTTTTCTTTGAGATACCATTCCCTCTCAAGAGAGTTTGGATGTACAAACGCCAGCTTTTCCCATCGCTGAATCAATTCTTCTTTCCGATAAAGTCCTAGGTCCACCGTGGTTTTATAATTCCAATCGCCTTGTGCTTGATCAAATGACCAAGCAAATGTGTCTTCTTCGACTTGCACTAATGCGGGAATGCCCTGGTATTCGTCCAGCATATAACAGTAGTCCACATGATGACCCAATCGATAACAAAAACAATAAGCACCTGTTTTTCTCAGCAAACGAGCTCCTTCTTTAAAATCTATCTCATCTGTAAGAATAATGTCATCGACTGCGCATGTTGCAAATGCTTCAGGACTTTCTTTTAAAAGCTTCATGAGCATCGGCTTAAACGTGTTGTGAGGCTGCCCATCCTGCCGCAAAAAACGCACCTGAGGAAATGCCAGTTTCACCTCGGCATACCCTTTCTCGTAGTCCTCGGAACTCGCCCGGTAAATCGCACTGATAGAATGCAGATTTTTCCCATAGCGCTGTAGGGATTCGAGGAGTGAATAGAGCTGCAAAGGACGATTAAAAGAAAATGCGATCAGATGGACATCATCGCTTGTTTGGGGAACAAAAGGAGAAGCAACGCGAGAATAAGGGGATAATGAGAGAATATGCGCAGTTATGCATTTTTGCCGTTCAGCCCGAAGTTTATTGTCATTGAAAGGAGATGCGCGATTGTAAATATAAAAAATATCTTCGACAAAATGCAAGTGCTCTCCTGCCATTTCTGCCAATGGAATCATAAAAGCCACATCCGCTGCCGCATCATAATATTGTCCTTCGAAAAGAATATCGCTCAGCCGAATCTGTTTAAAAAGGCTCGCGTAAAAGGTGCGCATATGAGAAATGCACCAGTGCTTTTTGGAAAAAGAGCGGATACTATTATTGGAAACGATTTTTGATGGGAGAGGAGAGGCAAAATTCGCCACCGTATAAGAAAAATTAGGATATTCGATGTAGCTTCCATACGTCGCCCACACGTGAGAATCCGCATATTTTTCATTCAATCTCTGCAGCACCTGCTCATGCGAGAGCCAATCATCCCCATCGCAAATAATAACAATTTCTTGATCCAGACAGGAGTGCACGGCTCGGTAAATGTTTTCTACTGCTCCTTTATTAGTCTCATTATGCCAAATCTGAACGCGATGCTCTTGACCATAAGAAGCAACAAGGGATTTAACTGCAGCTAATGTCCCATCATTGGATGCATCATCGATATAAATGACGCGAAAATTATCATATTTTTGTTCCAATATCGAACTTACATTTCTTTGGACCCATTCGGCATTATTATAAGAGGGAATGATGAGAACAAAAGGCTTATGCTCAGTGACGGCATAATGAAGGCCGGCATTCTTTTTTAAACAGCATTTGACCCATCGGCACAATGCATCGTTCTTAGTCCCGAGAAAAAGTCCTAAAAGAAAAATACAAAAACAAATAAAAATTTTTCGCATCCTAAAATCCTACTCCAATCTAAATTTATTTGTTCCAAAAAATTAAGATTTGCGCATCAAAAAAATATAAGAGGATGTTTTTAAAAGAGACTTTCTTTGGAATAAATTATTTTTTACACATGTTGACGTGGCCCAAGAAAAATTCTCTTGCATTTGTCTGCAATTCTTAATAAGCTGCCCAGCTTCGGCTCTTGTTTTTAATGACGGGATTCGTGTACTTCCTAAATTTAAATAAGGATAATTAATGGGAAAAGCGCTCATCATCGTGGAATCTCCGACGAAAATCAAAACCCTTAAAAAATTTTTAGGAGAAAATTTCGCCTTTGAATCCTCGCTGGGACACGTGCGCGATCTTCCACAAAAGGGATTTGGCATCGATGTAGAACACGATTTTGAGCCGGATTATGTCACGATGCCGGATAAAAAGGAAGTCATCGACCGCTTAAAAAAAGCAGCAAAACATGCGGATATCGTCTATTTATCTCCTGACCCTGACCGCGAAGGAGAGGCAATCGCATGGCACATCGCCAGTTTGCTGCCCAAAGGAACGCCGATCAAACGCGTCACTTTTAATGAAATCACTAAAGAAGCTGTCTCGGAAGCTCTTAAACATCCTCGCCACATTGATCAAGCCCTAGTAGATGCGCAACAAGCGCGCAGGTTGCTAGATCGCATAGTCGGATATAAAATTTCCCCGATCCTTACACGCCGTGTGCAAGGCGCCCGCGACGGAGGGCTTTCCGCAGGACGTGTGCAATCTGTAGCTCTAAAGCTCGTAGTGGACAGGGAAAAAGAGATCGAAGCATTCATACCGGTCGAATACTGGAATATCCACGCAATGCTGGAAGCGAAAAAAGATCAGCCTTCTATTTTTGCTTTTCTTCACTCTGTCGATGGCAAACGCGTCGAAAAAGAACCCATTCCCGGCAAAGACACTTTTACTATTCCCGATGAAAAAACTGCCAAGGAAATAGTATCTCAATTGCAAAATGCGACCTATCGCGTCGATTCCGTTGAAAAAAAAGAAAAAAAACGCAATCCAGTTCCTCCCTTTATCACATCTTCTTTACAGCAAGAAGCCAGCCGCCATTATGGTTTTTCCTCTTCGCGCACCATGAATATTGCACAGGGACTTTACGAAGGTATCGATTTAGGGGAAGAAGGGCCGGAGGGTCTGATTACCTATATGCGTACCGACTCTGTTCGCCTCGCACCAGAATCCATTGAAGCGGCGCGCAAATACATTGCTGCGACTTACGGCAAGGAATATCTGCCGGAAGAAGGAAGGCAGTTCACTGCGAAAAAAAGCGCACAAGATGCGCACGAGGCGATCCGTCCGACAAATTTGAATTATCCTCCAGAAAAAATTAAGAATCATCTTACGTTAGATCAATACAAGCTTTACCTGCTTATCTGGCGTCGATTCCTCGCTTCGCAAATGAATCCCGCCATTTACGACACCGTCTCTTGCGATATCGCCACGGATAAAAATATTAGTTTAAGGGCGACGGGATCGACCATTAAGTTTCCCGGTTTTCTAGCCGTATACGAAGAAAGAGAGGATAAAGGCAACGCGGAAGAAAAAGCAAAAGAGGAACAGGAAAAACGCCTACCCCACCTTACCGAGGGACAAATGCTCCAGCTACTAGAGGTACAATCCCAACAGGCTTTCACTCGACCTCCTCCGCGCTTCACAGAGGCCTCCTTGGTTAAAGAACTGGAAAAATCCGGCATCGGCCGACCATCGACCTATGCGACCATTATGAATAAGATCCAAAGCCGCGACTATACCGTCAAAGAAAAAGGCTCGCTCAAGCCCACCGAGCTCGGTAGAGTGATCGCTCAGATGCTGGAAAACAGCTTCACCATGATCATGGATGTCGGCTTTACCGCAGCTATGGAAGACGAGCTAGAGCGCATCGCCGAAAACCAACGCGAATGGAAAGATCTCATCCGCGATTTCTGGGACAAATTTATCCCCTTTGTCGCCACTGCAGAAAAAGAAGCATTCGTCCCTCGAGTTATGACCGATCTCAATTGCCCCGAGTGCGGGCACAAATTACAAAAGATTTGGGCACGCAAAAAATATTTCTACGGCTGTTCCAATTATCCTGCTTGCCCATTCACTGCGCCTTTAGAATCGATTAATTTCAACAAAGATGACTATGATCCTACCTTTGATTGGGATCAGCCCTGCCCGAAAGATGGAAGCCCCATGAAAATCCGCTATGGCAAATTTGGACCTTTCTTAGGCTGTACGCGCTATCCTGACTGTAAAGGAATTGTCAACATTCCCAAAAAAGGAGATATTCCCGCTAAAGATATGCCCACTTGCCCTGCCAAAGGATGCGATGGCAAACTCGCTCAAAGACGTTCCCGCTTTGGAAAAGTCTTTTTTTCTTGCTCCAATTTTCCCGATTGCGATGTGATAGTAGGGGATCTCGATGACCTCGAAACAAAATATCCCGATCACCCCAAAACCGCCTACGTGCGCAAAGAAAAAAAAGGTCGATGGGGAAAGAAAAAAGAAGCAAAACCCGAAAAGAAAAAAACCAAAGCAAAAGCTTCGTCCAAAACCAAAAGAAAACAGGCAGCCTACACGCTGTCTAAAGAACTCTCTGACATCTGCGAAGAAACCCATCTCTCGCGGCCCGAGGTTACAAAAAAAATCTGGGACTACATCAAAAAGCACGACCTGCAAGATCCCAAAAACAAACGCCTTATCATCCCCGACGATAAACTCGCAAAAGTTTTCGGGTCCAAAAAACCTCTCGATATGATGAAACTCGCAGGTATTTTGAGTCCGCATCTTAAAGGAACTTAAGATGCAAAAACCACTCTTGGGAATTCTTTTGCTATGTCTAATTTTTGCCCCTCACGCGCATGCTTCCAAGAAATCTAAGCGCATTTGCCTCAACATGATTGTAAAAAATGAAAGCGAGAGGATCGAAAAATGCCTGGCATCTGTAAAACCCATCATCGATTATTGGGTAATTGTCGATGCGGGATCCACAGACGATACACAAAAAATCATTAAAAAAATCTTAAAAGGCATCCCCGGCGAATTACACAAACGCTCCTGGATCGATTTTGAACACAATAAAAATGAAGCTCTTCAGCTTGCGAAAAACAAAGCACAATATCTTTTACTGATCGATGCCGAAGAGTTTTTGAACCCTGATTCCGGTTTCGCTCTTCCCATTTTAGATCAGGATATGTATTACATCACAGCCCGACAACTGGGCGCAGTAGATTTTGTAAAACCCTTCCTCATTTCCACTTTACTCCCTTGGAAATGGACAGGCGTCATTCATGAATATATCGATTGTTCCCTTGCCAAAAACAAAAAACATTTAACCGGCATCATCAAACAATCCGACCTTGTGAAAAAACCCGATGACTATCTTGAAGACGCCGCAATACTTGAGGATGCCCTCAAAAAAGAACCCAACAATAGCCGTTATACCTTTTATCTCGCCCAAAGCTACGCCAATGCCAAAAATAACCCGCTCGCATTGCAAAATTATATGAAAAGAGCCGCGATGGAAAGCTCCGATAGAGAGGAAACGTTTTTTGCTCTATATAATTGCGGAAAAATCCAAGAAGCAATGGGTAATATAGACGAGGCTCTGCAAAGCTATTTTAAAGCCTATGATTTTCATCCCATCAGAGCAGAACCTCTATTTCGCGCTGCCATCCTTTATCGGAAAAAAGGCAACCCCTTCCTCGGCTATCTTCTGACAAAACACGCACTCTCGATTCCCTGCCCTCAAGAAAGTTGTGTAGAATACGCGGCATATGACCATGACATTCTCATCGAATATACCGACTGCGCGATCCTCACTCGAAGATGGGACGATGTCTTGGAGGCGACAGCAAAACTCATCGCCAATCCCAAGATCCCCCTACAAACAAAATCCATCATCAGCGCCAACCGCGACACCATCAAAAAAACCCTGCACCTATCTTCCTCGCACAGGGAATAGTGATTCTCTGGTTTTCGGGTGGGAATTGGGGGATGTGGAAAATCGGATCATAACCTATCCTGTGAGATTGTCGATCATTTGTTCATTGTCTATAACTCAGGTTTTTTAACCAAGGCGTCAACATCTTTTGAACGGGCTTTTTTCCCTCTACAAAGGTCTATATTATGAACTTTTCCACACCCTTCTAAGAAGAAGATATATATATATATATTCTTCAGTAAGCTTTATCTACCCTCATTTCATTAAAAACATAATTTTAAAAAAACCTCCTCAAATAAACGCCGGAATGGTATAGAATGAACGCTATGCCTGTTGGATGTATGACACAAGACTTAAGCGTAAAATCTTTTTTTGATCTCTCTGCATTTTTTCATGCTTTTCTTTTTGAAGGATGCCGATATCCCTGGCAAGCTTTACAAAAGCTATCCGATTATCTCGCTTCATGCTCTTTAGGAAAAATCGAGGTAGATGTTCCTGATACTATTTTTCTCATCAACTCTTCTTTGATCTCTATTGGGGAAGAAACGGTCATCGAACCGGGTGCTTACATTCAAGGACCATGCATCATTGGTAAACGATGCGTGATTCGCAATGGAGCCTATATTCGAGGAAATGTCCTCGCAGGAGATGATTGCGTTATAGGACATAATACAGAGATCAAGCATTCGATTTTGTTCAACGGTGCCGCCGCGTCGCATTTTAATTATGTAGGCGATTCTATTTTGGGCAATCAGGTGAATTTGGGCGCTGGCGTCAAATGCGCCAATTTTCGACTCGATCATCAAACTGTTACGATCATTTTAGAAGGGAAAAAATGGGATACGGAATTGAAGAAATTGGGTGCAATTATTGGAGACGGGGCGCAAGTAGGATGCAATTGCGTACTTAATCCCGGAACGCTATTAGGGAAAAATTCTTTCTGCTTTCCTTGTTTGAATATCCATGGAAGAATTCCAGATCATGCCAAGGTCAAACCAGCGCAAAAAAATATTGTGGAGTGTTAAAAGATGTCATTAGCTCAAAAGGAATTGAAGCCAAATCCTGTGGAATTAGGGAGAATAGGATCGTCGCATTTCTTTTTTCACCGCGATAAAATCGAGCAAGAGATCGCCAAGAGTATTTTATCTTTTGGGGAAAAGACCAAGTTGCGCGATGCGTGTGAATATGCACTCACTAACGGAGGAAAACGTTTTCGTCCGCTCATCGTCTTGCTTGTTGCCGAAGCATTGGGAAATGGTCTGAATGTCTTTGAAGCGGCCCTTTCTGTCGAATTTTTTCACACAGCTTCGCTTATCGCCGATGATTTGCCTTGCATGGACAATGATGATGAGAGACGCGATAAGCCTTCTCTTCATAAGGTTTATGGCGAAGCGATCGCGCTTTTGGCAAGTTATGCTCTGATTACTGCCGCATTCGAAAAAATTTACTGCAATGCTTCCCTAATGCAGGGATCTTCTTCTCCCTTTTGCCATTTTAGCGACCGTGCATGTACGATTGCTTTAGAGTCAGCTACGCGTTGTGCAGGGATTTTGGGGGCTACAGGCGGACAATTTCTCGATCTTTTTCCACCCAATCAAAACCTCGACACTGTCAAACAGACGATTTTTAAAAAGACCGTTACTCTTTTTGAGGTGTCCTTTGTGTTCGGATGGGTATTTGGCGGGGGAGATGTAAATAAATTGGATAAATTGAAAAAGGCTGCCTATCACTTTGGAATGGCTTTTCAAACTGCAGATGATTTGATCGATATGCTGCAAGATGAAAAAACGCAGCGCGAAATGAGTATTGCTCGTCTTATAGGAAAAGAACGCGCCATGCTTCTCTTCGATGAAGAGATGCGCCATTTCCGCCAACATCTGCAAGAGTTAGATCTTTTGACTGTATCCTTTGAAAAGATGTGCGACATCCTTACAAAATATGCGCTTAGCAGCGTCTCTTCCATCGCCTAAATGGTTTTTTCACCTCTGAATGTGTAAAAATTATTTTTTGCATGCACTCAGAGGATAAATGGTATAATCCGAGAAATGAATAATTATACTTCTGCAAATTCTGGAGCTGCGGCATTTTCCTGCAGAAGAGCGCCTTTTGCATCTGTAGCTTTTGCCAGGATCGCCTTTTCGAGCTCATCTACGAGTTTTGGATTCTTTTTGAGCTCTTCTCGGACAGCTTCGCGGCCTTGGCCTAATCGGTTTCCACCATAGCTAAACCAGGTACCTTTCTTTTCGATCACAGCGAGGTCAGCGCCGAGGTCGATGATTGTTCCAATGCGCGAAATGCCCTCATTAAAAATGATATCGAATTCTGCAGAGCGAAAGGGAGGGGCCATTTTATTTTTGACGACTTTGACTTTGACGCGGTTGCCGATTTCTGTGCCGTCAGAGCTTTTGAGGCTGCCGATGCGGCGGATATCCATGCGGATGGAGGCATAGAATTTCAGCGCACGACCGCCTGTTGTCGTCTCCGGATTGCCGAACATGACACCGATCTTTTCGCGAATCTGATTGATGAAGACGGCGCATGTATTGCTCTTGGATAAAGAGGCAGTGAGTTTACGCAACGCCTGAGACATCATGCGCGCTTGCAATCCCATAAAAGAATCGCCGATTTCTCCTTCTAATTCATTTTTGGGTACTAGGGCTGCAACTGAGTCTATCACGATGACATCGAGCGCGTTGGATCGAGCAAGTGTTTCAGCGATGTTGAGAGCGTCTTCTCCTGAGTCGGGTTGCGAGATCATCAATTCATCGAGGTTGACTCCGATCTTGGCAGCGTATTGCGGATCCAATGCATGTTCTGCATCGATATAGGCCGCTAGTCCTCCATTTTTTTGCGCATTGGCCACGAGGTGAGTTGCTAAAGTGGATTTTCCAGAAGATTCAGGTCCAAAGATTTCGATGATGCGTCCTCGCGGCACCCCTCCTATGCCCAATGCTACATCGAGCGAGATGGCCCCTGTTTTGATTACGCTCGTTTCCCGTGTCGCACTGTGCTTGCCCAGTGTCATGATAGAGCCTTCTCCAAATTGTTTTTCAATTTGGGAAATAGCGAGTTCTAATGCTTTCTTTTTGGCCGAATCATTCGACTGGGTCATATATTTCTCCTAATTTTGCAAAAAACTTATCTATACCGAAACCGATTCTTGAATCATTTTCGGTATATTTGCTCGAGATCTGCACATCTATTTTAATGGTATAACATGTTGCCGAACTGTTCCTTTGCCAGGCGATCTTAGTTCATACTTTTCAATTTTTTGTTTCACAAGCATAATATGTATGTGGGCTCTCACTTTTTAAGTAAGGCTACCACTCATTCTTTAAAAATGCAACAGGAGCGAGCATGCTACTTGCAGGAGATGTCGGTGGGACCAAGGTCAGGCTAGCTCTGTTTGAATACGATAAAAAACTCAGCTGCAAAAAAGAAACAAAGTATACCAGTCGAGAGTGGACAGACTTATTCAGTTTGATAAAGGATTTTTTGCATTCCGCATCCTATCCAGAGGTTACCTCATTATGCGTAGGCGTGGCAGGTCCCGTCGTCAATGGACGCTGCCAAGAGACAAATATTCCCTGGATCATCGATGCCGAAGAATTAAAAAAGGCATTAAAAATATCCAAAGTATGGGTAATCAATGACCTCGAGGCCAATGCATGGGGATTGGAGATTTTGGACAAAAAGGAATTGCTCTGCTTGAATAAGGGAGAAATAGTTCAGGGAAATCAGGCGTTGATCTCGGCGGGCACAGGCCTGGGAGAAGCGGGCTTGTATTGGGATGGGGTGACTCATCGTCCCTTTGCCTGTGAAGGAGGACATGCTGATTTTGCTCCTAATAATGAGGAAGAGATAGAATTGCTGCGCTACTTAAAGACGCAATATGAACATGTCTCCTATGAAAGGATTTTATCAGGATCCGGGCTGCATCAGCTCTATCGCTTTTTAGTCGATACAAAAAGACAAAAACGCGATGCAGAAATTGACTCTTTTGGAGAGGAGCCGCAAAAATTAATTGCAGAAAAGGCTATGCATGCGACATCTCCAGCAGCTTCGCATGCCTTAAACCTGTTTGCATCGATTTATGGAGCAGAAGCGGGGAATTTGGCTTTGAAATTTTTAAGCCTGGGTGGATTGTTTTTAGGTGGCGGCATTGCACCGCAAATCGTTTCTTTTTTAACACAAAATACATTTATAAAAGCGTTCAGGTCCAAAGGCAGATTTGCAGAATTGCTGGATAGAATTCCCGTTCACATCGTGATGAATGACAAAGCGGCATTATTAGGAGCAGCTCGTTATGCGCAAGAAAGAGAAAACGCAAGAGGAAAAGCGGCTTAAGGACAGAGGGGAAGGATTGGTTCCTCTCTGGCGCAAGTGGGGGCCTTATGTCTCCGAAAGGGCATGGGGTACTGTCCGCGAAGATTATAGTCCTGATGGAGAGGCTTGGACTTATTTCCCCTTTGAAGCCGCTCACTCTAAAGCCTATGGGAAAG
>JADMIO011472266.1_pt1 | contig 20414 bp, 19 predicted proteins | sample 8958161 | NCBI WGS metagenome assembly JADMIO01 (sample SAMN16585339, study PRJNA669376) | soil metagenome | isolation source: Crop rotation soil | place: USA: Cullars Rotation, Alabama | collected 2011 | reverse complement strand
CAAGCAGGATTGCTCTCTCTTCACCGGCGATCTGAAGTTGTGTGCGAAGTCGCGGAGTCGAGCCGGTAGTAGGCCTGAATAACCTGCCGCCGTTGAAGAGTGCTGTGTAAGCCATCGCCATTTGGATCGGCGTGACTTGCAGAAACGAACCTTCGCCAATGGCACTCTCGGGTTGCCACCGTGTACGAGCCAGCACGCCGGGCGACTCATTGTCGTCGTCAATTCCGGTGGCTTGGCCAAATCCGAATTCAGAGAGCATGCGGGCAAAGCTTTCTCCGTCGAGCTTCTCTCCGACTTTGGCGAAGTAGTAGTTGCAGGAATAGGCCAGAGCTTCAGTGGGATTGAATGGGCCAAGGTTGGCGGGGTGAGAACAAGTATCTACGACGTCCTCACGCTTGTATTTCCGGCAGCGCATACGTGTGCCGGGTGCGATTGTGTTGCTGCGCAGAGCAGCGAGTGCGGTAAAGGGTTTTATCGCCGAACCGGGAGGAAATGCCTGCTGAAACGCGAGGTGTGGATTGACGACGGCTCTCAAGTGTCCGGTTTGCGGATCGATTACGACGATCGCTCCTTCACGTTCGCCCAACGCGTTGCCGGCGGCTGACTGAAGGCGTTGGTCCAGGTCGTCCGGCGGCTCTATCTTCGGAGCGTCGTGAAGATTGCGCGAAAGCGCAAAGGCAAGAGCTAAGGCTACACTTGCCGCCACGGCGACTACGCGGAGCAGCTTCGTCATCTCACTCCTTGTGCGCCGTCCGGCTGAGGACTGAGATTGCGCCGACGGTCGTCACCCATCCGAGCAGGATGAGCAGCGCGCTGATACTGAGTCGCAGGATCAGGATTGAAAGTTCCAGCCACGGCCGCGTGATGGGCACAGGCTTTTGCATCAGAAAGTAAGGAGCTACGGCAAAGATCAAAAAGCCGCACGCATAAACAAACATCGACTGCGGTGCGAAAGTCCTGCTCAACACTTTGCGCCCGCTCTTTACGAGAACGCGCAGTCCGGAATTGCTGATGGCGATCCAGAGTTGAATCGTGAGCAGGGGCGCAACGACCGCCAGCAACAAATAACGTACTGTGGTCACGATTGTGGGGTGAGTTTGTATTTTGTTCAGGCCGTAGCCGGCGAGGAGTGTTACAGCGATCACCGGGAGACTGACGGCGATGAGCTTGAGAGTTTTCTTTATTAGTCCGCATGAGAAAGGGACACTCGCATAGCTAACGCTAACGGCCTGTAAAGCGAAGAAAAGCGCGGGAGCGCTGACGATAACGACGAGCGTCAATATCAACTGGGAGATCGTCGCTTCACGGGTACTGACAAACAAATAGATCGCCGCGAGCAAGCCTGCGTAAGCCGCGAGTATCAACATCAGCGCGCGGCGGTTTCTGAATAGTGAACGTGTGGCTGAAAAGATTGCCGTAATTGATTGCGAGTACATTTGTTTGTCTCCGGTCAGTGGTTCTCCGCGGTGCGATCGAGGAACGAGAAGCGGTGGCTCGATGTGTTCGCATTTCGCGACGGCTCGTACATCAACTCAACACGAGCGGGCGCGACGATGAATTCACCCGGGATTTGCACTCGCATCGCGTACTGAAACGTCGCATCACCATCAAAGTAGTCAAGGAAGAAAACCGTGCGACGATCGCGAAACTCGCGTGCGCTGTACCAGTCGGTCCAACCTGTGTCCGCGTAGTTCAAATTCAAATTTCCGACAGCCTCGAGTTGTTCCGCGCCCGATGGAATCGGATCTTCCAGCATCAGGTGACGCGCTTTCTTTCCGGTCACGTGCAACCGCACCACGATCAGATCGCCCGACTTGATCTCGCCAGTCAACGGAGAGGTGGACCACTTCAAGTTGTAGCCTACGGATTCGACTCGCAGCCGCAGGTATTCTCGCGTCACGTTCAAATCCGCCGAGCCGCGGGCCGCAACCTCTTCGTCGTTGCCGTAGTAATCGACGTAGCTCGTTAGATAGAGAGCGCCCTGGCCGCGTTTTACGATGCGAATGTGATTTGTCTCGCCAACAGCCGCGCCTTTTCGATGCACCAGCAGCGTCTTTGCATCGCTGACGTGCTCGGCCAGGACAGTCTCACCATTGAGATAGACTTCGAGATCGTACGCAGGAGTCAGCTCACGACTCACCTTGACATAGTCGATGAGTCCAAAGATTGCGAAGGCTGTGTCTTTGGTCGAATCCCAGTGACAGCCGTCGGTGCGATCCGTTGCGACCAGCCAGCGAGCAACGAGCGGAAGCAGCGGACTGTCAGGCTTGATGCGTGCGAGGGCTTTGAGCGAGAGTGCCGTACCTTCAGTTTGGTCGTAGTCGGCGAAGTCGAGCATCGGCGCACGCTTCGACTCCCAGTGAGCCGTTACTTGCTCGACGCTGGCAGTGCGCTCAATCTCCGTGGCCACTTCCAGGGCGCGCTGGTCCTTCAGCAGCGACAACGTTAAGGCGAGCAGTGCGCGGCCATACGGCTGCAGGTTGTTGCGCTCGGTGAAGAGTTTTTCAACGTGCCGCGACTCAGCCCCGCCACTCTCAGCTAAGGCATAGACCATGAACGCCTGCGCATCTGCGTCTATCGTGTCTTTCGAGTTGGTCTTGCCGGCGTCGAGCATGCTGTTCAGCTTTTCACGGCCACGCGCCAGTCGCTCTTCATCGATTTCGTAGCCCGCCTGTTTCGCGAGCGTCAGTCCATCAATCACGTACGCAGTCATGAACGGATCGCTCTCGTCGTTTTTCCACCAACCCCAGCCACCATCTTCATGCTGAAAGGCATAGAGGCGATTGCGACCCTTCTCGACTTTCTTCTTCAAGTCGTCAGGATCACGAAGCGACGTCGATTTGAACTCCTTCAGTGTTTGGGAAACGATGATATTCGGTAGAAAGCTCGACATCGTCTGTTCCGTGCAGCCATAAGGAAAGGTCGTGAGATAGTCGAGGGCGCCAAAGAGAGTTCCCGCCACCGAAGGCGAGACTTCGATGTGCAGCAGGCGTGAATTCAAGTCCGTGTTTGCCGGCAGATTAAATGAAAACTCCTGCTGCGCGTTTTCATCACTCGTGGCCCAGTTCTCAGCTTTCCTTTCGTGCAAACCGCGCGGAACCACGTCGAGCGCCAACTCAACCGCATCAGACTCTGTGTTGGTCAAAGCTTTCGCCAGTAATCTAATCTGGCCGGTTTGCGGCGCCGAGATCTGCCAGTCGACGCGGTGTTCACCCTGCTTCTGAATCGTCACTGTTTGCTGGGCCGGACTGAGTAAACGCGCGCCATTCACCGAGATCGAGATCTGTGTTGACTTATCCTGCTTGAGATAGTTGTGAACGATTCCGGAGAGCGTGACGGTGTCGCCCTGTGTCATGAACCTCGGCGTTTCCAGACGCAGGATTACGTCTTTGCGTGAAATAACTTTTTGCCTGGCAACTCCGACTTTTGTATCCGCGGTCACAGCACGCGCAGTGGCGCGCCACGTGGTCAGATTGTCAGGCAAGCGAAACGTCACCGTGGCGCGCCCGTCATTACCAGTGACTGCGCTCGGCTCCCAGAAAGCCGTATCCTTGAAGTCCTTGCGAATCAGCGGCTGGACCATCTCGCCCTCGTTCTTGAAGTCGGCCAATTGGTAAGAAGGTTTCGTGCGTGCAAGGTCGATCGGTTTCTGGCCGGCGAAGCCAGTGAAGGAATATGAGACTGAGAGATGAGTCTCGACCTCGTTGTAGAGCATTCCATAGAACTGTTGGCGAATGTTGCCGGAGAAATCCGGTGACAGGCTGTAGATCGCTTCATCAACCACACCAAGGCTCACTTCCGCATCGGGTACCGGCGCGCCATCCGCATCACGCGCGAGGATCGTGTAAGAAGCCGTTTCGCGTGGCTTGTACTCCTCCTTGTTGGAGATCACTTCGAGATTCAGCAACTTGTCACGAGCCGGAACCACGAGACGTTGATCGCTCGTGTACATGTCGCCATCGTGAACGAAGGTTACATTCAGAAAGACATTCGGTGCATAGTTCGCTTCCACGGGCACGTCGAGCAGCACTGTCTGCCCGGCGGCTTTGATTTGTCGTGCAGACAGGACGCTGCTGCGTTCGGTGGTCACGAGTAAGTTGGCGCCCTCCCGGGGAAGAATCGCCAGCACGTGCGCGGTCTCGCCGGGACGGTAAGACTTCTTGTCGGGAACTAGTTTGATCGAGCCAAAGTTCTCGCGATAGTAGGCGGCATCGGACCACCGTCGATCGGGACTGGTGGCCCAGATGAAACCGCCGAGGGACACAAACTGTTTGTCCTTTTCATGGACCACAGTTCTGATTGAGATGCTGCCCATCCCGGTAATCGGAAAGTCGTACGTGGCATGCCCTTCCTGGTTGGTCGTTAGCTCAGCGGAGCTCAACTCGTCTTCACGCATCTCGTAATCCGGGTCGTATTCATTTTGCTTGTGTTCAACTTTCACCCACGTGCGTGACATAAACTTGAGCGACAACTTTGCCGGTACCGGCCGTCCTTCATAGTCGGTTGTGGCTACTGTGATCTTCGCTGTGTCTCCATTGGTGTAGACGTAGCGATCGGGTGTGGCGCGAGCTATTACACTGCCGCGCGTTGCTACAAGACTGGCGCTTCCGTTGATACTGCGGCGCGAGGAATCAGTCACCTGCGCTTCGAGTCGATATTGAAAGTCCCAAACGTCGTTCTCCTCGTTGGGAGGAACAGGAAACTCGACGGTGAGGTGACCCGAGGCATCGAGCTTCCCGGAAGCGTCTGTGACGAGGTCGCTGTAATAATTGCCGTATTGCGAGTACTCGGCCTGCTCGTCCTCATCCTCATCTGCTTCTTCGCCGCCGAAGTAAGGGTAATAGCGCGAGCGATAGATGTAGTACTGAACTTCAGCGCCGGCGAGCGGAGCGCCAAAGAAATATCGCGCATCAATGTCGAACCTGGTGTTGCTGCCGGCAGGCGCAAAACGCTTTGGCGTTGTGACGGTGACTTTGTATTCGGGCTTTTTGTACTCGGCGACTTCAAAGGACCCGCTGGAGTTACCTTCTTCAGTTTCGGCCTCAATGCTGTAGACGCCGAGGGGCGCCTCTTCAGCGAGCGTAAACTCACTATTGAATGTGCCGTGCTTCGAGAGGTGGAGCTCCTGCTCGAACACCCTGGCGCTGTTCGGGTCTTTGATACTGACGTTAACAGTCTCGCCTTTGATTGGGCGATACAGGCCGCGCTCGTCGAAAGCGCGCAGGATGCCTTTGAAAGACACTTTGTGGTTGGGACGGTAGATCGGGCGATCGGTGTAGATGTAGCCCTGCACGTTTTCACGCTGCTCGCCAAAACCACTGAAATAGAACGATTCGAGATCGGAAATCGCGAAGTTTTCTCGATGCGACGCGAGAATCATGAGACCGTTGTTTCCATCGTCCGCAGGCACTTCCTCTTCCGCGTCCGTCGGGATTTTCGCGCGAAAGATGCCTTCGCCGTTGGTCCTGCCGCTCGCGATTGTGTTGTGTGCCTTCACGATCTCGACTCGCGCATCAGCTCGCGGCTCGCCACTCTTGCGATCGACTGCACAGACGAGAAGGTCGCCACTCGGTGACGCCTTCTCGACCATCGCCAGGTCCGTTATGACGACGACTGTGTAAGCACGCAGGTCACCACCCACTGCTTCCACGAGGTACACCCCACTCTCGCGCTTGCCGAGCGGAATCATGCGCCGATCGTACTGATTCTCGAGTGACGGCAATGGCTCGCGCCAGCTCGTTACTAGCTGGTTCGGGTTCAACAGCGGCACGCGCGCGTAGTCGGCCACGTTGAGAGGCACGCGTTTAGCGGTCTCGCTGGCGCGGAACTTGTGATTGAAAGTTGTGCGCGTGTTTTGTTTCAACTGCTCGCGGAAATAATTTCTAATGCCGGAGTAGGCCCAGAGCTTGACGGCGCGCACGCGCTCGAGCAGCGAGGGCTTTTGCGAAAGATTGGTTGCGATCTGCTCGCTTTCGTTTTCACCCATCTGATGTGGGTCGCTGAGTTGAGCGAAGAATCGTTGTGGATCGTTTATGCGATAGACGCGGAAGTCGAGACTCTCGATCCCGCGATGGTCCAACCAGAGACGAGCATTCTCCCCCGTGCCGAAAGTGCGGTTGGTTGAAAGAGAGAAGAACGGCTTGGTGTCGACGGTCTCCGTAGGCACATCAACAGGTGGCGCTTCTGCCGGAGCGCTTTGCACTCGCGAGTTCGCTGCGTAAAAAGCGGCAGCAATGACTAACGCGTAGACTAAAACCGCGGACACACTCGATCGGCGAATTGATGGCAGATGGAAAGGAAGCACTTTCATTCCTCCGGCGTGACTTCCTGGTTAAGAATCTTCAGACGATAGAAGCCAAGGAAGTTTGGATTAGTTGAAATGGGTCGCCAGCGTTTGTCCGGATGTTGGTCCAGAACGGCCAGACGCACTTTCTTCACCGTGCCCGCATCGTTCGGCGAAGCTCCCGTGTGATAGACCACCCAATCGTTTGTGCCTTCGCTCGCGATGCGCGGCTCGCCGAGAAAAATCATGACGTGAAAGGGATACTTCTGGACCCACGGCTGATGGAAAAAGATCAGATCGCCAGGTTTGGCCTGCTTTCGATCGCGGCTGACGAAGTCGACGTTGAACATCTTCAGCGTTTGACCGTCCGCGAATTCTGAAAACTTGCCTTCGGCGACGTCTTTGGGTGTGTAAGTTCCAGGCGCTGTGCGAAACAGTTTTCCGCCGAGTGGCGCGGCGATGTTTGGAGTCAGATCCGGCGCGACCGGATCGTAGTTTTCACCCATCTTCTGAAACCACGCGCGATCGTGCGGGCGCAGCGCTTCGCGCCACGCGAAACGAACGAGCCCCGCGCAATCACGCTGCTCGACGTTCCATTGATCGCTCAGGTTGTAGAACTGCATTTCCGCCACCCAGGTGAACCAGCGGCGAAAGTTTTCACGGTCGTTGAAAGTTCTGAGCTCGACAATGTCCGGAAGTCCATCGTGGTCCAGATCGGCATTTGGATTGGGTTCAGATCGTTTTGCAGCGGCTTTGGCCGGTGGGCCGCTGGAACGAGTTAACGAAAAGTAAACAAAGACCAGGACCAGTAGCAGAAACAAGAGGGCCAACGCGCGCGTCGGATTTTTGGTGAGTCGAAACATTCCGCGCATTATTCACAGTGCGGATGTTTCTGAATACGCGATTGCTAACAGCCGTCAGTCAGGTTAACCCTGCGTTCGGATCGGTTGCGTACGGGAAGAGCAGGTGTGGAAAACCACAGTTAGGTCATTGCCGATTGCCAATTGCCAATTTTCGATTGATACATTGCGATTGTTCTTTAATCCGCAATCGAAAATTGGCAATTGGCAATCGGCAATTCAACCAAACACTTTCGGCATAAAAATGTAACTATGAGTGGCCCAACGTTCTCGGAAAAAGAGTGTTGCAAATTCCAGCGCTCGCGGGTAGATTGATTCGGTTGCTTACAGGTAGTGGTGCTCTCCCGATATGGAGTGTAACCCTGCCTTCACCTATTGCGGGGAGGAAGAAACTGTGCCGACCGGAACTTGCCCTGAATGTGATGCTGATGTCCATGTTGATCTGGACACGGACAAGGGCGAAATAGTGTCTTGTGAAGAGTGTGGAACGGACCTGGAAGTGGTGGGACTCGATCCTGTCGAGTTGGACATTGTGGAAGAGGAGAGTTACGACGAAGACGAGGACGAAGACGAATACTGATCAAAGCAGATTGCCGATTGCCAATTTCCAATTGCCAATTACATAAACAAATTGGCAATCGGCAATCGGAAATCGGCAATTACCTACTCGCTGCTCGATACTCAGAGCGGCTTTGTCTCAAAGTTAAACCGCGTGGTCCCTCAACCCTGATGGTGTGTGTTTTTCCATCGCGCCTCTTTTCTTCAGGAGGATAAAAGGCCAGCACGTACGCGGAGCTCACCTCTTCGGCTAACGCCCGAAACAGCGGCGCATAATCTTTTTCGTTGGCGTAGACATTCCGGCCGCCTGTTAATTCCGCTAACCCGCTTACGTCGAGCGGCGTCGGCAAAGGCGTTTGCGCTGACGAGGCAATCACGCGCGAATACGACGGTAGGGTGACGACAAAGACGCTGACATCCGCGGCGTTGGCCCGTTCGATGACCGTTTGCGCCGACACTGTATCGCCAACCGGAAAACCGTCCGTGACGACGAGCACGGCACGTTTCATCAATCGCTTCTCACGCGTCCGCGGCGCGCTTCGCACCAGCATCCGGATCGCATCGTCAACCGCGTCATAAGTGTGAGTCGACAAGCCGTTCGGCGAATCTTTGGCGATACGATCCAGAGAGTCGTCCAGTTTGCCGGCATCCGAAGTGAATTTCTGGACCGTCTTCACGCGCATGCCGAAAGTCATGACTGCATAAACGGCCGGGTGGCTCGAGAGGTGATTCGCGAACGACTGCAGCGCGCTGCGAAGTCTAAGGATCTCTTCCGTGGTCATGCTGCCCGAAACATCCAGAGCGAAAACGATGGCGAGCGGACGTGCTTCACCTTCTCGTTTCTCGATTTGAAAGAAGGAGACTGGCTGCTCGACGTCGTCGGAGTAGACCTTGAAGTCTTCCTGGCGCAGGTTTCGAACCGGGCGGCCGGTGGCGTCGATTGCCGTCACGTCCACTGACACCAGATCGGTGTCGAAGCGGAGCACGTCCTCCGGTTCCTGTTCTTTCGGAAACACTTTTCGCGGTCGCTGAGTGGGCGTCGCAGGGTCCTGATCTTGCGGCACACCGGGCGCGGCAAGTGCGATTAGCAGCAGGAGAGGAAGGGCTAGTTGCGCTATAAAAGCTGCGCGTCGTTTAGGCATTAAGACTCTTTTCTCGGGGCGCAGTCAGGATTATACGGGCGCGACCTGCGGAAGCAAACGGTGATATCATCCTGAGCGTCTAAAATCGGTCTGTCCAACCTATTACGTGAAGGATTCAGGATGAGATTCAAGAAAACTCTCTTTGTGTTCGCCATGATAGTCGCCGCGGCCGGTGTTTCGGTGGCGCAGGATAAGTCGAAGACGCTGGGCGCCATTAAGGGCAAAGTCCGTGTGGAGACGGGTACGCCGGGCGGAGTGAATGTCTTGGTGCGGCGTGGAGAGACCGAAGTCACGCGCTCGACGACCGATAAAAACGGAGAGTTTCTCGTGTCTCGTTTAGCGCCGGGAGTCTATGGGCTGACGTTCCGCAAGCCTGGGTTGAGTATCGGTTCGATCGAGGACGTTGAAGTCAAAGCCGGGAAGACGCGCTCGCTTGGAGATCGCTTGATACTCACGATCGACGAAGGCTCGATCGCGTTTCTTAGTGGCAGCGTGTTCAATGCCGCGGGGCGAAGCGTGCCGAACGCGAAAATCGAGTTGTTCAGGATCCAGGAAGACGGAACGGCAAAGAAGATCGATGGACGGATTACGACCGAGACTGGTTCGTTCAAGTTTCGGCTGTCACCGGAAGCGGGGAAGTACCGTGTGAGTGTGAAGACGGACGGCGCGGAACCTGTCAGCAAGGACGTGGAGATTGATGGCGCCGCTGTGTATCGCGTGGCGTTGTCGCTGCCGCCAAAACAATGAGCGATGGAAGAGCGTGAAGAGTTTTTGACCGCCAAACAGCTTGCCGCGTTCCTGCAAGTCAGCGAATCGACCGTGCGACGGCTGGCAGCCAGGCGTCGCATTCCTTCAGTCAGACTCACACCGCGAATAATTCGTTTTCACCTCGACGCCGTGCGTGAGGCGCTCGACGTTCCGCGCTATCGCGTTCGTCACGGCGAATACACCGAACGCGTCGACGATGCGCAGTTGTCGTTCGACGATCTACTACTGCTCGAATCTAGCGTCTCCCACCCCTCGGCCCGTTGAACTGAACCCACTTGTCGTTCTGCTTGATGTAGACGCGTGGCTGTTGAATCCTGAACTGTTTGCTAAAGCCTGGATTCGCCGCCAGAAACTTTCTTACTGATGACTGATCGCCCGTGGCGACGCGCCACTTTCCATCTTCACGCAACAGATACTGCTGAACGACGATCTTTCCTTCCGCCTGGATCGGATTGATCACTCGTCCGTAGAGCACCGTATCGACGACCGCGAGATTGCCCAACACTTTTACCGTGCCGATGTCCATGCGATCGAGTTGGTAGAAATCCTGTGCGCGTTGAAGTGCGTTCACAAAACGATCGCGCGACATGCGACTCCGTGAAGCGCCTGGTAAGAAGTCGTAAAGCGCGTCGTAGTTGCGCGACTTCAACTGTTCGAAAACACTTTGCACGGTAGCGCGAACGTCTGATTGGTCCGACGCCTTCACCAGCGCGCTATTCGAGATACACACAACGGCCAGAATTGCAGCCGCGATACTACTGCGAATGTAAATCCTCATCTGCGGGTTCATCCTCTTGCTCTTGATCGTCTTCTTCCTTCGGCAGCTTCTCGCGTAGCTGTTGCCGGTAATTGAGGAACCAGCAGACCGCCCCGCCGGCCGCAGCCACGAACGCCTTGTCAAAATCCTCCCGGAACACAAAGAAGGCAGCAAGCACGCCGCCCACCGTGGCCAGAATTATCCACAACGTCTTCACTTGATCTTCACCGGGACGACGAGGTCGATTGTGCCAGGAGCGTAACAAACCTTATCGTCACATGCCTGGACGCGCAGCTTAGCTGAGAGGTTGTGAGTGCCCGGTTTGGTTGTTTTGTCCGCCTTGAGCCGCGCCTTCAAAGTCGTTTCACCTTCGTAAACCGCCAGCGGCTTCTCTGCGAAGGCGAACGTCTTTGTCAGTGCGTCCGGATACGTAACGAACTCGACGCCGATCCCATCCGCCGCCGCGAGCTCGAGCGCTGTGGGTATCAGATAAGAAAATGTCGGCGGGTTGGCGTTCACGTGATAGCCGTTGGCGATCTGGAGTCTCACAACCGCCTCTCCCGAGTCGCCAGCGGCGATCGTTACGTCCTGCGGATTAGCTTTTACCACGTCGACCGAATTGATCGCCGGCGGCTCATTTGTGGGCGTGTTGTTCGTTGGCGCCTTCGTGCACGCCATCCATAGGCAACATAAAATTAATAGCCATAAACAATTCTTCATATTCTATGCAGTCCTCTGCGTTTATATTGCGGTTTAACGCAGAGAGCGTATCAGTGTTACTCTGCATTCTTTCGCGTATTGGTGCTGCTAATTGTGACGTGACTCCTACGCCATGCGGTGAGTTGCGCGCGCACTTTTGGGGCATTTGGATCTTCGATCTGCTCGAAGATTGCGAGTGACTGTTCGGCGTGTTGGATGGCATGCGCACGCTCGCTTAGTCGGTTCAGCGCCAGACTCATGTTCCACAGCGCATAGCCTTCGCCTCTGCTGTCGCCCAGCTCGCGTGCAATAGTCAGATATTGTTCATAGAACTGAATGGCCCGTTGGGTTTCGCCCAGGTCGGCGTAGGCAACGCCAAGATTACCCAGCGCATTACCTTCGCCTCTGCGGTTGCCAAGCTCACGCGCAATAGTCAGATATTGTTCATAGAACTGGATGGCCCGTTGGGTTTCGCCTAGATCGGCGTAGGCACTGCCCAAGTTGCTCCGCACCGTGCCTTCGCCGTTGCGGTCGCCAATCTCACGAACAATGAACAACTGTTGTTCATAGAACTGGATGGCTCGTTGGACCTCGCCCAAGCTCCAGTAGGTAACGCCCAGGTTGCCCAGCGCATTTCCTTCGCCTTTGCGGTCGCCAAGCTCACGAGCGATAGTCAGACGTTGTTCAAAGAACTGGATGGCCCGTTCGGTCTCGCCCAGGCTGAAGTAGGTAGCACCCAAGTTTCCCAGTGTAACGCCTTCGCCCTCTCGATGTTTCAATTGCCGGGCGGCAGCCAAGGCGAAGTTCAGCCAGTGAATTCGATCGCGTGCGTGCAGCCGCAGGTCGAGTATCTCACCCACGTCAGGGTAAGTCATTCCTAATACAGCCACGTCCTCATCAGCCTCAACACCCTGTGCTGCTACCCAAGCGTGCCCCGCTTGAATGTTGCTCCATTCGAGATCAAAAAGCGCCAAACCGCTAGCCAGTGCCGCACCGCCTTGTAGATAGAGATTATGAGCAACTGCCAGCACGTCCTTATAATAAGTTGCATGACTTTTATGCCCAAGCACGCGCTCTTCGTCGCTCAACTTTGAGTTAGCAAACAACCGCGCTAGGTCGTGCAGGCGATAACGGTCGGTGGTCTCATTCCATTCCACTATGCTTGCTGCTATTAGTTCACCCAACGTGTGCTGTGCTTGGTGCTTTTTAATTTCCCACACTGCTGCCGCTGCGTCATCCGCAAACGAATCCGGAAAGACTGCCAAGCGACGCCAGCGCTCCTTCAACTCTTCACTCAACAACTCATAACTCAAGCTGAGTGAGGCGTCGATCAATTGCAACCGTTGTTGCTGGTCTTGCAAGCGCTGGACGTAGTCCGCGGGTTTTAGATTTACGTACTTAGCCAACGCGCCGGCTGCCAGTCGCAGTGCCTGCGGTAGATACCCGCATAGCTTGGCAATCTCATCGGCCCATTCACCAATTCGTGGCGCGATTTTCACTAACAGTGAGTGCGCATCAGCAGCGGTCAATGCGTCCAGATTTTTTGCAGCGAGTCCGGGCAGCGTGAAATACCACCGCGAGGTAACGAGCAGCACGCAGCTAGCTGGTGGAATAAGCGGTTCGACTTGCTTGGCGTCGAAAGCATTGTCCATCAGGAGTAGCGCATGCTGGCCGTCGAGTACGGAGAGGTAGAGTGCGCGTAACTCGGTTTCGCTATCGGGGAGCTTGGCGGCGGGATGATAAGAACGGATGACGTGGGTCAATGCTTCGGCCGCGGACAGTCGCTGGTCGCCAGCACCTTTGAGATCGAGATAGATCTGCGCGTCAGGGTAACGCGCTTTGAGCTGTTCGACGAGCTTGAGCGCCAGCGCCGTTTTTCCGATGCCGCCCATGCCCTGCAAACCTGAGATGGTGACGCCACCCTGCTCGATCGCATTGAGCAACTCTCGTTGCTCGTCCTCGCGGCCCGTAAAGTCAGCAGGTGGTGGCGGCACCTGATGCCGTCGTGATGGTGTGATCGAATTCAGTGCCGTTAGTACTGCGGCTGCTTCGCCACCTCCGATAGAGAACTCGATGTGATCTCCTGTGGCGATGCTCACGCCTGTGGCACTACCGCCAAGCGCAACAGCACGATCGCCAGTAACGAGCACACCAGTCGCCACCGCAGTGCGTAACGCATTTACATCAGCTTCGGTAGCTGTGCTGGCAATCAGGCGCTCCAAAGCCGCTTTGAGTTCGTTCGCGTCAGGCATTCGAGGTTGCTTGCGCTACCGCACCTTGTTCCGATCGCCAGTAACAATCGTGCTGCCTTTGACGTCACCGCCAATCGCCACGCTGCGCTCACCGGAAGCAGTCACAGTGACGCCTGCCGCTTTACCCTCTTCCAACCAACGCCTTACCTCTTCAGCCAGCAACTGATCCTCCTCCAGCAGCTTTCTGAGCTGACGTCGCAACGTTGCCTGCGCATCTTCATCGTCTGGCGTCTGCGCCACGTCCTCCGCTGCTTCGAGTGCCATTGGTTTAGCTTCCACTTTCGGCTTCAGCTTGACCCACAGCGATTTGGCCCATTCCAAACTCTGACTTCCAACGGCTTTGCCAGTCTCTTCCGCCGCCTTCTCACCGGCTTTGAGTAAATAGGGCAGCACCGGAACGAGTGCGGTGGTGAGTGAACTTGCTAGCGCGCCAACATCCATCTTGTTACCTCCTGAGTGGTGTGGAGACTTTGCGAGACAGTGAGCGTGAATGCTAATTGATCCCTTGGGACGACACAATCACGGAGTTGAGACAGTCTCCGGCCTTACGAAATTCGCGTCGCGCTTGATGACCCACTGTCCGTCCGGCTTCTTCTGCAGGATGGTGAGAATGTGACCCGAGAGTTTCGACGGTTCTCCTTCCGGGCGCGTGAACGTTATTTGGAGAAAGCTGCGCATCCAGGCCCAAGCGCCGAGGACTTCGATTTCCCTGATGTCGATCGTGGCTTCCATGTCGTTCATCTGCTGCTGGTTATGAGCGGCGAATGCCTCTTTACCAAACGGCTCTTGACCGGGAGTAATGAAGAGCACGTCGTCAGCAAGAAGATCGAGCAGAGTTGGCAGGTCGCCCCGTTTACTGGCTTCGAGCCAAGTGTCTACCATTTCACGAATCGCTTGTTTGTCGTCACTCTGCATGATTCTTCCCCTTTTCGTGATTTAGCCTGAAATTGAAACATCTCTCGGCTTCGTATGCTAGTATTTACGACTCCGATCCGAAAGTTTATCCCCGATCAAGTAAATAAAATGTTCATTGCTTTGAGCCAATTCACCGTCGCCAACGACATGACCGCCGAGGTGAAAGATGCCTTCATCGATCGCCCGCACCTCGTCGACGATGCCCCGGGATTTATTCGTCTGGAGGTTATCAGCCCCCTCGATAACAAGGACGAGATTTGGCTCCTGACATACTGGCGCGATGAGGAGAGCTTTAAGACGTGGCACCATAGCCACCTTTATCACGACTCTCACAAGGGAATTCCGAAAGGCTTGAAGCTCGTTCCGAAAAGCGCCCGCGTTCGGTTCTTCGAGCACGTCTCGTCATAAGCTGAAAGACAATGACGCCGGAAGTGAGTAAGACCATCTGTCGAATACTCGATGCTCAACGCACTCTGCTGGCTGAAGCTATCACCGCGCGCCAGTACGAAGCCCAGCCAGAACTCGCCGCCAGGTACGGCGAGACGGGTCGAGCTAAATGCTTACAAGACGCGAGCTATCATCTTTCATATCTCGCTGAGTCCGTCGCTGCCTCCAGCCCTTCCTTATTTTCAGACTACATCGCGTGGGCGAAAGTGATGCTGAGCGCGCGTGGCGTGCCGGCGACAGACTTGTCGAGAAATATCTCGATAATGCGCGAAGTCGTTCGAGAGAATCTCCCTTCCGAACTGGCGCCGGTGATTGACGAATACTTCGAGGCAGGATTGAACAAGCTGCCATTAGTGCCGGCCGATCCGTCGACGTTGCTCGAAGGTGCCGGGCCGCACACCACTCTCGCCAAAAAATTTATCAAACTGTTGCTGAATGGAGAGCGGCACGTTGCGAGCCGCCTAATTCTGGACGCGGTTGATTCCGGCGTGCCTGTGAAGGATATTTACCTGCACGTTTTTCAAACCTCCCAACGCGAGCTTGGGCGATTGTGGCAGTTGAATCAAATCAGCGTTGCACAGGAACATTACTCCACGGCAGCGACGCAACTCATCATGGCCCAACTTTACCCGCGCATCTTTCGCACAGAAAAGAATGGCCGAAAGATTGTTGCCACGAGTATAGGAGGCGAGCTTCACGAGATCGGCGTTCGCATCATTGCTGATTTTTTCGAGATGGAAGGATGGGACACGTATTACCTCGGAGCGAATTCGCCCACGTCCGCGATCGTCCAAGCCATCGCAGAGCGCCGGGCCGACATGCTCGCGGTGTCGGCAACTATGACTTTTCACATTCGTGCAGTCGAAAACTTGATCGCGACGGTGCGCGCATCAAACAACGTCAAGATTTTGGTAGGCGGGTATCCATTCAATCTCGAGCCGGAGCTATGGAAGCGGGTTGGCGCTGATGCTTATGCAACGGACGCTTCCGAAGCAGTTGCAGTAGCCTCTCGGCTGTAACTTTCGGGTGGGTTTTTCATGACGCAAACTAGAGGAGAAACGATTGCGGCTGTGGCGCTGTTGTGTGACAACAACGGAGTAGTGACGCAGATACTGCACGACGGTTTGAGCGGAGGCGAGATTACCGCGGGCCAGACGCTCGAATCGGTATTGGACCAGGGTAGCTTCGAGAAGTACCGCGCGTTCCTGGATACGGTGCTGTCGAAAGGCGCTGCGCACGGTTGGGAGATGAACCTGGCTGCGGGTGGGCGGATCCGGTCTGTCCGGTTCAGTGCGAATGCAACTGGTGACGGAATCTTTGTTGCTGCTGCTATGACCAGTGCAAGCATACTCAAGATCTACGAACAATTTATACACGTCGAGCACGAGCCACCTTCAGCGCAGTTTGATGGAGACAGCGAGCTTTACAACGAACTCGCCCGGCTCAACAACGAGCTGGTCACCGCGCAACGAGAATTAATCAAGCGAAACATCGAACTGGAACGGCTCAATGAACTCAAGAATGAGTTTATCGGAGTGGCTGCCCACGATCTGCGGAACCCACTGCAGGTTATCCAGGGCTCCAGCGTGATGTTGCTTAACAAACGTTTCGGAGAGCTCAATGCCGAGCAGCAGCAGTTTGTTCAGGTCATCAAGAGAAACAGTGATTTCATGGTTAAGCTGATCACCGATCTGCTGCACATCACAAAGATTGACGCCGGCAAATTGAAGCTCGAGTTAAAAGAAACAGACTTGATCGGTTTGATCGAAAGAAATATCGAGCTAAACCGTCTTCTGCTCGAACAGAAACAGATCCGGATTTCGTTTTTCGCGGAGGACGATTTTCCGAAGGTGGTCGTGGATGCGGCCAAGATCGAGCAGGTATTGAACAACCTGATCGGTAACGCCGGCAAGTTTTCTGCTCCGAACACTACGGTTGAAGTGCGCGCTGCGAAAAGTGACACCGAAGTTATCATCAGTGTCAGAGATGAAGGTCAAGGCATCCCGCCCAACGAACTCAATCGCCTGTTTATTCCGTTTGAGAACCTCAGCGTCAAAAGCACTGGCGGAGAACAAAGCACAGGCCTTGGGTTAGCAATTGTCAAACGAGTGGTCGAGGGTCACGGCGGCAGAATTTGGGTGCAGAGCGAAGTTGGAGTTGGATCCACCCTCAGCTTTTCACTGCCGTTGACCGAATCCCGCGGAGTTTCACTCGGGAACTGGGGCCGCTAACGCCTGCGCCAGTCGCACTCGCTTCGCGCGTCGCATCAGATAGCGAAGGACCAGCACCGATGGTACTCCCAGAAACAAGAAAATTGGAAACCCTACGATAACGAAACGAACAAAGAAGAGAAGCAATCCCGAACCCACCTCGATACTGTCAGAAATCGCTTCGCGTAAACTGTGACTGAAGCCGGTTGGGGTCGTAGCTATAACGGGTTTGGGCGCTTGAACGTTGACCGTGATGGTGGCCAGGCTCGAACGGTTTTCGAGAAAGTGTTTCCGCCCTTCGAGTTGTTCGATCTCAGTTCTGACTTCTGCTATCTGTCGCTGGACTTCGAGTGCATCTTCAATCTTCTTAGCCTGCTTCATTATTTCGAGGAACTGAATCTCGAGAGCTTTTTGCGTCTTAATACGGGCTTCGAGATCGATGAACTCTTCGGTGACGTCCTGGCCAGTTGCCTTTTCTTCAGGGATGTTGGTGGCCAGCTTCTTGATCTCGTCCAGCGCGACGCCAAATTGATTTGCGGGAATGCGGACCACTAACTTGAAATCGGTGGTCCTTTGCGCCGGATCGTTACTCTGACGTTGTATTGCTTCCGAGGTGACGACAAAACCGCCACGCGCTTCGGCGATGGATGTCACGCTGTGCTGTGCATCCGTCGTCGAAGCGACCTCGATCGTGATGTCGGCGTTGCGAATGATCTTGCGGTCTACGGCTTCGGCAGTTGTCTCAGCCTTGTCTGCGTCTGACAGCGAGACTTTTCTGGCCTGCGCGACATAACCCTCCTTTGCTACGGCCTGGGCCTGAGTAGTTGGCGCCGCGGGGGCGTCCGTGGAACCAGCCTTAGGCGAACACGACAGCGTAAAGCTCAACAGAGCAATCAATAGAATGATGTGAGATTTCATGATCGGCCTCCATGCAGAATCGGATTACAGCGTTGGAACGTTGATGACGGCCAACACTTGCACGCCGATTTGCGTAGACCAACGTGAGCTCCCACAGTCTGTGAGGATGGCAGCCCGTTAAGAGACAAAAGCATTCGCTGATTCAATCGAGAGTTGGAGCGCAAGCTACAACCCTGGGTGCAGAGGGGATCATTCTATCCGATAAGCCATTTCCTTAGCCGGCGTTCAACGTCCTCTTGAGAAATCGTTCCCTGAGCTTCAGCGATGTCGAGCGCATTGCGCACCTTGGCGATGACATACAGGTGGTATTGAATGTCTTCAACAGAGCAATCGTCCGGCAATCTACTCAACAATGCCTGAACTTCTTCTTTGGCAGTAATCATATCCAAGATTTAGCACAGAATCAGGAATGACGATCGCTAACGGTTAATTGCGTACTGGTTAGTTTGAAATTATACGCCTTTGGCGTTATTCCGAAATCCTAAGTGCCTGGCGTTATTGTTCCTTGGAAATTCTTTTTGTGCCTTTTTGTGGCTTAATCGCCTTCGTCGCCGTCGCGGGCGTCGTCGGGTTTTTTGATGCCGAATTTTTCCAGGCGATACTGGAGCGTGCGAAACGTGAGGCCGAGGAGTTTGGCGGCTTTGGTGATGTTGTAGTCAGTTTGCTCCATTGCCTGTGTGATCAGGTTGCGCTCGACGTCTTCGAAATTGATTCCCTCAGCGGGTAACTTGAACGCGCCTTCTGATGCTGGTCCAACTTCCTGGCGAACCTCTGTCGGTAAATCCTCGGGCGTGATCAGATCGCCCTCGCTCAAAAGAATCGCGCGCTCGATCGCCGACTCCAACTGCCTGACGTTCCCCGGCCAACTGTATTCGTTCATTAACTTCTTCGTCTCAGGCGTTAGACCAGTAACGAGACGCGACGTGTTGCGTGTGTGCTTCTTGAGGAAGTAGTCGATCAAGACAGGAATGTCCTCGTGTCGCTCGCGTAACGGAGGCACGTCGATCGAGAGCACGTTGATGCGGTAATAGAGATCGTCACGGAAACGACCGTCAGACACCATCGCGCGCAGGTCGCGATTAGTTGCCGCAATCACGCGCACGTCGACGCTGATTTCGTGCGTGCCACCGACGCGCCGGATCTTTCGTTCCTGAAGTGCGCGCAGGAGCTTCGCCTGAATGCCAACGTCGAGCTCCGCAATCTCGTCCAGAAACAGCGTTCCGCGATCCGCGATCTCAAACAGACCTTTCTTCTCCGCGTGAGCGCCCGTGAACGAACCCTTCTCGTGTCCAAACAGTTCCGACTCGAGCAAGTTCTCATTGATCGCCGCACAGTTCACTGCCTGAAACATCTCCGTCGAACGTGGCGACTGGTTATGAACGGCCCTCGCAATCAACTCCTTGCCGGTGCCCGACTCCCCACGCACCAGCACCGTCGAATTCGATCGCGCCACCTTCAGAATCATCTTCTTCACTGACTCCATCTTCGGAGACGCAGAGATGATTTCGGTGTCGATCGCGTCGAGACGATCGAGCGCGCGATTGATCGTTTCCAGCAACGCGGATTTGTCGTAAGGCTTTTCGAGATAATCGAACGCGCCGCGCCGCAGTGCTTCCTTTGCCGACTCGATCGAGCCGTGCGCAGTAAGCAGGATGACGATGATTGACGAGTCGTAAGCGAGCAGGTGTTGAAGCAGTTCGATGCCGTCCATGCCGGTCATCTTCAGATCGGTCAACGCCAGATCGAAGCGGCGATCCTTGGCAAACTTGAGTGCGGCTTCGCCTGAAGCGGCGGTGGTAACGTCGTAGCCTTCCTCGCTGAGGATCAGTTCGAGAATCTCTCTTTGTGCCTTCTCGTCGTCAACTACCAGGATGTTCTTTCGTGGCATGTGTGTTCTCTTTAGCCGGTAGAATTATCGTAAACGTTGTACCGCCGCCTTCCTTTGATGCGACGCTGATGGTGCCGCCGTGATCGTCGACAGCCTTTTTGACGATCGCCAGGCCCAGGCCGGTGCCTGTCTCTTTCGTCGAGAAATAAGGCTCGAAGACTTTCGAGATATCGTCAGCGGCGATCCCACAACCACTGTCGCTGATCTCAACCTTAACAGAGTTCGCTCCCGGGTTCGAAAGCTTGATCGAAATGCTGCCGCCCGCGCCGTTAATCGCTTCGACTGCGTTGATAACCAGGTTTGTAAAAACAGAACGCAGCGACTCGCGATCGGCTAGCACGGTCGGAAGCGCGCCGTCCTGAACGATGCTGGTTTTGATGCCACACTCTTCCGCCCTCACTTCAACCAGCCGCAACGCATCTTCCGCTTCGGCACGAATGTCGACGTTTTGAAATTCGAGTTTCGAGGGGCGTGAATACTTCAGGAAGTCCGTGATGTGACGGTTAATACGCGCGACTTCAGTCTTCAACTGATCGGTTAACTGGGTAAACGTCTTTCTTTTGCCGAGATCGCTCGGAGCAAACGATGAGCGCAGGTGATCGAGTGTCAGGTTGATGTAGTTGAGCGGGTTGCGAATCTCGTGTGCGATGGCAGCGGCAAGACGACCGACGACCGCGCCTTTCTCCGCCTGGTGAAGTTGCATCTCGAGCTCGCGTG
>JADMIO011302005.1_pt1 | contig 20419 bp, 10 predicted proteins | sample 8958161 | NCBI WGS metagenome assembly JADMIO01 (sample SAMN16585339, study PRJNA669376) | soil metagenome | isolation source: Crop rotation soil | place: USA: Cullars Rotation, Alabama | collected 2011 | reverse complement strand
CCGAAGGTGAGCCAGTGTGATTACATTTGCGGCCTAACTGTGGCCAGTCCAGTTACGCTGGAGTCACTAGTATTTAGGTGACACTATAGAAGCGGCCGCGACAACTTGTCCACGTGGAATTCTAAGCTTAGGATCCCAATGTGCTGGAAAGCGGAACTCGATTCGGCCGAGTCGAAATTTAAACAAAAAGAGGCATCGGTGGATCAGATGCGATCAATGATCACGAAGAAATCTTTGCGAGCGCCATTTGACGGTCAGCTCGGAATTCGCCAGGTCAACGTCGGTCAGACAATTAATGCAGGTCAGCAAGTTGTAGCTTTGCAATCGTTAGACCCGGTCTTTGCTGATTTCGCGTTGCCGCAGCAATTCTTGTCTGAGTTGAAAACGGGCTTGGAAGTGCACGTGACGACCGATGCTGTTCCAGGTCGTATTTTTAAAGGGACACTAACCGCAGTAAATTCAATGATCGACGTAGCGACACGAAACGTGACGTTACAGGCAACGCTTGAAAACCCTGATCATGCCCTGCGGCCCGGCATGTTCGCGAAAGTCGATGTGATGTTACCGCAGAAACAACGCTCGCTCGTTATTCCTGGTACCGCTGTTTCTTATGCGCCGTTTGGTGATTCAGTTTACGTAATTGAAAAGAAGAAAGACGAGAAGACCGGCCAAGAAACGCAAGTAATTCGGCAACAATTTATTCGTATTGGCGAGACTCGCGGCGACTTTGTATCAGTGACAACTGGATTGAAAGCGGGCGAACAGGTCGTCAGCACTGGAGTTTTCAAATTGCGCAATGGATTATCGGTTACGATCAATAACGATCTTTCGCCTAAACTTGAAGAGAAACCAAAGCCAGCAGACACTTAAAAGAATTTCGAATTTCCCAATTTTGGGGAATTCGTCGTTCGCATTCATTGAATGACGTCGTTTACTGATCTTTTCATAAAACGCCCGGTGTTGGCCTTAGTGGTCAGCTTCGTGATCCTCATTGCGGGTTTGCAGGCGATGAAGACGATCAATGTGCGTCAGTATCCGCGGACTGATGTGGCCGCGATTACAGTTAGCACTGTCTATGTCGGGGCCGACGCAGAGCTCGTGCGCGGTTTCATTACCACCCCGCTGGAACGTGCCATCGCCGCCGCCGACGGAATCGATTACATCCAATCACAAAGCAAACAAAGTAGTTCGCTGATCACAGCACGGCTCAAGCTGAACTATGATGCTAATAAGGCATTGTCCGATATCAGCTCAAAGGTGGATGCGATTCGTCGTGATTTGCCACCCGAATCGGAAATTCCAGTAATAAACATCGAATCGGCGGATTCGCGGTTTGCCTCCGCTTATCTCAGTTTTAGTTCAGACATCCTTCAACCTAACGAAGTCACCGATTATTTGGTTCGGCTCGTTCAACCACGCTTGACTGCACTCGGCGGCGTCCAAAAGGCCGATATCCTTGGCGGTCGCACTTTTGCCATGCGCATCTGGATGAAACCGGATCGGATGGCAGCGTTAAACATTAGCCCGGCTGAAGTGCGGGCAGCCCTAGCGCGCAACAACTATTTGTCAGCGGTCGGCAGTACCAAAGGCTCTCTCCTCCAGGTTAATCTCACCGCCAATACCGATCTGCATACGGCGGACGATTTCAAAAAACTGGTTGTCCGCCAAGATAAGGGAAATTTGATCCGGCTGAGTGACATTGCTGACGTAGTTCTGGGTGCGGAGGACTACAACACTGAGGTGCGATTCTCCGGTGACCAGGCCGTCTTCATGGGAATCTGGGTCCTGCCTAACGCGAACTCGATTGACGTGATCAAGCGGGTCCGAGCGGAGATGGAACAAATTCAGAAAGAACTTCCTACCGGCATGACCGGAGTGGTCGCTTACGACGCTACTGCTTATATCAACGACGCCATTCATGAGGTGGTAAAGACATTGATCGATACCCTCCTCATCGTGATGCTGGTTATCTTTTTGTTCCTTGGGTCGATTAGATCAGTGATCGTTCCGATTGTGGCGATTCCGATCTCGCTCATCGGCGCTCTTTTCCTGATGCAGGTGTTTGGGTTTACCCTGAATTTGCTTACCCTCCTCGCCATAGTGCTATCCGTAGGGTTAGTGGTGGATGACGCCATCGTAGTGGTCGAGAACGTTGAACGACATCTGCGCGAAGGTATGTCGCGAATGAACGCCGCACTTCAAGGCGCCCGCGAATTGATTGGACCAATCATCGCGATGACTATCACCCTCGCGGCAGTTTATACCCCTATCGCGCTGCAAGGTGGATTAACTGGCGCTCTTTTCCGTGAGTTTGCCCTCACCCTCGCCGGCGCAGTTTTCATTTCAGGCGTTGTCGCACTAACTCTGTCGCCAATGATGTCGGCTAATCTGCTTCGAGCTGGTCACGTCGACAAAGGATTCAGTGGGATTGTTAACCGCACTTTCGATCGCTTCCGGGATTGGTACGGCCGGCATCTCGATCGCACTTTGCAGGCGCGTGGAGCGGTCTATGTCATCTGGGGCGCACTTTCACTTCTCGCGGTCCTATTTTATGTCCAATCCCCCAAAGAACAGGCTCCGACCGAAGATCAAGGTGTCATCTTTGGCATCATGACGGGCGCGGCTAACGCAACCATTGACGATACTATTCGTTATGCGGATGCCGCTGGCCAAATTTTCCGTGATATTCCCGACACCAGATTCACATTTCAAATTACCTTCCCAGATACTGGCTTCGGCGGAATGGTCCTGAAACCATGGGGCGTTCGGAAAACGAAAACCGAAGATTATCTTCCACAAGTCCAAATGAAACTGGGAGCTATCACGGGCATCCAGATGTTTCCAGTCCAGCCGCCCGCCCTGCCTGGGGGCGAAACTGCCCCGGTTAGTTTTGTTATCGCCTCAACTGCCGATCAGGAATTGATTCTGGACCTAGCAAAACAGGTTCAGCTCAAAGCGATGCAGAGCGGAATGTTTCATTTTGTGGATATCGATACACGAATCGACCAACCGCAGTCTCAAGTCGTTTTCGATCATGATAAAGTGGCAGCAATGGGCCTCAACATGCAACAAGTGGGAGCCGATCTTTCCGCCAGCATCGGCGGTAATTTTGTTAACCGATTCAATATCGCTGGTCGGAGTTACAAAGTGATTCCTCAGATCAAACGCACCGAGCGGTTGAATCCACAACAACTTGAAAACATTTATGTCACCGGTCCCAATTCCCAATTAATTCCCCTGAGCACCATAGCGAAGATCGAACATCGGACAGTGGCACGGTCATTGAACCGAATGCAGCAGCTCAATGCGGTGACTATCATTGGGCAACCTGCTCAGACGCTCGATGCCGCTCTGAAATTTTTGGAAGATGAAGCTCGGAAGATTTTGCCAAAAGGTTATGTCCTCGATTACACGGGCGAATCCCGACAATTGCGGACTGAAGGAAACAAATTTCTTCCCGCCTTTACTCTTGCAGTCGTCCTAATCTTCCTGGTCCTGGCAGCCCAGTTCAACAGCTTCCGCGATCCATTTATCATTCTCCTTGGCTCCGTGCCGTTGGCGATGTTTGGCGCCCTTCTCTTCACCTTTTTGAAGATGCCGTTTGGTAAATTTGTGACCGACCATTTCACAACGACGCTAAATATTTATTCTCAAGTAGGCTTGGTGACGTTGGTTGGGCTGGTCGCAAAGAATGGGATTCTCATTGTCCAATTTGCCAACGAACTTCAACGCCAGGGTCTAGGTAAACTCGAAGCAGTTTCGCAGTCCGCGCGAATTCGATTGCGTCCGGTGATGATGACCAGCGTGGCGACGGTCTGCGGTCACTTACCGCTCTGCTTTGTCAGTGGAGCAGGTGCTGCGGCACGAAATTCGATCGGGCGCGTTTTGGTAGGTGGAATGACGATTGGAACCATCTTTACCTTATTCATTGTGCCGAGTCTTTACATGCTGATTGCCCGCACCCACCATGAAGGACAAGAAGGCGAAGAGGAAAGCCTCGACACTAACGGAACTCTCGAGCCCAAGCTTGTGCCCGATTTGCCTGAGCCAGCATTGGCCGCACACGGGAACGGTTGGAGAGGTTAAAGAAAAATTCGCGCTTCTGGCCTTGCGCGAGCGCCAGATTTCACGCTGCCTTCGGCCGCTCGAGCTCCTGTCGTTCCACGGAGACGGCATATTCACTTGGCTCAACATGGTGACCTAACTGGTCGGCGTAAACTTGAGTAAACTCGGCACCGTAAAGTAGGATTTGCGACGAATAGTAGATCCAAAGTAAAAGAGTAATGAGCGAGCTGGCCGCGCCATAAGCCGAGGCTGCTGCACCGCTACCCAGATAAAGTCCCAGCGCCCACTTCCCCAACCCAAAAAGGAGCGCCGTCATGATTGCGCCGATCCAAACATCGCCCCACCTGATTTTCGCATCCGGTAGAAATTTGAAAATCATCGCGAAAAGCAGGACGACAATCGCAAAGTCAAAGACCAAATAGACGGTTACGGCTATTCCGAGACCACCCGGCATTTGCATTTGCACGTAATGACTGAAACCTTTCAAAATCGCTTCTACTACTAACGAGACCAACAGTAGAAAACAGACGCCGGCGACCATCGCAAAGGAAATGAAACGAGCTCGAAGAAAACCCCAAATCCCGAGTCCTGGCTTAGCTTTGATTCCCCAAACAGTATTTAACGCATCCTGTAACTGACCGAAAACACCGCTTGCGCCAAAAATAGCCAGAGCGACACCGATCAGCGTTGCGACCGTGCTCTTGCCAGGCTGAGACGCTGTATGAGCAATGTCGTTCACAACTTGGACAGCACTTTGGTCGAGGAAATAGCTCATTTGTTCAGTCACCTTGCTCCAGGCGCCACCGGGGTCTTTTCGAAACAAAACTCCGATCAGCGCGAGCAAAACAAGGATTAGCGGAGCCAAAGAGAAAACAGTGTAATAAGCGAGAGCCGCGCCGAGTTGGGGAGCCTTATCACTTAGCCATTCGCTGGTTGTTTGCTTCAAAAGTGCGAACGCGGTCGAAAAAAAATTGGACCTTCTTGCTGCCATAAAACCCGAGCCTGCTTCCTTGAGATTCGCATCCGCTCGTCTTTTAGGATGGGACCGAAGCGGTAACGCAGACGCCTAATCTGTCGAAGCTATTAACGCATTCATATGTCCACGGTTAGAAGCCCGTAACGCTCAGATGTTGGGAAGGGCGCACTAACGACCGCAACAAAAAAAGAACGCGGCCATTGCTGGCCGCGCCTCAAGCTTAGGAAGTATTGCTTTGGTTAGTAAGTGAGTTCCTAGCTGATGAATTCCCTAAAAGCAGCATTGATGCCAGCTCAGTCTGCCTCACTCGATTCAACAAGTTGTTCCCAATGCGCTGTTAACTTTTTCAATTCATTCATCACAGACTGAAGTTCGCGATTCAATTGCATCACCGAACCGCCAGGCTCATATATTTCCGGTTTTCCCAATTCGGCCGTTAGCTCTTTTTGCCGATGCTCGAGATTCGAAATTGCTGATTCCACTTCCCGGATTCGTTTATCATGTGCCCGTTTTACTTTTGACTCTGCCTTTTTTTGTTCTGCGGCAAGCCGTCGTTGTTCCCGCACTTCACGGAGTCCTGGTTTCCGCTCCGAGCCAATGTTCTTGGCCGCAGCCACAGTTTCGGATCTCGTCTCGTTGCCCAAAGCGCTTTGCGGCGAGGCTGCCTTCGACTTTTCCAAGTAATAATCATAACCGCCAGCATACGGAGTCAGCTTGCCAGCATTGATGTGCAGGACCTTTCTTGCCATCGCTCGGATAAAATAGACGTCGTGACTGATAAAAATCAGGGTGCCTTTGTATTGAGCTAAAGCGCCGACGAGTGCATCGATACTACCCACATCCAGATGAGTGGTCGGCTCATCCATCAGGAGCAGATTCGGCGGATCGAGCAGCAGCCTAACCAGTGCTAGCCGGGTCTTCTCTCCGCCACTTAACACCGCCACGCTCTTAAAGACATCGTCCCCACGAAATAAGAATGAGCCCAGCACCGTCCGCGCCGCTTCTTCTGAAACCGGTTCCGGCATGTCGCGGGACGATTCCAAGACCGTTTGATTCGGATTCAACATCTCGATACGATACTGCGAGAAGTACCCAACCTTGACATTGTGTCCGATTTCTCTGCTCCCAGATTGTACTGGCAACACCCCTGCAACGAGCTTCAGGAAAGTCGATTTACCCGCACCGTTCGGCCCGACTAAGACGATTCGTTCGCCCCGCTCAGCTTCAAAATCAATGCCGCGATACACAACAACGTCCCCGTAGGCATGGCCAATCCCTCGTAACGTAATGACTCGATGACCACTCCGTGGCGGCTGCGGAAAATGGAAATGAACGGTTTTTTCGCGAGCAACTGGCGCCTCAATCTTCTCCATCCGATCGATTTGCTTCAACTTGCTTTGCGCTTGCGACGCCTTGCTCGCTTTGGCGCGAAATCTGTCTGCAAATCGCTGCAGTGATGCGATCTCTCTTTGTTGATTTTTGAAGGCCGCTAGCTGTTGCACTTCTCGAGCTGCCTTTTGTTCAACATAACTGTCCCAATTCCCCCGATAACGATTCAAACGCCGGTGGGCAATCTCGACGATTGAGCCGACGAGCAAGTTCAAAAAAGCGCGGTCGTGCGAGATCATAAGAATCGCGCCCGGATAATTTGTTAGGTATTCCTGGAACCAGAGTAGCGATTCGAGGTCAAGATGGTTGGTTGGTTCGTCCAGAAGAAGGAGGTCTGGTTCTTGGACGAGCAATCGAGCCAGATGGGCACGCATCACCCAACCGCCGCTCAACGTTTTGGCCGACCGATCGAAATCGGATGGACGGAAAGCCAAGCCAGTAAGTATTCGCTTCGCTTTGGGTTCAAGTTGCCAGCCCCCATGTTCTTCGAAGGTATGCAAGGCGTCATGAAATTCTGATGAGTCCTCGGGCATCGTTCGCATGATCCGCTGTGCACGCGCCAGTTCGGGAGTGATCGCGCAAGCTAATTCCAAAACCGTCTCTTCGCCGGCGACAGCGTGTTCCTGCGGCAAAAAACCAACCGTGACCGATTTCTCCACCGAGATCTGTCCCTTGTCTGGGATGGCATCCGCCAAGATGAGCGCAAATAGAGTCGATTTGCCCGCGCCATTTGGACCGACTAATCCCACTCGATCGCCTCTATTTATGTGAAGCGTTGCATCTTCGAACAGGATGCGGCCACCGTAAGCTTTTGAAACTTGTGAAATCGCGAGCATGAAAAACGTAAGAGGTTACAAGGGTTCTCAATCTTGTCACCCTCATGGACTTCATGGAGCGGCGATTTGGAATCGCCGACCTAAGCAAATGGCGGTTTCCCAACCGCCACACGCCCAACAGAGGACCGCACACTAAACATGGCGGCGACTAAATCGCCGTTTGGTTTTTTGGTGGGCGATTGCAAATCGCCCCTCCATGGCTACCTATCACACCACGCTTTCGATAGTCGCGTACTCGGGATGCCGGGAATAGCCAGGCCGCCGGAAGAATAATGTGACGTGTCGTTAAACAAAGTCAGACGCGCATTGATTGCATCTTTGAAATCAACAATATTGAGTGCGGCGGGACTCTGATCCAAACTATCGCGATAACGACGCGGATCGAATCCGAGCAACGAACTCAGAAGAAGACGAATCGTTGCCTTGTGCGAAACAATCAGCACGTCAGAGCCGAGATGGGTTCGGACAATCTCCATAAGAACCGGTAACGCTCGTGCCGTCACCGCCAATCCGCTCTCTCCATCTTTTGGGGCAAAGGTATACGGATCTTTTTCCCAAGCCGCGGCTTCATCGGGAAACGCCCGCTCAACTTCCTGCCTGGTCATCTGTTCCCAATGACCGTGTGAGATCTCGCGAAGCCCGTCACGCATTTGAACCTCGAGCTTTTGGGGCTTGGCCAAAATCCTTGCCGTCTCCATGGTTCGATCGAGCGGCGAAGCATAGACAGCTACGATCTTTTCGCGGTTGAGTCGCGCAGCCAGTCGACGCGCTTGTTCACGCCCCTCTTCAGACAACGGCACATTGGTGATGCCGGCGAAACGATCCTCAGCTGCGAGGGTCGTTAGGCCATGCCGCACCAAAAAGATTCGAGAATGCATAAACTACCGCCGAATGCACCCAGCCAACCATGACGCATTCGTTAAGAGTGACCGGCGCCCGCTGCACCTCTCAAATGCTGATCAAGAAAATCGAGGATAGATTTATAAGCGCGAATCTCATTCGCCTTCTTGGTGAACCCATGCCCTTCGTTGTCGAACACCACATATTCAACCACACCATTTTTCTTCTTGATCGCGTCGACGATCTCATCGGACTCGGGCTTAATCACCCGCGGATCGTTTGCGCCTTGCAAGACAATGAGTGGCTTCGTGATCTTGTCTGCATGAAACAGCGGCGATATTTCTTTCAACATGTCACCTTGTTTATCGGGATCGCCGATTTCCTTGTAGAGCGATTTGCGCTGCGCTTCCCAGTATGGCGGAATACTCTTCAAAGTTCGAACCCAATTCGACACGCCGAATATATCTACCCCCGCACCGAATTCTTCGGGCTTAAAGGCGAGCGCGGCTAGCACCATGTAACCGCCATACGACCCTCCCATGATGGCGATTCGGGAGGCATCCACATAACCGAGCGAATTCAGATATTTTTTCGCTTCGACACAATCCCATAACGGTTCGCGGCCATGCTTTCCATCATCGGCCGTGAAGAACGTCTTCCCATAGCCACTCGAGCCTCGATTGTTTACATCCAGCACGACATAACCGTGATTCACCAGAAATTGCGTTGCCGCGATGTAGGGCATTCGAGCTTGGCCGCCCGGGCCACCATGTACACGGACGATTGCCGGCAATTTGGTTTCCGCGCTCGCTCCATGCGGAGTGTAAAGAATCGCTGGAATCTCGAGACCATCGAAGGATTTGTATCGGATCACTTTGCCATCGACCAAATCGGACGAGGTTATCTCTGGATTGAGGCTTTCCGTTAACTTGGTTAGGTTGTTAGTCGTAAAATCATAAACAAAGAGATTGGCAGGCGAACGCGACCCATCGTGGTAGAAGGCCATTTTTGTTTCGCTTGGCGAGATCTCGATTCCACTGATATCGCCTTCAGGTAAAGCTGGTAGCGGCACCAGCTTGTTAGTTTCCCCTTCGTAGATTTTAACTTTGGTGCGCGCATCTTCGTTCGTCGCCACAACTCGATACTTGCCGTTGTGCGAGAAATACGTGTAAGAGGCATCCCAAGGCGTCTTCTCGACAATCTCGCGCTTGTTCGTTTTCAAGTCGAAGCGCGCGACATACATAAATTCTTCGCCGTCGTTGGAAAGGAAGTAGAGATAGTTAGACTTTGGATCGAAAGCTTGGGGTGAATTATTCACCTCTCCTTGATGAGGCGTTAAGTGCCTCATCATTTTTCGGGCGACTTCGTAAAGATAAATGTCCGAGTCCGCCGTCGAATTACCCGATTTCTGAAAAGCGATAAATTTCTTGTCATTCGAAATCGCACTAAAATCATACCCGGACTTGTCCTTATAAATCAGAGAGGGTTTAAGAGTGGCGATGTTCATTTCGAAAATATCGAAAAAACGCGGATCGCGAGCGTTGGTGGAAAAGAAGAAGGACTTGCGATCGTGACTCCAATCGAGGAAGCGCGCTTTTGTTTTCTCGCCTGGAGTTAGGTCTTTCTCGCTCCCATCCGACTCGCGCAGATAAAGATGTTCGTTTTCGTTCCCACCTTTGTCGTAACGATAAAGGAAACGCTCGTCTGCGGGAAAATAGGAAACAACAAAAGTGCTTTCCTTTGTTGAGTTCGTTAACTCCTTGGGCGTCCCCCCTGCAACTGGAATAGAGTAAACGTTGAAGATTCCAGTTTTGTTGCTGTGAAAGAGAATCGACTTTTCGTCGGGCGAAAATGAGCTTCCACCAAGCCGAACGGTGTCCATGAATTGTTCAATCGTGTACTGCTTGACGGTGTTGGCTGGTGTCATAGACGGAGTCGAATCTTGCGCGGTGGCGATAAGCGGAGAGGATGCAAGGGAAAACAACATTACAGAGAGCGATTTGATTTTCATTTTGCTGGGTTTGCGACTGGAGAGTCAACTTAGGCTAACAAACTGGATTAGAACAATAGAATTGAAGGCGGCGCTACGACGTTGCGCCGACTTGTAGTTTACGTGTTCTTTAGATCGGCGATTACAAATCGCCGCTCCATGCGAAGCTACGGAGCGCCGTTGTCGTAAACCTCAACTAATCCAACGCCAACACCATTATTTTGACCGGAAAGCAGCGCAGTATAGGCACCGGGAGATAAGGTCGCCGCTATCCCCGCCTCAAGATCGTTACTCAATCCGAGTCCCGCGGCGATTAGTTCGGCTGCCTGTTTTGAATCATCCTGCCAATTGTTATTGGAAGATAAAAGCGCTCCTTCAGAGTCCCGAAGCTCCAAAGCTGGATCAGCGAGTGGATTCGGTACGCCCGACCCCGCCAAGCTCGGTCCGACCCCGCGAATGATAACGCGGTCCGGGCTGCTGTTGTTACCGAGAATGAATCCCGCGATTACAATGTCATTTCCGGTTCCAGCCAGTGCTCGCGTACTTATATTAGCTAACTTCGAACCGGATGTCGGTGTGAGGTCGTACACTTCCACTAAGCCTACGCCGGTTACGTCATTCTTTCCCTTTAGGATAGCGGTGTAAGCCCCGGGATCTAACATCACAAGAATGGCAGACTCCAAGTTATCAAAAGGCGCGAGGCCAGTCGCTTGAATCTCCGCTTCCTGATCGTCCCTCCAATTATCGTTCGTGATCGTCGTAAAGCCATTCGGGCCGTGTAGTTCAATAACCGGGTCCGATAGGAAATCAGTGCTAACTAACGATGGGCCGATACCGCGCAATAGGACCTGTTTTTGTCCGGTTCCAGTGACGATGAATCCACCAATGCCAACGTTATCTCCAGTTTGCACTCGCAATCGAGTGGAGAGGTTAACCGGCTGCGCAACAGGTGCCGGCGTGACAGAAGGAGTCGAGCTAACCGTCGCAGTCGCCGTAGCAGTTGCGGTCGCGGTAGCGGTCGGTGTTGACGTCGCTGTCGCTGTGGCCGTTGCCGTCGGGGTTGTTGTTGCCGTTGCCGTCGAAGTCGGAGTCGGGGTCGGACTCGTCGGTGTTACCCCGGGCGCAACGCGGACGTAGTAGATGTCCTCTTCCTGATTATAGGTGGCCGCATAGGCCACATCGCCTCCGGTGTTATCCGAGACGATCGTCATGTAATCGCCCATCTTGTTTTGATTTGGATATCCCAAAAATGGATTGAACGGAATACTCACTGCCACACTAGGTGCCCAAGTGCTGCCGCCGTCCGTGCTATAAGAATAAAAGAGCTGCGAGTCAGTGTTATTCGCTGCGTTCCGCGTATCAAACCAAATAGAATCAATTCGTCCGTTAGGCGCCACGTCCATTGTGCCCATCCAATGCCATTTACTATGGTTAACCGGATCGTCGTTAACTCGTTTCGGGGTGCTGAATGTTTGCCCGGCATCTGTGCTTCGTACAAACATGACGTCGGATCCAGTAGTAAACCCAGTAGGTTGGACGCTGGCCATCATATAGACAAAGTTGTTCGTCGCCGTCCCGGAGCGATCCACCTTTAGGAAAACTTGGCCAATCAATCCTTCCGGATTAATCGTGTCCATATAATCAATTGAACCACCGATATTGACCGCTGTGCTTTGGTCGAAGGTTGGAACAACAGATCCGTCCCTCGCGTTACTCGAGCGAACACACCAGATCTGTCCGTTATTGAGATTAACGCCGCCAATGAACAGAATGCCGTTAGAATTAACATCTGGAGTTCCCCATGATGGAAAATTTGGTACGTTGATTGGATCGAGCCATGTTAGGCCACCATCGGTTGAACGACTGAATAACCGATCTCCGTAGGGCGTCGATGTATCCCAGGCTTGATGGATGAATCCTCGACCGGTGCTCGTCGCATTCTTGTCGATCACAAACCATTGTTTGTCTCCGCCTGTCGCAGCCGCAGAGTTTGGAAAGGTGTGCCCCCCATCAGTTGAACGCCACATCGTCGTGAAAAATGACTGAAGAAGACTCAGGTAAAAGAATTGGCCGCTCTCGCTGCATCCAAGGACCGGGTCGCTCCTGAAGACGTTAGGCTCTAACACGCCTGGGAAAGTCCAGTTCGTGCCCCCATTCATTGTGTAGCCGTAACCTCCCTGCCGGAAATTCGAAGTGACGCTATCGAATTGTCGCCAACCAATCACCATCCGATTGTGATCAGTCGGGTCGACCGCGATCGAAGGCTCGTTCGCTGCGTCTCCGGTGATATTTTGCCCGGCACCATTGACGTTAACCTGATGACTAATGAAAGGACCTTCCTGGACGATCATTCCCTGCGAAGTGCCAGTACCCCATAACGGCATCGGCGCAGGCGGATCCCCGTATTCTTCCAGAGGCTCAGATGGGAGTGGCTTGTGTTGTTGACCATCTTGGGCCGAAACATTTCCGACAGTGGCGAAAAACAAGAACAAACAGGTGAGAAAATTGGCCTTCGAATTCTCGAGATAATTTCTTCCAGGTGAACGCATCGGTGACCATAGACCAAGATCGACGAGACGTCGGCAAATTTTTGAATTCATTCATTCGAATTCAAACGACCCATGAGTTCTTTGCTCGCGTTCGCTTTGAATGGACTCGTCCTCGGAACGCATGTTGCACTCGATTGATTTCGAACACAGAGAAACCTTTCTGCGACTCCTGCATCAGATTTTCGGCTTCGACTTCTGAAAATAGCCCGGCGATTTAACGCCGAGTACCCTCCCACCCACAGATCGAGTCCTCGTAAGGGACGACAGAACCATAATGTCCTGTCGACTATTTCCGACGGGTGCGCCAGAGGATCCTACGATCCCGACCGTACTATCAGTCTATCGCGAAGCCGACGCCAACGACGCGATCGGGACAGAGAAAGTGTACCCTTCGTAATTGATCATTACAGTGCCCGGAGCGGATTTTTCGTTCACCATGTGAACCGATTTGCCAGCCGGAATTATCATGTTTCCATCAGGCGTTTTCAAACTCACGGATTGAGCGAGTACCGGATCTCCGGTGAACTCAATTGGCTGCTGTTCTTGCGCCGGTTCAACCTTCGGAGCGAACACATGCTCATGGGTGACTGGACGGTGTTCCGTCTGACTATCGGCCTGTCGAAGGACCTCTTTCGCACTCGCCTCGTCCTGATATTCTTTGATGTAATATAAGGCGCCAGCGGAAGCCATGACGGCGAAAAACACGCCAAAGAAAACTGACAGGAACATCTTCATACCATTTTGACAGCAAATTAAAGGCCGCTGTGGGCGTTTAGAGCGCCCTTTATCTGCGTACCAACTTGAGGGTTCCAGACCGGTAGAAACGCGATTCCAGGACGCCCGCCGATTGAGCGGTCCAAGGCGCTAGTCGTGAATCCGATGCTTCAATTCCCAGACCCGCAATGTTGCAGCCAAGAGTCCTTTGGCGCGCGCAACGGTTTCCTCAGAAACGTGTTCGTCAGTAGTTGCTTGTTGAGGTGCGTTTTGGTTCTGTGCGTTAGGCGCGCTGTTATGGTGTCCATGAGTTTTTGACCGCCCATTTTTGCGTGAGCGAGCGCGGCGCGCTTTCGTCGCGCCAGTTCGGCGCGGCGCAGTTTCATTTACAGAAGCATGGCCACCATTCTTCATTAGACGCGGGCCTATGAGCACCTTATGGGCCAGCAGGTAAAAGGCGGGAAGTTGCGGTGTCGTAAACTCCTCTTACATCGATGCCGATCGAGGGCACTTTCTAGAGACTTCACACCAGGAAATTACTGACCTGTTATTTCCTCGAATTTCATTGGACGTTAGGCATTGCCCGTCGGATTAGTGTTGACCGATTTCAGCACTCCAAAACGTTTTGCTGCGACCGCGCACGGGCCCTTGTTCGTTTGCTTAGGAGCGCAGTTTTAATTGGGTGGTTTCGGCTTATTTTATACTAAAAAGTAAAATTAACTTGCGCCACCCCCTTAAACCTGATAACTGCTCTCTCTTATAATGTAACCCCGCAATCCTTGTAATTCGACCCCCAGTGACAATCAGTTCTAACCCGCGCCGCTTCATCGGCTTCCGGCGCGCCCTCGTTTCCATCGTTTTCCTGGCGCTTTCTGCCTTAAGCGCGAATGCCGCGAATATCACTTCGACTGCCGCGGGCGGGAACTGGAGCGCCCCCGGAACCTGGCTTGGAGGAGTTGTCCCCACGGCATCTGATAATGTCACAATTGCCAGCACGGCGACCGTCACAATTGACGTGACTACCGCGACCTGTTTGAACCTGACCGTTGGCCAAGGCACAGGGGGTATTCTTCAATATATTGCGACACCAGCCGCGACCTTGACGGTCGCCAATAGCGTCACCGTCTCAGCCGGGGCCACCTTCCAAACCGGCGCTTCCGGAACGGTGACCACCCACCTTTTGTCAGTAGGCGGTGACCTAACGAACAACGGAACCTTAAATTTTAGCCCAACAACCACACGAGGCACCGGGCTTACCTTCACGGGTACCACTAGCAATACTTTCGGCGGCACCGGCACGACCAATCTTAGAGTGCTGACGATCAACAAGGGTTCCGGAACGGTCACCCCATCCAGCCCCTATCTCGATATTACTTTGAGCAACGCCCCTACTTTTGGCGTTCAAAACTCCGCAACGACCGGCCTAAACCAGTCGACCTATAACGGCATCTTGAGGATATCCGGCACGAATACTTGGTCTAATGTATTATTCGGAACAACCTCCTATACCATTCCGACAACTGGCGGTCTCTGGCTCAACAATCCAAATTTCACCGTCACTGGCCAGAACGGTAGTCCGACAAATAATGGGCTAATTAGGGTAACCAGCGGCACTTTCAACGTCGCTACAACCAGCGACACCGCTATGGGAGCAGGGACTGGCGCGCTGTTCATTGTCGAAGGGGGTACTGTTAATATTGGAGGCCGGCTCAACACAGCGAATGCCGTCACCTACAGCCAGTCGGGCGGGCTGGTGAATGTCACGACCGCCGGCAGTGCAACAAACGGCGCCTCTGGATTCGGTTTAACTTCTGCCAGCTCAGTTTTCAACATGAGCGGCGGATCGATCAATCTTGTTCAAGCGAACACGAAACCTAACGGGATTGATTACAATGTGGCTGGGACTGCAAACATCACCGGCGGGGTCCTCAACGTCGGCACCGCAGCAACGGCAACCAACTTTGAGTTTAGGATTCAAGGACAGGTTCCCGCCCTGGTGGTCGATAACACCACGAACAGTAAGACTGCCACACTTGTAGGCACAACGACGATAAATCGCGACATCATAATAAATGCCGGCGCTTCGTTGAACTTGAATCCTAGCACGGGCTTCTCGTTATTCTTCAATGGAACCTCAATTACGAATGACGGATCCATCGTCGGAACTGCGGCTGGGGCGCGTTTCGATTTCCAAGGAACTGGGCCACAGTCTTATTCGGGAGCCGGAACCTGGGGAACTCTCGCCGCTCCGTTTGCCGGCACAGGTCTAGGCATTGCTAATACCAGCAACGTTACCCTGACCGCACCGATCATCACAACGCGGGTTAACCTTTTCACCGGCCAATTCATTAACAGCAATCAGATCAGGCTTGGCGCTGGAGGCTCTGCAGCCGTCCTGGTGCAAAGAGGTGGAGGCTCAGGACCATCTGGAAGTTTCGATGTGGCTCCGACGTTTAATTTTGGAACAGGAAGCTATCAAATCACCTACGCAGCAGCGACAGCTCCCGTCACTACCAGCGTGGAAATCCCACCGACGAGAACCATCAGTAATCTCGTCGTCAATAATGCGAATGGCGTAACTCTGGCCGGCGGTAACTTGAGCGTCTCAGCCCAATTAGTTTTAACTCTTGGCAACCTAACAACAAGTTCATCGAACTTGTTAACAATTACAGGCTCCGCGACTACCGCCGTTTCCGGCGGCTCCGCAACGTCCTATGTCAACGGGCCTATGGCCAGGACGCTGCCGAACCTCGTCAGTGGCAGCACCTACACCTTCCCCATCGGTAAGGCAGCCTTTAAGCTTTTTGAATTAGTTAACCCCACAAGCAGCGGTACCACGATCGTGCAAGCTGAGGTATTCGATGCCAACGCTGGTGGCACATCCGGAACTGGGATCACCCAACTAAACACAAACCGTTACTGGCAGGCCTCGCTCACCTCTGGAGTTGGCAACTTCACCAACACAGCTGTGCGATTGACCGAGACGCCTCTAACCACTGCCAATCGCATTGGTCAATCGGCAACGCAAACCGGCACATACAATTCAATTGGTGGAACGGTAGTAGGTTCGACAATCTTATCGAACACCATCAATTCTCTGGGGTTCTTTGTCATTGGCTCTGTCCCACCGACTCCAACTCCGACTCCAACGCCTACTCCAACTCCAACCCCAACCCCGACACCTTCTCCTATTCCCACTCAAACACCTACGCCGGCTCCGACCCCGTCGCCTACGGAAACTCCAACACCCACCCCAGTCCAGACACCAACTCCCACTCCTACTCCAACCGAAACACCAACGCCGCCGCCAACACCTACGCCTACGGAGACACCAACACCGACTCCCACTCAATCTGAAACTCCTACTCCGACGCCAACCGAATCGCCGTCCCCAGCACTAACACCAACGCCTACGGAGACGCCAACACCGACTCCCACTCAATCTGAAACTCCTACTCCGACGCCAACCGAATCGCCGTCCCCAGCACTAACACCAACGCCTACGGAGACGCCAACACCGACTCCCACTCAATCTGAAACTCCTACTCCGACGCCAACCGAATCGCCGTCCCCAGCACTAACACCAACGCCTACGCCAACACCGACTCCGACTCAATCTGAAACTCCTACTCCGACGCCAACTGAATCCCCGACCGCGACACCCACACCAACCCCAAGTCCAACTCCCACCCCTACCCCAACTCCAACGCCGCCCACACCAACACCCACCTCAACTCCTACTCCGTCTGAAACTCCGACCCCGGCCGAAACGCCAACGTCAACTCCAACTCAAACACCCACTCCCGGCTCAGATGTCTTCGTAAGCGATAGTATGACAGGCCCCGATGGAAGTGACCTCCTTACACACATCGGCGAAATTGGCGCAACCTGGACCAAGGTAACCGGCCTAACCGGGGTGATCAGGCTAACATCGAATCGTTGCAAAGGAGACTCAGGAGTGGGCGCGGTTTACTACGCCAGTGGGGATCCGGCCTCAGCCCAATACGATGTTGAAGCTGACCTGTATGTGGTCAGCAGCACCGACTACGCAAGTTTTGGAGGACGCGCATCGACAGACGTGGAGACGGGGTATTTCATAGAACACGCCCCAGATAACGTCTGGCGCCTATATAAAATAGAGGCTAGCGCCGTAACTACCCTGGGGAGCTTTAACCAGGCGTTGGTCGCCGGAACCACTTATCACGTCAAACTGGAGATTCGCGACGCGCTGAAGCGAGTCTTGATCGACGGAGTTGAACGGATCACCAGCACTGACAACGCGATCACCAGCCCGGGTAAGGTTGCGATTAGGTATTACAACGCCGACTTCGGGTTGAGCACAACGGGCAAACCATTCGATAACATTCTCGCCACCAACATGGGCGGAACACCAGGCCCATCACCAACGCTATCCCCTTCACCGACTCAAACACCGTCTCCGACAGTAAGCCCGACGCCAAGTCAGACACCGACACCAACCGCTACTGCTACTGCCTCCGCCACTGCGACGGCTACTGCCACGGCGACATTCACCCCTGTATCGGGACCGATTTTCGTTAGCGATTCCATGACCGGCCCTGACGGATCAGACCTTCTAACCCACACCGGAGAAATCGGTGCAACCTGGACTAAAATTCCTGGCCTAACCGGTGTAATCAAACTTATCTCGAATCGCTGTAAGGGCGATTCCGGAGTCGGCGCCGTCTATTTTGCCAGCGGCGATCCGAGCTCGGCAGAATACGATGTAGACGCCGATTTGTTTGCCGTAAGCAACACTGATTTCGCCAGCTTTGGCGGACGAGTTTCAACAGATTCGGAGACGGGATACTTTATCGAGCACGCACCGGACAACGTCTGGCGCTTGTATAGAATAAACTCCGGCGCGGAAACTATTCTCGGAAGCTTCAGTCAAGCGCTGATACCTGGAACGACCTATCACGTAAAACTCGAGATTCGCGATGCGTTGAAACGAGTGTTGATCGATGGGGTTGAGCGGATCTCGAGCGCTGATGATGCAATCACGAGTCCGGGGAAAGTTGCGATTAGGTATTACAATTCCGACTTTGGGTTGGCTACCACTGGCAAACCGCTCGATAATATTACCGGGACCAATGTTGCTGCGGTCTCGCCAACTCCAACGGCGACGTTTACTCCAACGGCTACCGCGACATTTACTCCGAGCGCGACGGCGACGTTCACTCCGACAGCCACTGCGACCGCAACCGTCGTTCAAACACCGACACCATCACCAACTCCAACCGCTACGTTTACGCCGACCGCAACGGCTACCGCCACTTTCACTCCGAGTGCGACCGCCACTTCAACCGCGACTGCCACTGCTACCTTCACGCCGACTGCTACTGCCACCTTTACCCCATCGGCTACAGCGACGTTTACTCCGAGTGCGACAGCAACTTCAACAGCGACTGCTACTGCCACCTTTACGCCATCGGCTACGGCAACGTTTACTCCGACTGCCACCGCGACGTTCACTCCAACAGCCACTGCGACCGCGACCGTCGTTCAAACGCCGACGCCATCACCAACTCCAACTGCTACGTTTACTCCGACCGCAACGGCGACTGCCACTTTCACTCCGAGTGCCACCGCAACTTCAACAGCGACCGCCACTGCCACCTTTACTCCAACGGCGACGGCAACGTTTACTCCAAGCGCTACAGCGACGTTTACTCCGACAGCCACAGCGACCGCAACCGTAGTTCAAACGCCGACACCATCACCAACTCCAACTGCTACGTTTACCCCGACCGCAACGGCGACCGCTACCTTCACTCCGAGTGCGACCGCTACTTCAACAGCGACCGCCACTGCCACCTTTACTCCAACGGCGACGGCAACGTTTACTCCAAGCGCTACAGCGACGTTTACTCCGACAGCCACAGCGACCGCAACCGTAGTTCAAACGCCGACACCATCACCAACTCCAACTGCTACGTTTACCCCGACCGCAACGGCGACCGCTACCTTCACTCCGAGTGCGACCGCTACATCGACAGCTACTGCCACTGCTACCTTTACTCCGACCGCCACCGCCACGGCTATTCACACTCCAACACCGACTCCATCGCCTACACCAACTTCTACTGCCACCTTCACACCTACTGCGACGGCTACCGCTACCTTCACCCCGACAGCAACTGCTACTGCCACGTTCACGCCGAGTGCGACCGCTACTTCAACAGCGACCGCCACTGCTACTTCAACGGCAACAGCAACTGCCACCGCTACTGTTGTTCACACTCCGACTCCAACTCCAACTCCAACTCCAACTCCGACTCCAAGTCCAACACCTACCGCCACAGCTACAGCTACTGCTACTGCCACAGCTACATTCACTCCGGTTCAAACACCTACCCCAACACCAACTCCAACCCCGTCAACCAGTCCGACGCCTACACTGGCCATATCAGGCACAATCTTCTATTGCTCGAACCCGAGCCCCGCCCCGGTGCCTAACACCACTCTCATCTTGACCGGTAGCGCCTCCGCTTCGACTCAATCGGACAGCTCCGGCAACTACGTCTTTTCGTCCGTCCCTTCCGGCGGTAGCTACACAATCACACCGAGCAAGGCGGCTCTCATTCCCGGCGGCCCTGGATCCGGAATTAATACGACCGACGTGATTGCAACGCAGCGACATTTCCTCCGGATTGCATCCCTTTCTGGCTGCCGGCTAAAGGCGGCTGACGTGAATGCCGACGCGCTGGTTAACACCATTGATGTGGTTGCTATACAGCGATTCTTCCTCGGCCAAACAGCGGGAATCGCCAATACCGGCAAATATCTATTCGTTCCAGCTAATCGGATTTATGCAGGTATTACCACGAGCCAGACGGCACAAAACTATGATGCGTTAATTTATGGTGATGTCGTCGCACCTTTTGCCGACCTCTTTCCAGCACAGTGGGATCCGAAGCTTGGAATTCACGTGACTTGAAGTCGCGGCCGCACTGACCCTATAGTGAGTCGTATTAATTTAAATCATACCAACATGGTCAAATAAAACGAAAGGCTCAGTCGAAAGACTGGGCCTTTCGTC
>JADMIO012784940.1_pt1 | contig 20421 bp, 21 predicted proteins | sample 8958161 | NCBI WGS metagenome assembly JADMIO01 (sample SAMN16585339, study PRJNA669376) | soil metagenome | isolation source: Crop rotation soil | place: USA: Cullars Rotation, Alabama | collected 2011 | reverse complement strand
CTTTCCCGGCAGCGCGCAGATCCGGCTCCACGGCCCGCCGTCGGCGCCGCGCATCTCGAGGAACGACTTGAGGCGGACCTCGGGAAAGGCGGTCGACAGATGATCGGTCCAGTCGCTCGCAGTCGGTAGCTCGCCGGGCAGCGCGGGGAGCTTGCCCTCGAGGAAGTCGCGGAAGCTCTGGCCCGCCGCATCGATGTACTTCCCGTCGCGGAACACGAAGTACATCGGCACGTCGAGCATGTAGTCGACATAGCGCTCATAGCCGAAGCCCTCCTCGAACACGAACGGCAGCATGCCGGTGCGGTGCGGGTCGGTGTCCGACCAGATGTGGCTGCGGTACGAGAGCATCCCGTTCGGCTTGCCTTCGGTGAACGGTGAGTTGGCGAACAGCGCGGTGGCGAGCGGCTGCAGCGCCAGTCCGACGCGGAACTTCTTGGCCATGTTGGCTTCGGAGCAATAGTCGAGGTTGACCTGGATCGTGCAGGTCCTGAGCATCATGTCGAGGCCCAGATTGCCGACCCGCGGCATGTGCCGCAGCATGATCTCGTAGCGCCCCTTGGGCATCACCGGCAGCTCGTCGCGGCGCTTGTCGGGCCACATGCCGAGCCCGAGGAAGCCGACCCCGCACTTCTCGCCGACCGCCTTGACCTGATCGAGGTGGCGCCCGGTTTCGGCGCAAGTCTGGTGCAGGTTGTCGAGCGGCGCGCCCGACAGCTCGAGCTGTCCGGCCGGCTCGAGGCTGACGTTGCCGTCCGCCCCGGCGAGGGCAATGACTTTGCCGCCTTCCTCGACCGGCTCCCAGCCGAACTGCCGCATCTGCAGGAGAATGTCGCGGATTCCGCCGCGCTCGTCATACGACGGGGCGGCGTGGTCGGCGGTCCGATAGACCAGCTTCTCGTGCTCGGTGCCGATGCGCCACTGCGCCGGCGGCTTCTCGCCCGCCTGCATCGGCGCGACGAGCTGCTCGCGCCGCTCGATCGGTGGCTCCTCCCCCTCGGACACCTTGCGCGTGCTCATCGCGCGCCGTTAGGCGAGCCGCGCGGGGGGCGCCAGCCACAAATTGTCGCCAGGTTGCGTTTGTCCGGCTTCACCAGTCGCCGGCGGTTCCCATCCACAGTGCGGTGGCGGCAATGGCCGCGGTTTCCGCCCGCAGGATGCGCGGACCGAGCGTGATCGCGCGGGCCTGTGGTAGCGCGCGGACCTCTGCGCGCTCGGCCTCATCGAAGCCACCTTCCGGCCCGATGAGCAGCGCCGCCGGGCCGCGAGTGGCCACGAAAGCGGCCGCTGCCGGCTCGCCGCCCTGCTCGTCGGCGAAGAACAGCGTGCGATCCGCCGGCCACGCGCGCAGCAGCGCGATGAGCTTCATCGGTTCGGCCAGCTCGGGCAGCGCGGTGCGCGCGCATTGCTCGGCTGCTTCGGTCAGGACCGCCCGGGCGCGCTCGGGATTGAGGCGGTCGGCCACGCAGCGGTGGGCAAGGACTGGCTGCATCCGCCGCACGCCTAGCTCGGCTGCCTTCTCGAGCACGAGATCGAAGCGGTCCTTCTTGAGCAGGGCGGCGCACAAGTGGAAATCGGGGGTCTGCTCGCGGGGCCGAAGCTGCTCGGCCGGCTCGAGCACGACCTCGCGCTTGCCGGCCGAGATCACCTGTGCCGCCCACTCGCCAGTGATATCATCGCATAATATCACAATATTGCCGTCACTTATGCGCATTACACGGGCCAGGTAGTGCGCCTGGTTTCCCTCGACGGCGAGCCGCGCGCCCTTGGCCAGCGGCGTGCCGACGAACAGCCGCGGAGCGCTACGCGGAGGCCAGGCGGGAGTGGCGGGCATCCGCTTGCCGTACCCGTCTCGTCGTTCCGGCGAAAGCCGCGATGACGATGCTAGTCATCCGATTGTCCTCAGGGCCTCGCGACGCGACAGGCCGCTGAGGCGGGCCGCGTTGCGGGCGACGTAACGGCGGACCTCTCCCGCCTCGGTCTTGGCGTATTCGCGCAGCGCCCAGCCGATCGCCTTGCGCAGGAAGAACTCGCGTGAATCGATTGACGGTTCGATGCAGGCGTACAGCAGGTCGCGGTCGGTCGCGCCCTTCGCTTTCAGTTGGCAGAGTATCGCGCTGCGGCGCTTCCACATGTCGGCATCGGCGCTCCAGCCGAGCATGGCCTGCTTCATCGGGCCGCCTTCCCGCTGCAGGAGCAGCCACAGCCGTTGCGTGGCGATCGCATCGACATAGTCCCACCACGCGCCGGAGACGATCATCTCCTCGTACATCGGCAGCGCCGCGAGCGTATGGAAGTTGTTTGCCGCCTTGGCGCCGGTCAGCTCGATCGCCGCGTAGCGCTCCTCACGGAACCGGGCGCCCCGCCACAGCGCGAGAACGTCGCGCTGCCAGCTGTCGCCATTTGGCCAGCTCAGGTCCCTGAAGAGGGACCTGCAAATCCGGCGCAGGGGCAGCGCGGGGACGCCGAGGCAGGGCATTGCCGACTTCATATACGCCTGCATGCCCGGCGCGCGCGCCGGATCGGCCGCCTCCGCCAGCGCGGCGCGAAGCGAAGCCGCGAGCGAGGAGGAGCGCGAAGCCAGCACGGGCATCGCATATCCCCCTCGTCATCGCGGCGAAAGCCGTGACCTCGCGCGGACGAACTCCGGCGATCGGCGGACGGTCCCGGCTTTCGCCGGGATGACGAGTTGGGTAGTGCGGCACCGATGTCCGAAGCGATCGTCCCCGACAGCGAGCATCGCGGCCTCGTCGCCCGTCTGCCGCAGCGGGTGCGCGATTTCGCGCTGCTCGCGCGGTTCGACCGACCGATCGGCTGGTGGCTGCTGTTCTGGCCGTGCGCCTGGGGGCTGTGGCTGACCGGCTCGGGCGTGCAATGGCAGCTCGTGCTGTGGCTGCTGCTCGGCGCGATCGCCATGCGCGGTGCCGGCTGCGTGTACAATGACCTCGTCGACGCCGACCTCGACCGCCAAGTCACCCGCACCGCCAGCCGACCCGTCGCCAGCGGGCGGGTCAGTCCCAGGGCCGCTTGGATCTGGCTGCTGGCCCTGTGCGGCGTCGGCCTCATGGTCCTGCTCCAGCTCCGGCTGGAGGCCCAGCTGGTCGCGCTCGGCAGCCTCGCGCTGGTCGCGGCCTACCCGTTCATGAAACGCATCACCTGGTGGCCGCAGGCCTGGCTCGGCCTCGTGTTCACCTGGGGCGCGCCGGTCGGCTGGGTCGCCATGCGCTCGGACCGGATCGAGGTGCTTGCCGCGCTTTACGCGGGGTCGATCTTCTGGTGCATGGGCTACGACACGATCTACGCGCTGCAGGATCGCGAGGACGACGCGCTGGTCGGCATCCGCTCGAGCGCGCTGCGCCTCGGCGACAATGTGCAAGCCGGCGTGATCGCGTTCTACGCCCTCGCGCTCAGCTTGTGGGGCCTCGCCTTCTGGCTTCTGCGCGAGGACTGGCTGGCCCTCCTGGCGTTGCTGCCGGCGGCAGGGCACCTGATGTGGCAGGCGTTCACGCTCGACCCGACCGACCCGGCGAACCCGCTCGCCCGCTTCCGCTCGAACCGCTTCGCCGGCCTGCTGGTCGCAGCGGCCTGCCTAGTGGTCGGCAACGCCTGACGGCTACTCGGCCGGCTCGACCTGCAGCCGCCGCGGCCGGATCCGGGCGAACGCGCGCGCCAGCCGCGCGGTGATCGCTCCGTGCTCGCCCATCCAAGCATGGTAGGCGCGGTACTTGGCGTCCTCGCCGAGCAGATGCGCCTCCTCGGTCCGCGCGCGCCAGTAGTAGATGCCGCTGATCACCCCGAGGAACACCGTGTTGCGCACCGCCTCGAGGAGCGAGTCGGTGGTGACCAGGAACGGCATCGCCGAGAGCCACCAGAACAGGTTCTTCGACAGGTAGGCCGGGTGCCGTGTCCAGCGGTACGGACCGTTGGTCAGCACCCCGCGATAGGTCAGGTTTGAGAAGCGGATCCCGAACGCCGCGGTCGCCCAGGCGTAGATCGCGGTGAGCGCGACGAGGGCCGCGGCCCAGCACCACAGCACGACGTCATGCCCGGCGAGCCAATACCCCCAGCTGGCGGTCTGGTACTCGTACTGGATCATCCCGCTCTGGCCCATGAAGCCGTAGACGAACGGCGGGTAGCACAGCAGCGCAGCGACCCACCCGGCGAGGAACGGATTGCCGCTGCGGATGTGTGCGTCAAGCGGGCGCAAGGTGAGCAGGTAGCCGACGGTGCCGATCTGCACGTCGATCACGAAAAGCAACTCGAACAGCGAGGAACCGAGCCGCACCGGATCGCCGGATATGGCCGCGAAGTCGGTCTCCACCACCGCGGCGAAGCCCGCCGGCAGGATCGAGATCATGAACGCGCTGAAGAAGCCCTTGATCGCCCACGCGCGACAGTGCCGCTTGATCTCGGCCGGCTCCCACCGCTCCTTGCCCAGCAGCATCGCGCCGAAATGCCACGCATGGTCGCGGGGCTCGACGAGGTGGCGGTCGAGCCAGATGACGTACGGCACCGAAAGGATCACCATCGGCGCCGCGGCAAGACCGATGACCTTCATCGCGAACAGGTACTGGCCGTCCCAGTACCATCGGCCGAGGCAATAGAAGCCGGCAATCGCCAGCCAGGTGAGCCACAGCCCGCAGATCTTGGTGACCGACACATCGATCACCGCACGGAGCGGCCGCGGGCGGCTCCAGTCGATCCCGGTCGACGGCCTTCGGTGCACCTTGTCCGCCAGCAGCGACCATGCGGCCATCGCCAGGCCGGTCAGGATCATCGCGACCAGCGCCGAGTTCGGCCCGGACAGCACCCCGCGTTGCGCGGACAGGCCCAGTGCAGCCGCGATCTCGGGCCACAGCCGCGCGAACGCGATCCAGCCGAGCAGCGTCGCGATGCCGACCATGCCGACCCACGACGAGACGTCGCTCGCGGGCGGACGCGAAGTCGGGTTGGGCGCGCTCATGCGCGCAGGGCTTAGCCTCGAAGGGTTAAAGCCGAGGTAAGAGGGTTAGCGCCAGGCGGTGATCTTGCCGCTGTCGTCGAGAATATACAGCGTCTTGTTGGCGATGATCGGCGGAACCGAGACCGGGTTGTTGAGATCGGCGAACGGAGCGGTGGTGCCGGTGGCGACGTCGGCAGAGAGCACGATGCCTTCCGAGCTGGCCACCCACAGCCGGTTGTTGGCAAGCACCGGTCCGGTCCAGAAGATCGGTCCGGTCTCCTTGTTCGGGTTGCGCCAGTGCTCGAGCTGAGTGACCCAGCGGACGCGGCCGGTGGTGCGGGCGATCGCCAGCAGGCGCGCGTCGTCGGTCAGCGTGAAGATCCACTCGCCGGAAACCGCCGGGGTCGAGATCCCGGCGAGGCTCAGCTCCCACAGCCGCTGCCCGGTGACCAGCTCGTAAGCGGCCATGCGCCCGCCCTGCCCGAGCGCATAGACCCGGCCGGCGTCGATGATCGGATCGGCATCGACGTCAGTCAGTGTGCCGACCTGGGTCGAGATCGAGGTGCGTGCGAGCGCGTCGGACCACAAGTCGCGCCCGTTCTCGTAGCGATAGGCGACTAGCTCGCCGGTCGAGAACCCGGCGATCACGGTGCCCTGCCCGGCGGCCGGCGCGGCGACCCCGAAGACGCCGGAGGGGCCGCTGGCGGCGGCCTTGTCCCAGATCGGCGTGCCGTCGGCGATGTTGAGCGCGTGGATCTGGTTGTCCGTGGTCATCACGTACAGCGCGTTGAACGCCACCGTCGGCGAGCCGCGCAACGGGCCCGCCGGCTTGACCCGCCACAGCTCGGCGCCGGTCTGCGCATCGAGCGCGAACACGTCGCCGGCGCCGTTGTTGGCGTAGACTTTGCCTTCGAAGTAGGTCGCGCCGCCGCCGAAGGTCGAGCTGCGCAGATCGCTGACGACCTCGACCTGGTGCTCCCAGCGCCGCGCCCCGGTCGCAGCGTCGAACGCGTGCACGGTACCCTGGGTATCGACCACGAACAGCGTGCCGCCGCCGACCACCGGCGCCGTCGCCAGCCGGCGGGTCGAGCTCGCACCGGCGATGCTGGCGGTCCACACTCGCACCGGGGCGTCGCCGAGCGCAAGATGCCCGGCCGCCTTGGCCGCAGTGCCGCCGGCCTGCGCCCAGTCGGCATTTTCCTGCGCCGGAGGCAGCACGACCGAGACGTTCGCCAATGTCGGGTCGGGCTTCACCTCGTTGCTGATGCGCGACAGGATCGGCGTGCGGTTGCCGACGGTCGGGGTGGCGTTCTTGTCCTTGCCGTCGCCGCCGAGGCCGAGCGTGCTGCACGCGGCGAGGCCGGCGACGAGCAACGGAAGGGCCGCAAGCTGCAAGGCGCGGCGGGAGCTGAAGATCATCGGTCGGTGCATCCCTTATTGAGCGGCCGGCGGCGCCCCGGCGCCCGCTTCGGCCTCGCGCAGCTCGGCCAGCGTCGCGTCGACATCGACCACGGCGTCGTAACCGAGCAGGCCGGCCAGCTGGCGCGTGCGCGAACGCAGTGTCTGCGGAACATCGTCGTCCTTGGCGATCGCCGCGAGCAGTGGACCGGCAAGCTCCTTCTTGCCCTGCTTGAGGTAGGCCATCGCGACCAGCTCGCCGGCGCTGCCGAACCACGGGTTGCCCGGGGTGGCGAGCGGTTTGAGCCGGTCTACCACCTTCTGCGGCGCGAGCTTGTCGAACTCGATGGCGATCGCCCGGATCGACGCGAGGTCGCGGTAAGGCTTGGGGGCATCGTCGTCGCTGGCGATGCTCTCGTACAGCTTGACCGCTTCGTCCTGGCGCCTGTCGCGCAAGGCGATGCCGGCGAGCGCGAGCTTGGCCGAGATCGCGGTCGCCGAGTTGCCGTCCGCGGACAACGCGGCGAGATCGCCGTTCGCTTGCTCCATCTGACCGGCGTCGAGCCGGTCGAACGCGGCGATGAGCTTTTCCGAGCGCTCCTCGATCTGGCTTTCGCGATGGTCCGACCAGTAGATCCACCCGGCGAAAGCGGCGAGCCCGAGCGCGAGCGCGCCGGCGACCCACCACCCGTAGCGCTTGACGGCAGTGCCCAGCTGATCCTGGCGCACGGCTTCGTCGACCTCGCGCAGCAGGACTTCCTGCTCGCGCTCCTTGCGCGCGGCCAGCTGCTCGGCGCGGGTCTGCTCGGAATCGGGTGTGAGGGCCACGTAGGATCGCTTCTAAGTTGGCGGGTAAGTTAACCGTTGGGCCGGCTGTTTAACGAATGAACAGCCCTTTTCAATTGCCGAGTGGACCCTGTCCCCCGCACGGTGAATGCCCGATGAAGCGGCGCACCTCAGCGGCGACCCGAGAGACCCGCATAAAGCGCCCGGTAACGCTCGATCATCCGCGCCTCGTCGTACTCAGCAACAGCCTTCGCCCGGTTGGCCTGACCGAGGCGCTTGCGCAGCGCAGGATCGGACGCGAGCGTGTGCAGCGCATGGACCAGCCCCTCCTCGTCGCCGGGAGCGCTGAGCAACGGGCCGTTGTCGCTCGCGACCATCGTCGCGACGTCGCCGACCCTCGGCGCGGCGATCGGTAATCCCGCGGCCATCGCCTCGATCACCGAGATCGGAAACTGCTCGGAACGCGACGACAGCGCGAAGATGTCGAACAGCCCGGCGACCTTGGCCGGCTCGACGAAGCCGACCAGATGGACCCGGTGCTCGAGCCGGTGAGCTTCAGCTTCGGCGAGGATTGCCGCGTGCTCGGGCCCGTCACCGGCGATGACCAGTTGCCACTCGTCAGGCAGGCCGCGGAAGGCGCGCACCAGCGCCGGCAGGTCCTTGACCTTGCGCAGCCCCGCCAGCGTGCCGACCCACAGCTCGCCGCGCTGCTTGACCAGGCGCGGCAGCACATCGCGCCGCGGCCTGGCGGCGTATGCCGCGGTGTCGATCCCGTTGGGGATCAGGCGCACCTTGCTGCGCGGCTGGACCCATGTCTCCAGCGCGATGCGCTCGAGCGCCCGCGACGGAATGACGATCGCCGCGCTACGGCCGAGCGCGATCCTCCGGTAGAAGTTGCGGCTCGGCTTGAGCCCGCCAGCCTCGTCCTCGTTGAAGCCGTCCTCGTGGTGCACCAGCGGCGGCAGCTTGTAGACGTCCGCGAACAGCGTGTGGGCGAGCGCCGCGTCCATCGCGCCCCAGTTGTAGGTGCAGATGAGATCGTACCCGGCCATCGCCGCGGCAAGCTTCTTGAGCCGCGCGGGCCACGGCTTCCCCGACAGCGGCGGAAACCTCGGCCAGCTCACCTGGAGCTTGGGATCCAGCAGCGCCGCGGCCGAGCGACGTTCGAGATCGCCCGAGACGATCGCGTGGCGAAACTCGCGGCCGAGCGCGTTGATCAGGCGCACGGTGCGGACCTCCTTGCCGCCCGCATCGAACGTCGAGTGCAGGTGCAGGATGCGCGGCCGGTCGCTCACGCGACTTTCCCCAGCAACGCCGCGATCGCCTTGCGCGCCGCAGGCTCCTCGAGAGTGGGCGCATGGCCGACGCGGGGGACCGTAACGGCCTGGAGCCCCTCGATCTCGCGCGCCATGCGCTTGAGCGTCGCCGCCGAGAGGATGTCGGACAGCGCGCCGCGCAGCACGAGCACAGGGCGGCCCGCGAGCGCCCGGAACACCGGCCACATGTCGGTCGCCGGGGTCGTCTCGGAGCGGTTGAACGGCTCGGCGATCCGCATGTCGTAGTCGAACGCGATGCGCCCGCCGGGGCCGACCACCATCAGCCGCTGCGCCAGCCGCAGCCAGTCCGAGACCGCGAAATCCGGGTGCGCCACACCGCCCTGCTCGCGCAAGCCGCGCGCAGCATGCATCCAGGTCGGAAAGCTGCGGCCCTGGCCGACGTAGCCACGGACGCGCGCGAGACCCGTCGGCTCGACCTCGGGGCCTATGTCGTTGAGCACCGCGGCGGCGATCCGCTCGGGCGCGCTCGCCGCCAGCAGCATGGTCACCACCCCGCCCAGCGAGGTGCCGACGGCGACCACGCGCTCGAGCCCTGCCTGGTCGAGCAGCGCGCGGACGTCGGCAACATACTGCAGCGGAGTATAGGTCGCCGGGTCGCGCGCATAATCGCTCTGTCCGCGCCCGCGGAGGTCGATGGCGATCAGGCGCCAGTCGCCGGCGAAGGATTCTGCCAGAGGTTCGAAATCCCGACAGTTGCGGGTCAGTCCGGGAATGCACAGCACCGGCGGCCGGTCGCCCCGGCCAGGATAGTCGCGATAACGCAGCGTGAGCCCGTCCGCGCTGGTCCACTCGCCTTCGTGGTAGGCCTCGGCCATCCGACCCCTGTCCGATTGTCTCCCGCCTTGCAGGTCCGCGGCGGCGTGCCCACTAATGCAAAGATGCGCGCCGAACCGCAACCTGTCCTGAGCAAGGACGAAGGGGCCGCCCCTTATCGTGCCGATCCGCAGATCCTCGCCCTCGCCGACTGGCTCGCCGATCCGGTCGAGCCAGCGGCGTTCCCCAGGGCCGAGCTGCGCTTCCGCAACCGCCGATGGGACCAAGCCGTCGGTCTCGCCGACCTGTCGGACGCGGACTGGGTGCGCCACTTCGGCGGCTTCGAGCCGCTGCCGGACAACCTGCCGCAGCCGCTGGCGTTGCGCTATCACGGGCACCAGTTCCGGGTGTACAATCCCGAGATCGGCGACGGCCGCGGGTTCACGTTTGCGCAACTGCGCGACGGCCGCAATCGGCTGCTCGACCTGGGGACCAAGGGCAGCGGCCTCACGCCCTACAGCCGCACCGCCGACGGACGGCTGACGCTCAAGGGCGCGGTGCGCGAGATTCTCGCGACCGAGATGCTCGAGGCGCTGGGCGTCTACACCTCCAAGACCTTTTCGGTGATCGAGACCGGCGAGGAGCTGTGGCGCGGCGACGAGCCGTCGCCCACGCGTTCGGCGGTGCTCGTCCGGCTGAGCCATTCGCACATCCGCATCGGCACCTTCCAGCGCCTCGCGGCGCTCGAGGAAGACCCGCACATGCGCGCGCTGGTCGACTATTGTCTGACGCAGTTTCCCGGTCCGCCGCCACCCGCAGACGCGCCCGGGCGCTACGACCCGGCGGTCATGCTGATGCACCAGGCCGTCGAACGCCTGGCCGACCTCGCCGCATCGTACGTCGTCGCCGGCTTCGTCCACGGGGTGCTCAACTCCGACAACATGAACATCACCGGCGAGAGCTTCGATTACGGTCCGTGGCGCTGGCTGCCGGCGTGGGACGGACGGTTCACCGCAGCATACTTCGACCAGACCGGTCTCTACGCGTTCGGCAGACAGCCCGAGGCCATCCGCTGGAACCTCTCGCAACTGGCGATCGCGCTCCGCCGGATCGCCGACGCACCTCCACTGGTGGCGGCCTTCGAACGCTTCCCGGAACTCTATCATGCGGCGATCGCCCGGCGGTTCTGCTGGCGGCTCGGCGTCGGCAGCCGCGGGCTCGAGCGCGACTTGGCGCTGATCGAAGTCGCGGAACGGACGATGGCGGAAAGCAGCATCGGCCCGGACGCGTTTTTCTTCGCGCATCGCGGCGGGGGCAGCGTATCGGGTACGCTGGCCGAGGCGCTCGAGGGCTATCAGCCTGTGGCCAACGATCATCCCTACTGGTCAGGTGGTGCACCGCAGGCGATGCTCATCGACGAGGTCGAGGCGATCTGGGCGGCGATCGCCGAGAGCGACGACTGGCAGCCGCTGGCTGCCAAGATCGCTGCCGTGCGCGCCATGGGCGAGGCCCACGGCCAGGCCCCGCGACCAGCCGGACAGGCATGATAAGGCAAACGAAACCTTAGGTGGACTGGCGTGGTTAAGGCGTTGAAGCTAATACCCTCGCCTGACCCCCCGGCTACGCCAGAGAGCACTGTCAACCGCCCCGTGAGCGCAATCGAAATCATTTCCTACGAGCCGGCCACCGGCGCCGAGCTATGGCGCGGCGAGGTCGGCAATGTCGACGAGACGGTCGCCCGTGCCCGGCGGGCCTGGCCGCAATGGGCCGCGCAGCCGCTCGCCAACCGCATCGAGCTCCTGCGGCGCTTCGTCAACGAAGTGCGCAAGGAACAGGACAAGTTCGCCGAGCTGATCGCGCGCGAGACCGGCAAGCCGCTGTGGGAGGCGCGCACCGAGGTCGAATCGGTGATGGCCAAAGTCGAGATCTCGGTCAGCGCCTACGCGGAGCGGACCGGGCAGCGGAAGCTCGACAGCGCGCTCCAGGGCACCGCTGCGGTGCGCCACAAACCACACGGCGTCATGGCGGTGCTCGGGCCGTACAACTTCCCGGCGCACCTGCCCAACGGGCATATCGTTCCGGCGCTGATCGCGGGCAACGTTGTGATCTTCAAGCCGAGCGAGAAGACCCCGGCGGTGGGTGAGTTCCTGCTCGGCTGCTTCCATCGTGCGGGAATCTCGTCGGCGGTGGTGCAACTGCTTGTCGGCGGGCCCGAGGAAGGCAAGGCGCTGGTTGCCCACGACGGGATCGACGGGGTGCTGTTCACCGGCTCCGCGCAAGTGGGGGTGGCGATCAACCGCAAGCTCGCGGCGACCCCGGGCAAGGTCATTGCGCTCGAGATGGGCGGCAACAACCCGATCGTGCTGTGGGACACACCGAAGATCCCCGACGCCGCGATGCTGATCGTGCAATCGGCCTTCACCAGCGCGGGTCAGCGCTGCACCGCCGCGCGACGTCTGATCGTCAAGTCGAGCATGTATGACCAGGCGATCGACGAGGTGAAGGCGCTGACCGCTCGCATCGTGATCGGCGCGCCGTTCGACGATCCCGCCCCGTTCATGGGGCCGGTGATCGATGCGCAGGCGGCCGACCAGCTGACCGAGAGCTTCCTCTACCTGATGTCGCACGGGGGCAAGCCGCTCGCGCACATGCGCCGCCCGCGCGACGGGCTGCCATTCGTCACCCCGGGCCTGATCGATACCACCGCGATGAAGGAGCGGCCCGACGTCGAGCTGTTCGGCCCGTTGCTCCAGGTGATCAGGGTCGACGACTTCGACCAGGCGATCGCCGAGGCGAACAACACGCGCTTCGGGCTGTCCGCGTCGCTGATCGGCGGCAATCCGCAGGACTACAGCCGCTTCTGGGCCAACATCCGCGCGGGCATCGTCAACTGGAACCGGCCGACCAACGGCGCCTCCTCGGCCGCCCCGTTCGGCGGTATCGGCTATTCGGGCAACCACCGTCCGGCCGCGTTCTACGCCGCCGATTACTGCGCGTACCCCGTCGCCAGCACCGAAATGGAGCAGCCGCGCGCCAGCATCGGCGTGGGCTTCAAGACCGGGTGACGGCGAAGACCCTCCGCCCGACCAGAGAGGATCTCACCCGCCGCTGGTAACGAGATCGACCTCGGTCAGCCCCGACGGCAGCTGTCTCGCGTAGACGACGTACGATGCCCCGCCCTTCATCCCGGCCAGCACGTCGTCGCCGTCCTGGAGCACGCGCTGGGCGGTGAAGCGGGCAGCGAGCGCGCGACTGTAATAGAAGTCGATCACCTCGCCGAGGGGAACCGGGGTGACGAAATTGATCGCCCGCAGCGAGCAGCCGGAGGCGTCGGTCCCCGCGGCCTCCTGCACCGCTCCGCGTGGGTAGACCGGGAACGCCGCCGGCATCCTGGCGGCCCACTGCATCGTATACTGCGCGCGGGCGGCGCAGTCCCCATTGCCGCCGGGCGAGGCTGCGGCGCGCGCCGCGGCGGTCAGGGTCGCACCTTCGGGAAGATCGCCGGCAACCTCGCGCGGCTCCGGCGCCTTGCGCATCCGGCCCGGCCCGCCGACGATACGCAGCGCATCGGCACGCGCGGCGGCGATCGCTTCCGCGCCGCCGTCAATGGTCGGGATCGAACCGTCGCCCGAGGGCACGAACGCGGCGCTGTCGGCGCGGTTCTGCCCGGCGAGGTCGGGGTCGAACATGATCTGGTCGCCCAGCGCCTCCACCGTCGCGGGATCCGCCTCGCGCACGGGCTCCCCGGAATCGCCGCCGGCCCAACCGCAACCGGCCAGCGTCAGCGCGGCGCCGGCCGCGAGCAAGCGCGAAGAGGTGCGAAGCGCATCGAGCATGACCGGCCCCCTAGCAGAGAGGAGCAAAGATTTGGTTGCGCGAGCGGCCCGAGCTGCCGACGCGTCACGGAACGGCCACTCGGTGATGAACAAGGCGCCCGTGCGGATCTTCCCCGCGCGGGCGCCTTGGCGCAGCTCCTTCCGAATACGACCCGAAGGGCCGCGCATCCGGCCGAGGCTCAACAGGGGAGCGCCTCGGCCGTATCGCTCGCCCTAGCGGCAGCGGCCGCTGCCCTGGGCGATCTCCTTGCCGAGCAGGGCGCCGGCGGCCCCGCCGAGGATCGTGCCGAGCGTACGGTCGCGCCCGCCGTCGACCTCGCGGCCGAGCAGGGCACCCGCTGCAGCACCGATGATCAGGCCGGTCGTGCCGTCCTTCTTCTGGCAGTAGTACTGGCCGTCGCGGCCGCGCCAGGTGCGAGTGTTGCGATAGACCGGCTCGCCGTAGGCGTAGCTGTTGCCGTAGCGCGCCTCGTGACCGCGGCCGCGATGGCCGCGATTACTGCGGTGCCGCTCCCAGTTGTCGGTCTGGGCGGAGGCGTTCACCCGATGGCCGGGAATGCCGAAGTCGGCGGCCGCGGCCGGAACCGCGGTCAGCGCGAGCCCCGAGGCGGCGAGTGCGAGGGAGATGGTGTTGGTAAGCTTGGACATCGTTCGACTCCTTCGACCCTGTATGGTTCATCTTTAGGCGTCGATTCCTGAACGCTGCGCAACTCCGTTGTCAGGATTGAACTCTTTTTTGGCGTCGCTTGCCGGAAAGCCCCGTCGGCCCTAACCGGCGCCTGTGAGCCGGACCTCCGACAGCCTCTCCAGCGGCCTGCCGTACGCGCTCGGCGCGCACGTGGTGTGGGGGTCGATGCCGCTCTACCTGCTGCTCGTGCAGAGCGTGCCGCCGCTCGAGTTCGTCGCCTGGCGGCTGGTGTTCACGCTGCCGCTGTGCCTCGGGTTCGTGGCGGCGACGAGGAGCTGGGCGGAGCTGGCCGCGGTGCTGCGCGACCGCCGCGCGCTGCTGACGCTTCTCGGAAGCGCGGCGATGGTGGCGGTCAACTGGTGGCTCTACGTGTGGGCGATCCACAACGGCCACGTCTACGCGGCGAGCCTCGGCTACTACATCCTGCCGCTGATGATGATGCTGCTCGGGCTGGTGGTACTAGGGGAGAAGTTGAGCCGGCGGCAGTGGGCCGCGGTGGTGCTGGCCGGGCTCGGGGTCGGCATCCTCGCGATCGGCGCGCTGACGACGATGTGGCTCAGCGTATCGATGGCGGTCACGTTCGGGATCTACGGACTGCTGCGCAAGACCGTGGCAGCGGGCGCCCTCGCCGGGCTCACCGTCGAATCGATGATTCTCTACCCGGTCGCCCTGGGGATCGTCGGCTGGTCGTGGGCGACATCCCCAACGCCGGCGCTGGCGCAAGGCTGGGGCACAGCGCTGGCGGTCGCGTGGAGCGGGCCGATGACCGCGATCCCGCTGATGATGTTCGCCATTGCCGCGCGACGGATGCCCTACACCGTGATCGGCTTCCTGCAGTTCAGCTCGCCGACGATCGTGTTCCTGCTCGGGCTGACCGTGTTCGGCGAGGAGCTGCGCCCGGCACAGCTTGCGTGCTACGTACTGATCTGGGCGGCGGCGGCGCTGTTCACGTGGGAGCTGCTGCGTGGCCGCAAGGCCGAGGAGCCGGTGCCGGCTTAGCGTGCGGCGGTTTACCCCGCCAATCGCCAACCCAGCGTTTCTCCCGCATGGAACGGCACTACGCCGGCAATTTCCGCCGGGACTTCGACTGGTGCGCGCTGGAGCGTGACGGAGCCCTCGTTGAGCGGCAGGCCGTAGAAGCGCGCGCCGTGCTCGCTGGCGAAGCCCTCGAAGCGGTCGAGCGCGGACTCCTCGTCGAACACCGTCACGTAGCTCTCGAGAGCGAAAGGGGCGTTGAAGATGCCCGCGCAGCCGCAGGCGGTCTCCTTGGTCTCACGCAGATGCGGCGCGGTGTCGGTGCCGAGGAAGAACTTCGCCGAGCCCGAGATCGCCGCGCGGCGCAGCGCCAGGCGATGCTTCTCGCGTTTGGCCACCGGCAGGCAGTAGGCGTGCGGCCGGATGCCGCCGACCAGCATCGCGTTGCGGTTGAGGTGGAGATGCTGCGGGGTGATCGTCGCCGCGACATTCGGGCCGGCAGCCTCGACGAAGGCGACCGCTTCCTCGCTGGTAGCGTGCTCGAACACAACCTTGAGCTCGGGGAGGTCGCGTAGCAGCGGAGTGAGGATCCGCTCGATGAACACTGCCTCGCGGTCGAACACGTCGACCGCCGGGTCGGTGACCTCGCCGTGCACGCAGAACACCATGCCGATGTCCTGCATCCGCTCGAGCACCTTGCGGATCCTGCCGAGGTCGGTGACTCCGCTCGCAGAGTTGGTGGTCGCGCCGGCCGCATAGAGCTTGGCGGCGGTGAACGCGCCATCGGCGAAGCCTGCCGCGAGATCGTCGGGATCGGTGCTGTCGATCAGATAGGCGGTCATGAGCGGCGTGAAGTCCGCCCCGTCGGGAAGCGCGGTGAGAATCCGCTCGCGATAGGCCGCAGCGGCAGCCGCAGTGGTCACCGGCGGGGTCAGGTTGGGCATAACGATCGCCCGGGCGAACTGTCGTGCGGTATGGCCGACCACCGCGTGGAGCATCGCCCCGTCGCGCAGATGGACGTGCCAGTCATCAGGGCGGCGGATGGTCAGCACGTCGGTCATCGCGGGTCCCATGGCACAGCGGCTTGACTATCGCCAGTACCGGCCCAACTAGCCCGACATGGCTCACGAACGGCTGTTCTCCCGCGCTGTGGTGCGCATCGCACCCGAACACGACGGGGAAGGCGCGGCGCACTTCCTCCAGGGCCTCGTCACCAACGACGTCACCGGGGCGCTGCCGGTCTATGCCGCCCTGCTGACCGCGCAAGGCAAGGTGCTGTTCGATTTCCTCGTCTGGCCGGGCGCGGACCGGGCCTTGCTGCTCGACTGCGAGGCCGACGCGGCGGAGGAACTGGTCAAGCGGTTGTCGCTCTACCGGCTGCGCCGCACGCTTTCGATCGCGGTCGACCCCGGGCTCGGGGTGTTCTGGCAGGCCGAGCTCGGCGACGGCGGGGCGCCCGATCCGCGGCTCCCCAGTCTCGGGCAGCGCTGGCTGGCGGCGGTGTCCGCGGATGACCAGGCCGTCGACGACGCATACCTCAGGCACCGCCTCGCGCTGGGGGTGCCCGAAGGGCGCACCGAGCTCGGCGACGTATTGTGGCTCGAGGCCAACGCGGACGAGCTCCACGGCGTGTCGTTCGCCAAGGGCTGCTACGTCGGCCAGGAGAACACCGCGCGGATGAACTGGCGGCAAAAGGTCAACCGGCGGGTGCTGGTGGTGCCGCTGGCGCGATCGGACGAGACGCGGCGCAAGGTCGCTTACCCCGAGCTGGGGCTGGCGGTCGATCACCTGCGGATCGACGATGTGGAGCCGTCACTCCTGCCGCGCTGGCTCGAGCTCGATCCGTCGACTGACACGTAGGACCCTTACCGCTTCAGGTCCCCCACCTCGACCATCGACGCGGTCAGCATCGCCTCTGCCCGTCTCCTCGCCGTTTCGCGGCGCACGCCGAGCGACGCCGCTAGCCGTTCCCCGATCATGGCATCACCGAGGGCGAGCAGCACCAGCGCGAAGGTCTCCTTGTGGATCGGACGTTCGCCCCCGGTGGCGTGCTCCTGCGGATGAAGCTCGTCGACCAGCCGATGGATCGCCTCGATCAGCGGGTCGATCGCGTGCTCGTTGCCGGTCAGCAGCATCCAGCCGACCAGCGCCGCTCCGCCCTCGCGGTCGAACGCGTCGAAAGTCAGGTCGACCACCTCGCGCGGCGTGCCCAATCCGATCCGCGTCGCCCTGACCGCTTCGCCGATCGTTTCGCACACGGTCGTCGCGAGATGAGCCGTCAGCGCCTGCTGCAGACCCGCCGCCGAGCCGAAGTGATGGAGCAGGTTCGCGTGAGTGCGTCCGACGCGCCCGGCCACCGCCTTGAGCGTGACGCTTTGCGGGCCGCTCTCGATCAGCAGCGCGCGGGCCGCCTCGAGCGCGGCGCGGCGGCTTTCCTCCGGCGGCAGGCGCTTCTTAATTGACATTTATGTCAGCTAATCCCAATTGTCGGGCATGAATGCCCAGACCCCCATCGACCTAGGCTCACCTCCGCCCTCCGACAACCCGGCGGCAATCGTCGTGCGCAATCTGCGCTTCAGCCGCGGGCAGGCGCAGGAGCGCTGGTGGCTCGGCGGCGACCCGATTGCGACGGCCTGGTTCAACGCGCTTTCGGCAACCTTTCCGCGCGGCGAGACGCTGTTCATCGATGCGGTCAAGGCGTTCCGCGCCGATGCCCCGCCGGCGCTCGCAGCGGAGATTCGCGCCTTCATCCGTCAGGAGGTCAACCACACCCGCGAGCACATCGCCTTCAACCGCGCCGCGGCCGACGCCGGCTACGACATGGCCGCGATCGACGCGCGGGTCGAGCGGCTGATCGGCGACGTCTACGCCCGGCCGAAATTCGCCTGGCTCGCCGTGACGATCGCGCTCGAGCACTTCACCGCGATGTTCGCGCACGAGTTCCTCGCCCACCCCGAGCATTTCGTCGGCGCGGACGGCGAGCAGGCGGAGTTGTGGCACTGGCACGCGGTCGAGGAAATCGAGCACAAGGGCGTCGCCTACGACACCTGGCTCCACGGGACGCGCCAATGGAGCCGGTGGAAGCGGTGGAAGATCAAGAGCCTGCTGATGCTGCTGATCACCAAGCGGTTCGTCCGCAACCGCTTCCAGGACGCGCGGGAACTGCTCGCGCAGGACGGCATCACCGGCTGGCGCGCGAAGGCGCGGTTGGTCTGGTACCTCGTCGGCAAGCCCGGCATCCTGCGCCGCGTGTTCCCCGCGTGGTGCGCCTACTTCATGCCCGGCTTCCATCCGTGGAACCTCGATGATCGCGCGCTGATCGGCGCGTACGACCGGGTGCCCGCTCATGTATGAGCACCCGATCACCGTCGAGCCGGTCGACATCGATCACATGGGCCATGTCAACAACGCCGTGTACTTGCGCTGGGTGCAGGACGCGGTGACCCGCTACTGGCAGGCGGTCGCCCCGGCCGAGGCCGTCGCCCGGCACCTCTGGGTCGCGCTCAAGCACGAGATCTCGTACCGCCGGCCGGCGTTCCTCGAGGACGGGCTCGTCGCCGAGGTCATCGCCGAGGGGATGCAGGGCGCGCGCTCGCAGTTCACCACGGTCATCCGCCGCGGCGAGGAACTGCTCGCCGAAGTACGCAGCAGCTGGTGCTGCCTCGATTCGACCACCCACCGGCCGGCGCGACTGGCCCGCGAGGTGGTCGAGCGGTTCCTGCCCGCGCGTCAGGCGGCGAGGGCCCCGGCCGAATAGACCGCCGGACGAGACGGGCAGCCCGTCATCGGTGCTACCGGGTCGAGGTCGAGCGCGTACTCCGGCGCCTCCACGGTCGCCCCGCGCCCAAGGCTGTGGATCGCACCGGCCCGCCCGGTCGGGCGGAAGCCCGCCTTGCGCAGCACGCGCCCGGAGGCGGGGTTGTCCTGCGCGTGGCGGCTGAAGATGCGCGGGTGCCCGGCCAACCGCGCGAGCGCGAGCAGCCCGGTCAGGGCCTCGGTCGCGTAGCCGTGCCCCCAGTGCGACGGGGCGAGCCAGTAGCCGACCTCGATCTGGCCGTCCGCGTCATGCAAGCCGACGCAGCCAACGATGCGGCCGCCCTCGTCGGGCAGGGTGATCAGCAGGGTGGGCAGATAAGGGTCACGCGGCGCCGCGATCCACGCGCGCGCATGAGCCTCCTCATATGGCCACGGCACGCGGGAAAGCATGCGCACGACCGGCTCGTGCGCGATCGCGCGGGTCAGCTCGGCGGCGTCCTCGGGCCAGGCGGGCCTCAGGAACAGGCGCTCGGTGCGCAAGAACATCGTCTTCCTCCTCTCCTGCCCCCGGCCTGCCGTGGCAGCCCGATGTGACAGTGGCTTTGCGAGGGAGACGAAAAAAGGGAGACGGGCTGGCCCGATCTCCCTCTACGTCCGAGCGCTGGTGCTCGGCGGGCCATCCCGGTGGATGGCCCTGTCATTGGGTCATCCGGTTATTCGGCGGCTTCTGCCATCATGTCGACCGACACGTACTTGCGGCCTTGCTTGCCGTCGTGGAATCGCACGCGGCCCGCGCCGAGCGCGAACAGGGTGTGATCCTTGCCGATGCCGACGTTGGTGCCCGGATAGAACTTGGTCCCGCGCTGGCGCACGAGGATGTTGCCGCCGACCACTTCCTGGCCGCCGAACTTCTTCACGCCGAGGCGACGACCGGCCGAATCGCGACCGTTGCGCGAGCTACCGCCTGCTTTCTTATGTGCCATCTCGAACTACCTCTTACTTCTCGTCGCCGGACTTCTTGGCCGGAGCCTTCTTGGCGGCCGGCTTCTTCTCGGCGGGCTTTGAACCGGCGCCGTCCTTGACGGGAGCCGCCTTCTTGGCCTTGGTTTCCTTCACCACCTCGGCGCCCTTGAGCGGCTCGGCGGCGACAGCCTGCGGAGCCTCGGCGGCCGGAGCCTGTTCGGTCTTGGGCGCCGCTTCCTTCTTGGGCGCGGCCTTCTCGGCGGTTTTCTTCTCGGCCTTCTGGTCGCCGATCGAGACGATGCGCAGCAGGGTCATCTGCTGGCGATGCCCGGCCTTGCGCCGATAGTTGTGCCGGCGGCGCTTCTTGAAGACCGTGACCTTCTCGCTCTTGGCCTGGGCGATGATCTCGGCCGAGACGACGACCTTGCCGGCCTCGGCCAGCGAATCGCCTTCACCGGCGAGCAGAACCTCGCCCAGCCTGATCGTGTCGCCGGCGTCGCCCGCCAGCTTCTCGACTGCGATCTTGTCTCCGGCGGCGACGCGATACTGCTTGCCGCCCGTGCGCACTACTGCGAACATGGTCTTCAGGTCCGTTCGTTTCGACTGCCATCCCTTCGGGCATGCCCGCATAGACGACAAAAAAGGCGCCCGCAGGGCACCGAAAGTGCGCCGCCGTTAGGCCAAGAGCGCCGCGCTGTCAACGCCGCGCTGAGCGCATTCGGGCGATCCGTTGCCACGCTGGAAACCGCCGTCCGGGCCAGCTAAGGCAGATGGCGATGCGTTTCAACCGCACTTGCCTGATTGCCGCGCTCGGCTGCTCGCTCGGCGCCTGCGCCACGCCCTCCGAGGAATACCCGAGCCTCGCGCTGCGCGACGCCGAGCGCGTCGCCGGTACGCTCCAGCCGCCCGAGCCGGAAGCTTACGTGCCGCCGCCGACACCGCCCGCGGTGCGCGACCGACTCGCGCAGCTCGCCGCCGAGGCGGGGAAAG
>JADMIO011053139.1_pt1 | contig 20422 bp, 19 predicted proteins | sample 8958161 | NCBI WGS metagenome assembly JADMIO01 (sample SAMN16585339, study PRJNA669376) | soil metagenome | isolation source: Crop rotation soil | place: USA: Cullars Rotation, Alabama | collected 2011 | reverse complement strand
GCCGCGACTTCAAGTCACGTGAATTCCAAGCTTCGGATCCCACTGTGCTGGAAAGTTATGTGGCGCACGCCGGCGGCGTGGTTGTCCACGACCTGGCCACCGGCAAATCAACGGAGCTCGCAGTTACCGGGACACTCATCGGCGGCATTGATGGAATGGTCTGGCACAAGGGATCGTTGATCGGTGTTCAGAATCCGCGCGGCGCGGCCAACCGACTGCTCCGCATTACGCCCGATGCCGAGGGGCAATCCGCGAAGGTGGATGTCCTGCTCGTGGGAACCGATTTTCCTGGGGAGGCGACCACCGTAGCTGTTGCCGGCGACGAAGCATTCGTGATGGGCACGACCGGCGGCGCGAACGCGGATCGGGAAGAGCCCATTCTGATCCGTGCTCCGCTTTAGATTCGTGGCGCATGGTAGAGCGGCCGCGACGGGCTCGAAATGGCAACGGGCACGTCAGTCTTGAGTTGCCAGTATCCCTAGTTTGGATTTTCCGCTTATTCGGCGTGGTCGACTCCTCACCTCTATCCTCTCCTCGGTCGAAGAGGAGAGGAAATACAAGTGTCGCAACGCTCCATCGGAGGCTCGGCTTTTTCCTCCTCTCAACGCTCCTCCGTGATCGCGACCCCAGACCCAAGAGAGGACTGAGGTGAGGGTGAATTTGAATGAGGGCACTCGTTCGCCTCTAGACTTGGGCGGACAGTTCCTCTAGTAGACTACGATGCAAAGGCGAGCGGCGATCATCACGGCTCTCCGAACACCGGTCGGTCGGCACGGGGGCGCATTGGCGTCGGTTCGCCCCGACGATCTCGCCGCCCACATCATCAAGGCCGTCGTGGAGCGATCCGGCATCGACCCCGCCTTGATCGAGGATGTTTACTTCGGCGCTACTAACCAGGCCGGCGAGGACAACCGCAACGTCGCGCGCATGGCCGCGCTCCTGGCGGGCCTCCCCGCGTCCGTGCCGGGTTCGACGGTGAATCGCCTCTGTGCGTCGGGGCTGGAAGCCGTCAACATCGCGGCGCGCATGATCGAGGCGAAGCACGGCGATGTGTTCATCGCGGGCGGCGTCGAGTCGATGAGCCGTGCACCATATGTGTTTAGCAAAGCGGAAACCGCGTTCGACCGGTCGCAGCAGATCTTCGACACTTCGATCGGCTGGCGCCTAACGAATCCTCGCCTGGCAGCGCTGCATCACCCCTTCTCCATGGGCGAGACCGCGGAGAATGTCGCCCGCCGGCACAAGATCAGCCGGGCGGATCAGGATCAGTTCGCGCTGCAGAGCCAGCAACGGTGGTCGGCGGCGCACCAAGGAGAAAAGTTCGCCGAGGAGATCGTGCCCGTCGAGATTCCGCAGCGCAAGGGCGCTCCGACGGTCGTCAGCGTGGACGAGCACCCGAGGCCGGACACGACGCTGGAGAAACTCGCCAAACTGAAGCCCGCCTTCTCCAAAGACGACCAGGGCACGGTGACAGCGGGCAATTCGTCGGGCATCAACGACGGCGCGGCGGCATTACTGATCGTTGAAGCCGGTGTGGCCAATTCGTTAGGCCTTCAGCCGATCGCCTTCATCGGTCCGAGCGCCGCGGCCGGCGTCGATCCCGCGTTCATGGGGCTCGGGCCCGTGCCGGCGATTCGCAAGGCGCTTCTGCGCGCGAAACTGACGCTCGACCGCATCGACCTGTTCGAGTTGAACGAGGCGTTCGCCGCGCAGGTCCTCGCCTGCCAGCGCGAGCTGGGCATCGACAACGCAAAATTGAACGTCAACGGCGGCGCGATTGCGATCGGTCATCCGTTAGGCTGCAGCGGTGCCCGTCTGGCCACGACGCTGATCCACGAGATGGCTCGCACCGGCGCCTCGCGCGGCATCGCGTCGCTCTGCGTCGGGGTCGGCCAGGGCTTGGCGACGGTCTTCGAACGGGAGTGAGTTTGGAAATGGCCCTGACTGTCAGATCCCATCGCAAATGCGCCGGCAACGAAAATAAATGATGAGCCTGTCGTTCTTACGCCCTAACTGCTTTTGCGATTTTTCCGATGCAATTCGCGACCTGTCCGATAATTGAGTAGCAAACAGCCATGTAATTGTCCGCATCGGTTGGGATGCCCAGAATCTTAAGCGCCTCCCGAGTACTCGCGCTTGCAAAGTGAGCGTCGCCTATGCGCAGGTCGTACACGCCCGCTAGCGCTGCGGTCGTTTTTCTCCCATCAAACCCGAGGCTATCGAGCCACATTGCGAGCCGCTTGATCTGTCCTAGCTTTTTTTCTTTCGCCGTTTTTGCGTTACCGGGATCAATTGTTTGGTTGAGGAGATCGAGATCGATCGGCTCTGCTATGATTCGATGCAACTCTTTACAAAGCGTGCACACTTCCGCGAAGGAATCGCTATAGAATCTATGTATCCGATGAAAGAATTCGGTCTCTACAGGAAGATGCTTGAGAAGATGCTGGCCGAATCGGGCGTTAGTCGCATCTTGAAGTATTTGGAGATTGCGCCATAACCCGGCTTCAGGCGCAACCGTATGAGCCGGTTCACCCAAGTTTTGGGACATATGTAACTCGTCAGACAGTCCGCCATCTGGACAAACATTTTCGGCAGCCCAGTATTTTTGCGCCCACTCGGGCAGCTGCGCCATCTTGTATCCTCAAACGTTGATCAACCCGAGTTTGTTAACGCCAAAATGTAATGTCGTGTGTGGTGCAGGTCCTAACTCACCGGTCTCACTCGTATACCATTGGAGCTGGCTACTTCGCGTCGCGAGAATTCGTCGCACGACGGAAGGTTTAAAATATAGCCATCCGCGATACTTGTGTAAGGCTTCACCAGCCAACGTCGCGCGTTCTTGGTTTTCGACTTGGAAATGCACTCGCGACTCGATCGGATCGCGCCGTATCCGCAGGCTGTGTTGTGCCGGTAGGATCCAATGCTTGATCCATATTCTTCCGCTGAGGTCGAAGAGCTTTGGCCCCGATGCAGTTTGCGTAAATTCCCTATGTTTCATGCCCGGATCATGAGCCGGATCCGGCATCGTAGGATTATCATCTGCTGGATCAACGCTTTCACGCCACGCGTGGATCACATGCGTCGTCGCTCCGAATGGTTGGCCTCCTTCGTGAATGGGGGCCGAGATTCCTTCCCACCAACCATTGTTAAAACGGCGCTCATGCTTTTGATACTCCTCCTGCATTTTCTCCCACTTCAAATCGGGAAATGATTCTTCAACCGCCTCGCGAAATGCAAAGGCCGTAAGAAGCAACGCAGCTTTCTTTGCACACAAATAATCTCGAAGGTGTTCGGCGCGAAAGAACAGACCGTCGGGGTGTCCATCCGCATCGCGTTCTAAACGCGCAACTTCGATATCGTCCTCTTCAGGCGCGATCCATCTGTCACCTTGTCGCAGTAGCTGAAGGCCAACTTCAAGCTCCTGTAAAAGATCCCACTGTGGCGCGTCGTCGGTGGCGTAGCTCCGCTGGATTACGGGATACAATGTGTTCGAGTCATTATCGTGAACCGGGTGCGTAAAATCCGCCGTCGTCCGCCCATGCTCTATCTGAGTTGTTTCGGGAAACTGATTGCCAGTCGATCGACGCAAACTTCTCTTTGCAGGAAAGAGGAACGATTATTGAATCAAAATCACGGTATCCCTTTCGGTAACCGGGCATGCCGTGTCTGCCGCGCCGAATGTCATGCTTCTCAATGACAAGCGGAATCCAAGTGGCGCGATCGAAGCTGAGGCGCTCGATGTCTGTGCACTCAATCCATTTCAGCGGAAAGTTGCCGTAAATTTCGTCTTGTTCGTTCATAGCGGCTCGTTCTTCACGCTGCGGTCTGTTTTGCACTTCCGATCTTAGAGCCTAACTCTCGCTTAGCCGCGAGGTAGATGTGGTAGCGTTGCATGACGCATGCGGTGAGGGACTCTTCCGACAATGCTTTTACGATTTCCTCACTTGACCAATACTTGCTATTCCGAAGTGCTTGGATGCCGATGACAGCTTCCACGAGTGCCTGTTCAAACCATGCATGAACGGAATCACGAACTACAGGCTCAGCAGCGGGAACTTGCTGGTAATTCTGCATCAGGTGCTTGGTCATGTCGCGAAAGACCCGGAAGTCGGCATTAATCTGAAGGTAGTTTTGATCTTGAAGATATTTCGCCGCGCGATCCTCGATGAAGTCATTGGATCGCGATCCATCCTCGGCGGAGACCCACGACACTTTCGGAAAGATGTCGGGCTGAACTTTTTCGCCCGGTGAACCGCCCTTTCGCTCGAACAATGCGTAAACGTTGCCGTCCTTACCCGTATTCCCGCTCTGCTCACGAACACGTGGCGTGTCTGTAACGTTTCGAGTTTCTTCTCCCGATGCTGGACGTCCGCCGCGCGTCAGCTCGTCGGAATTGATCCGAAAACTTCCCGCGGCCGCAGGCCGATAGCGACTGACCTTGTATAGATCAAGGATAGCTTTCAGCCGTTCACGAATGTTTTTTAGATGGTCCGCGCCACTCGCGTCTGGCGCGCGCGATTCCACGAACGCTTTCAGTTCCTTGGGCAATTTCTGCCGAAACTCGGCGGCCCACTCGTCCCATGGGAGAGGTTCGTTGCCCAGTAACAGCGTCGTTCGCGCCGTATTAGTTGTCAGTCTCGGATCCGACGTAGGTTCCACATAGATGACCACTCGGTCGTACCCAAACGTTATGCCGAATTGCTGCAGACGTGACATGCCAGCCCGGCGCGTGGTCAACTCGTAGAGCTCGTTTTGATAGAGCGCAGCCGTGTGACCTCTCGCTTCAAGATGCCCCGAATATTTGCTGATTGGATCGGTATTCTCCTCGTCGTGTTCGCCGATGATCCACCAGTGTGCGGTTGCCGCATCGAGTGAGGCAGAGCCCGAAGCCGAGGAATAGCGTTGCAGAAACTCGGCATGCCCAAGAACGGCCCTTCGCGAGCCTAAATCATCCGCGGGTCCGCCAACGAGTAAGTTGCCTTCACGACAGTTAATTGTGATATCTCGCGGGATTTCAAAATATCTGTCATTTAGATAACGAGTAATCCACCGGCGAGGAGCAGGCGAGATCGAAGGCGCGAGCAAGGTATCGTCATGTTGACCATTGCCATGAAGGACGACCATCGTTCCATGGTCCTTTATCACATCAGGCTTTAACTCGTCTTCGATTGGAAGGTAATGCTGCCAAGTGCCGTCACTGCGCTCCCATTGCTTTAGTCCGTATTGCTGGGTTAGTTCGTCTCGAAATAGGAAAATCATCGAGCCGACGCCGTTCTTCCAAGAGAAGTACGACACGCCTGCGGGGTTGCGAGTGGCGGCGGCAATCTTCGCTCCCACTCCATAGTTGCCCTGAAAAGACTGCTGACCGGCTGAAGAGGACAACTGGTTGATGAAGCGCACCATCTCGTCGCCTGTCATTCCGTCGCCCGTGTCGATGATACAAAGCTTGCGGACGCCTTCGAGATCGAACACCACCTTCTCGTAATCCCAGATGATTGTTCCGGGCTCTCCGGTGCGTTCAATAGCTTCAATCGCGTTCTTGGTCAGCTCGCGAACGTATTGCAGCGGATGACAGTCCTGACCGAGACGATCGAGTAGGAAACCGAGGTTCTTCACGGTCATCGCAAGCAGGCGATGACTTCCAGGGGATTGCTGTGATGGCATACATGCTCCTTTCCCGCGGTGGGTATTAGCGACCGCAGAGTTGAAGTTGTTTATCTGTATTCCGTTCGTAGGTGGCAATGGCCAGCGACTCTCGGAACGGCTTTGAAATACTGCCTACGCGGATTTGACGCAATTGAAAATTTCAAGCTCCGAAACAGTCATGCCAGGCAGACGTTCGATTGCGCGAATGCTGTTGCCTTCCGCCAATGCGCCAATAACAACCGCTTGTTTCTCTTTGCCTAAGACGTTTGCCATATTGGGGTTGATTTCTGATTTATTGTGCTACAATAAATCCTCTACGTTTCAACAATTTTTGTGGCACAAAAAAAGAAAAAGAGGTTACCGCGGGGGCGGCCAAATCTCCCAGATGGGGCCGCTAAATCCGAACTGCTTCGTGTCCGGGTAACGTGGGCCGAATTGGCGAGCTTCGAAGCAAAGGCTACCAAGGCAAAAATGCCCCTGCCGGAGTGGGTTCGAAAACGATTGACGGATGCCCCATAACCTGATTAATTGTGCCACAGAAAAGTTGGAGGCGACGGGAGTTGGACCCGCATTTTCCCAGGTGACAGCCGGGTGGTTTACCAATTAACCTACGCCCCCAAATGGATCAACGGCCTGCGCGTTCACGCGTGCAGGCCGCTTCTTTTCAAAAATGTTCGACTGATCCACAAGGCTATTCTGCACGATACAAAATGGACGGCAAGTCTTTTCTGTAGCTTTCTGTTGCATTTTTATAGCTTTCATGCAAAATGAGGTTCAGTGAAAGTCGCATGGCCCACGGAGTAAACATCCCCGCGCTACTAGAAGAGCGCACAAAGCTACGCAAAGCATTGACCTCGCTTGACGAGATGTTGCGGAGCCTTGGCGTTGATCCTACGAAACGCGATTCCAGTAAGGGGGCGAGGATAACACTGGCTAAGGCGATCAAGACTGTCTGTGCACAAATGAGGGACAATATCACCAAGGCTGCGATCCTTGATGAACTCCGACATTCTTTTCCTGAGCTAAACCCAAATGCGCAAAGTGTGGCTGCCGCTCTCGTGAAACTGACCCATGGAGGCGCGCCTTTTCTTTATATCGCAGATCGTGGAGCTGGTAACCGAGCGACCGTTTACACGACCGAGCGCACATGGATTGCCAAATTAACTCCATTGCAATTGGATGCGCTTTTTGAGCCAAAGCGAACGCACGGCACCGGCGGCTGGCAAAGCCTTTTCAAGCGCCTACAAAACAGGACTGATCGAGAAACCGGAGAAATTATCCTAGATAGAGCGTTGTTGTTGTCCATGCGGCACTACTTTTTTCATTACGGCGTTGGCGGTTGGCAGAGTCACCTTAAGAAAATTTTCGGAACACATCTGCCCGATGTATTTCGGAAACCGCAGCGAAACGAGTTTGGGGAAGACGAGTTACCATTCTAGAAATTTTAAATTTGTACTTTTGATTTCTCGTAGTTGATTAGCCCATGTCTCGCCGGGCGAAATCACAGACGCTAAACGGTGAGCTTCCGTCCGAGCACGTTCGGAAAATTGATTGCGTCAAGGGAATGGCAGCCCTTGATAAAGAATCTGTCGATGTCGTTGTAACTTCGCCCCCATACAACATCGGGACGAACTACAACACCTACATGGATCGTCTAGAGCAGGAGAAATACCTTGAATGGTGCGTTAAATGGAGTCGATCCATCCGGAGAGTATTGAAGGAACACGGATCATTCTTCTTGAACCTTGGAAGTTGCCCCACCAATCCAACGATCCCTCACACACTTCTGTTCAAGATTATCGATGATGGAAAATTCGTGCTGCAAAACACGATTCATTGGATTAAGGCAATCACGATACTAACCGACAAAGGCGAAGAACTTTCCAAAGGTCACTTCAAACCGATTCCGGGCGAACGATTTCTAAATGACTGCCATGAGCATGTATTTCATCTCACACCAACCGGCAGGACTCCTCTTCAGCGTCGGGCTATCGGGGTAAAATATAAGCATAAAAGTAATATTTCTCGTTGGGAGCACTCCAATGGCCATGATTTGAGGTGTCGGGGTAACACCTGGTTCATTCCATATCGGACGATAACCAACCGCCTTAAGGACAGACCCCATCCCGCAACGTTTCCAGTGGAACTAGCCGAGCGTTGCATTCGCCTGCACGGGGTTAGGGACGATCTGGTGGTAATGGACCCATTCCTTGGCCTCGGCAATTCATGGGTTGCAGCGGTCAAATGCAGGGCAAGGAAATTTGTCGGTTTCGACATCGATACCGAATACATCAAACTTGCCCGGGAAGCGGCGCACAATCCCCAGCTGCTAGAGGACGAATTGTTCGCTCCCTCAAATTAGGACACTACCGATCCATCCCTTCCGCTCGCTCAGCCCATCGAAGCCAGCTTTGCAAAGCCGGACTTGAACGCCGCCACCAGCGTGTCGATCTCCGCTTCGGTCATCGGCGTGGAGAACACGCACGTACCCGTGCTGATGATGATGCAACCTTCGTTGTAGAGGTGATCGAGCAATGCCTTGAGTCGGCGCGACTCGTCCGGCGTCGGATACGCCTCGCGGTAATTTCGTGGCGGCGTCTCCTTCATGTGCACCAGGAACATCGAGCCCGCCCCGGTGACGCTCGCGGGCGCGCCGGTGGCGCGGATCGCGGCTTCGATGCCGTTCCGGGCCCGATCGGTTAGGGCGTTCAGGCGCGCCACCGCGGGTTGGTCGAACTTCTGCATCGCCGCCATGCCCGCGGTCATGCTGATCGGGTTGGCCGTGAATGTTCCGGAGTGCGGGAACACGTAACGGGGCGACTGCGGGTTGAGCACATCCATCACTTCGGCGCGGCCGGCGACGGCACCAATGGGAAATCCACCGCCGATGATTTTGCCCAACGCGGTCAGGTCGGGCGTGACGCCGTAGCGCGCTTGCATGCCGCCGTGCTCGGCCCTGAAAGTGATGACTTCATCGAACACCAACAGCACGCCGTGGCGCTCGGACCATTCGCGCAGCGCCCTAACGAATTCGATATCCGCCGGACACAAGCCGACGCGGTGCGGCATCAGATCGATCAAGACGCACGCGAGATCGTTGGCGTGCTCGTCCAGGATCGCGAGCGTGCGCTCCGTGTCGTTGAACGGAAAGACAACGACGTCCTTGAGCGCGGACTCGGGTGTCCCGTGCACCAGCGGAACGCTGTGCGGATGGTCGATGCCGCCCCAGCTCGCCGGCGTGGAGCCCTGGCTCACTTCGGCGTAGTCGTAGATGCCATGGTAGGCGCCCTCGGCCTTGGCGATCTTCGGTCGCCCGGTAAATGCGCGGGCCGCCTTCAGCGCGACCATGATCGCCTCCGTGCCCGAGTTCACGAAGCGCATCTTCTCGAACGAGCGGTTGCGGCTGCACAAGTGCTCGGCATAGCGCACCTCGATCTCGGTTCCCATCATGAAAGCGGTGCCGCGGGTCATCTGCTCCGTCACCGCCTCGATGATCTCGGGGCAGGCGTGACCGTGGATCAGGGACGCCATGTTGTTGGAGAAGTCGATGCGCGTGACACCGTCGAGATCGGTCACGCGGCAGCCCTTGCCGTACTCGACGTAGGTCGGGCCGCCCGCCCGCAGGATGGCGTTGCGGCTGACGCCGCCGGGAAGGACTTTGAGGGCCCGCTCGTAGAGGGCGGCGCTGCGTGAGAGGTCGGTTTGCATTACATTTAAGAATTAAGAATTAAGATTTAAGAAGTGGTTGTACTGCGCCGCGAACTCTTGATGATCGAAACGAAGATCGCCGTCAGCTCGTCGCATTCAATCTGCAAAGGAGCTAGCTTTTTCGGAATGACAAACTCTGCATCAACAAGCAGCTCGAGCCAGTACGCGGTTTCTTCGACTTCCTTCAAACAGTCGCCGCACTTCGAGATGAACTCCGGCTTACTGCGCGCTCGGAAAGCCTCCCGATAGTTTGCTCCCACCGACGTCCCGGAACGGAGCACCTGCTTGCCAAGGATCTGTACTTCAGTCGTTTTGGGCAAAACCGAAAACATCCGAACAATACGAAGCGCAAAGCTCTTCGTTCGTTTACGCAAATCTTTCCCCGGATCTCCTGTCACCACCTTCTTAAATCTTAATTCTTCCTTCCTAATTCTTAGCAAGCAGAGGCGCAGCGGTGCGCTCCTGCACGTAATCGAAATCGATGCCGGGGCTCAGTTCGACGAGCCGAAATCCGTTAGGCGTGACTTCGATCACAGCGAGATCGGTGTAAATGCGGTTCACGACGGCCAATCCCGTTAGGGGAAACGTGCACTTTTGCACGAGCTTCGCCTCGCCCTCCCGGGTGCAATGCTGGGTGATGACGAAGATCGACTTTACTCCCGCGACCAGGTCCATGGCGCCGCCGACTGCTGGGATGGCGTCGGGTTCGCCGGTGGACCAGTTGGCCAGATCGCCGTTCTGCGCGACCTGGAGCGCGCCGAGCACGCAAAGATCCAGGTGGCCGCCGCGGATCATGGCGAAGCTGTCCGCGTGATGAAAATAGGCGGCGCCCGGCAGCGCCGTTACCTGCTGTTTACCCGCATTGATCAGCTCGGGATCGCCTTCGTTAGGCCTGGGCGCGGGGCCCATGCCGAGCAGGCCATTTTCTGTGTGGTAGATCAGCGTGCGGCCCGCCGGCACGAACTTGGCGACCAGCTCCGGAATGCCAATGCCCAGATTCACATAGGAGCCGTCGGGAATATCCTGAGCCAGACGCTGCGCCATCTCCTCGCGCGTTCGTCCGATCGTTGCCGGCTTCGTCATGATTGAAGTGAACAGCAAGCAGCCGGCACGGCTGCTGCCACCACAGAAGAAGCCAACGGCGTGGTCATGGGTAGGACGCTCCAGCCGCGACGAGTTCCGATTCGTGGGCCGGGTTGGCGATGGCGACGACGCGCTCCACGAAGATGCCGGGCGTAACGATTGACTCGGGGTCCAGTTTGCCCGGTTCGACGACCTCGGCGACTTGGACGATCGTTACCTTGGCTGCCATCGCCATCACCGGGCCGAAGTTTCGCGCCGTCTTACTATACAGGACGTTGCCGTGGTTGTCGGCGACCCGCCCCTTGATGAGAGAAAAATCCGCGCGGAGGCCGTGCTCGAGCAGATACTTTCTGCCGTCGAATTCCCGGGATTCCTTGCCTTCCGCCAGCGGCGTTCCGACCGCGGACGGCGTGTAGAACGCCGGGATTCCAGCTCCGCCAGCGCGAATGCGCTCCGCGAGCGTTCCCTGAGGAACCAATTCCAATTTCGTGCGCCCACTTCGATAGAGCTCGGGGAAGACGGTTGAGTTGGCGGTGCGCGGAAACGAACAGATGACCTTGGAAACGCGGCCTGCCTTGAGGAGCGCCGCGAGGCCGACCTGGCCGCTGCCGCAGTTGTTGCTGATCATCGTTAGGTTCGTCGCTCCCTGGTCTATCAGCGCGTGGATAAGCTCGATGGGACTGCCCGCTTCGCCGAAACCGCCGAACATGATGGTGGCGCCGTCGAAAATGTCCGAGACAGCCTCGGCCGCGCTCGCGACCCGCTTGTCGATCATCGGTTAGGCGACTTGAAGACTGGCCGCGGCTTGACGGTTGGGACTAACCGGTGCCTGTCCGGGAGCCGCCACCCGCGCGTAGTCGTACAAGCCGGCTTCGTCGAACAGCACTCGGTCCTCGTAGTCGTCGAACCAGAGCGCTTTGGGATTGCGGCCGACGATGCAGACCTTGCCGCGATCGGGAGCGCTACCGGCGTTTCGAAGAATCTTGAAGATCAGCACGCCATTTTCGCTGCCCGCGAGTCCCGGTATCCCCTCGTTAGTCACTGCCGCAACTTCGGTCTTGCCTTTGTAATGTGTGATCGAAAGGCGCGCGTGCGTCTCGACGCCCGACAATCCCTTTTGCGATTCGTTGAGAATATTCCACGCGGTCTCGATCGGAACGTTGAACTGCTTGTAGGCGATGATGTCGCGCCCGCAGAAGAAGTAGTGATTATGACCGCCGGCACGCACGAACTCGCGCTGCAGAATGCGGAGGGCGTCCGGGTCATCGTTGATGCCCTTGATGATCGGCGCCTGGTTCTCCACGGTGAGCCAGCCGCGCGACGCCAGGCCCCGCATACCCTCGTTAGTCGCGGGGACCCATTGCTTAAATCCCTGCGCGTCCTCGATGTAGTTTCCTTCAGCATCTTTGGCCAGGAATTCGTCGGGGTGCTCGAAGTGCAGCATCATGTGCAGGCCGACCTGCGGGTAGGTTTCGTGGAACCGATCAAGCATCGACAGGAAGGTGCGGTCGAAGCGCTGGGGATAGAACGCCATTTCCTTGGTGCCGATGCGGATCGACTCGACGCCGGCTTCGGCCAGGGCGGCGAGCCAGGCCGCGATCTTCGAATTGTTGAGCACCATCGGGTCGCCGCCCGACATCAGGATCTCGCGCAGCTTCTCGCGTCCGCTTTCGGGGTGAACGCCGCCGTTCTTCGCGACCTCCTCGTTATGCTGCTTGATGTAGGGGATGATCTCGGGGATCATCGCCAGACCCTTCTTCGCGATGGTGCCGTCCTTTCGCTTGATCTGTTTGCGGGCGATTAATTCCTCCCGATAGCAAAAGCGGCAATGCGCCGAGCAGGTCGCCACGACATACATCAGTCCCATCTCGTACTTGTGCAGCAGACCCTCGACAGGGCTGTAGTCCATCTGGTTGCCGGGATCCTCCGAGCCCGCTAGATCCAGTGTCTCGGCGGGGTCGGCCTTGACGATGCGCTGAATCGCGGCGCTGGTCCTGGCCAACTCGTAGTAATGGCGCGTGATCTTCACCGGCATGCGGGATTCAACGTCACGCTCGGTGCCCTTGAGCAATTTGAGGTTTGTTACCTCGTCCTTGGAGTAGAAATTGAGCATGTCCTCCGGGGCCTTTTCGTGGAAAAAGGGGCCGAGCCCACTGATAATTTCCCGCTCATAGCGGCCTTCTTCGACGCTCTCGAGAAACTTCTGTTCGCGTGCGGTCTGGACGTAGGGTTGTGGCTGTGTCATGGTTCGGCTCCGTTGCGGGAAATATTAATGTCGGTCGATTGGTTCACGATTTTACCCTCAAATCCCCATCCTATAAAGGCATTTTGTGGTGAAGGTCGATCGTGCGCCGTTTGGAAAATTGCAGGGTAAAGGCGGTTTCGAGCGATTTAATCAGCACGCGGTGAGCCTGACTATCGCGCAGACGTGATTCGAGGGAGCAAGCCGCCGACGCTTCCTCTTAACTGAGATTGCCTCCGCGGGCAGCCACACGAATGGCGGGGGCGCTTCAATCCCTGGCGAGACGAAGGGCAGCCTTGCCTTTGATAGGCGCTGCGATGTAAGACCCGGGGCGAGAAACTGCTTTCGCGATTGCATGAAACTGTCGTTCGTCTTTCCGATGTTCAACGAGATCGGGAACATCGAGCGCGTGATCCGTTCAACGCACGCGGTGGCGCGGCGAACACTCGAGGATTTTGAGATCATCGTTGTCGATGATGCGAGCACCGACGGCTGCGGTGAAGTCGCGGAGCGAATGCGTGTCGAATTTCCCGAGCTAAGGGTGTTACGCCACGAGCGCAACCGCACGATCGGCGGCGCATTGAAAACCGGCTTCGCCGCTGCGCGCCTCGACTACGTGCTTTACATGGATTCGGATTTGCCGGTCGCGTTTACGGACGTCGAGGGCGTTTTGCGCGATCGCAACAGCATCGGTGATATGTTAATCGGATACCGGGTCGGACCGGCGGAGAGCGTTTACCGGCAAATTCAGTCGCGACTTTACAACGCATTGCTGCGCTCGCTGTTCGGGTTGCGTGTGCGCGACGCAAATTTCGCTTTCAAGTTGTTTCGGCGCGAGCTCGTTGAAGAGTCGCCCCGATCCGAAGGCTCTTTCATCGATGCGGAATTGTTGCTGGAAGCAACGGCGCGCCGATGGCGCATCAACGAGATTCCCTTGCAGTATCACACTCGCCAGGCTGGAAAATCGACCATTGGCGGACCGAGGGTGGTTCCCAAGCTTTTGCGGGAAATGGCGGCCTATCGGCGTACGCGCTGGAAGGGTTCCCGGCGCGTCGTTTTCAATGCGGACGATTTTGGTTTGTCGGCAAACACTAACGAGGGCGTCATCGCTGCCCACGAAAACGGGGTGATTAAATCCGTCAGCATTGTGGCAAGCGGACCGGCGTTTGAGCAGGCGGCCGAGTATGCGCGTGCGCATGTTGCGCTCGATGTCGGCGTGCATTTTGCGTTGTGCGACGGACGCCCGGTTTCAGATCCGGCGAAGGTTCGCTCGCTGGTGGACGCGAACGGAGCGTTTCCGCGCAACCACGCGGCTTTTGTCCGACGGTGGCTTGGTGGAGGAATCCGGCTCGATGAAGTGGCGGCGGAATTACGTGCGCAGATTGAGAAGACGCGACGAAGTGGCCTTCGAATTTCGCATCTCGATAGTCATCAGCATCTCCACGCGTTACCCGGCATTTTGCCGCTTGTCGTTGATCTTGCTATCGAGAGCAAGATCCCGGTGGTGCGCAATCCTGATGAACGCGGCGGTCGTGCGTTTACGCGGCCATTCCGGACAGCACAACGTTTTGCGCTTTCATCCGCGTGGCGCGTGGCCCGCCGCAAAACGAACGGCTCGCCAATCGCAACGACGAATCATTTCCTGGGGATGATCGACGCGGGCCGATGGAATGGCGGGACGCTGCGGCACAAGGTCCGGGCCTTGCGCCCGGGACTAACTGAAATCTGCTGTCATCCCCGCGGGGCCTCGTCGCCTAACGAGTCACCAAAAGCCTGGACGGAGAATTCCGATGCGGAACTGGCGGCGTTGTGCGATCCGGCGCTTCCGAAGCTGCTCGAAGAGGAGCGCGTTCGCCTGACGACGTTTCGCGAGGCGTTCGCGACCGGTTGAACCGTTGTCATGCGCGAATTGGTCGCGAAGTTTGATTGTAAACGCGCGGCAATCACGGCATGGGCGGTGGTTGCGGCAATCATTCTTTTGCGACTTCTACTCGCGCACAACATAGAGCGACAAACTCTCTACCCCGCTTACGTCGGCGCGGCACGACACTGGATAGCCGGCGAAACGTTGTACGGACTCGACCGTCTCCAGTTTCGCTACAGTCCTCTTTTCGCGGCCGGTTTTACAACATTCAATTTGTTCCCGGATCGACTCGGCAACATCCTCTGGCGTGCGTTCAGTCTCGCGGCCTACGCCGGAGCACTTGGGGCTTGGATGAATGTCGTGTTGCGGGAGCCGCACAGCCGAACGCATCGTGGTTGTTTCCTTTTGCTGGCGCTGCCGCTCTCGATTGGGAGTTTGAACAATGGCCAGGTAAACGTGTTGTTGGTCGCCCTTATCCTTGGCGCTTTCGCGAACGCAGAACGAGCGCATTTCATGATGGCCAGTTTGCTGATAGCAATCGCGGTGCATCTCAAGCTTCACCCGCTCGCATTTGCGGCTGCTCTCATAGTGCTGTGGCCGGCGAGAATGTGGTGGCGTGTGCCGCTCGCTTTGCTCGCCGTCACCGCACTTTGTTTTTTCCTGCAGGATGCTTCGTATGTCGCATCGCAATTCAGAGAATGGTTTGGTTTCCTCAGGGGCGATCTCCGGTTGGAACAGGACCCCGAGTCTGGTTATCGCGATCTGCGTCTGCTTCTCCACGTGATCGGGCTCGCACCGAGTCATCTCACATATTTTGTGATTCAACTCATTGGCGTGGGAACCGCCTTGGTCGCGTCTGCGATCATGAAAGCATCATCGTTCTCGAGACAACGCTGCCTGGCAACCGTTTACAGTTTGGTCGCTTGCGCGATTCTTCTCCTCGGACCATCGACCGAATCGTCGACTTACATTCTGTTGGCGCCCGCCGTCGCCTGGTTGGGGATCGAGTTGTGGACTGGGCCGCATCCGGCAGCATTACGCTTCCTGTTCCTGAGCGCTTGCACAACGCTGGGCGCGGCGATGGTCGCGAATTGGTTTCCGTTCGTTGCAAAAATCCACGCCTTGGGACTGCATCCGCTTGCCGCAATTATCTTTCTCAGCTGTTTTGTTTACGATCTCGTCACCTCGCCGGCCACTTCAACTGTGCCGTTGCCCGCGCCCGTCGCGCAGATAGATTAAGGATCTATTTCAACTGAGCTATGGAACCTGTTTATATTCTCGGCGGTGGACGCACTGACTTTAAGCGAAACCTGAAGAAGGAAGGCAAAACGATTCGGGATTTGATTACCGAAGCCGGAAAAAAAGCCATCACAGACGCGAAGATCGATGCTGGTGAGATCGAAGCGGCAGCGGTCGGAAATTTCAACGCGGGCCAATTCACCAAGCAACTGCATCTGGGCGCCTTTGTGCCTGAGATCGACCCGAAACTGCTCGGTATTCCCACGATGCATACCGAAGCAGCGTGCGCGAGCGGTGCGCTATCGATGGTGCTTGGTTCGCAATGGATTGCGGGCGGCTTTCACAACGCGGTGCTCGTGGTTGGCGCGGAACAGCAGAAGACAATGTCGTCGCTCGACGGCGGCGATGTTCTCGGCGCGGCGGCTGATTATCACGTCGAGAAACCGGAATACGGCGATTTCATGTTTCCGAAATTGTTCGGGCGTATCGCGCAGATTTACATGGATAAATACGGAACGTCGCCGGATGCATTCACCTGGGTCGCCTACAAAAACTACGCGCATGCGCGTCTGAATCCGTTAGCGCAAATGCGTGATGCCGATCTGACATACGACGCCGCGTCGCAGGTGTCCGACAAAAATCCGAGCGTCGCGCCGCCCCTGAAGCTTACCGACTGTTCGCAAATTACCGACGGCTCCGCTGCGCTGGTGCTGGTATCCGGAAAATATCTGGATAAGCACGGCATCGACAAAGCAAAGCTGCCCCGCTTGTTAGGCTACGGCATGGCGACCGATTATCTTGCGCTCGAGAAAAAGGACGCGCCGGTGTTTACGAATGCGCGCAAGGCGGCGCAGAAAGCGTTCGGCATGGCGAACCTCAAGCCGCGCGACATGAGTGGGGTCGAGGTGCACGATTGTTTCTCGGTTACGGAGCTTTGCGCCTACGAAATCCTGGGCCTCGCCGAAAACGGCAAAGGCGCCGACCTGGCGATGAGCGGCGCCACGGCATTGCCGCAGGTGCGTAACGAAAAGGTCAGCGGCAAATTCGATTTCCAGATCCCGGTGAACACCGGCGGCGGTTTAATCGGCGACGGTCACCCGGTCGGCGCGACCGGTGTTCGACAGGTGTTCGAAGCCTACGAGCAGCTCACCGACAAGGCCGGCGCACGGCAGATCGAAAACGCGAAGCGCTATCTGACGTTCAACATGGGCGGCAGTCTAACGACTTCCGTCGCGATGATCTGGGGTCGCGATTAAGCTGGCTGATGACCGCTTAACGCAGTTGTCCAAACTATAACTGCGGATGAGTCGAGAGATCTCTCGCCGGTCGACGGCCGGAAGGAAGTGGTCGCGCGCCTAACGAGCGACATTCACAGCTGGCAGCCGGCTACCGGCGATATGCTCGTCGTCTGAGAACGTCAGGCCGCGCTGGAACGAAGGATCGCCACCCGATTACTCACCGCGGCGCAACGTTTTCGTTCTTCCTCCGCTTGGGCTTCGGGCAAACATTGCATGTCGTACGGAGAACGCGCCGCTTTCAGACAGCCGGCCACGAAATCATTGGCGATCAGAACGCTGTCGAGTTTTGCCGGGGTGCGAATTTTCTCCGCTTCGTCGAGCAATTGGTCGCGGATCTCGATGTAAGCGTTGATCTCCTTCGCGGCATAAAGGGGGATTTTCTGGACGTAAGCGGCGGGCTTTTGAGCCTTGCGTGTTTTGGAGGGCGTAGCTGCTAAGGGCATGGCCCAAAAAGAAGCAGCTTGTATGCTGAAAAATGTGCAATCGCACTCGCGCGCTGACGTCTCAACGAACGGCCTGCATCATCGCTTTCACGCGCCGCAATTCCACAGGGTTCGTCGCTACTCCAGTCTTTTTGAGGGCAGTGCCAACAATGAAACCGTCAGCGTAATCGCGAAATTTCCCGATTGTTTGAGGCGTGATTCCGCTGCCAATGAACACTGGCGTTTCCGGTGCCGCCTCTTTGACCAGTCGAGCTTTTCCCGGATCGGTCGCTTTCCCGGTGCCCGCTCCGCTCACGACGATTGCATCGGCGAGCGCGCGCTCGACCAAATCGTCCACTTCATCTCTCAACGGCCGTTCCGCCAGAGCGGCCGAATGTTTCACATCGACGTCCGCAAAGATTTTGATGCTGCTCGCGCCGAGCACCGCCCGATCGCGCAAGAGATCGTGCGCGATGCCTTGAATCAAACCTTGATCGGCAACGCGCGCGCCGCACAGAACATTCACGCGGATGAAGTTCGCGCCGGCAGCATGCGCAACGGCCAGTGCGCCGCGGCCGTCATTTCGCAAAACGTTAATTCCTAACGGAAGATCAACATGTTCTCGCACGGCACAGGCCAGCGCGGTCATTTGAGCAATGACATGCGGTGGAACACGATCCGGATAGAACGGCACGTCGCCGAAGTTTTCCATCATCAGTCCATGGACCCCGCCGTCGCTTAGCACATCGGCGTCACGGAGAAGCGCTTCACGAATTTTCGTTAGCGACAATTTAGCCATGGGAGCGCCCGCCAAGGCGGGTAAATGCAACATGCCGATGACGATTTTCGACGTGCGTTTCCAAGAGGCATGCAGCGGCTCCATGGCGGATGAGACTGGCTGTGTTGATGGAGATTTCCAAGGCCGATCTAAGGCAGAGGCGCGTTCTCAATCTTGTGGCAAGACGGTCGAAAATTCCTTTTAAACTGGGTGTCGTCGGTCACTTCGGTCTGGCGGTGCGTGATCCGAAGAAGAGCGCGCAGTGGTTTCAGAAGGCGCTCGGGCTACGCAAACAATTCGATTTTGACGAAGGCGTGGCGATTGGGAATGACAACGTCACCATCGCGTTGTTCAAAGGCAAGCCGTCGCCGAAAACAATCGATCACATGTCCTTCCATTTGCCTAACATGTCGATCTTGCGGAAGGCGCTGGCTCATTTGAAAAAGCACAAAGTCGATCTGGAGGATTCGGGAGACGAGATCGGGCCGGAAGCGCCGGGGTCAAAGAACATGGGAATATGGTTTCATGATCCGGACGGTTACCGCTGGGAGCTCAGCGTCCAGGGCAGCCGCTGAGTAGACTCAACATCCAAGCGGGACCGAAAAAGTATCCACACTCACCGCGCCAAAGCCACGACGAAGCCAGTCGCTGGTTTAGATGGACATTTTCCAGCTTTAGAGTGGATACTATCTCTGCCCCGATGAGAAATGTTCGCTCATTCGTGCTGCGCATCGCTGTGCTTTTGATCGTCGGCATTTATGCCGAACCGACGTTTTCGGCGCCCGGCGATCTCTACGAGGCCGATTGGGGATCTGGCCAGATTCTCAAGTTCACACCTGCTGGAGTGCGATCGACATTTGCCAGCGGCATGGTCAATCCGGGCGGCCTCGCTTTCGATGGAAAAGGGAATCTGTTCGTTTCGGATTTTGCCGCGAATAACATCTACAAAATTAACGCGGCCGGAGTTCGGACCACGTTCGCCTCGGGATTGAATCATCCCCTAGGTCTGGCGTTTGATTCGTCCGGGAACCTTTTCGAGACCGATGTCGCCACGGGGACGAGCGGCAAGATTTTGAAATTCACGCCGGCCGGAACGATGACCACGTTCGCGTCCTCGTTGCATGATCCGGCCGGCCTGGTATTCGACGCGGCCGGGAATCTATATGAGAGCGAATTTGATCTTAATCTGATCAACAAATTTACGCCGGCCGGGGTGAAAACGACATTTGCTTCGGCTCTCAGCGGACCCGATGGGCTCGCCATCGATCCCGCCGGCAATATTTATGAAGCCGACGATCTGGGCGGAAGGATCAACAAGATTTCACCAACCGGAACAAAAACCGTCTTTGCATCCGGTCGTAGCCAGCCTACCGGCGTCGCGCTTGATCAAAGCGGCAATGTCTTTTTGTCTGACCAGGGGGTTGCCAGGATTTTCAGATACACTTCCGCCGGCGGGACCGGCACCTCGTTCGCTTCATCCCTAAACACGCCCGAATATCTGGCGTTCGAACCTGCGCTGCCCTCGATGACCGCGGCGACGCGCCTGGCGAACGGACATTTCCAATTGAAAGGTCAGGTCGTTCCGAACCGCATCGTCACCATCCAGGCTTCAACAAACCCGAGCAGCGGTTACGCCGACATCGGCACCGCGACGGCCGATACAACCGGCATTTTTATATTTGAGGATCAAAACTCGGCAGGTTTCACCGCTCGATTTTATCGCGCTGTCCTGCCGTAATTTGTTAGGCAAAGCGCGTATCGGCCGATCATTTCCGCGCTGGCAACGCCAAATGCGCAGGAACATTATTCCGGTGACGGCATATCCGCAGCAGAGCAGGGTGCGACCATGCAGCCGAAACGTTGTCTATACCGGTGGCGCCGGTTTTATCGCGGCGCAATCCAGTGGGAGCCATCTGCGAGACGAATCAGGGATGCGACTGATCCGTCGGATCGATGCCCATCGCTCAGTCCCTTCCGCGACCGATAATAGTTAGGCCAATCGAGTTTTTTCGTGCGCCCAGATTAACAGGAACAACAATCCGGCGGCGGCGTATGTGCCCGCAAATGCCGGCGCGGCCATCCAGCCGAAATGGTTGTCCACGCCGGTCGCAGAGATTCGATAGGCGTGGATGAGGCCGGTCG